>Ga0207873_1000055_pt1 | contig 108460 bp, 98 predicted proteins | sample BGWIniCompost_FD_187373 | JGI IMG/M metagenome (GOLD analysis project Ga0207873, IMG submission 187373) | Cellulose adapted compost microbial communities from Newby Island Compost Facility, Milpitas, CA, USA - BGW Initial Compost (SPAdes)... ... | reverse complement strand
CCCGCCGCCGGTGGAGCCGGACGCTACCGACCCCGAGGAGTGGCGGCGGGCCTTCCAACTGTTGGCGATTACGCCGATCGAGCTGGCCACCCGCCTGCTGCCGGGGATGCGCCAGCAGCGGTTCGGGCGGATCGTGGCGGTGCTTTCCTCCAGCATCCGGGAGCCGATCCCCAACTTGTCGTACTCCAACGGCGGGCGTTCGGCGTTGGCGGCGTGGCTGCGGACCATCGCCCGTCACGTGGCCGCCGATGGGGTGACGGTCAACGGTGTGCTGCCGGGCCGGATCGCGACCCCGCGGGTGGCCGCTCTGGATCAGGCACACGCGGCGCGCGGCGGCGTGGACGTGGCGGAGGTACGCCGGGCGTCGGAGGCGGCGATCCCAGCCGGCCGGTATGGCCAGCCGGCCGAGTTCGCCGCGGTGGTGACCTTCCTCGCCTCGACCGCGGCCTCCTACGTCACCGGGGTGACGGTGCCCTGTGACGGGGGTCTGCTGCAGGGCATGCCCTGAGCCGTCGCCACCGGTAACGCGTCAGGTGAGCGCGTCAGGTGGTCAGATCGAGCGCTGGTAGGCGCGGAACGCCCGGGTGGCCAGCCACCCCATCACGACGGCGAGCGCCAGCAGCGAACCGACCCGGCTGAAGATCACGCCCCAGTCCGGTGAGGCGGTCAGTGCCTCGCGGCTGGCCACCGCCGCCCAGTCCAGCGGGTTGAACGTCGCCACGTCGGCGACCCAGTCCGGCATGAGGGCGGGCGCCATCATGACCGAGGACAGGAAGGACAGCGGCAGCGCCAGGAACTGGGAGATGCCGATGAGCGCCTCCTGTTGCCGCACCAGCAGCGCCACCGCGTCGGACAGCGCGGCGAACGTCACCGCCAGCAACACGGCGCACAGCAGCACGATCCCGACTCCGAGCACTCCGCCGGCGTACCGGGCGCCGAGCAGCAGGCCAACCCCAAACATGATCAGGGACTGGATCACGGTGGTGATTCCCTGGTACGCCAGGGAGCCGGTGATCACCGCCCCTCGACTGACCGGCGAGGTCAGGGTCTGATCCATCACCCCGCGTTCCATGTCCTCGATGAAGGAGGTGCCGCTCCAGCCCGCCGTCATCATCGCGGTCATCGCGATCAGACCGGGGGTGAGGTACTCGACGTAGGAGTCGGTGCTGAAACCGGGAAGCTCGGCGATCCGCGTGAACAGCTGGCCGAATAGCAGTAGCCAGACCATGGGCTGGACCAGCGTGAACAGCAGGTACGCGGGTTGCCGGGACAGGGTCCGCAGCGACCGGCCGGTCAGCAGACCGGTGTGGGCGATAAAGGTGGTCATGCCGCCACCCCCGTCCGCCCGGCTCCGGCCTGGTCGGCCTCCCGGAAGGCGCGACCGGCGTGGTGCAGGTAGACATCGTCCAGGGACGGGCGGGCCACGCTCACCGAGACCGGCTCGATCCCCGCGGCCTCCAGCGCGGTGAGCACTCCGGGAAGCGCCGCGGCCCCGTTGGTCACCCGGGCACGCAGCCGGCTGCCATCCGCGGTGACCGCGGTGACCCCGGGCACCGCCTGGAGCGTTCGCTGGGCGTGACCGTTCCAGTCCTCGTCCGCCAGCTCCACCTGCACACTGTCCCCGCCGATGTGGCGCTTGAGCTCATCCGGGCTGCCGGAGGCGACGACTTTTCCGCGGTCGACGATCACCAGGTGGGAGGCCAGCCGGTCGGCCTCTTCCAGGTAGTGCGTGGTGAGCAGCACGGTGAGCCGCTCGGTACGCGTCAGGGCAGAGATCTCCGCCCACATCTCGGCGCGCGCTTCGGGATCCAGGCCGGTGGTGGGCTCGTCCAGGAAGAGCACCCGCGGACGGTGGATCAACCCCATGGCCACATCCAGCTTGCGCTGCATGCCGCCGGACCAGGTGCTGGTCAGGCGGGTGGCCGCCTCGGTCAGCCTGAAGCGCTCCAGCAGCTCGTCGGCGCGGCGGCGCGCCTCCCGGGCGGACATGCCGTAGATCCGTCCACGCAGCACCAGGTTCTCCCGGCCGGTGGCGATCGGGTCGAAGGCGGGCTTTTGGGAGACGTACCCGATGACGCGGCGGACCTGGTCAGGATGGCGACGAATGTCGATGCCGGCCACGGTCGCGTGCCCGGAGTCGGGGGTAGACAGCGTGGTCAGGATCTTGACGGTGGTGGACTTGCCGGCTCCGTTCGGCCCCAGCAGGCCGAAGATCACGCCGCTGCGTACCGAGAAACTGACCCCGGACAGCGCGCGTACCGCCTTGTCGCCCTTGCCGTAGGTCTTGGTGAGTTCTACCGCTTCGATGGCGAGGTCTGAGCCCATGGTGGCGTCGGGGGACGCCTGCCCAGGGGATACCCCATGGGAGATGGGCACGGTCGTACTCCTTCCCTTCAAGGCATGCGAGTGGGAGGAGCCGACCGGTCGGGACGGATGTGGACTACGCTTGCGAGGTGGTGGAGCACGCTTCGAAGTCCGGTCGTCCCAACCGGTGACTCGAGTGTGTTGTCGCGTTCTGGTCACGGTGTTGCCGCACCGTGACCAGAACATGTGAACGGTGGATCGATCGTGAGGCTAAGTCCGGTTTTGATCCTCTTGGTTTGAGTGCTGGTCTGATGGCGGCTGGTCCGCCACGGTGGGATCCGCCTGGCCCGCGTTGGCGACGTGATCCATCCAGACCGTCTCCTCTGGGAATTCCCTCCTCAACACCGCGTCGATCTCGTCCTGGGAGAGCCCGGCGGCTCGCAGCTCATGTGTGCGGCGCCACCCGCCCACACCGGGCAGGGCACCGTTTTTGATCTCGTCGATCAGGGCGCGGATGTACCGGATCTCCGCGTGGAGTAGCTCCCGTTGGTACTCGTCCTCGAGCATGAACAGCCGCGGGATGCCGAACTGGCGGGCTTGGGCGGCGGTGGTTTCCCGCTGCTGCTCCGTCAGGAGTTGCTGTTGTAGCCGGGATTCCAGAAGTCGTACCGCGTCGTCCGGCGGCAGGATAGGCAGCAGGGACAGCGCCGCCTCGAACCGGGTGTACTCCTTGACCGGGTTCGCGACCAGGTCGCTGAGCCAGGACACCATCTCTCGGACACCGGCATCGGTGATGGCGTAGATCGTCCGCTCCGGGCGGCGCCCGTCGCGGACGGTCTCCTGGGGAGTGATGAGCCCGCGCTTGTGCAGTGACTCGACGACGGAGTACAGCGATCCGTAGTTGAGCTTGATGCTGTCCTCCTTGCGCCGGTCACGCAGCGTTCGCGACATCTCATACGGGTGCATCGGCTTTTCGTAGAGCAGGGTGAGCACGGCCAGCGCTAGGGGGTTGCTTCTACCACGGGCCATGCTCGACCTCCTCCAACGGTCCGACTCCGAATACTCGATTCAGAGTATTCATCGTCGAATGCTCTCCGTCAAGTATGACTATGGGTGTGGCCTTCGGCATGCCGGGTACCGTGGATTCATGGGGAACGCGACGCTGCTCCTGCTTCTGGTCATCGGCATCATCGCCGCCAGCATTTGGTCGTATCAGGCGCGGAAGGGACGCCTCGCTGAGGCACTCGCCGACGCCCGCGAGGAGGCCCAGCGCTGGCATGAGCGGCTCGGCGGTCAGGTGATGAGCCTCAATCCCGGTGAGAATGAAGCAGCCCGACAGGCTCTCGCCGACGCCTCTGAGCGGTACACCGCCTCCGGCGGGCAACTGGAGCGCGCCACCACCATTCGTCAGTACGAGCTGGCCGCGCAGACCGCGTTGGAAGGCCTGTACTACATCCGGGCCGCCCGGCTGGCCCTAGGCCTTGACCCTGGGCCGGAGCTGCCGTTGACCGAGGCGCAGCGGAGGAACGGCGTCATCACCGCCGAGCGGGAGGCCACCGTCCAAGGGCAGCACCTGAAAGTGGGGCCGCAGTACACCCCCGACACCCCCTACTACTATCCCGGCGGCATGATGCACGGTCGAAGAGTGCCGGCCGGGTACTACTCACAGCCGTGGTGGAGGGGAGCGCTTACCGCTGGAGTGGGAGCGCTGGGCGCCATGATGCTCTTCGACGCGTTGTTCGTTCCGGATATCCCCATGGGAGGCTTCGACACCGGCGGTGACTTTGGTGGTGACTTTGGGGACTCCGGCGATTTCGGGGACTTTGGCGACTTTGGCGACTTCTGACCCGGCGTCCCCGGGCCAGAAGTCGCCGTGAACGCGTATTAACGCGTATTAAAACGTGCAGGTGACGATCAGGTCGTCGGCGGCGTCCGGCCTGATCTCCAGACGTTCGAGGTTCCCGGCCGCCACCAGGTCAGCGGCCACCAGTCCGATCGTGTGGGCCTGGGGCGCCGGGGCCAGCACCTCGGCGAGCGCCACCGGGGCCCGCATCGACAACGCGCGCTCTGATTTGGCGCGGCGGATCTGGGCCAGCGCCCGCGCCGCCAGCTCAGCCAGCTCAGGGTCACCCCCGTCCGGGAGCTCCTCCGGTGCGGGCCACGAGGCCCGGTGCACCGAACCGGACCGCCACCAGGACCAGATCTCCTCAGTAACGAACGGCAAGAACGGCGCGAACAGGCGCAGCTGAACATCCAAAGCCAGCGTCAACGCGACCTTCGCCGAGGCGGCGGCCGCCTGGTCGGCAGCGCCGTAGGCGCGTTGTTTCACCAGCTCCAGGTAGTCGTCACAGAAGGACCAGAAGAAGCGCTCGGTCACCTGCAACGCCGTGGTGTGCTCATAATTCTCCAGAGCCGAGGTGGCCTGCTGGATCACCACGGACAGCTGCGACACCATGGACCGGTCCAGCGGTTCGGTGATGGCCGCGGGCGAGCTCTCGGCGTTGAAGGCGAGCACGAAACGGCTCGCGTTGAGGAGCTTGACCGCCAAGCGCCGCCCCACCCGAAGCTGGTTGACATCAAAGGCGGTGTCGACGCCTGGACGCCCGTTACCCGCCCAGTAGCGCACCGCGTCCGAGCCGTACCGTTCCAGCGGCTCCAGCGGATTGACCACGTTGCCTTTGGATTTGTTCTGCTTCTTGCCCTCCGAGTCCAGCACCCAGCCGGAGATGACAGCGGTCGACCACGGCAGCGTGTCGTGCTCCAGGTGGGCACGCAGCACCGTCGTGAACAACCAGGTCCGGATGATCTCGTGCGCTTGGGGACGCAGATCCGCAGGGAAGACCCGGGCGAACAGGTCTGGATCGGTCTGCCAGCCGCCCGTGATCTGTGGCGTCAGGGAGCTGGTCGCCCAGGTATCCAGGACATCTGACTCCTCGATGAAGCCACCCGGCTGCCCCCGCTGCGACTCGTCAAAGCCAGGAGGAGGCTGCGAGACCGGGTCGACCGGCAACTGGTCCTCATCCGGCACCAGCGGCTGGTCGTACTGCGGCCGTCCCGCGGAGTCCAGGCGGTACCACAGCGGAATCGGCACCGCGAAGTAGCGTTGCCGGCTGATCAGCCAGTCGCCGGTGAGGCCCTCCACCCAGTGTTCGTACCGGTGCCGCATCCGCTCGGGGACCCACCGCAGCTGGCGTCCGCGCTCCAGCAGGATGCGGCGCAGCTCGGGATCGCGACTACCGTTGCGGATGTACCACTGACGGCTGGGCACGATCTCCAGGGGAGCGTCGCCCTTCTCGTAGAACTTCACCTCGTGCTTAATCGGGCGTGGCTCACCCGCCAGGTCGCCGGAGGCGGTCAGCAGCTCCACGATCCGGCGGCGAGCAGTGGTCACCGGAAGCCCGGCCACCTGTGCGTACGGTTCGGCGGGCACCCCGTCGGGAGGATCGGGCAGCAGCCGGCCGTCCCGACCCATGATCGCCCGCGTCGGCAGCTGGAGCTCCCGCCACCAGGTGACGTCGGTCAGGTCACCGAAGGTGCAGACCATCGCGATTCCCGACTCCTTGTCCGGATCGGCGAGCCGGTGGGCGTACACCGGCACCTCGACCCCGAACAAGGGGGTACGCACCGTGCTGCCCACCAGGTCGGTGTACCGGTCATCGTCGGGGTGACACACCACGGCCACACACGCCGGGAGCAGCTCCGGCCGTGTCGTGTCGATCACCACAGGTCGTCCATCCGCCCGGCGGAAGATCAGGGAGTGGTACGCCCCGTCACACAACCTGTCCTCCAGCTCCGCCTGCGCTACCGCCGTGCCGAAGGTGGTGTCCCACAGGGTGGGGGCGAGGGCCGCGTACGCCTCACCACGAGCCATGTTGCGCAGGAAAGCGCGCTGCGCGGCGGCGCGGGCCCGCTCACCGATGGTGGTGTATCGGTGCTCCCAACTCACCGACAGCCCGATCCGACGCCACAGCCGCTCGAAGGCCTGCTCGTCCTCGGCGATGAGGCGGTGACATAACTCGATGAAATTCCGGCGGGAGATCGGAATCTGGGTTTTCCTGGGCTTCTCCGGGGGTTGGAAATCAGGATCGTACGGCAGCGATGGGTCACAACGCACCCCGAAGTAATTCTGGACGCGGCGCTCCGTGGGCAGGCCGTTATCGTCCCATCCCATGGGGTAGAAGACCGCCTTGCCACGCATGCGCTGAAAACGCGCGATGATATCGGTGTGCGTGTATGAGAATACGTGACCGATGTGGAGCGCCCCCGAGACAGTCGGCGGGGGAGCGTCGATCGCGAATATCTGCGATCGCGGACGGGTCCGATCGAAGGTGTACGTTCCCTCTTCTGCCCAGCGGCGGGACCACTTGTCCTCAAGGCCGTCCAAGGACGGCTTGTCAGGGACAGAGCGCGCCGCTTGGCTGCGCTCCACAGTCGTCATGCGCTGATGCTACGGACCTGTTTATCTTTCGGCATCTCGTTTATGAACACGTCGGATACCTGCGGTGATGACCGGTGGAGTGTCGGGGAAAGAGAAGCGGGCGTGGCGTCGCCTGTCGGGCGGTTTGACGACACCTGCGATTGTGCTTATTCGCTTGTACGCATGGTGAGGAGTGATCCAACCGGTGGGGAGTGGCAATCCAGGATTCTGAATGTTTCGAAACCGCCCGGGCGCCGACACTAATTCATTGATAATCATCGAATATTGATGTGTGGTGACGCCGACGCGGCCCGGCACGGCGCCGATACTCCGTATGCGCCGACGCGCCGTATGGGGACGGCGGGGCGGGCGCGGGTGACGCGGCGTGGTGGGAAACGCCTGTCACCCGCGCGGCCTGGCTTTCACACACAACCGTCGATTCCGCAGCTGGCGCCCCAGGGAGTCCGGTCCGCGGCCGCCTGTTCGGCCGCGACGGCCTGAATCGCGGCGCGCAGTTGTTTCGGGTCCGGTACCCCTTCGATGCGGTGGACGTCCCCCACGATCAGGGTGGGGACGCTGGTGATCTGGTGGGCCTCGGCGAGGGCAAGAGCCTTCTGGTGGGCGCGGGTGTACCTGCCCTCCTCAAGGGCCTTGCGGAAGTCCGCCGTGTCCAGCCCGAGCTCGGCAGCGATGTCGGTGAGCACGTCCAGCTGACCGATGTCCCGGTTCTCCTGGAAGAAGGCGCGTAGGACCCGAGGGGTGTACCGCGCGCCCGCACCGTGCTCCAGGGCGTACTGATATCCCTCGAAGGCCAGCCGGGTGTAGGGCTGTGGGGAGACATCAGGCAGGTGGATGGGAACGCCCATCCGGCGAGCCATCGGGTACACGACCCGGGCCCAGATGTTCTGGAGGTAGTCGCCTTCGGGGCGCAGGGTCGGGGTGGGGTGCGGGCGTAGCTCGAAGGGCATCCACTCGACGGTGACGTCCAACCCCTCGGTCGCCTCATGGATCGGCCCTTCGGCCAGCAGGCAGAACGGACACACATAGTCCGACCACACTCGGATGGAGACACTCATAAATTGCTCTTCCTTTAAATCGCTCTTCCTGCGGTCACCTTGATCTGAATCAGGGGTTCCTCGCAGGCCGGCGGGAGGTGAGGGAAAACGACGGCGGATTACCGTTGCCGCCACAGGTCGAACGGGCGGCGCGCTCCCTCCACGGGCAGGGAGGTGACCCGCAGCGGCCAGTGCGTGGGATCCGTGGCGAAGATCTGGTAGGAGCCGACGTAGTCGAATCCGGCCTCGGCGGCCGTGTACCGGTCGGCGGCGAACACGACGTGGTCGACCTGGAAGTACAGCGCCGCCATGTAACACAGGGCGCATGGTTCACCCGAGGCGATCAGGGTCGACCCCGCCACGGCCAGGGTGCCGTACCGGCGGGCGGCGTCCCGGAGCGCCACCACCTCGGCGTGCGCGGTGGGGTCGCGGTCTTGGAGCACCTGGTTGACGCCGGTGCCCAAAACGCGGTCGCCCTGGACTACCAGGGCCGAAAACGGGATACCGCCGCGGGCGACGTGGTCGGCGGAGAGCTCAACCGCGCATCGAACATGGTCGATCAGAACCGGATCGTCTAGGGCGGCTGAAGGCGTGGTCGGTGAGGAGGCGGCCGGATCCGCCGAGTCTGGCTGTTGAGAACGCTGCGGAATGGTGGAGGTCGATGCGGGCCGCTGACTGTGGGAAGCCATCACGCTCTCCAAACAGATGTATGTACGTGCAGATTCTTGGGAAGAGATATTGCATGTACATGTATCTTTCTGTCAAGGGAGCGTGGACGTGAGGATGGGCGGTCCCGGGCGGGCACCCGGGACCGGCGTGTCAGCGCTGCCTCGTTACGAGAACAGTCGTCACCAGGACAGAAGGGGGGAGCGGTCGAGATCCGCAGCGACTGGTGGGGTTTGGGGAGTTGATACCTGGGGAGTGCGGTCGGCCTCGTGCTGGAGAAGCCACTGTTTGATCTCCACACCCCACCGGAACCCGCCCAGCGTGCCGTCCTGCCGCAGGACACGGTGGCATGGCACGAACAGCGCCGCCGCGTTACGGGCGCAGGCCTGCGCCGCCGCTCGGACCGCCCGCGGGCGGCCGGTCAGCGCCGCGTACTCGGTGTAGGTGACGGGCTGACCCGCCGGAATCTTCCGCAGCACCTGCCAGGCCAGTGAGATGTACTCCCCGCTGCGTTGCCTGACCGGGACGGAATCGATCGCCGTGAAATCGCCATCCAGATAGCGTCGGACGGCCGCGGTGAACACCCCCAGATCGGAATGCAGGCGCGGCTCGTCGAGGGGACGCAGCGTGGGGTGGATCAGCCGCAGCAGATCGACGACGTCCGTCGTCCAGCCGCTGGCGAGGACCGCCTCATCGGTCGCGAGGACGGTGAACGGGCCGATCGGCGTACCGATCGTCGCGCTGTGGACGGCGGGCCGGTGGTACGTGGGCATGATGTCGGGCCTTTCACATGGGAGTGGGTATCGGGCTTCAGGCGTGCCGCCACAGGCGGATCGTGGCGTAGGAACGCCACGGCCTCCACCGCTCGGCGTGCTCTGTGAGGGCCGTCGGGTCACCGGGAAGCCCAAGCGCCATCGCGCCCCGGCGTACCCCCAGATCCTTCGCGAGGAAGGCGTCCGGATCGCCCAAGGCGCGCATCGCCAGGTAGGAGGCGGTCCACGGGCCGATACCGGGGATTCGGAGCAGACGATGCCGGGTTTCGACCCGGTCTGCGGCGCTGTCGAGTGTGATGTCGCCCGCCGCCACCGCCTCCGCTATCACGCGGAGGGTGTGGCGCCGGGAAGCCGGCAAGGGGAACAGGTCATCATCCGCCTTGCAGACCGCCTCCGGAGTGGGGAACAGATGAGTGAGGCCGCCGTCGGGTTCGGGGAGCGGGTCACCTAGCTCGGCCACGATCCGGCCGAGGACCTTCCGGGCCGACGCCACGGACACCTGCTGCCCCACCACGCCCCGGCAGGCCATTTCGAAACCATCGACGGTACGCGGAACGCGGACCCCCGGACGCTGCGCCACCTCGTCGCTGAACGCAGGATCGCTGGTGAGGACGGCGTCCACCGCCGCAGGATCGTTATCCAGGTCGAGCAGGCGGCGGCAGCGCGCCACCGCCGGGCACAGATCCCGCAGATCCGACAGCCGCAGGTGCGCCCAGAGGAAGTGGTCGGTGGGGTTCTCGGCCGGGGTGAGGGTGACCACGCCGTAGCCGTGGGGGAGCCGCAGAGTGCGTCGGTAGCGGGTGCCGTCGGCCTCCTCCACCCCCGGCAGGGCCCGAAACGCCAGGAAGGCGAACAGACTCTCGATATCCAATGGCGGACGGTACGCCAGGCGAAGCGTGATCGTGGTGCCGTCACCCGTCGCACTCGAACGCCGGTGTGAGCGGCCACCGGCACCCGCCCGCAGCTCACTCGGGGTCCGACCGTAGATCTGGCGCACCGTGTCGTTGAACTGCCGGATGGAGTGGAAACCCGCCGCGAAGGCGACCTCCCCGAAGGGCAGGTCAGTGGTTTCGATGAGGATCCTGGCGGTCTGGGCCCGTTGAGCGCGGGCCAGCGCTAGCGGACCGGTACCGACTTCGCTGGTCAGGATCCGGCCCAGGTGACGCTCGGTGTAGCCGAGCATCCGGGCCAGCCCCGGAACTCCGGCGCGGTCCACCACGCCGTCGGCGATGAGGCGCATGGCACGTGCCGCCACATCACCGCGGACGTGCCACTCCGGGGAGCCGGGAGCGGCATCCGGCCGGCACCGCAGGCAGGCGCGGAAGCCTTCCTGCTGGGCGACCGCGGCGTTGGGGTAGAAGCGGACATGGGACCGCTTCGGGGTCATCGCCGGGCAACTGGGCCGGCAGTAGATGCCGGTGGAGGTGACGGCGGTGACGAACCAACCGTCAAACCGGGTGTCCCGGCTGGCCACCGCGCGATAGCACAGGTCGAAGTCGAGGTCCACCAGTCCGATGCTGGCACCGGTACGACGAAAAAGCTCGCGGGAATCAGACATGAGCTTGCGCCATGGTCGGCGCTGGATCACGGACATGCTTTCAGGCTGCGCCCGTCCGTTTCCTCATGAGAGGCGTTCCTACCATTCATCGTCGATCCCTATGAGCATGGCCGATCGCATCGCGGTTGTCCTGATCGCCTCGGGTGAACGCTCTCGTCAGTCGCCGACGGCGCCGCCGTAGACTGGCCGGCTGTGAGTCTCACTATCGGTATCGTCGGCCTGCCTAACGTCGGCAAGAGCACTCTGTTCAACGCCCTTACCAAGAACCAGGTGCTCGCGGCGAACTATCCGTTCGCCACCATCGAGCCCAATGTGGGTGTGGTCGGCGTACCCGATCCGCGGTTGGACGTGCTGGCCAAGATGTTCAACTCGGCGCGGGTGGTGCCGGCCACCGTGACGTTCGTCGACATCGCCGGCCTGGTGCGGGGCGCGAGTGAGGGGCAAGGGCTGGGGAATAAGTTCCTGGCCAACATCCGGGAAGCCAGCGCGATCTGCCAGGTCATCAGGGTGTTCAAAGACCCCGACGTGACGCATGTGGACGGCCGGATCTCACCCGCCGATGACATCGAGACGATCAACACCGAGCTGATCCTGGCCGATCTGCAGACCATCGACCGGGCACTGCCTCGCTTGGAGAAGGAGGCGCGGGTCAACAAGGAGCGGCAGCCCGTGGCGGAGGCCGTGCGACAGGCTAAGGAAGTCCTCGACAGCGGGCAGACGGTGTTCGCCGCTGGCCTGGATCCCGAGCCGCTGCGGGAGCTGCACCTACTCACCGTCAAGCCGTTCCTCTACGTGTTCAACCTCGACGAGGAGCAGCTCACCGACGGGGCCGTCAAGGATGAGCTTCGCAAGCTCGTCGCCCCGGCCGAGGCGATTTTCTTGGACGCGAAGCTTGAAGCGGAGCTGATCGAGCTCCCCGATGACGAGGCTCAAGAGCTGCTGGAATCGATGGGGCAGTCCGAGTCCGGGTTGAATCAGTTGGCACGGGTCGGGTTCGCCACCCTCGGGTTGCAGACGTTCCTGACGGCGGGACCTAAGGAGGCCCGGGCTTGGACGATCCGGCGAGGCGCCACGGCGCCCGAGGCCGCCGGTGTGATCCACTCCGACTTCCAGCGTGGCTTCATCAAAGCCGAGGTCGTCTCCTATGACGATCTAGTAGCCGCCGGCTCCATGGCGGAGGCGCGGGCCCGCGGCAAGGTGCGGATCGAAGGCAAGGATTACGTCATGGCCGACGGGGACGTCGTGGAGTTCCGGTTCAACGTCTGATCGTTTTGACGCCTTCGTTGATCTTTTTCCGGGGTTTCTAACGGGCGCTCGTCACCTCTGGCGTGGCGAGCGCCGTTCCCGTTTCACCGGGGCGGCGGCGTCGTATCGAGCGGGTACGCGGTGGGCTCGTGCGATGATCGCGCCGACCGGCAAGCGCTTGCCGTCTATTGGCAAGCGCTTGCCGCTTACCGCTCAGCATCCTCCGCCCATCGATGACGCGAGTTAAATGTCACGTTATGTGAATATTTGCTTATTGCAGGTTTCGATACCGCGCTTGTAACGTTTCCGGCCAACCGGGCCACGTGTTGTTGTCGAAGTCACGTTTTCGCGTTGTCTGGCGCACCGACGGCACGTGACGCCGTTCGTCGTTCGCCGTGAGTCGTCCCCCATCGCGCGCTTTCCCACGCGTCTTTTCACCGGAGGTGCACTCATGCGTTTACCTCGACAACGACCCCGGACTTGGACAGCCGGGGTGTTCCTGGCCACCCTGGCGTTGTTAGCCACCTTCCTCAGCGTCCAGTCCAGCCCGGTCGGAGCGCAGGCCGGCGGTCAGGAAGACGATGGCGCCGACTGCCCCGTCCCGGGACCGATCCAGCTGACCCCCAACTCCATGCTTCCCGACCCGTTTCAGCGGGTCGACGGTTCGCGAATCACCAGCCAGGCCGACTGGCGGTGCCGGCGGGCCGAGATTCGGGAGCTAGCGGAACGATACGTCTACGGTGACAAGCCCGCCCCGCCCGCCAGCGTCACCGGGACGGTCACCTCATCCAGCATCACCGTCAACGTGTCGGACCAGGGGAGGAGCGCCAGCTTCTCCGCCTCGATCAGCCTGCCGACGACCGGATCCGCGCCGTACCCGTTCGTCATCGTCTACGGAGGCTTCGGAGCGGACACCGCCACCATCAGGTCTCTCGGTGTCGCGGTGATCAACTATGACCCCTTCGTCGTGGGTCGGGAGGGCACACCCCGGAATAACAAGCAGGGAGCCTTCTACAGCATTTACGGCTCCTCAAGCAGCACCGGTCTGCTCATGGCCTGGGCATGGGGCGTGAGCCGGATCATCGACGTTGTTGAGCGATCGGGCGGCAATATTCTGCGCGCGGACCGGGTCGGTGTCACTGGATGCTCCCGCTACGGCAAGGGCGCCTTTGTAGCCGGCGCGTTCGACCAGCGCGTCGACCTGACCATGCCGATCGAGTCGGGCGCCGGTGGGGTTCCTATCTTCCGCGGCCTCAACAGTGAAAGCGGCGCTCAGTCCCTCAGCAGCGCCTACAACGAGCAGCCGTGGTTGGGTGACGCCTTCAGCTCCTTCGTCAACAACCCGAACAACCTGCCGATCGACACCCACTCGATCGTCGGCATGATCGCCCCGCGTGGCCTGTTCATCATGGAGAACCCTCACATCGACTGGCTGGGCGCCAGGTCCGGAAGCGTGGGCGCCCTAGGTGGGGCGGAGATCTACCGGGCGCTCGGTGCGATCGACAACATCACCTACTGGTCCGCGGTCCAGGACGGCACCCACTGCGCCACCCGCTCCGAGTGGCGGACCCCGTTGCAGCAGCACATCCAGGAGTTCCTGTTAGGGACGGGCAACGCCACCGGCGCCTTCCAGATCGCCAGCAACAAGGCCGGCAACCTGAGCCAGTGGCGTACCTGGCAGACGCCGACCCTCACCCCGGGCGGCCCGAGCACGCCAGGCAGCCCGAGCACGCCGGGTAGTCCTTCATCGCCGGGTAGCCCGTCCGCTTCACAGACCACTTCCCCGCCGCCGTTGCCAGGCTCCGGGTGCTCCGCGACTCCTCGTGTGGTCAACTCCTGGCCCGGTGGTTTCCAGGGTGAGGTGACGGTCACCAACACCAGCGCCAGCGCGATCACGGGCTGGACGGTCCAGCTCGCCCTGCCGGCTGGAGCGATCGTCAACTCACTGTGGAACGGCCAGCCCACCGGTTCCTCGGGCACGATCTCGGTGCGCAACGCACCCCACAACGGCAGCCTTGCGCCTAACCAGTCGACCTCCTTCGGCTTCGTCGCCAACGGCGGTAGCGGTTCACCCAACCTGAACGTCATCAGCTGCACCCCGTCCTGACGGGTTCCCATTCCGCCGAGCATCGGGCGGGCACGATCCGCACTCGTGCCCGCCCGGCCCTCCTCGCCTTCGGGGCGTACCGAGGTATCCCAGGACCGTCTGGGGGCATGAGGGGTAACGGGTACGCCGAGCCGCGATCTGCTGCGGCGTGGTGAACAGGGCGTCGTAACGGGTGTGACTGGGGACACGACACCCAGAGCCGGAAGACCACTATGTGGCTCATCGGCTCCATCGGCATCATGTCGATGCCGAGAGGCGAGGAACCCCACCCTTACGGCCGATATTGAACGCGATGCGGTATACGTCGGGAAGATCGATACGGCCGTCGCGGCGTCGCTGCATGACGCCGATGGCGATCAGCTCCTCGATGAGGCGGCGAGGGTTGTCGGGGTGGCGTGGGCCGGTCCGTACCGAAGCCTCCTCATCGGTACCTTCGTATCGCTTAGCCTCTTCCTGCAACAATTCGATGAGGTCAGCTTCTTCCCAGGCTTTCACAACCTGCTGCTCATCGATGGGTACTCGCTGGCCACTAAGCGGCTGGATCGCCAGATGCACCCAGGGCATATCTTCTCTAATTTCTTGAACTCGGGTTTTAGAGGCAACCTGGACACCCCGCCGGATTCCTTCGTGGTGAATCGCGTACCGGTGACTGGCGTGTTCTTCCCGGGTGTAAGCGACGGCCTTGCTCAGTGCACTGAGGAAACTGCGTGGACTGATCTGTTCTTTACCGTCCATCAAATGGTTGGGTAGCCACGTATAGGTTCTGCCCTTGCGGTAGTCGCTCCCCATGTATGGCCCCGCGATATCGGTAAACCAGTTGGTCTGTACCTTCTCGTCCCCGCTGAGTGAGGTGGGTGGCTTATACCGTTGCCCGTTCAGCTCAGACTCCCACTCGCCGGTCAAACGGCGGAAACGTGCGGCGAGTTCGCTGTCGTGATTGCCCAAGGTATGGAAGAGAAGACCGTACAGATTGGTGCGTGACCATTTCAGGGTGGCGTTGCTCGCGGTCAGTTTGGAAGCATCAGGGAAGTGGAGAAGTGCCTCATCGAACATATCTGGTCGGATGAACACTTTAAACCGGATGTTCCGGGTGGCCAGACGCACATGCAGAGCCAATTGCAGAAGTCCGCCGACGAGCCGATCAGCCTGAGTACGCACCCGATGAAGGCGGTCAAGTGCGTCGAAGAGGATTAGATGGGTCTTGCCCTTTGCCTGGGCTGCTTGGTCTGCCTCTTGAATCGCCCGCTCCGCTTCCTCTTCGTGGGCAACCACCCACGTAATCCGCTCCTTCCAGCCACGGAGGCGTTGAATGTCCGGTTGTCCCAGTGCTGTTAGCAAAACCGCGTACCACAGGTTGTAAGGCTGGATGTCGTGCTCTACGAGTTCCCGCAGCACCCGTGGGCCGGGATAGCGTTCTGCGTTCAACAGCGCGCCGTATCCGGGGGAGACCACGAGATGGCGCAGGCGCTCGATGCCGTATTCACGAGCGGCAACTTCCCGGAGCCGGTCATTGAGAAGCGAGTGGTACCAGAAGGTTTTGCCGACGCCTCGGCCTCCTTTGACCACTGTATTGTCGATGTACAACGCGGTGCGGTGGCTGCTGGGTGTGAAGAGGGTTTGGAGTTCTGGTTGTGTGGTATCCGCGTCTGTCGCCTTGGAGAGCGCGGCTGCGAGCAGGTCCCGATAGTCGTCGGCGCTCAATTCGGCGTTCATTGAGATTCCTCATGGTTCGGCAGAGCGGCGGTGATGAGATTTGTTGCGGTTTCCAAGAATTCGCGGTACGCCGCCTGTACGAAGGATCGGTCCCACCAGTCCGGCGATGTCCGGGGGTCGAGATTGATCAGATTAGGCTCAAAGAGGATGGGGATCGGGTAGTGCGGCGCTGAATCATCTTCCACAGGAAAGGTGAAAGCATCCGGGATGATTCTACCAGTCTCTGGATCCAGGTCATTGTCATATAGCGTTGTTGAGAAGCAGTGGTGGGAGTTGTCGCGGAACGATTCAAGATAGGAGGCCATTGATCGGTACGGCGAGTCCGGGACCAGTGACGCCACTATTCGTAGCTTCTCACGAATGCGATGAGCCTGTCCGGAATACTGCCAGGTTCTGAACAGATCCCGGTAGCCTTCCCAGGTCTGGGCGTTGTCGGCGGCGAAGAGTAGGGCCAAGTCGCACAACCGGGAGATCGTGACGGCAGCGATGTCGTGGATGCCGGCCCTACTGTCCAGGAGCACGATGTCTGGCGGGCGTCCGCTGTCTCCCTGGCGGGCTACCGCTTCCTCGCACGCGCGGACGGCGGACTCCAGCCGTGCTCCGAAGTCAAACCCTTGCACATCGGTGTAAACCCGATTCAACTTGTCGACATAGAAGTATGGACGCTCCTCGTCAAGCTCTCGACCACGCGCGGGGGCGATCCACAATTCGCCGTTACCGTCTCGTGGTAGATACCTGGAGCGGCCGACTAGATCCAAGCCCTCCGCATTGTCCAGTGCGGATTCCACAAGCTGATCGACGAGGCCGTATCTGGGGAGCTCAGCTGGCTCAGCGAGGAGCGGTCCCGCGCCGGGCGACTCCAAATCCAGGTCAATGACGAGCACCACATAACCGCGGTCGGTGAGATGTCGAGCGAGAAGGGCGGTCGCCGTACTCCGTCCGACACCCCCCTTGAAGCCATAGAGCACTGTCCGCTGCGGAGACCGTTTATCGGGTTCGGGTGGGGTCTTCGTCCAGTCCTCACCGACGACCGTGTTGTCGAGGAACCGCACACGGCCTGTGCCGGTATCTCCAATGTCAGGAGGGCGCACGACTCGGGGAGAGGCCAGCAGCTCATCGGCCGCGAACAGATCCGACGCGCGGAGCACGGGCTGATCGGCGGCGTACCGCTGGAGTGCGGTGACGAAGCGCTTCCTCCATGACGAGATCTGCGCGTCGCTGACCGGTCGTTCCTGGTCGTCGACAAGCACGGTGAAACGCCCCAGTACATCGCGGATGAGCAGCACGTCCAGGCCTTCGATGGCCATCGCTCCCGCAATAGTCCACGCTTGCTGGCGAGCGTTATCAAACCGGATCAGTCTGTGTGGCGGGGTCATGGTGACGGAGGCCTTCCAGTGATCACGGTCTCCTCATGCATACTGAGGACCTTTGTCGATAGTTCCCGGCGTCGCTCCACCTTTTCACTGGCGATGGCGCTGCCATCGCGATAGCGGTCCTCAATGGACCAGTCTGTGAAGCCTGCTTCCACTTCCGACAGGAGGGAAATCAGGCGAGAGGCTGACCTGCCGCGTAGCAGGAGTGCCAGCGGTCGGAGGTGGTCGGTATCCGAGGACAGGTGGCGGTACTGGCGCCTCTCCGCTCTTGTCCGGGCCCACGGAACTTAGCTGGCTTTTCCTCCGGGTTTCGGGGGGTTCATCGTGATGGCTCCAAGCCTGAGAAGCAGGCTTTTGAGTACGCGTTCCACAGCGACGCCGTAAAGATGATTGGCGTTGGGCAAACGGCCCTCCTCGTGAAGGTAGGCGGTGTCACCGTGGTGGCGTCGGGCGGCGCGCGAAGTGCTTCTCCAAGGGTGTCATAGGCGCGTGGGGATCATAGGACAACGCGAGTGTCGTCTTATGTGGTGGTCATACCTGTATTGTGAATATTCCTCATTAGGGTTGTATGGCGCGATATGCGGGGTGTTCCTTCTGGGATTGTGTAGCGGTCAGGGATTGCGGCGACGCCTCGTAGAGCACGGCGGTGGCCTGTACAGGGTGATCTGAGAGCAGGCAGTTTCACTCAGCGGCTGCTGTCGGAAAGCGACGCCGACGCGGCTTGATACACATCCGTCTCGCCGTCAACCGGTGTGTGCACAGAAGCTTGTGGAAAGAAAGGAGTCGGTGTCACCGATGCGGGTGCGGCGCCTCCAGGATGGAGGCATCGCGGTGACGCGTATCGTGGGCGGCTTGTACGACGACCGGCAAACCTTACTAGGGCGGTGAGGGCAGCCCATTCGGCGATGGCTGTCGATGGCAACGACAGTCATCGCCACTAGTGCTGTCAGACGACATTTACGTGCTGAGTGCGGCTACCGGTTTCGTGGCGGCGTCACTGGTCAACGTTAACCCCACCAATTCAGAGAGCAACACATCCGTTCCGCTTATCGGACCGAAAGTCGAACGACAGTAGTGCTTTCGTACCACTCGGGCACCCTGGGGCAGGACACGGTGTGGTGGCGAACGGTTGAGGGACCGAGCCAAGGTGCCGTGCCATCCGATCGTTTGCCGTCCAGTTCGCGTTTCCACGGCAACATGAACCTTATTCAGAGGCCAATTCCTCCGCTGCTCCAGCCGGTTGCGGGACAAGGCCTGAATAAGGCATGGCATCCCGCTGGCCCCATACGGAGCGGAGCCCGTGACTGAAGGCGGACGATGGGATCCCTATAGCCCACGGAATTCTTGATGAGCTACGGCTATGCGAATGCCGCGACGACGCGGGACAGCAAGCCAAGCGCTGGTCGTGGGCGGTGTACAGATCCATCAGGAGGATTGGGTGACGGTACGGTAGGCGTCCTCCACCCTGGCGGCGAAAGCGACTTCGGTTGCTGTGATGACCTGCTCAGGTCCACCAAGCCGGATCTCGGTACGGCCGTTATAGCGGCGGATGAGAGGACGCAGATGCATAGCGTCGGCGAATACCTTGATCCGCTCGGTAAGGTCGGCGTGCTGTGCCTCATCCAGCTCCAAGGTGCGATGGATCTGATGGGCGTCTCCTGTCCAACCTCCCAATTGCGCGAGCGCGTCACGGAGAACTTTCTGAGTCAGTGATGACATCCCATTCCTCCGAGGCGTCCTTGTCGCCGGTTTGTGACCGAATCGCCGCCACGCCGTTACCGTCGGTCTCTCGAGTTTGCACGCTGTCACAGCCGCTGTCCACGCTGACATTCGACCCAGAGATGGACTATCCGGAATCGCGCTACCAACATGTCACTTTGATCTGGCACTCTTGAGCGTCGTGTGTAATGAACCAAGCGAACAGGATCCAACACGGGTCGTGAACCAGATGAACATAGCTGAGTCGGCGAGCACTTCAGAAACGGACACGGGGGCCGTTACTGTGATCGTCGGCGCGGCCATTCTTGACGGTGGACGCGTGTTGGCTTGTTCTCGCCTTGCGCCACCAGAAGTAGCGGGTATGTGGGAATTCCCGGGAGGCAAGGTCGATCCCGGTGAGACTGAACAGGAAGCACTGATCCGTGAGTGCATAGAGGAGCTAGGTGTCCGCATTGAGGTCTTCGACCGGATCGGTGATGACATTCCGCTGACCCACGGCCGCGCGGTGCTCAAGGTGTGGACCGCCCGTCTGCTTGATGGGGTGCCTTACCCCCACGAGCATGGCGAACTGCGATGGCTCGCCGCCGATGAGTTGGACAGTGTTCCATGGCTACCCGCCGACGCGCCGATCGTTACTGCGTTGCGAGCCTACCTGGACCAGCAAAGATGAGGGAGAGGCTGGGGTGCCGGGTTACCGACCTGCTGCGATCGGCGCGAGCACGGTGGGCTCGGATCCGCGTCCGATACCCAACTATCGACTATCCGACACAGATCCGAGCCTGGCCACCGTGGTGTGAGCGAGCCGATGTCTGCGGGAATGCGCCAACGGCTCAGGAACGACGACGGAAGATTTTGCTGCCGAGCCAGACCAAGGGGTCGTAGCGGCGATCGACCACCCGTTCCTTCATCGGGATGATCCCGTTGTCGGTGATCTTGATGTGTTCGGGGCAGACCTCGGTGCAGCATTTGGTGATGTTGCAGTAGCCCAGTCCTTGTTCTGCCTGCGCGAACTCTTTCCGATCCTTCCGGGTGTCAAGTGGGTGCATGTCCAGTTCGGCGGCCCGGATGAACAGGCGTGGACCGGCGAACACCCGCTTGTTCTCCTCATGGTCGCGGGTGACATGGCAGGTGTTCTGGCACAGGAAGCACTCGATGCACTTGCGGAACTCCTGCGAACGCTCCACGTCGACCTGCATCATCCGGTACTCGCCCGGCCTCAGGTCCGGCGGCGGTGCGAACGCCGGTATCTGCCGCGCCTTCTCGTAGTTGTAGGACACGTCCGTCACCAGGTCGCGGATCACCGGGAACGTGCGCAGCGGGGTGACGGTCACCGTCTCATCCGGTGCGAACACGCTCATACGGGTCATACACATCAACCGCGGCTTACCGTTGATCTCAGCCGAGCACGAACCACACTTGCCGGCCTTGCAGTTCCACCGCACCGCGAGGTCCGGTGCCTGGGTGGCCTGCAAGCGGTGGATCACATCGAGGACGACCTCACCCTCGTTGACCTCGACCTGGTAGTCCACGAGCGCGCCGCCGGTCTCGTCACCGCGCCAGATCCGGAAATCACGCATCGTGCTCATCGGCTGGTGCCCTCCTTACCGTCCGCGGTGCTGCCAGACCGTCCAGCGCCGAACTCAGCGCCCGCTTCGACCCCCGACTGTCCAATGGCGGATTCCGTCATGTCCGATTCCAGGACGGCCAGCTCCTCCTCGGTCATGTACTTACGCAGTTCCTCGATGTCGAACAGCCGCAGCAGCTCCACCGGCATCGCCGGCAAAGGCCGGTGTTCCACCACAACGGTGTCGCCCCGCAGGGAACAGACCAGATTGATGCGCCGCCACGCTGGATCCATATCGGGGTAGTCGTCACGGGTGTGACCGCCCCGGCTCTCCTTCCGCTCCAACGCGGCCCGGGCCACACACTCACTGACCAGCAGCATGTTGCGCAGGTCCAACGCCAGGTGCCAGGCCGGGTTGTATCGGCGTCCGCCGGTGACCGACACCTTCTTGGCGCGTTCCTTCAGCTCCGCCAGCCTCACCAGCGCCTGCTCCAGCTCATCGGCGCGCCGGATGATGCCGACCAGGTCGTTCATGACCTGCTGGAGCTCCTGCTGCAACGCGTACGGGTTCTCCCCGGACTCGGTGGCGAACGGCGCCAACGCGGTCTCCACCGCGGCCGCTACCGCGGACTCCGGCACCTGCGGCAGATCACCCACCACAGAGGAGTGGTACGCGGCGGCAGCGGCTCCTGCCCGCCGTCCGAAAACCAGCAGGTCCGACAGCGAGTTGCCCCCCAGCCGGTTGGAACCGTGCATGCCACCGGCCACCTCACCGGCCGCGAACAGGCCGGGGACCGAGGCCGCGGTCGAGTCGGGGTCGACATCCACACCGCCCATCACGTAGTGGCAGGTCGGGCCGACCTCCATCGGTTCGGCGGTGATGTCCACGTCGGCCAGTTCCTTGAACTGGTGATACATCGACGGCAGACGACGCCGGATCACCTCGGCCGGCATCCGGGTAGAGACATCCAGGAACACCCCACCATGGGGGGAGCCTCGACCCGCCTTGACCTCGGCGTTGATGGCCCGGGCCACCTCGTCACGCGGCAGCAGCTCCGGGGGACGCCGGTTGTTGTCGGGGTCGTCGTACCAGCGGTCGGCCTCCTCTTCGGTCTCGGCGTACTGGGAGCGGAACACGTCCGGCACGTAGTCGAACATGAAGCGCCGCCCCTCGGAGTTGAGCAGGACACCGCCGTCACCACGTACCGACTCGGTGACCAGGATCCCCTTCACCGACGGCGGCCAGACCATGCCGGTGGGGTGGAACTGGACGAACTCCATATTCACCAGCGACGCGCCCGCCCGCAGCGCCAGCGCGTGACCGTCCCCGGTGTACTCCCAGGAATTGGAGGTCACCTTGTAGGACTTGCCGATACCGCCGGTGGCCAGCACGACCGCCGGGGCCTGGAACAGCACGAACTGGCCACTTTCTCGCCGGTACCCGAACGCTCCCGCGACGCGACCGATCTCATCGAGCAGGATCTCGGTGATCGTGCACTCCGCGTACACCTCGATGCAGCCGTCGCTGTCGGGGTTGGCGTCATCCTCCTGCTGCAGGGCGACCACCTTTTGCTGCAGGGTACGGATCAACTCCAGGCCGGTTCGGTCACCCACGTGTGCCAGTCGCGGGTACTGGTGCCCTCCGAAGTTTCGCTGCGAGATCTTCCCGTCGGGGGTGCGGTCGAACAACGCGCCATAGGTCTCCAGCTCCCAGATCCGGTCCGGGGCCTCCTTGGCGTGCAGCTCGGCCATCCGCCAGTGGTTGAGGAACTTGCCGCCCCGCATCGTGTCCTGGAAGTGCACTTTCCAGTTGTCGCGGGGATTGACGTTGCCCATCGCGGCGGCGGCGCCCCCTTCGGCCATCACCGTGTGGGCCTTACCGAACAGGGATTTACACACGACCGCGGTGCGTTTGCCGTGCAGTCGTGCCTCGATCGCCGCGCGCAGCCCGGCGCCACCGGCGCCGATGACCACGACGTCAAAGGAGAGTCGTTCGATCTCGGTCATCGTCGGTCACCTCAGTTGTAAAAGCGCAGGTCGGAGAACCACTCAGCCGAGACCGCCATGACGTAGGCATCGGTCAGAACCAAAGTCCCCAGCGTGATCCAGGCGAACTGCATATGTCGGGCGTTGAGCTTGGAGACCTGGGTCCAGGCCCAGTAGCGCACCGGGTGGCGGGAGAAGTGCCGTAGGCGACCGCCGACGATGTGCCGGCAGGAGTGGCAGGAGAGGGTGTACGCCCACAGCAGGAGCACATTGCCCAGCAGGATCAGGTTGCCGAGGCCAATGCCGAATCCGTCGGCGGTGTTGAAGGCCAGGAGGGCGTCGTAGGTGTTGATCAGGGAAATGATCAGTGCGGCGTAGAAGAAGTAGCGGTGGAAGTTCTGAAGCACCAGGGGGAACCGGGTTTCCCCGGTGTACTTCGCGTGCGGTTCAGCGACCGCGCACGCGGGTGGCGACAGCCAGAAGGAGCGGTAGTACGCCCGTCGGTAGTAGTAGCAGGTGAGCCGGAACGCGAGCAGGAACGGCAGCGAGATGACGGCCAGCGGGATGAACCCGGGGAACTCCGGAAGAGGACGTCCGAAGTGCGCCGCCTCCGGAATACAGGACTGGCTCATGCAGGGTGAGTAGAACGGGGTCAGGTAGTGATAGTCGTCGACCCAGTAATACCTGCCCATAAAGGCGCGGATCGTCGCGTACACCACGAAGGCGAGCAGGCCCAGGACTGTCAGCAGCGGCGCGAGCCACCACCGGTCGGTACGTAGCGTCCGGGCGGTGATCTTTGCCCGTGAACGCACCTCCGTACCAGTTGCCGTTGTCGTCATAGATCTTGCTCCCTTGAGAGGGTGTGTCTGGGGGACTTAAAAGGCCACGCTACGCCGTGAACCGTCTGTTTTGCGTGCTCTGTAACTTCGTCACGGACATTAGTACGGAGTCATTGTGTGGATATCACCAGGTATGCCTGATGTGTCTCTCAGGGATTTCTCAGACCGCTCTCAGACGAGATGGGCGAGGCCGGGGCAGACTCGGATACCGCGTACCCGACGGGCGGACGCGTGACCTGCCGGGACGTGACCGACAGCGGGAGAGGTCTGATGAATGTGCAGGTGCTCCCTCCACGGGGTGGAGCCGAACCGGTGGCGACGGTCCTGGTCGTCGATGACGAAGCCGCGATCACCGAACTGGTAGGGATGGCTTTGCGTTACGAAGGCTTCGCCGTGACGCTGGCGGCGACCGGCCGGGAGGCGATCCGCGTCGCCCAGGAGATCCGCGTTGACCTGGTGGTGCTCGACGTGATGCTGCCCGACCTGACCGGCTTGGAGGTGTGTCAACGGTTACGGGCCTGGCGTGATGTCCCTGTGGTGTTCCTGACCGCGCGGGACGCCACCGCTGACAAAATCACCGGACTCACCCTGGGCGGGGACGACTATGTGACCAAGCCGTTCTCCGTCGATGAGCTGATCGCCCGGATCCGGGCGGTGCTGCGCCGTAGCGGACGCCTCGGCACCGACTCCACAGTCCGGTACGCCGACCTTGTACTGGATGAGGACGCCTATGAGGTGACTCGGCACGGGATCCGGATCGAGTTGACGCCGACCGAGTTCAAACTGCTGCGGTACTTAGCGCACAACGCCGGGCGGGTGTTGTCCAAGGCACAGATCCTCGACCATGTGTGGCAGTACGACTTCGGCGGTAACGACAACGTGGTCGAGGCGTACATCAGTTATCTGCGCAAGAAGGTGGATCGGTTCTCTCCGCCTCTCATCCACACCGTGCGTGGGGTCGGTTACAGTCTGCGGTTGCCGCGGAGGTGAGAGGGATGGCGCGCCTGTGGAGGCGTCGGACCCGCGGCCGCTCCCTGCGGGTCCGACTGATCGGTATCGTCATCGCCTCGGTAGCGGCCGGGCTGCACCTGCAGGGCGGTGGGATCTTCGCCGCAGTTCAAGACAACCTCATCGATCAGTTGGATCGCGAGCTGGACCAGGAAAGCGAGGACGTCAAACGGATCCTGGCGACGACACCAGATCCCAGCGACGCCGACTTCACCCGCATGGCGGCCGGCCTGAGCTACCTACTGCTGTCCTCACCAGACGGTCGGGTACGCGGGGAGTGGCGGGCCCCCAACGCCCCACAGGCACCCGTGCTGCCTGCCCGGTTGCCGTTCGGTGATTCTGGTGTAGCCCGGTTCACCAGCTCCGATGACCGAGACTCTCCACAGTGGAGGGTGCGTGCGGAGGTCCTGCCGGAAGGCCTGCTGGTGGCCGCCGAACCACTCGACCGGTTCGACCAGGGACGTTTCATGGGGGTCCTGGTCGGCTCCGGTGCGGTCACCCTGGCCGTGATCGGTTTCATCGGTGGTCGGCTGGTACGCCGGGGCATGCGCCCCTTAGACGAGATCGGCGCGATCGCCCAGGCGATCGGGGCCGGAGAGCTGTCCCGCCGCATCCCCACACGGTCCTACACCGAGATCAACCGGCTCGCCGCCGCCCTCAACGCGATGCTGGGACGGTTGGAGACAGCCTTCCGGGAGAAGGAAGCCTCCGAGGAGCGGCTGCGGCGGTTCATCGCCGATGCCTCCCATGAGCTGCGTACCCCTTTGACCTCCATCCGGGGCTACGCGGAGATGTTCCGCCGAGGCGCCGCGGCGGACCCGGCGGATCTCGCCGTCGCGATGCGCCGGATCGAGGAGGAGTCCGCCCGGATGAGCGCGTTGGTGGAGGAGTTGCTGCTGCTGGCGCGCTTAGATTCCGCCCCTGAACCCTCCGCGCTGTCCCATGAGCCGGTGGATCTCGCGGCGCTCGCGGTGGACGCGGTGGCCGACGCGACCGCCGTCGAACCGACCCGCCCGATCACCTACCTCGGACCTGACACTCTTATGGTGTCCGGCGATGAATCCCAACTGCGGCAGGTGCTGGGGAACCTGCTCAGCAACGTGCGGCGGCACACCCCTCCCGACACCGCTGCGGTCGTCCGTCTCTCCGAACGGGATGGCCGGGCCCACCTTGAGGTGATCGATAGCGGCCCTGGGGTGCCCCAACAGCTGCGGGAACGGATCTTCGAGCGGTTCTACCGCGCTGACCCGTCGCGTACTCGGGCTCGGGGTGGCGCCGGACTCGGGCTGGCCATTGTCGCGGCCGTGGTAGCGGCCCACGGTGGACGTTGCGGGGTCGAGGTGGCTGATCCGGCCTCCGGGACCGGTGCCTGCTTCTGGTTCGAGATACCGGTCGCGCCTTAAAGCCGGCCAGGATCCCCGGCCGGGAGCCGAGTAGGGAAAACGCGAGGAAGCACGCCTCACCGCCACCCCCGTTCTGAAGCTCTCAGCCGCCTCTCAGGTCGCCTTCACGGGCTGACAAGGCCAGATCGGTGGGGTGGAGGCATGACGGCTTTCTCTCGTTTAGTGCTCCGGTACCGTCACGCGGTGCTGTGTGTCTGGGCGCTCGTCCTCGCGGTGGGCGTGTTCGGTACATCGATCACGGTCGATCGCCTCGCCGCTGATTTCAGTCTGCCCGACCAGCGGGGGTATGAGGACAACCTGGACATCCTGGAACACTACGGCGCCGGCGGTCCAGGCGCCCCCTTGGTCGTCGTGACCACCTTCCCGGAGGGGACGACCATCGACAGCCCGGAAGCCACGGACGCGTTGACCAGAGCGGCGGACCAGCTGACCGAGCACGGACTTCGAGTGGCCTCGCCTCTGCAGCCCGGCGGGGCGGGCCTGGTCTCCCAGGACGGCCGTACCGCCCTCAACCTGGTGTATCCACCGTTCACCGGTGGGGATGACGGACCACCGGCGCAGATCGTGGAAGGAGTGGCATCGGCGTACCGCTCCGCTGTGCCGTCCGGCACCGACGTTGAGGTGACCGGCCTGGACCTCCTCGCTGAAGGGGAGGAGGAAGAGGGCGAGGATGACATCGCCCTGCTGATTGAGACCCTGCTGGGCGCCGTCGCCGCCTTGGTGGTTCTGCTGTTCGTCTTCGGATCACTGTTGGCGCTGCTGCCGTTGCTGGTGGCGGCCGTGTCGATCCTGGCGAGCTTCCTCGGCGTCCTCGGGATGACCTACCTGACCGACGTCATCTTTATCGTGCAGTTCGCCATCGCCCTGATCGGGCTGGGAATCGCCATCGACTACTCCCTGCTGCTGGTGACCCGGTGGCGTGAGGAACGCTCACGGGGACACGATCCGATCGAGGCGACGCACCGCGCCATGGCCACCGCCGGACGCGCGGTCGTGTTCAGCGGGCTCACCGTAGCCGTCGGGTTGCTGATCCTTGTCCTGATCCCCGTCCCGTTCCTACGGGTCTTCGGCCTGGCGTGCATGCTGATCCCGTTGTGCAGCGTCGGGGTCACGATGACGCTGCTGCCGGTGATCCTGGCGACCGTGGGGGCCCGTTTGGACTGGCCCCGGCGGCAGCGGGGTGCGCGCCCCGGCCGGCTGGGACTGTGGTGGGCACGCCTCGTGCTGCGGCACCGCTGGCTCGCCATACTCGGCGCCGCTGTTCTGCTCACCCCTCTGATCATCGCCGCGCTCGGGATCCGGCTGGGTGAGGCGCCGGCGCACGCGCTGGCCAACACCGCTGCGGCGCGGGCCGCGGTCACCGCGGTGACCGACACCGGTGTTCCAGCGGGTGTCTTCACCCCGATCGAGGTGATGGTGCCCGACGCCTCCGATGCCCCCGCGATCATCGATCGACTGTCCGACCTGGACGGTGTGTACGCGGTCATCGCACCCCAGGAGACGGGATGGCGTATCGACGGGACGGCCTTAGTAAGCGTGATTCCGGAGGCGGAGACCTCCACCGACGCCGGTCAGACGACGGTGGAACAGGTCCAGCAGGCCGTGGACGCGGAGGCGTCCGGGGTCCGGGTTGGAGGCAGCGGCGCGTACCTCCAAGCGGAGAAGGAAGCGCTGTACGGATGGTTCCCGCTGCTGCTGGCCCTGGTGGGTTTGACGACCTTTGTGCTGCTGGCACGCGCCTTCCGGTCCCTCGTGTTGGCCGCTCAGGCGATCGTGTTGAACCTACTGTCTATCGGGGCCGCCTACGGCGGGCTGGTACTGATCTGGCAGGAGGGGTACGGGTCGCAGCTGTTGTGGGACATCCCGGCCCTCGGGTCAGTGTCGACGTTCGTGCCGCTTATGGCCTTCGCCTTCTTGTTCGGTCTGTCCATGGACTATGAGGTGTTCCTGCTGTCGCGGATACGGGAGGAGTACGACCGCACCGGCTCAACGCGGCTGGCCGTCACCGAGGGCCTGGGTCGGATCGGACGGCTGGTGACCTGCGCCGCCCTGATCCTGTTCTTCGCATTCGCCTCACTGGCGATGGCGCCTGAGATCGACGTGAAGATCATCGCGACCGCGCTCGGGGTCGGCATCCTCATCGACGCCACGGTGCTGCGGATGCTGCTGGTTCCCGCCCTGGTCGCGGTCTCTGGACGCTGGACCTGGTGGCTGCCGGTGTGGATGGCCCGTCTGCTGCGGGTTGCTCCTTCGCCGCCGGCGCCGCGTACCACGCAGGTAGCTGATGCCATGCCGTCACGGCGGCAGGACGTGCTGGTCTGACCTGTTATCCACAACGCGTGGTCTCGTCATTGCACAGCATGTCGGAAAGACCTACCGTGAGCGTCGCATTGGGGACCAAAAGCGTTGTGGAGCGGGAATGGCCGAGGAGGAGTTCGCCGGAAACGAAACGGTGGCAATCAATGTCACCTCGCTGCGGGGGTGGGCGGATCAACTCGCTGATCTGCCCACCCTGGCCCGACCACACATAGATCTGGAGGATGGGCCGTTGGGCATAGGCCGCGATGAGCGCCTAGAGATGGCGGTCCACCTCCGGAACAAGACGTACAGCGCGAGCATCGCGACCTGGGACTTCCTGCGTTTTCTGGATCAGGAGTTCACGCGGTTTGCCGAGGCGACTCGACAGATCGCGGATCTGTACGCGGAAACAGACGCCTACCTCGCCGCCACCCAAAACGACATCCTGGTACGGCTGGGCGATGTGGAGACTCCCAACCTTTCCGAAGGCGAGGGCTGATGGAGGACATCGGAGCGCCGACGAGCCCGTTAACCCGTTACAGCTACGAGCAACTGCGCGAGATGGCCTGGGCTGACAGCCCGGAACAGATCGCTGAGACGGCGCGGCGGTGGGTGATGGTCGCGGACACCCTCCGAGCCCGGGCACGGTTCCTGGAACGCGCGGCGGAGCTGATGCGGCCAATATGGCAGAGCCCGGCGGGTGAGCTTTACATCGCACACATGACCCGCCTGGCGGAGCGACTGCGTGAAAGCGCCGATGTCGCTATGGCGAATGCTCCGGTGCTGCGGACTGTCCGGGACAGACTTCAGGAGGTACAGAATCTCTTCTCTGACCTCGATAGAGAACCGTCAACGCAGGAGCCGCAACTAGCCCCACGGCCGGGGGAGTCGGTATACGTACCGAACGGCCATTTCGCCGATCCACGCTACCGGCGGGCCCTGGACGCGATGATCGCCCTCGAACAGGCCCACTACGACGCCCGCCTCCAACTTCAAAACCCAGCGGCCCTCATAGTGAGAAATCCCGATAACTTCGAGAGGGAGCAGACCAACAACCGCACAACAAACTCATTTAACGATTCAGGTAATAACACCTTCTCGACGGTCCCGTCCTATAACAATGGATCGGCTTCACCATCGGGCGGGTCTACGGGGACGAACCCCATAGCGACCGATGTTCCCGGTAGCGGTGATAGCTGGAACAACGACGGGTGGACCGATAGTGATGGTCCCATTCTCAGTGGTGGCTCACCCCCACCAGGAGTCACCGCACCGCCGGTCGGCACTATTCCTCCTCCCACCCTGGGAGGCGGTGGGGTACCGGGTTCTCCGGGAACCCCACCGCTGGCTCCAGGCCTTCCATTCCCGCCTGGGGGCGCCACTGTGCCGCCGCACACGCCACCACATTCACCACCGCCCGGCGTCGCTCCCATTTCCCGAGGACCCGGCGGCAGCGGTCTGTTCGGTACTCCCCGCATCGGTGGGCGGCCCGGGCTCCCTATCGGGGGAGTCATCGGTGGCACCCAGCCACCAGGAGGAAATTCCTTGCCCTCCGCTCCCATGGCCCCGCCCCGGTCCGGGACACCCACGCCACTAGCCGGAAGTGAGACCACATCTACTGGACCTACTGGCGCGCGACAGCCCGGACAAGGCTCGCCCGTAGGACCGTACCCACCCGGCGGTGCTCCCCTGGTGGACGACGGGCGTAGGCGTGGGCGCCGGTCACGGTTGACCGAGGATCCCGCGGTGTGGCGGGACGAGAAGACACCCCGTACGCGAGGTGTGCTTGGACAGAACCGGGTACCGGCGCGGACCGGACGCCCGAAACCCCCAGAACGCCGGCCTGTGGAACCACCACCACCCACCAATCAGCTCGGCGCGCCTGACCCTTGCCGTGATAACGCCGATTTCGGAGCTGGCTACCGTGATCGCAACGGTCAGGTCGTAAGTTTCCGGAGGACGCCGCGTGGCCAGGGCTGAGTTGATCCGGGTGTTTCGCTGGCTGGTGTGCATTGTGGGGGTGTCCAGTGCCGTCATCGCCTTGACCGGAACGCCGGCTAGGGCCGATGAGATCCGTGACGCCCAATGGCACTTGAGTTTCCTTCGCGTGGCGGAGATTCACGAGATCACGCGGGGGGAGGGGGTCACGGTCGCCGTGATCGACACAGGCGTGGACGCCTCACACCCGGATCTGGCCGGGAATGTTCTGCCAGGGCTGGATTTTGTGACGGGTGGAGACGGCCGTGCAGACTCCGACGGCCACGGGACCGCGATGGCCTCGCTGATTGCGGGCCATGGACACGGGGACGGCAACACGGACGGCGTCCTCGGCTTGGCTCCAGAAGCCAACATACTCCCTGTTCGGGTTCAGCCTGGAGATGCTTCAGAAGCCGACGAATGGGAGGCTGAAGGGGGAGAGATAGCAGAGGGGATCCGATGGGCTGTAAATCAGGGTGCGAGGGTTATTAACATATCCTTGTCAACGCGTCGCAGTATTGAGCTCCAGGAAGCTTTAGAATATGCCCTTGAGCGGAATGTCGTAGTGATTACGGCTGCGGGAAACACGACTCTGGGAGACCAAGAAGTAGATGGTCTAGGCACTTTTCCTGGGGCTTTGGTGGTGTCTGGGACCGACCGGCAAGGATTTTTCTCACCGGTCTCTGTTCGAGGCGACCAGGTGGCATTGGCGGCGCCCGCGGAGGAGATCATGGCCGCGGGAGCTGGACATGACTACTCCACCGGTACGGGAACAAGCAACGCGACAGCCTTGGTGTCAGCAGCGGCGGCTCTGGTGATTTCTGAGTATCCCGAGCTCGATGCCGCCAATGTCATTAACAGGCTGATCCAGACCGCGGATGACCGCGGGCCGTCCGGGCGCGATATGGAATACGGGTTCGGCGTGGTTGATCCCTTGGCGGCTCTCACGGAAGACGTCGAGCCGGTTGATGAGAATCCGCTTGGAACCGGGCCTGGGCTGGAACCACCCGAGGAGACCCCTGGGAGCCCACCCGCGCCGCCCGAAGAGGCGGCCGCCGGGGTGGGCGGTGGTGTTTTAGCTCTGATCGGGGTCGCTATCGCCGGGGGCATTGTGAGCCTCGTGCTCCTTCTCATCTGGCGTACGCGCCGTGCCCGCCGTCATCACACGTTCAATCCACCACCACCGCCACCTGTGAACACCCAAGCTTCGTCACACAGATCGCCGTGGGCCCCGTAGGGAGCTGTGAACGCTTGGCGTGAGGGTGCGGGGATGCACACCGCACCCTCACAGGCGAGACGTGACGACTGGACGCAGGTCAGCCGGTCGCGTCACCGGTGAAGTTCCAGGACTCCACGGCGAGCGCAGGCGCGGTGGCGGTCAACAGGCCCCAGTTGTAGGGGATCGTGATCGCTCGTGACCCCACTGCCCGAACCGCCCCAGGCGCCAGGGCCGACGGGTAGGACTGCGTGAACCTCAGGTTGCGTACCGGCCGGACAAGCTCGCCGTTTTCGATGAGCCACACGCCGTTGCGGGTCAGGCCCGTCATCACGACGGTTCTCGGGTCCAAGACCCGGGTGTACCACAGGTCGCTGACGAGCAGACCACGCTCCATACCCGCGATCAGCGGCGCCACAGACGGATCAGCGATCGGAAGATCGTCCACGGTGGACGATCCGGCGGGCGCCTCCGGTGCGGGGGAAAGCAGAAGGTTCTGGGGGAACGGCCCCAACCGCGCGCCGCCGGCGATCGCGTGCCCGGTCGAGGACACCTTCAGCGCCGCCGCGGTCCGTCGGTCATGGACCGCGGTCTGCGTCACCCCGTCGGTCACTAGATTCAGCCGCCGCTTGGGAGTGCCCTCAATGTCGAAGGGCAACCCCAGGGTGGGATCGTCGACCAAGGAGATAACCGGATCAAACTGGGCTTCACCGGGGGCGATGAAGGACCGCCTCTCCAACAGTGCCTTGCCGTTGAAGCCATAGAGCCCCAGCGAGATCAGCACATCGATCACGGCGGCGGGCTCCAGGACCACCGGGTATTGGCCGGCCGGCAGGGTCACCGGCTCAGTGCCGGCCCGTGCCTTGGCCACCGCCACCGCTCCTAACCGCGCGCCGTCCATATCAGACAGGCGAACGCTGGCGATCCGGGCCACCCCGTCCGAGGATGGGGTACGCGCGATCGCGTCCACAGCGGCGGTGGAGGCGGCTCCCGTCACCGACCGGCCAGCCGTGTTGGCGTACGCGGCGGTGCTTCCCGTGGTGCGGCAGTACCCGGCGGTGGGTAGACCTTCGGCGGCGTCGACGAATGCGCGTACCACCGCCGCCCGGTCGTCGGGGGAGGCGTGGAAGGTCGCTTCGTCCAGGTTGTTCTGTCCATGAAGGGCAGCTTCGGCGCTTTCAGCGCCGTTGAGTCCGGGCCAACTGGGATCGACCGGTAGCAGCTGGGACGCTGTCAGGGTACGCGCCACAAAATCGTCCAGACTGGACAGTGGCCCTATGTTGGCCGATCCGATCGCGGTACGCCCGTCGTGATGCAACCGCAGCCACACCGACGTGCCCTCGTCGGCGACGTTCTGATGGATGAAGGAATTCGCGAACCGCGTCAGGGCCAGCCGGTGGGTCTCTACGAAGACCTCCGCCGCCGCGTTCGGGGCCCGGTGACGGACCAGCTCCAGCACCTGCGCCGCGATGTCCAGTTCCGCGCTCATCCGCGTACCCCCACTCGGACATTGGTGAAACGAGCCGGCACCGCTGGGTGGCCGGTGTGGCCGATTTGGCTGGGTTGGCCCTTACCGCAGTTGGGGGTACCCCAGACGATCAACTCGTCAGCGCCCCCGAGCATGTCCATGGAACGCCAGAACACCGGTCCGATCCCGGTGTAGGTGGGGTTGCGCAGCATCCGGCCCCGCTTCCCGTTCCGGATCTCCCACCCAATCTCACATCCGAACTGGAAGTTGAGCCGCTTGTCATCGATCGACCAGGAACGGTTGGTCTCCATGAACACGCCTTCGGAGGTCTCGGCGATCATCTCCTCCAGCGAGTGCGGACCCGGCAGCAGCCCGACGTTGGTCATCCGGACCATCGGGAGCCGCGCCCAGCCGTCGGACCGTACGCTGCCGGCGTAGTCCAAGCCTGCGACGGCAGCTGAGTCACGTCCGGCCAGCACACCCACCCAGATTCCGTCCCGCACGATGTCCCGCGGGGCGGCGGGAGTGCCTTCGTCGTCGTACCCGAACGACCCGAGCGCACCGGGGATGGTCGGGTCGGCCGTGATGTTCATCAGGGGCGAGCCGTACTGCAGGTTGCCCAGTTGGGATAGATCGAGCCAGCTCGTACCGGCGAACGCCGCCTCCCAGCCCAGGATCCGGTCCAGCTCAACGGCGTGTCCCACGGATTCGTGGATCTGAAGCGCCATCTGTTCGGAACCCAGGATTAAGGTGGTGGTGCCTTCCGGGCACGGTGGGGCGGTAAGGAGGGCGCGCGCTTCGGAGGCGAGCTGGGGAGCGGAGCCGATCAGGTCCAAGTCTTCCACCAGCTCCCATCCCGCGGTCCCGTACTGCCGGGGAGAGCTGCGCCGTTGGGTCTCATGCTCCCCAATCGCGGTCGCGCTGGAGCCCGCGCCGCATTTGCGGATGTGCTGCTCGATGCGGTGCCCGGCACTAGAGGTGAACCAGATGCGGGCGTCCCAGATCGAGTAGCTGGCCTCCGCGATGTCCGCGCCGTGCTCGACCATCAGCCGTGTCGTCTCGACCAGCAGGTCGCCTTTCTCGGATAACGACACTGACAGCGGATCGATCCGGCACGGGTTGGCCCAGCTGTCGACCCTCACCTCGACCTCAACCAGCTCCAACGGTGGCCCGGGTACGCGGGCGCTGGCGCGTGCGATCTCAGTGGCGGCGCGCCCGGCGCGTCGGGCGCCGGCCTCCGTGAGGTCCGGCAGGGCGTGGAAACCCCAGGACGAACCGACCAGCGCCCTGACCCCGATACCGGCGTCCTCGGTTTGGGTCAGGTCCTCCACTTCGGTGTTCCGGACTGACATGGACTCGTACCGTCGGTGCATAACGCGGGCGTCGGCGTACCGGGCGCCCGCCTCTATAGCGGCTGCCACCGCTGCGTCAGCCACCTCGAAAAAGCTCATAAGGCACTCTGGCATGTGACGCGGCGCCATCGGTCACGCGCCAGGAAGATCGTGGTTGGTGGGTGTCAGATTCCAGGCCTGTCGGGCCGGCGAGCCGCCTCCGGTAGTCGTCTCTGGGCTGCCATGGGTGACGCTTTCGGCTCGTTATGCATGGCCGTAGCCGAGGAGCTGCTGCATAGGTCGAGGAACTGCCAGCGGTAGCGCGTGATGAGTGAATCGCGTAGCTAACGAAGAGGCCATCCGGAGCCAGGGCAGGACCGGCGTTGGCTGTCACCGGCCCAGTCAATTTTGACGCCGAACTGTTAGATAGTGCGTCAAGACCGCTGAAACATTACATTCAGAAATTTGCATTTACGGTCCGTGATTGTTGTATTAACCGGGCGTGGAGTGGGGTGCCTAACGATTGATCTTGATAATTGTTTCTGTAAATTTTCTGACACTTGCTGGGGTGGACTGAAGGGGATCGGATCGCGGACACTTCCCGCTATCGGAATTCGGCCATAGGGCGGCGTATATGACGCAGCGGGTCAAGAAATCTTAACTTTTGAAGCGGGCTAGATTTTAATTTTTGCGTTGTGCGTGGCATATGGTCGAATAATTTATCCGTGCTATATCCGAAAGGGTAAGGGATGTCGCGCGGGGAAATCAATGAAGATGGCTTGACTGAGTCGAGAGAGATCAAGATATCTCCAAAGATTGTTGTTTTTCTGGAATGGTTGAAGGGTTTGATTCAGCGACCACGCCGGGGAGAAAAGCCGCGGCGTGAGTCCGATCGGCGGACACAGCGGGCCGGACACCCCATAGTGTGTCTGATCGGAGCGGATGCGCACGCAAATCTAATGGAAGCCATCGCCGATTTTCTGGCGCAGGCTCAGGGGGAACAGGTTCCCTATACTCTCTTTCGTCATGAGGAGGCGGCCCCTCCCCAGGGTGATGCTCCTCCCCAAGGTGCGGGCTCTTCCCGTGATGAGAAGGCTTCCCAGCGGGGGAAAGCATCCCAGCAGGAGAAGGTGACCTCCGACCGTAAGGGCGATGCCGCAGTAGGTGATGACCTCGACAAACGTCCTCTTGGGTCGGCCACCTTGGAGGATGTTATCAAGGTCCACGCTTTTCTCATTAAAATAGCGAAAAGTTTATGGGTCAAGGAGGGTGATCGGAGAGTTCAGATCAAATTCTTGAGATTTGCGCTTGTGCAGTGGCTGTTCTTTCAGGAGCTCTCCAATGGAGACATCCGGGATCAGGTACTCCAGAGGAGAATGCGGGAGCGAGAGATGCATCTGCATCCCCTCGCGGATTCACTTGATGATTTTGAGAAAATCGAGGGAAAGCCATGGTGGCTTGGGGCTTTTATAAGGGCGGTCCGGTACGGCTGGAGTGGTTTAAAGATCAGGGGTTTGATACCGGGTGTTGGGCAGGAATATGTATGGCTGGTCCGACAAAAGAATCTCGCCAGCCGTAATCCGGGTACCATTATCGGGTTTGCGGAGCGGCTGACAGGGGTAATAGCAGTTAGGGATGGCGTGAATGTGCCGGGGACGTCGAAGGAAGATCCGGGCGAGTTACTGAAGATACTCGTCAATGCTTTCCTCGAGGACTTGAGGAGTGCGTACCGTCGGCGTCCATGGCGCCTCGCAGGTTCGGCGCGTACGGCGTACCCCGTCATACTCCTCGACGGAATCACGAGAGATAACGGTGGGTACCGCCTCCTCGCAACCATCAACGACATCCGCAACGAGACGGGGGCGTTCGATCCGTTGCTGGTGATCAGCAGGAGCCGAAAGGCGCCACCGTTCGCATGCACATCAGACTCTATCACCGATGTGCAGGACGCATACCGAGTGTGGCGTGGAAGAATCAGTAAGCTGGCCCGTAGCCGTTCGAATTCTGCGTGGTTTCTCACGCTTCAGGTGCCACCACAGTTCAACGAGGGTGAGCATGAGAATGCTGTGTTGGACGTGCGGTCGATAGAGCCGCCGACAATTAGAAAGCAGCCATGGTGGACCAAACGCGGTTTGCTACCCGCGATAGCCGGATTTTTAATCGCCGCACTGATGGGCGCCAGTTATCTCTGGTACAACAGCTGGAGTGATGCCCACTGCGGTCTCAGCTGGTTCGCCGCGGATGTCTCAACTCTGATGACGATCGAAGATGAATGCATCGGGGTCGCTGGGGAGAATCTTCTTCGTTTTGCGGAAGTCAACTCCGAGCTCACCGCTCCCCTAGAAAGGATCAGGGAGCAAAATCGTATGGTGGAGCGGATGCGCCGTGAGAACCCGGAGCGCCCCTACATCACCGTTGCCTACCTGTCTGATCTCAGTGTGGGGAGCGGGAAGCCAGGGTTCGTCGCTGAACGGGAGAATCTGGCAGGGGTGGCGGCGGCTCAGTATCGGCAGCTCATCGCCGCCGAGACCACACCGCTGGTCCGGATCCTTGTGGCCAACGCCGGGGCCGGCATGCGACATGGTCCACGTGTCGCCGAAATTCTGGAGAGGATCGCGAGGGATGAGGAATCCCACCTGATCGGCGTGGCGGGCCTTGATCAGAGTCATCAGGCGACGATCAACACGATCAGGGCCCTGGGGCATGCAGGACTGCCGATGGTCGCCGCGACGCTTTCGGCCGATTCGCTGACGAACTACTCCGATATGTACTTCCAGATAGCCCCACAGAATCGACGCCAGGCGGCGGTGGCGGCCAGGTACGCGCTTCATGTGCTGTTGCCGGCGGGGGAGATTGAGCGCCGGGTGCTGATCGTGTACTCCGCGGACGAAACCGACTCCTACAGCAACAATCTGCGCAGTGACGTGGGAATCAGCTTCGGGGAGGCCGGATTTGACGTCGCTGATATGCCTTATGTGCCGGTGGCCATGGAGGGAATACCTCCGGTAGGGGCCTTCGCGCCAGGTGAGGTGGGCAGCGAGATCTGCGGCTACCCCGGGTTGGTGTTCTTCACCGGTCGCCCCGAGGACTTCAACGAGATGCTGCGTGGGCTTAACGACACCTGCCCCAGGGACCAGTACCCCAGAATTCTCGGCGGCGACGATATTTCTAGGTATGTGGCAGACCGGCGCAGCGACGCCCCGTACTCTCATATCAGGTTCGACTATCTGTCATTCGCAGTCTCCGCATGTGAGATACCTGGGGCACTTGAGCAGGCGCTGCGGGAAATCTTCCCGGGAGATTCCTGCACAGACCGGACGTTGGACGGTCATGCAGCCATGGCCTACGACTCGGTGTACGTCTTTATCCGAGCCGCCGGACATCTGACGAACCCAGGACGGGAGATTCCAATAACCCCGGCCGCGGTATGGCGAGAGCTGTCCAATATCCACGATGGCGCGGCCGGAGCCTTCCCCGGCGCTTCCGGCATCATCGACTTCGGGGGTAATACACAGCAGCAGGTGCCTTCAGAGAAGTTGGTCGTCATTCTCACCGTCGGTAAACACGGGCTTCCAGAGGAGGTCGCCTACTGCGGACGTCGGGAGGGCACGGGGCCGCCAGCCGCGTGGTGCCCGACGGACAGCGAGGACTGACGCCCCTCCCGAGCACGTCGTGAGGCTACGGCTGGGCCGCTCCTCAGCAGCCTCGGCCGTAGCCTCGGCGTATCTGAGTACCGTCTCTCGATAACGCTCTGGCCCAGGCCGCTTTACTTCTATCTAGTTTTGTTCAGTTTTGCCCTCGTCGTGTCCGCTGTTATTCGGCGCGGTAGGTGGTGGCGAGGGCAGCGATCCGTGCAGCCAGGTCGATGTCGCGTCGAGTCACTCCCCCCGCGCTGTGGGTGGTGAGCCGGAACGTCACCTTGGTCCATCGGATGTCGATGTCAGGGTGATGGTTAATGTCCTCGGCTACCTCGGCGACGGCGTTCACCAGTTTGATGCCGGTGGAGAAGTCCGGCGCGGTGTAGGTCCTGCTGATGGCGATCGGGTCGCCGCTCCAGCCGGGCAGGGTCGGGAGAAGCGCGGCCAGTTCTGCCGCGGACAACACTGTCATCACGTGTCATACCGTCAGCTATCGATCCTGATGGCGCAACCGAAACACCGAGAACACCGAGCCGGGGATCAGAGGGAACCGGAATTGTTCATTGATCGTCTTGCTGGTAGGGCCGGAGTGGCCCGGATCGGGTGTTTGTCCTGAAAGGAGGGAGCGGGGCGAAGGGGACGTGACGCAGTTGTGACCGATGGGTGGTTCCGCGTACCCCTCGATGTCGCTTAGTTTCGCAACACCCGAGGTGGGTGTAGCTTCTCGCCTACCGGAGACACCGGAAAGTGAGGGTGATGACAGCACAAACCGGTGTGCCACCGTCGATCGAGCCGGACCCAGGGGCGACTGGGGAGCCGGCCACGGAGTCGGCCGGCGCGCCTGAGCGGTTCGTCGGCCGCTCTCCCGGGCAACTGGCTTGGCTCCGGTTGCGTCGTGATCCGGTCGCCATGGTCAGTGCCGGCCTGTTGATTTTCTTCTTTCTGGTGGCCCTGGGAGCCCCGCTCATCGAGCGGCTCTACGGTGTCGGGCCTCGTGATCGGTTCTCCGAACTACTGGACTCCCGCGGGTTCCCGTTGGGGTACGCCGGTGGGATCAGCGGCGATCACTGGTTCGGCCTGACCCCCGGTGTTGGACGGGACCTGTTCATCCATGTGGTCTACGGCCTGCGGACTTCGCTGTTCATCGCCACCACGTCGGCGGTGCTGACGATCGTGATCGGGGTGGTGCTCGGCATCATCGCCGGCTACCTCGGCGGTGTGATCGACGCGGTGATCAACTGGATCATCGACTTCACGCTGGCTATGCCGTTCTTCATCTTCTGCATGGCCGCGGTGCCGGTGGTGATCTCCCGCTTCTTCGACCCCCGCGACGAGGTGCCCCCCAGCTTCCGCATGTGGCTGCTGATCGTGGTCTTCGCGCTATTCAACTGGACCTACACCGCCCGGCTGGTCCGCGGCCAGGTGCTGTCGCTGCGGGAGCGGGAGTTCGTTGAGGCGGCGCGCGCCGCTGGTGCCGGGACCGGACACATCCTGTTCCGGGAGCTGCTTCCTAACCTCGCCGCGCCCATTCTGGTGACTTTGTCGCTTAACCTGCCCACCTTCATCACCGCCGAGGCGGCGCTGTCCTTCCTCAACATCGGTGTCGTGGAGCCCACCCCCGATCTGGGGCGGCTGATCTTTGACAGCACGACCTATCTGCGCGCTGACCCGGCGTACACCTTGATCCCTGGAACCACCCTGTTCCTGCTGGTGCTGGCCTTCAATCTCTTCGGCGACGCCCTGCGGGACGCTCTTGATCCCAGGTCGGGCCGATGACCAGGTTTCTAATCAAACGTGTCTTGCTGGCGGTGCTCACGCTGGTCGCCGTCAGCGTGGTGACGTTCCTGCTGTTCTTCGCGGTTCCCACCAACCCGGCCGAGGTGATGTGCGGCAACGCACGCAGCTGTACGCCGGAGCGGATCGAGATGCTCGAAGAGCGGCTCGGGCTCAATGAGCCCCTCGTCGAGCAGTACGCGGATTTCATGGCTGGGATCTTCGTGGGGCGCACCTACGGGGAGGGGGAGCTGGCGCGTGAGTGCCCGGCGCCGTGCCTGGGGTTCTCCTTCCGGAACGACGAACCGGTGATGGACATCGTCACCCGGACTTTGCCGGTCACCGCCAGCATCGTGGTGGGCGCCGCGGTGGTGTGGCTGGTGGTGGGGGTCGGCCTGGGCATGGTGTCGGCGCTGCGGCGAGGAAGCTGGTTTGACCGGGCCGCGATCACGGTGTCGCTGGCGGGCGCGTCGATGCAGATCTATTTCTTCGGTCTGCTGCTGTTGATCGTGTTTGTCTATGAGCTGGGTTGGCTCCCCAACCCCGGCTACACCTCACCGCTGGAAGATCCCGTGGCTTGGGTGAGCGGGATGCTGTTGCCCTGGTTCACCCTGGGGTTCCTCAACTCGGCGGTCTATGCCCGCCTGGCCCGCGCCCAGATGCTGGAGACCCTCTCGGAGGACTTCATCCGGACCGCCCGCGCCAAAGGGCTGCCGCGTCGGCAGGTCTACGGTCGGCATGCGCTGCGGGCCGCGGTGACACCGATCGTGACCATCGCCGGTCTGGACATCGGTAACACCCTGGGAGGTGCGGTCATCACCGAGACGGTGTTCGGGATGCACGGCCTGGGACGCACCGCGGTGCAGGCGGTGGAGTTCTTGGACATGCCGATCGTGATGGCCACGGTGCTGCTCGCCGCGTTCTTCATCGTGGTGGCCAACATCGTGGTCGACCTGCTCTACGTGGTCATCGATCCCCGGGTGAGGTTGTCATGACCTATCTGCAGGTCACCGACCTGGCGGTGCGTTTCACCACCCCCGACGGGGTGGTACGCGCCGTCGACGGTTTGAGTTTCGCGGTGGAGCGGGGCCGCGTCCTGGGCATCGTGGGGGAGTCCGGCTCCGGTAAAAGCGTCACCAGCCTGGCGATCATGGGGCTGCATGATCCCCGGCGTACCGAGATCACGGGGTCGATCACCGTGGGAGGCCGCGAGTTGGTCGGCATGCCGGCCGAACAGGTACGCCGGTTACGCGGCCGTGAGATGGCGATGATCTTCCAGGATCCGCTGTCGGCGTTGCACCCGTACTACACGGTGGGCCGTCAGATCGCCGAGGCGTACCGGGTGCACCATTCCGTCTCCGCCCGCACCGCCCGGGCGCGCGCCGTGGAGATGCTCGACCGGGTCGGGATCCCGGAACCGGCGCGGCGGGTGGATTCCTACCCGCACGAGTTCTCGGGGGGAATGCGGCAGCGCGTGATGATCGCGATGGCGTTGGTGAACAACCCCGCGCTGCTGATCGCCGATGAGCCCACGACCGCGCTGGACGTGACGGTGCAGGCCCAGATTCTGGATCTACTGGCTGACCTGCGGCGGGAGTTCAACTCGGCGATCCTTCTGATCACACACGACTTTGGGGTGGTGAGCCGGATCGCCGACGACGTGCTGGTGATGTACGGCGGTCAAGGGGTGGAGTTCGGGAGTGCCCAGCAGGTGCTCCGGGAGCCCCAGCACCCCTACACCTGGGGGCTGCTGTCGTCGGTGCCCTCGCTGCGGGGCGATCCCGACGCCGACCTGATCCCCATCCCCGGCAACCCACCCAGCCTGATCAATGTCCCGGCGGGGTGTCCTTTCCATCCTCGGTGCCGGTACGCGTCATCGATCTGTCAGACCACCCGGCCTGAGCTGGTGCCCGTGGCGGAGGGGGCCGACTCGGGAACGCCGACTCAACGCGACGCCTTTGCAGGCCTCGAGCATCGAGTGGCCTGTCATCTTCCCGAGGCCGAACGTCGTCAGCTGTCAATCTTGGTGAGGCGGGGAGAGCAACCGCTGCGCACCGCCAGCGCCAATAGCGCCAATGGTGTGGGGGAGGCGCGATGAGTCATCTGTTGGAGGTGACCGGTCTTACCAAACACTTCCCGGTCCGAGGCGGCTGGCTGGGGCGGCGGGTCGGCGTGATCCGGGCGGTCGATGGGGTGGACTTCACGGTTGACCGGGGCGCCACCTTAGGGCTGGTGGGAGAGTCCGGCTGCGGCAAGACCACCACGGGTCGGATGGTGGCGCGGCTGCTGGAGCCCACGGGAGGCCGGATCGTCTTCGACGGCGAAGACATCACCCATCTGAACCGGCGGGAGCTGCGGGGCCTGCGACAACGGCTTCAGGTCATCTTCCAGGACCCGTATTCTTCGTTGAACCCACGGCAGACGGTGGGGCGGATCGTGGCGATGCCGCTGGTGGTCAACGGCATCAAGCCGCCGGGTGGGATCAAGGCTCGGGTGCAGGAACTGCTGGAGCTGGTCGGGCTCAATCCCGAGCACTACAACCGGTATCCCCACGAATTCTCCGGCGGGCAACGGCAACGCATCGGGATCGCCCGCGCCTTGGCGGTGGAACCGTCGCTGGTGGTGGCGGACGAGCCGGTAAGCGCGCTGGACGTGTCTATCCAGGCGCAGATCATCAACCTGATGCGGCGGCTGCAGCGGGATCTGAACCTGGCGTTCGTGTTCATCGCCCACGACCTGGCCGTGGTCCGGCACTTCTGCCAGCGGATCGCGGTGATGTACCTGGGGCGGATCGTGGAGATCGGGGACCGTGACGCGATCTACGCCACGCCGGCGCATCCGTACACCAAGGCGCTGCTGTCGGCGGCGCCGGACGTCCACGGTGAGGCCAGGGAGCGGATCAGGCTGGAGGGGGACGTTCCCACGCCGCTGAACCCGCCGAGCGGGTGCCGGTTCCGGACGCGGTGCTGGAAAGCCGTCGCGCGGTGCGCCGAGGCAGAACCACCGCTGCGGACGGTTCCCACCGGGCAGCAGGTGGCGTGTCACTTTCCCGAGAGCCAGCAGAGTCAGCCCACCGGGACGACGGCGGATGCGGTGTCCGGCAGCCGGCCGGATCCGCGTACAGCAGAGGTGTGACCGGCCGTGACCAGTTCAGGCGGTGAAGGAGCGCAGACTCTGGCAACGAGCGCGATTGGGCCGGTAACGGTATCGCCACTAATCCTTAACGGATATCCCTACGGGCACGAAAATTTACTAAACATTCTGAAGTAGTGAATCTTTCTTTCGTGGATCTGGGGTGGAGGGGATCTATGCGGCTGAGGAAGCTAGCCGCGGCCACCGGTGTAGCGAGCCTGGTGCTCAGCATGGGAGCCGCGTGTACCGAGAACACTGGGCAGCAGGGCACAGACGAGGAGAGCGATAACAGCCCGCGGATCCATGTCATCGCGACCGATCCCGCCGACTCCATGGGGCCGGCGCCCGAGGTGGAGGGGGCGCGTGAAGGCGGCACGGTCTACATCCTGCGGGAGACCGACTATGAGCACCTGGACCCGCAACGTACTTACACGGTCGCCGGTTGGGCGCTCAACCACTTGATCAGCCGGACCCTGACCACGTTCCGGGAGGACGGCTCGGGCCGGATGGTCCTGGTCGGGGACCTGGCCACTACGCCCGGCGAGGACGTCAACGGTGACTGCACCACCTGGCGCTTCACCCTCAAAGAGGGGATTCGCTTCGAGACCGGTGAGGAGATCACCGCCTCGGACGTCGCCCACGGCATCGCCCGCTCCTTCGAACAGTCGCTGGACGGCGGCGCCACCTATATCCAGGAGTGGCTCGCCGGCACCCCCGACTACAACTCGGTCTACGCCGGTCCGTTCACCAGCGGCCAGCCGTTCCCGCCCAACCTGGAGGTCGACGACGAGGCGCGTACCCTGACCTTCCACTTCGACCGGCCGCGCTGTGACATGCCCTTCGCGGCGGCGATGACCACCACAGCGCCGGTGCCGCGGGAGCTGGACACCGGGGTTGACTACGACCGGTCGGTGGTCTCCTCCGGCCCCTACCGGATCGCCGAGTACGAGCGGGATCACCACATCCTGCTGGTCCGCAACGAGCACTGGGACCCCAACACCGATCCGCTGCGGCACCAGTACCCCGACCAGTTCTACGTGGAGATGGGGCCCGATGACACCACCGCGACCGAGCGGGTTGTCGCCGACAACGGGAACGACCGCTTCGCGATCGCCGAGGATGGAGTGCCGCAGGCACTGATCAGCGAGGTGCTGGACAACCCCGACGTCGAGGCGCGGTCGGTGAGCGCGGATACCTCGATGGTGTGGTACCTCAGGATCAACACCCGCCGGGTGACGGACCTGTCGGTTCGGCAGGCGATCGCCTACGCCCTGGACCGGCAGAGCATCCTGATCGCCCAGGGCGGTGAGGCCGCGGGAACCCTCACGCACACCATCCTCAGCCCGCAGACGATCGGCTATGAGGAGTACGAGAACCCCTACGACGCGCCGCCCACCGGGGACCCCGAACGAGCGCGGGAGCTGCTGGACGGCCGGACCCCAGAGCTGGTGATGCTCTACCGCAACGCCAGCGTCTACCCGGAACTGGCCAGCATCGTGGAGGAGAGCCTGGAGGAGGCCGGGTTCCAGGTCACCATCACCCCGATCGAGCAGCCCGAACACAACCCGATGACCCGGGACCCGAACAACCCGTATGACCTGTACATGTCCTCCTGGATCCCGGACTGGCCCAGCGGCGCCGCGACGATCCCGCCGTTGCTGGACGGCCGCAACATCGGGGGTGGGAGCAACAACACCTTCCTGGACGTGCCTGAGATCAACGAGGAGATCGACCGGATCTCGGCGCTGCCCGCCGAGGAAGCCGCGCCGGAGTGGATGGCGCTGGACCAGCGGATCATGGAGGAGTACTGCCCGATGGTGCCGATCTACTCGATCCGCGCCCTCAACGTGGTGGGCTCCGGCGTGGGAGGCGTCTTCATCTCCGACTTCCTCGGGCAGCCCGCCTACTACAACGCCTACGTCATCTCCTGAACACCCCCTGGGCCGGGGCAGCGGATGCGGTACGCCAGGGCAGCCGCCCTGTCCGTGCCGGCTCCCGCCCCGGCCCTTTCCTGTCACAACGTCGTCTATGCGGTCGGCATGCGCCGTTTGTACGTCACGCCGTCCTAGGCGTCGCGGGCCTGGCCCGTGCCGGAAGCCGACGTGGGGGACGGGTCGGAGGTGCGGGTGGAATCCTGGGACGAGGCCGGTGGTGTCGCAGAGATCCGGGGGCGTGGGCTCTTCAGGGTCACGGAGTAGCCGCCGAAGGCGCAGGCGGCCATCCCCAACAGGAGTAAGCCGAGGGACACCCAGTCGTTACCGGGCAGGATGACGTCCCCCTCCGAGGTCCCGGCCGACATCAGCAGGATCGTCAAGGACCAGGACAGCGCCGGGAGCACCGCCAGGAAGCGGTTTTCCGTGACCCACCAGGTAAACCAGATCAATGCGATGTTGATGACCACGGCGCACAGCAGGACGATCGGGACCCGGTAACCGGCGATCCGCAGCGGCACCAGGAACGCCTCCACGATCGCGGTGACGACAGCGGCCCAGACCCCCACGATGGTGCCCGTGATCTGGATGACGAGGCGGCTCACTGAGGCAGCGTAACGAAAAGGCCCGCGAACAGGTCATCCTCCCAGCCGTGTGGGGCCACACCCGGGCCGCGGGTCCCGGAGGCCAGGGTGTAGTACTCCACCCCCAGCTCCTCCTGTCCGGTGTTGGTCGCCAAGGAGAACAGCCACGAGGTAGGCGGGATCTGGGTGGCATGGGCCCGGATCGCGGCGAGTTTGGCGTCGGCGTACGCGCGAGCGTCCACCCGCGTCGTCACCTGCTCGTCCGGGGTTCCGAACGGGAGGTCATCCACCGACTCGGCGTCGCCAAAGGGGTTGTCTGAGGAGGCCCGGAAATGCTCCAGCCCGGCGGCGATCACGCTGCGCGGAATGGTGTGCCAGTACACCTTGGACACCTGCCAGGCGGCGCCCAGGTGTGGGGCGAAGTCGGGGTCCGCCGCCAGGCGGACCGCTTCGGTCGCCACCCGGTGTGCCTGAATATGGTCGGGGTGGCCGTAGAAACCATTGGGGTCGTAGGTGACCACAACCTGCGGCCGCACTTCGCGAAGCACCTCAACCAGATACCCGGCCGCCTCGGTCAGGTCCGCCTGCCAGAAAGCCCGTGGATGCTCATTGGCGGGGGTCCCCATCATGCCTGAGTCGCGGTACCGGCCGGCGCCTCCTAAAAACCGGTGGTCGGATACCCCCAGGGCCTGGCAGGCCGCTCGCAGCTCGGATATCCGATACCCCCCTAGCTGATCAGCGGCGGTGGCGGCTAGCTGCGCTAGTTCGGGGACGTGGATCTCACCTTCCTCGCCTAAGGTGCACGTGACCAGAGTGACCCGGGCACCTTCGGCGGCGTAACGGGCCATGGTGGCGCCGGTGCTGATCGTTTCGTCGTCGGGGTGGGCGTGTACGAAGACGATCCGCCGCTCCTGCTGTGGTTGCACGCCGCCACCCTAGCGGTTACCGGACCGGCGGAGCGGTCGGTCGCATAACCGTCGGAACGATCCGCGGCGACGGATATCTATGAGAGAATTTCATAAGTTCCGTCCGTTCCTTCCCTCACTACCGAAAAGTTAACCAGGGATCGTCTCCCGGCATGTCGCTTGGCGTGTCGGCATCATTACCGCCGATGAAGTGAGCAGTATCGTTGATGTGGACATCCCCGAGCCGGCCTTTCGGCACGCTCCCGCTGGTTATCCCCGCTTGACGGCGGTGACCTGCGGGTTCCAACACGGCGCGCCCCACGCGGTGACGTGTGTAGCCGATGGGGCCCGCGTGTTCTTCCTGCGCTCCTCCGGCCCCACCGATCCGGTTGAGTCGCTGTGGCTGCTCGACGTGCTCACCGGCGTCGAACACCTAGTCGCCGACCCTCGCCACCTCGTCGATGAGCAGGCCTTGACCGCCTTGACCGAGGAGGAGCGTTTCCTGCGGGAGCGGATGCGGCTACGGGTGGCGGGGATCGGCCGGTACGCGGTCGACCCGGCCGGCCGGGTCGCGGCGTTCACGCTGGCCGGTCGACTGTTCCGGGTAGAGATCCCCCAGGAGCTGCCCTCACGCTCGACTGGCCGGAGTGAGGGGATCGGCACCGTCACCGAGCTGCCCACCGTTGGCCCCGCCTTCGATCCGCGTCCGGACCCCACCGGCCGCCACCTGGCGTACCTCACCTCCGGCACGCTGCGCGTGATCGACGAGACCGGTCAGGATGAGCTGCTGGCCGGCGAGGACGGTATCCGCTGGGCCATGCCTGACTTCCTCGCCGCCGAGGAATTCGGCCGATACCAGGGCTATTGGTGGGCCCCCGACGGTGACCGGATCCTCGCCACCCGGGTGGACGACTCCCTGGTGCCGCGTCACCACCTCGGCGACCTCACCGACCCCACCCAGCCACCCCGGGTGGTGAGTTACACCCGTGCTGGGACCCCCACCCCCATCGTCACCCTGCATCTGCTGCACCTGGACGGCAGCTGGGTCGATGTCCGGCTCGACCGGGAAACCTACCCGTACCTACTCAACGTCGCGTGGGCACCCAACGGCGGGCCGCTGGTGTGTGTGATGCGGCGTAACCAGCAGCACGTTCAGATCCTGTCAGTTGACCAGGTCACCGGCGAGACCCAGGTCCACGCCGAGCTCGCCGATCGACGGTGGGTGCACCTGATGCCTGGCACCCCCAGGTTCCTCCCCGACGGACGAGTCGTGCTGGGTGGGGAGCTCCACACCGACGCCGGTGAGACGCGGTGCCTGTTCGCCGATGGTTCGCTGCTGACCCCGGCGTCGCTGTACGTCCGCGAGGTCTGTGGCCAGATCGACACCGACGACGGGCCGGCTCTGGTGGTGACGGCCAGCGAGGCCGAACCGAGCGAACGTCATGTCTACCTGATCCCCCTGGACCCCCGAGGCGCCGACCCGATCCGGGTCACCCCTACCTCGGGATGGCACACCGGGCTGGGGGCCGGTCGCACCTTGGTGGTGGGCAGCGCCTCCTTGGAGCATCCCGGTGTGGTGTGGAGCGTCCACCGGGACGGACACACCACGACCCTGACCTCCCTGGCGGCCGAACCTCCCTACGCGCCGCGGCCCGCGCTGGTGCGGGTCACCGACCGCGGGCTGCCCACGGCGGTGCTCTATCCGAGCGGGCACGTCGCCGGTCGCAAACTCCCCGTCCTGGTGGATATCTACGGCGGTCCTGGCGGACAAGAGGTGATCGCGGCGCGTTCGGCGTGGCTGGATCGGCAATGGTGGGCCGATCAAGGCTTCGCGGTCGTGGTGATCGACAACCGCGGCACGGTGGGGATCTCACCCGGATACGAAAAAGCCGTCTACCGCCGACTGTGGGACACCATCCTCGCCGACCAAGTCGACGGGTTGGTGGCGCTCGCTGAGAAACACCCTGACTTCGACACCCAGCGGGTGGCGATTCGGGGCTGGTCTTTTGGGGGTTCACTGGCCTTGGCGGCGGTGCTGCGCCGCCCCGACATCTACCACGCGGCCGTGGCGGGCGCCCCCGTGGTGAGTTGGGAGCTGTACGACGCCGCGTACTCCGAACGCTACCTGGGTCATCCGGCTGACAACGCCGAGGTGTACGCGCACCATGATCTGCTGGCTGACGCCGCGAACCTGAGCCGGCCGCTGCTGCTGACGCATGGCTTGGCGGACGACAACGTGCTGCCGGCACACACGCTGCGGCTGTCGGCGGCGTTGCTGGCGGCGGGGCGTCCACACCTCGTGCTGCCCCTGCCGTATGAGACGCATCTGGCGCCGCTGGGGCCGCTGCGGGAGCACCTGCTGCGGTTCGAGTTGGACTTCGTGCGGCGGGCGCTCGGCGTTTCCCAGGCCGCCTGAAGCCCAGGCTCCACAGCGCAGTCCGGCGGCCGGTCTGGTAGCCAGGATGTTTCCCCAACAGTGGGATCGACAGCAGTGGAATCGACAGTAGTGGGATCGACGCTGACAGCCGGCTAGGACACAGCGGGGAACCCGCCGGGTTTTTCGGTGTCTGCGCAGCTTAACCGCGTTTCCGGACGCTACGGGACACACGATCCACCGATGGTGGTAATGACGCGTCCGGAGGAAACCGAACCGGAGCCGTAAACGTTCTCCTTGAGGATCGATGCGGCCATGGCCTATGTGTCCAGGTCACGAACCTCTACCGTTACGTACCACAGACGTTGCGGCGACGGCGTAATGGCGCGACGCTGAGGACCGCACGATCCGCGTATCAGGAAAATCTGGACCAGACGCAGAACACAGGAGAGCGTTCGATGAAGGAACGGTGGCTGCCGGTGGCAGGGCTCGCGTTGGCGCTGTTCGTGGTCAATGCGGTGGCCCGGCTGGTGGTGTGGCAGACAGCGTCGGACGAGTGGCAGGACCAGATCCGTATCGGCCTGCTCTCGGCCGGGGTGACCGCTGTGCTCTGTCTGGTCGCCGGGATCTGGTGGGGGTACCGGATGCCGGTGCCGCGGCTGGTCGTCGAGATCGGCGCGGCGATCCTGGCGGCGTGCCTGCTGGTGGTGCTGATAGGGCCGTTCGCGGGTGGCTCACGGCCGTTTGCGGAAGGCGCCTCGCTGTTCTTCCGGCAGATCTTCTACTACATCGGTATCTCGGCCTTCGGCACGCTTATCGGTGTGCTGTTGGTGACCACGTTCGGGCAGGACTGGCGGAGCCGGGCCTACCGGCGCCACGAGCTCGCGTTGCGGAGCAAGTCGGCCCGGGCCGCCCGTCACTGACCTCGGCGTCATCCCACCCGGTCAGGCTGGGGTGGGGGACGGTGGATGGTGTACTCGTGGTGGATGGTCAGTCCTAACCCGGCGTACAGCTGTATGGCGGCGTGATTGGTCTCCTCCACCTGCAGATACACCCGCTGCGCGCCCCGCTCAGCTCCCCACTGAGCCGCGGCGCCCATCAAAGACCGCCCCAGCCCACGCCGGCGTACCTCGGGGATGACCTCGAGCAACGACACCCCCACCCATTCGGCGGTCACCACCGCCCGGACGATCCCCAACACCTCACCGGTCGCGGTGGTCACCGACAGAAACCCGACCTTCGACGGGCCGGTCAACACCGCCAACGCGGCCGGAGGCAGCTCACCCTTCGCACCAGCGGCTATCCGCAGCCACGCCGGGGACGGCTGCGACGCGACGCGTACCTCCACATCCCCCACCTCTTGGTGGGGGGTACGCCGGTCAGAGGCCTGCTGCAGCGCCGTCTGCAGTGCCGCCAGGGAAGCGGTCCGCACCTGTACCCGGTGGGTCTGCTCCCAGCCGAGGCGGCGCAGTTCAGCCGCCAAGGCGGCACCACCGGGGTGGGTGAGGACAAACCGCGGCTGCAGGCCCCGCTCGGCGTACCACCGGTACACCTCCGCCATCGCCTCAGGCAGGGGCAGCCCGGGGTCTCCGAGGACCAAAACCGAGTTGGCGCGGTTCGTCCACCCCTCCGCCGCCCGTAGCAGCCACTGCCCTAGCCAGCGGGTATCGGGCGCGGGCCACCCCTCGGCCGCGACGCGCTCCAGCGCGAACACCTCACCCAGGCGGGGACGGCGGGGCGGCACCCGCTTTCCAACCGCGATTCGGGAACGCGGTACCGTCACCACCGCACCGGAGTCGGTGCGGACGACGGCGTGGTCGTCACTCCAGTCCACCAGTTCCCCGAGCAGATCGGAGAAGCGTGGACGACCCTGGTGAACCGCCACAATGCGACGGATCACCACCCTGTGATGAAGATCAGCAACGCTGAGCAAACCTTGACTCCCGATAGTCTCTGCCGGGTGAATCTAGGGATACTAGGCTTGCTCAGCGGCAGGAGTGTCGCGTTTTCCTCGTGGCCTGTCGTGCGGAAGGACGACCCGTGACCTACATCATCGCCGAGCCCTGTGTAGACGTGCTCGACAAGGCGTGCGTCGAAGAGTGCCCGGTCGACTGCATCTATGAGGGCGGCCGGATGCTCTACATCCACCCCGATGAGTGCGTGGACTGCGGGGCATGTGAGCCTGTCTGCCCGGTTGAGGCGATCTACTACGAAGACGACCTGCCGGAGCAGTGGAAGGATTACTACACCGCCAACGTGGACTTCTTCGAGGACCTGGGTTCACCCGGCGGCGCCTCCAAGATCGGGAAGATCAACAAGGACCACCCGTTGATCGCGGCCCTACCGCCCAAGGAGGCCGAGCACTGACCGCGCTGACAGGCACAGCCGCATCCGCGCTCCCGGATTTTCCTTGGGATTTACTGGCTCCCTACGGGGAGCGCGCGCGGGCGCACCCCGATGGTGTGGTCGATCTGTCGGTGGGGACGCCTGTCGATCCCACCCCTGACGTGGTACGCGGGGCGCTCGTCGAAGCCGCCGACGCCCCGGGATACCCACAGACCGCCGGTTCGCTCGCCCTTCGAGAGGCCCTCGCCGCGTGGGTGACCCGCCGGACCGGCGCGAGTGGGATCGGGATTGACGCCGTCCTGCCGGTGATCGGCACCAAGGAGTTGGTGGCCTGGCTCCCCACCCTGCTTGGGCTGGGCTCGAACGACGTGGTGGTGTTCCCGCGCCTGGCGTACCCCACCTATGAAGTGGGGGCCCGGCTGGCGGGTGCCCGTTTCCTGGCCGCTGACTCCCTGACCGCGGCCGGTCCGGCGCCGGTACGTCTGATCTGGATCAACTCGCCCTCGAACCCCACCGGTCGGGTGCTGCCGCCGGAGCACCTGCGCAAGGTGGTGGACTGGGCCCGGGAACGCGGCGCCGTTGTCGTCAGTGACGAGTGCTATCTGGATTTCGGATGGGACGCCACGCCGACGTCGGTGCTGTCGGTGTGTGACGGCGACTACCGCGGTGTGCTGTCACTGCACTCGCTGTCTAAGCGTTCCAACCTCGCCGGTTACCGGGCCGGTTTTGTCTGCGGCGATCCTGAGCTGATCGCCGCGTTACTGGCGGTGCGCAAACACGCGGGAATGATCGTCCCCGCGCCGGTTCAGGCAGCCATGATCGCAGCTTTCGGGGACGAGAAGCACGTCATCGTCCAACGGGAGCGTTACGCACGTCGGCGTGCGATCCTGCGGGAGGCGCTGCTCGCCGCTGGGTTCCGCATCGAGCACTCCGAGGCCGGACTGTATCTGTGGGCCACCCGCGATGAAGACTGCTGGAGCACCGTCGGGTGGTTGGCCGAGCGAGGCATTCTGGTGGCTCCCGGATCGTTCTACGGTCCGGCTGGCGCGCAGCATGTGCGGATCGCGTTGACCGCCACCGATGAGCGGATCGCCGCGGCGGCGACTCGTCTCACCGCGGCCTGAGTGCCCGGGGTGACCGCTCCGCCTCCCTTTCCACGGTCTTCAACATCGAGGCCTGGCCGGTTGTCGGTACGCGCGCCGGGCCCGCAGGACCTGCCCGGCCGGGCCGGGCGCGCGTCGACGGCGGTACGGGACGCTCAGTTGTGAGCGTGTAGGGCGGTGTTGAGCTCCACGCCGGAGCCGGTGCGGGGCACCACCTCCAGGGCCCCGGTGACCGAGTTGCGGCGGAAAAGCAGGTTCGACCGGCCCGACAGCTCCCGAGCCTTCACCACGGTGCCATCCGGCAGCGTGACCTTCGCACCCGCGGTGATATAGCAGCCGGCTTCCACCACGCAGTCATCGCCCAGGGAGATGCCGACCCCGCCGTTGGCGCCGATCAGGCAGCGCTCCCCGATCCGGATGACCTCCTTGCCGCCACCGGACAGGGTGCCCATGATCGAGGCGCCCCCTCCGATGTCGGTGCCGTCGCCGACCACCACGCCCTGGCTGATCCGCCCCTCCACCATGGAGGCGCCCAGCGTGCCGGCGTTGAAGTTCACGAACCCCTCGTGCATCACCGTGGTCCCGGGGGCCAGGTGCGCTCCCAGGCGTACCCGATCCGCGTCGGCGATCCGGACGCCGGAGGGCACCACATAGTCGGTCATGCGGGGGAACTTGTCCACACTGAACACTTCAAGGCGGTGGCGGGTGGCCAGGGCACGCAGCCGCACCTGATCGACCTGGTCGGCCGGGACCGGTCCGAGGCTGGTCCAGGCGACGTTGGCCAGTAGCCCGAAGATGCCCTCCAGATTGACGGTGTTGGGGGTGACCAGGCGGTGTGACAGCAGGTGCAGCCGGAGGTAGGCGTCCGCGGCGTCCTTGGGCGGCTCGGCCAGGGAGGAGGCGATGACCCCCACCGCCACCGTCTCGACCCCGCGTACCTGATCCGGCCCCAGGGCGTCGCCGAACGCCTGGGTGACCTCTTTGGCCAACTCGGTCGCGGCCACCGCTTCTGGAGCGGTCGCCTCTGAAACGGTCGCTTCCGGAGCGTCGTTGGCGTCCTTCGATTCGGCCGAAGGGGTCGCCGTGGAGAGCGGCGAACCGAGGCCGAGGCTGCCGGCCGGGAACCAGACGTCCAGGGTCCGCCCGTCAGGGGTGATGGTGGCCACGCCGGCGCCCCAGGCGCCTGTCGTCAGGTACGTACTCACAGCGCATCACCGTACCGTGGCCGCGACGCGCAGCGTCGCGTCGACCCACCAGTGAATACCCGGTATAGGGTCAGCTCCGTGGTTACCCTCAGCCCAGCTGAACTGGCGGATCCGGTCGCGCTGACCCGCGCCCTGGTGGACATCGAATCGGTCTCCGGTGACGAGAAGGCCATCGCCGACGCCGTTGAGGCGGCGTTGCGGACTGCGTCGCATCTGGAGGTGGAGCGGGACGGCAACGTGGTACTGGCCCGCACCCACTTCGGTGCCGAGCGCCGGGTGGTGCTCGCCGGGCACCTGGACACCGTGCCGATCGCTGACAACCTGCCCTCCCGTCAGGAGGGGGATCTGCTGTACGGCTGTGGCACCTCCGACATGAAGTCCGGTGCCGCGGTGGCGTTGCACCTGGCCGTCACCGTCACGCAGGCCGCCTATGACCTGAGCTTCCTGTTCTATGACTGCGAGGAGGTGGAGGAGGCCCGCAACGGCCTGAGGCGAATCGCGGCCACCCGACCCGAATGGCTCCACGCGGACTTGGCGATTTTGCTGGAGCCGACCCGCGGACTGGTGGAAGCCGGATGCCAGGGGACGCTGCGGGCGCTGGTCCGCACCACCGGGCGGCGGGCCCACTCCGCCCGGAGCTGGCAGGGGATCAACGCTATCCACGCGGCGGCGGAGGTGCTGGAGCGGCTGCGGGCGTACCAGGCCCGGCAGGTCACCATCGACGGCTGCCTCTACCGGGAAGGACTCAACGCCGTCCGGATCTCCGGTGGTGTCGCGGGGAACGTGATCCCTGATGAGTGTGTGGTGGAGGTGAACTACCGCTTCGCGCCGGATCGTGACCCGGAAGCCGCCCTGGCCCATGTCGAGGAGGTTTTCGCGGGGTTCCCGGTGACGCTGGTGGACGTGGCGGCGGGGGCGTTGCCTGGGCTGAGCGCGCCGATCGCTCAACAGTTCGTGGCCGTGACGGGGCGTCCGCCGCAGGGGAAGTTGGGCTGGACCGACGTGGCCCGATTCGCCGCCCTGGGGATACCGGCGTTGAATTTCGGACCTGGCGATCCTGAACTCGCTCACCGGGCAGACGAGTACGTTCAGATTCCACTAATCGAGGAGTGCGCGGAGGCGCTGCGCCGCTGGCTGGCACCGGCCTACGTACCGTGAAAGGCATGACGGACAGCACTAATCACCGGCCGGGACCGGTACGGCCGACCTCTCCTCGCAGAGGCCCGACCACCGACCAGCAGTTGCTGGACTCCCGCCGTCCTCGTGACTGGACCCGAACCGACCCGTGGCGGGTGCTACGGATCACCTCCGAATTCGTGGAGGGCTTCGACGAGCTCGCCGATCTGGGGCCCGCGGTGAGCGTGTTCGGGTCGGCCCGCAGCAAGCCGGGCAGCGACGAGTGCCAGCTGGCCGAGCGGCTGGGTAGGGCGCTGGTGCGTGCCGGCTACGCCGTCATCACCGGCGGCGGCCCGGGCGTGATGGAGGCGGCTAACCGAGGCGCCCTTGAGGCGGGGGGTCGGTCGGTCGGCCTGGGGATCGAGCTGCCTTTTGAACAGGGGCTGAACCCGTGGGTTGAGCTGGGGATCAACTTTCGCTACTTCTTCGTCCGCAAGACCATGTTCGTCAAGTACGCCCGGGCGTTCTGCGTCCTCCCGGGCGGGTACGGCACGCTCGATGAGCTGTTTGAGGCGCTCACCCTGGTGCAGACCCAGAAGGTGACCCGGTTCCCCGTGGTGCTGTTGGGGTCAGAGTACTGGCGCGGGCTGCTGGACTGGCTGCGGAACACGATGGCCGCCGAGGGGAAGATCGGGGCCGCGGATCTGGACCTGATATACGTGACCGACGACGTCGACGACGCGGTCCGCCACATCGTCGAGGCCGACGAGGCGCTGGGGGGACGGCCCGCAGCGGAACAGGCGGCCGGTCAGGCACCGGTGGAGGGTTGATGGCCACCGTCTGTGTTTTCTGCGGCTCCTCCCGCGCGATCGAGGAGCGTTATCTGACCCTGGCCCGGCGGGTCGGAGAGGAGTTGGCCCGCCGGGGACACACCCTGGTGTCCGGCGGTGGCCGGGTAGCGATGATGGGCGAGGTCGCCGCTGCGGCACGGGCCGCCGGCGGCTGCACCGTCGGTGTGATCCCCAAGCCCCTGGTGGCCATGGAGATCGCCGACACCGAGGCCGATGAGCTGGTGGTGACCGCTGACATGGCCGAACGTAAGACGGTCATGTGTGACCGGTCCGATGCGTTTTTGGTGCTCCCCGGCGGTATCGGCACCTTGGATGAGCTATTTGAGGTATGGACCACCTTCGCGCTCGGGGTGCACAACAAACCCATCGTGGTGCTCGACGTCGACGGCTTCTTCGAGGGGCTGTTCACCTGGGTGCGTTCCCTGGTGCCGTTGGGCTTTGTCAAGCCGGCGGCGTTGCAGTCGGTGTACCGCGCCGACACCGTGGCGGGGGCCATCGACCTGATCGAGTCGATGGCCGCGACCGGCGCCCCGGGCGCCGGGGAAGGCGCCGCCTCCCGGTGACCCACTCTGCAGCGAGGAGAGACCCGATCCGGACGGGCCTCACGTGGGGTGGCAGCCTCACGTGAGGCCCGTCGGACACGCCGGGCACGGCCGATGACGGAGCAGCCTCCCAGGGCGTGACAGGCGTGTCATGACGGGCCATGGCGCCGATAGCGGGCTTCGGGGAACGAAACTCCGCGAGGGCGGGTCGTCCAGACAGGGGCACTCATGTCACGATCCAGGTATGGCGGATTTCCTCCTCCTCGTCGTCATCGCGTTGGTGATCGCTGCGATCGTGTTCGGCACCGTGGCCGTGATCTCCGGGCATGACTCGGGACTGGCGCCGGCCGAGCCGGACAGCGTAGCCCGTGACCTGCCTTCAGACCGGCCGTTGGAAGAACCCGATGTGCAGCAGCTGCGGTTCGATACCGCGGTACGCGGGTACCGGATGGATCAGGTCGATCGGGCCTTGGCCCGGATCGCCTATGACATCGGTTTCAAGTCCGAGATGCTTCAGGCGCTGGAGGCTGAGGTCACCGCGCTCCGGGAGGGCCGCCTCGAGGACGCTGAGGCGTTGCGTCAGGCCAGGCTGGCGGCGTTGGGCAGGGATGCTGAGGCGTCCGCGTCGACGCAGCCGTCGGCTGACCAGCCGGCGTCGTCCGCTGATGAGGACACCGTCGAAGTCCCCGAATCCTGGAACAGCGCTGTCGTCGAGCCTGAAGGCCAGCGGTGAGCATCCCGGACGGCTTGGTCGTAGGGGATGACGGCCGGCCCCGGTGTTGGTGGGGAGCCGCTCCCGCTCTCTATGTCGACTACCACGACACCGAGTGGGGGCGCCCGGTCCGGAATGACGACGCGCTGTTCGAACGGCTGAGCCTGGAAGCGTTTCAGTCGGGACTGTCGTGGCTGGTGATCTTGCGGAAGCGCCCCGCGTTCCGTGCGGCGTTCGCCGGCTTCGAGGCCGAGAAGGTGGCGCGTTTCGACGCACACGATGTTGAACGCCTGCTGGCCGATACCGGCATCGTGCGTAACCGGGCCAAGATCGAGGCGACTATCGCTAACGCCCGCGCGGTCGTGGCGCTGCCGATGCCGTTGAGTGAACTGTTGTGGTCGTACGCCCCGACCGGCCCGAGGCGCCGTCCCCGTAGTCGGGCCGAGGTGCCGGCCACCTCCCCAGAATCGGTGGCGCTGGCCCGAGATTTGAAACGTCGAGGCTTTCGCTTTGTCGGCCCGACCACCGCATACGCCCTGATGCAGGCGACCGGCATGGTCGACGATCACCTCGCCGGCTGCTGGGTACCGCCTCAACACTGAGACGGTACCCGAGGCGGTACGCGCGGGCATACACCGTGGATCGGGCGCGCCGGTCGACCCGCTGGGACAGTCAAAGCCGCGGCCCGCACATGCGCCCACTGTGGACTTAAGGCGCTTAAGGCCATAAGGCTCAGGTGCGGGCGGGCTTCACCACCTCCGACTCCTGGCCGGTCAGGGCAGCCGACCAGAACACCGTCGCAATCCGCCTGCTCCTCGGTGAGGGCAACACTCCGTGGTGAAGGTGACCACAGGCGACCGGCGGCACCGCACCGGCCTGCCCACCCGCACGGCGGGGCGCCCCAGGGGCGAGGACCGGTGCCGGTCAGGAGAAGCTGTGCACCCGTTCTCCCTTGCCGAGGACGACGATGCCGGAGTCGGTGACCCGGTGGAACTGGCGATCCCGATCGAGATCCACGCCCAGATGCGCACCGTCCGGGACGATCACGTTCTTGTCGAGGATCGCGTTACGGACCACGGCGCCTCTGCCGATGCGGACCCCCGACATCAGCACGGAGTTCTCCACCCAGGCACCATCCTCGACCCGAACGTCGGGGGAGAGCACCGACCGCGCCACCGTCCCGGTGACGATGCAGCCGTTACTCACCAACGACTCGTACGCCCGACCTCCGAGCACGAACTTCGCCGGTGGGGCGGGCGGGATGTGGGTCAGGATCGGCCATTCGGAGTTGTACAGGTTGAAGACCGGTTGGATAGAGACCAGGTCCATGTGCGCCTCGTAGTACGAGTCGAGGGTTCCCACGTCACGCCAGTAGGCGCGGTCGCGTTCCGTGGCGCCCGGCACCTGGTTGCGGCTGAAGTCGTAAACGGCGGCGTCGCCCTTCGCGACCATCATCGGGATGATGTTCCCGCCCATGTCATGGCGACTGGTCGGATCCTCGGCGTCGAGACGAAGCGCCTCGATCAGGGCTTCGGCGGTGAACACGTAATTGCCCATCGAGGCGTAGCTGACCTCCGGATCATCCGGTACGGGCGGCGGATCGGCCGGCTTCTCCACGAACTGGGTGATCCGTCGTCCGTCTTCGGCGGTGCCGATGACCCCAAAGGCACGTGCCTGATGGCGGGGCACGCGGATACCGGCCACCGTCACGCCCACCCCGGATTCGATGTGCTCCTCGACCATTTGACGCGGGTCCATCCGGTAGACGTGATCAGCGCCGAAGACCACGATGTAGTCGGGCTGCTCGTCGTACACCAGGTTCAAAGACTGGTAGATCGCGTCGGCGCTGCCGGTGTACCAGCGGGGTCCGAGGCGCTGCTGCGCAGGCACCGGGGTGATGTAGTTGCCCAGCATGGTGCTCATGCGCCACGTGGTGGTGATGTGGCGGTCTAACGAGTGCGACTTGTACTGGGTAAGGACGCAGATCTTGATATAGCCCGCATTGACCAGATTGGACAGCACGAAGTCGATCAGGCGATACTGACCGCCAAACGGAACCGCCGGTTTTGCCCGGTCCGCCGTTAATGGCATCAGGCGCTTACCCTCACCACCTGCCAGTACGATCCCCAACACTCGTGGCGTGCCCCTGCGCATGCTGTTGACCCTAGACAAAGGCGCGTAAGGTCGCAGCATGCGCGCCGCGGTATTGACGAATGAATATCCGCCTGACATCTACGGCGGGGCAGGAGTTCACGTCGGGTTTTTAGTGCGGGAGCTGCGTCGACTCATCGACGTGGAGGTGTTCTGTTTCGGAGACGACCGGCCCGGCGCGCGCGGAGTGCGCCCGGCCGCTGAACTGGCCGAGGCCAACGGTGCGCTGCGGGCACTGTCGATTGACCTGGGCATGGCCGCCGCGGCCCACCGCGCCGACTTGGTGCACTCCCACACCTGGTACGCCAATCTGGGCGGACACCTCGCCAAACTGCTGTACGGGATACCGCATGTGGTGACCGCCCACTCCCTGGAACCACTACGGCCTTGGAAGGCCGAGCAGCTTGGAGGCGGGTACGCGATCTCCTCGTGGGCCGAGCGCACCGCGTACGAAGCCGCCGACGCCATCATCGCGGTCAGCCAGCAGATGCGCGCCGACGTTCTCCAGGCCTACCCGGCGGTCGACCCCGCCAAGGTCCGGGTGATCGGTAACGGCATCGACACCCAGCTGTACCAGCCCACCCCCGACACCAGCGCGCTGGACCGGTTCGGTATCGATCCGGACCGTCCGTACGTGCTGTACGTGGGCCGGATCACCCGTCAAAAGGGCCTGCCGCACCTGCTCGCGGCGGCCCACCGCCTGGCGCCTGGCGTTCAACTGGTCCTCGCCGCCTCGGCGCCGGACACGCCTCAGATCGCCGAGGAGGTACGCACCGAAATCACGGCGCTGCGTGCCGAGCGAGGCGACGGGGTGATCTGGCTACCGGACATGCTGTCGGACGCCGACAAGATCAGCCTGCTCACCCACGCCACGGTCTTTTGCTGCCCGTCGGTCTACGAGCCGTTGGGCATCGTGAACCTGGAGGCGATGGCGTGCCAGACAGCGGTTGTGGCCAGCGATGTCGGGGGAATCCCGGAGGTGGTGGCGCACGAGAACACCGGGCTGCTGGTGCACTACGACGCCGCTGATCCAGCCCGGTACGAACACGACCTCGCCGAGGCGCTCAACGCCTTGGTCGCCGACCCGACCCGGGCCGCCGCGTTAGGAAAGGCGGGGCGGGAACGCGCGATAGCGGAGTTCGGCTGGGACCGCGTGGCAGCCCGCACCATTGAGCTCTATAACGAGCTGCTGGGCTGACGGGCGCCCGGTTGTGCGAAGCGCTGGCGGCTCACAGCTCTCCTCGTTAAGGAGAGTGGGCCGCCGCGTACCACCCGCCGCGACCGCCCTGCCGCGCCCAGGCTAGGTGCTCAGCCCAGAGGCCTTGGTCCAGACGCTCGGCAAGCGCTCAGTCCAGGTCTGACAGCCAATGCAGCAGGGTGCGGACTCCCCATCCGGTCGCCAGTTTCGACAGCTCCTTGTCCGCGCTGTCGCTCCAGGCGGGGGCGGACATGTCGATGTGAACCCAGCGGTCCCGCGCTTGGCCGGTAAACGGCCGCAGGAACAGGGCAGCCATGATCGAACCTGGGCCACCCGGCGCGTTGGTTTGGTCGGCGATGTCGCTGCGCAGCAGCTCCATGTAGTCCTCGACCAGGGGAAGCCGCCAGACCCGCTCACCGGCCGCCTCAGCGGCTTGAATCAGCTGGTTGGCCAACGCGTCGTTCTCACTGAACAGGGCGGCGGTGCGTTTGCCCAGTGCCACGTTCTGCGCGCCGGTGAGGGTGGCCAGGTCAATCAGCACATCGGGGCGTAGCCGCTGGGAGGCGTAGGCGAGGGCGTCGGCGAGCACCATACGTCCCTCAGCGTCGGTGTTGAGGACCTCGGTCGTCATGCCCCCGTAGTGGCGGATCACATCACCGGGGCGGTAGGCGTCGCCGCTGGGCATGTTCTCGGCCAGTGGGGCGAGCGCGGTGACCTTCACCGGTAGCTTCAGGCGAGCCGCCCCGATCACGGCGCCGATGATCGCCGCGGCGCCGCCCATGTCCTTGCGCATCAGGCGCATGCCATCGACGGGCTTGATGCTGATTCCGCCGGTGTCGAAGGTGATCCCTTTACCGATCAGCACCACGTGCCGGGTGGCCTTCCGCGGCCGCCACCGCAGCTCAACGAGGCGTGGCGGGTGCGCTGAGCCGCCCCCCACCGCGAGGATCCCTCCGAAACCGTCTCGGGCCAGCTCCTCCGGTCCGAGGACCGTGGCTTCGACGCCGTAGCGGGTGGCGGCTCGGGTGAACTGCTTAGCCAGCCACGCTGGGGACTTCTGGGCGCTCGGGGTGTTGGTCATGTCCCGCGCGAAGCTGGTCGCCTCGGCGATCGCTTCGGCGTGCGCCACCGCCTCGGTGTACCGCGACTTGTCCGACACCAGTAGGTCGACCCGTTCGACCTGCTTCGCGGTATCGGTGCCGGTGTCGGTGTTGGACGTGCTCGCCGCCTGGTAGCGGTAGGACCCCAGCAGCAGGCCTTCAGTGAAGCCACCCACCGACTCCGGGGAGACATCCGGCGGTAGGGCACAGGTCAACCGGGGGCGCTGAGTTGCGCGGACCAGCGCCGCCCCGGCCGCCCGCCAATCGGCGATCGTGCCTTCACCGATCCCCACCAGCTGGATCAGATGAGGGGTCCCACCCGGTAGGGGGAGGGAGCGGACGACACCCGCGGCGCCGTTGTGCTCCGCGTCCACGATGAACCGTTCGATCAGTTCACGGGTCGCGGCATCGAGTACGTCGGGACCGATCAGCGGGAGCCCGGTTGCGGACGGATCGTCGGCAGGTTCGGTGCGCGTACCGTCAGCGTCAGAACCCTTCCCTGCCTTGACCGGGCCGGTCTTATCCCCGGTCGGGTCGGTCCCCGCTACACCGTCGGGAGCGGTGACCAGACCCGTGTCGGCTCCGGAGTCCTCGCTCTCGGGAGGCCGGGCGACGGCGAGAGCGAGCACCTCCGGAGCACCGCGCCGACGGGTAACCCGCACGTCGAGCATCGCCACGGTCCCTCCACACAGTTGGCCCGCGTTGAGCGGAACGTCAGTTCAGTGATCGGAGCTGGTGCACAGGGACAGCTGCCCCAGCACAGGACCGGGGCAGCCGCCCGCGTGGTGCTATGGCCATCAATGCGGGCGGTGTCCGGCCGTTGAGGTGACGGCCGTGACCCGCCCGCTCTAAGGCAGGTCCACAACCGCGCGGATCGGTTGTGGACCTCTGTTGGATTTCGACTGGGAATGGCTGCCCGCGTTCAGCCAGCGGCGGACTTCAGCGCGTCCCCCAGCTGATTCGCCTCGTCGGGAGTCATCTCCACGACGAGTCGACCACCGCCTTCGAGCGGAACCCGCATGACGATGCCGCGGCCCTCCTTGGTGACCTCCAGCGGACCGTCGCCCGTCCGCGGCTTCATGGCCGCCATGTTGTCTCCCCTCGACTCGATGCCGCGGTTACCCGCAGCCGTGCGATTCTTTTGTGCTGTTGAGCGCGTCGTAGGCCGACCGGCCCGCAGGCCCACAACGTTTCCCGATCATTTTCCCTGATGAACGACGCTAGGCCCAAACCGCCCCTGACAAAATGTGACACTAACTAGCACCACATCCCCAAAAGTGTCACACTCGCCAGGTGCACGCGCGGTCCGCGCTCTTCGATCTGTACGGAGATCATCTCCGCTCTCGTGGCGGCCAAGCGCCGATCGCCGCGCTGGTGAAACTGTTGGCCCCTTTAGGGATCGCGCCGCCCGCGGTACGCACGGCGGTCTCCCGGATGGTGCGCCAAGGATGGTTGGAACCGGTCCGGTTACCCGGCGGCCCCGGCTATGGCCTCACCCCTCGCGCGGTCCGGCGCCTCGACGATGCGGCGGCCCGCATCTACCGCACCGGGGATACCACCTGGCGCGGGCGTTTCGACCTGCTTGTGTTCACGTCCCCCGTGGATCGGACGGTACGCCCCCGGCTGGAGGCCACCCTGACGTATCTGGGGTACGCGGCGCTGGAGCGCGGAACCTGGCTGTCCCCGCGTCCCGCCGGTGAACTCGACGCCGTACTGGCGGAGTTCGGGGTCACCGCGCAGCGATTCAGCGCTGAACCCGTCGGCGGTATCGCCGAGGCGATGGCCGTAGTCCGGCGCGCCTGGGATCTGGACCGCTTGGCTGAGGCGTACCGCCGTTTCATCGCGGAGGCGGAGCCCATGCTCGCCGCGGTCGGGACCCACCCCAGTGACGAGGCGGCTTACGCGGCTCGTTTTCGCCTGGTCCATGCCTGGCGGAACTTCCTATTCCAGGATCCGTGCCTACCCGCCGAACTGCTTCCTCATCCCTGGCCGGGGACGATCGCGGCTCAGTTCTTCAACCGGTACGCGCTGCAATTGCGTCCGGCGGCTGATCGGTATGTCGACTCCTGTTTGGCCGATCACAGTGGAAGATGACCAGATGTTGCTGATAGAACGCGCCGACGGCGTGGTGACATTGACCCTCAACCGGCCAGATTCACTTAACGCACTCACCATCGCTCTGAAAGAACAGCTGATCGACGCGTTGATAGAACTCGCCGATGACGCTGAATGCCGTGCGCTGCTGCTGACCGGGGCCGGACGCGCCTTCTGCGCCGGGCAGGATCTGCGGGAACACGCCGACGTGCTGCAGCGCAGCGGTCCCGAGGCGGCGCTGGCGACCGTGCGACGACACTACAACCCGCTCGCCCTACGGTTGGGCACGTTCCCCAAGCCTGTGGTCGCCGCCGTCAACGGTATGGCGGCCGGGGCCGGGGCTTCCCTGGCCCTCCTGGCCGATTTTCGGGTCGGGGGACCGTCGACCCGATTCCTGATGGCGTTCGCCAATGTCGGGTTGGCAGCCGATACGGGCGCGTCCTGGGTGCTGCCTCGCCTGGTGGGGCACGCACGAGCCACCCAGATGTTGATGTTGGCTGAGCCAGTCTCCGCGACCGAAGCCGAACGGATCGGCCTGCTGACCGAACTGGTCGCCGATGACGGTGAGATTCTCGCCGCGGCGCGGCGGTTGGCGGTCAGGCTGGCCGCGGGCCCCGCCGTCGCGTACGCCCAGATCAAACGGGAGCTGGTGGACGCGGCCTCGTTGACGGCGGCCTTGGAGATCGAGGCGGAGGCACAGCAGATCTGCAGCACCACGGTTGATCACCGCGCCGCCACCGAGGCCTTTCTCGCTAAGGAACGCCCTCGCTTCACAGGACGCTAGCGGACGCCCGCCGCCCGCCGTCAGTCCTCCTCGCCGGCCTCCTCCGGGTCCAGCTCGGTCACCTCACCCAGGACGTAAGCCTGCATGGCCAACTCGTTCCCGGATGGCCAGACGAACGCGGGCAGCTCCCGAGGGCCGAGTTGCATCACATACGACCAGAACATCCGGACGGCTTCGGCCTGAGAGGACGCCTCGATCGGTATCGCCAGGCTGACCAGCCAGTCACGGCGCGGCGCGTTCACCGCGTGTTCGGTTCCGATCTGGTCGGCGATGGCGGCGTACGCCGCTTCACTCAACGCCGTGAAGGAGCCATTGAGCTCCAAGTTCTTCACCAGCAGTGGGGAGTCTAGGAGCCGGTGTGTGTAGCGGACCGCCACGGTGTGGTCGGTCTTCCCCTGGCTGGCGTCCGGATCATCCGGACCTTCGGTGTCGCGATCATCACGCCCCACGACCACACCGAGCCCGAAGACCGCCCGGTTGTCGGGTTCCTCGGTCACCAGTACGACGCTGTCGCCCTCGGAGGGCGTCACGTCACCGGGCTCAACCGGCAAGGTGAGGGTGTCGTGGTGGAACAGACGCTCCGCCGTGTACCGCTCCGCTCCGACGACGACGGCCCAGTGCCGCATGATGTCCCCTCCGTGCTCGCCTCCTCCAGTTGACCGGTCAGATTGCCCGGGAGCCCAGACAATCTGGCGAGTCAGGACGAGGGTAACGAGAGGATCGATGCCTGTGGGCTCCGGGAGGACCCCGGAGGCTGTGGGGACGGTGCCGGGTTCGGGATACCCGTTTGTCCCGTCCCCTCCGGATGTGGTGTCGTGGGTGATACTCGGTGGCTCCTCACACCGGTTTCTTGACCGCGCAGAGGAGACCGCCCCCAAGCGGAAGAAGCGCCGGGAGCCACTCGTCGGAGTCACGCAGCTCGCGTACCACCTCACGCAACGCCACCGACTCCGGGTCGCGTGCCGCCGGGTCGATGACCCGACCCGAGCCCAACGCGTTGTCCAGGGCGACCACGCCCCCGGGGCGGAGGAGCCGTTGGGCCTCGGTGAGCATCTGGGGGTACTCGGCCTTCTCACTGTGGATGAAGACCAGGTCATAGGCGGCGTCGGCCAGTCGGGGCAGGACCTCCAGGGCCCGTCCCGTGATCAGGCGGGTGCGGGAAGACGGGAAACCGGCTTCGGTGAAAGCGAGGCGGGCCAGCCGTTGATGTTCTGGCTCGATGTCCATCGTGGTGAGGATCCCGTCCGGACGCATACCGCGGAGCAGCCACAGGCCACTGACCCCGGTTCCGGTCCCCACCTCTACCACGGCTCTGGCGCCGGTCGCTCCTGCTAACAACCGTAGAGCCGCGCCGCTACCCGGGTCGATGGGGAGGATGCCGAGCTCCGCCGCCCGGGCACGCGCCGCCAGCAGGATGTTGTCCTCGGCGACGTACGACTCGGTGAACTCGCGGATCTCAGCCGCGAGCAGCGACCTGTCGATGGCGCACCTCCCTCGTCTGTGACGGCGCCGGCCTGGCGCGGTACGCCACAGCCTAAGAGGTACTGCGGACCGGACGGTGGAGGCGAGCCGCTCAGCGTTCGCGTTATGGAACGCCCGAGGGATTTTAGGGAGCAAACAGCGGACGATAAGGCGGTAAGGCCACGAATAGCACACTTCAGGGATTTATGGGATATCGATCGGTACGCACGGTGTCCTATAGCAGGGGCGTGTCATGCTGGTCCTGTCTGCCCTGTCTGTGGGACGGCACGTGTCATGCTGGCCGTGGATGTCCCATCGTCCGGATAGGACATGCCATGCTGGTTCCGTATGTCCCATCTTCCGGATGGGGCGTGCCATGCTGGTTGGTACGCGCCCGACGCTCGCCGGCTCCGCATGCGACGCTGGAGCGGGAAGCGCTGACAGCCACCAGGTGCGCTGCCCAGGAGGTGTTCCGAGCGTGACCGACCGAGCGCAACCGGCCGGATTCCCCAGCGCGGAGATTCCCTCCATGGGGCGTCAGGGCGCTGGATGGCTGGACAGCGGGCGACGTGGAGGACCCCAAGGATCCATGAGCCGCGATGTCGCAGGACACGGTAATGCGTACCGTGACGCAACGGGGCAGAACAACGGAAATCAGGCCGGCATATCGCAAGGGGTCATGAGGCACAACGGTGAAGCGGGAACCCACATCTGGTGGACGGACGCGTTGAGCGACCCGTGGCGTGACCCGACGAGCCAGGCCCGCGTGGTCTACCCGCCGGCCTTCGATCCGCGGCCCGCGCTGGAGCCTTTAGACAAGCTGGTTCCGGACAGTGGAACGAGCGGACGGCGTCTGGGCGGCGGGTTGTGGCTTGTGGTCTTGGTCACCGCCCTGCTGGCCGGGGCGCTTGGGGGTGCTCTGGGGTATGTGGCGGCGGTCCGCACCGATTCCGGCAACGAGATAGGTGGCGAGGTACCCGCCGCCGCGGAGCGGCCACCGGACTCTGTGGCGGGCGTGGTCAACCAGGTGCTTCCCAGCGTGGTGACCATTGAATTCCGGTCGGGGACGCACTCCGGGAACGGATCCGGCTTCGTGATCTCCACGGATGGCTACATCATGACCAATGAGCACGTGGCCGAGGCCGCCGGAAATGCCGGGGAGATCCGGGTGGTGTTCAGCGACGGTTCGGCCACGACCGCGCAGATCGTGGGCGGGGACAACGACTCCGACGTGGCGGTGTTGCGGGTCGACCGGGAAAACCTCTCGCCGGTGCAGTTCGGTGATTCCACCCGGGTGGCGGTGGGGGATCCGGTCATCGCCATCGGGGCTCCTCTCGGGCTGCAGAACACCGTCACCACAGGAGTGATCAGCGCCTTGGACCGGCCGGTGGTGGCGGGAGAAGAGGACAACTATTCCGTGGTCGCCGCGATTCAGACCGACGCCGCGATCAATCCCGGTAACTCCGGTGGGCCGTTATTGGACGCCAGTGGGCGCGTGATCGGCGTGAATTCGGCGATCCAAACCCTCGCCTCTGAGCAGGGACAAGCCGGCAATATCGGGTTGGGTTTTGCTATCCCGATCAACCACGCTCGCCGGATCGCCAACGAGATCATTCAAAACGGGTCAGCGACCCGTACGGTGATCGGCGCCGAACTGGATATGTCGTACGACAACATCAACGGCGGGGTCCGGTTGCAAGCGGTTGAACCCGGAGGGCCGGCGGAGCGGGCTGGTCTGCGGGGTGGGGACATCGTGACCCGGTTCGGGGAGCGGTACCTGCAGGAGGGCGTTGAACTGTTGGCCCTGGTCCGCACCCATGCTCCCGGGGACGTGGTGACCGTCGAATACCTGCGTGGTACTGAGCGGCGGACTACCCAGGTGACACTGGCGGCCGATGCCGAGTGAGCCCGTGAGGGCCATTAGTGTGCATCTCCACGTTTGACACTCTGGCCTTGGACCAAGGCGGCCACGTACGCTTCCAGTGACGTACCTGGGAGGAGCGCGGATGTTCGACAATATCAACGGATGGGAGATCGCGGCACTCCTCCTGATCGCGCTGTTCATCCTCGGTCCGGAGCGGCTGCCTAAGGTGATCTCAGACGCGGCCAGAGGGATCCGTAAGCTCCGTCAGATGGCGCGCAACGCCACCGCCGAACTCAACCGGGAGATGGGCACCAATCTGCGGATGGAGGATCTGCATCCGAAGACCTTCATCCGCAAACACGTGCTCAGCGAAGAGGACGAGGCGATGCTGCGCCGGCCGTTCCAGGAGCTGTACAACGACATGGAGGACATCGCCTCTAAGACCGATCTGCGCAGCAACGGCTCACGTCGGGCCATCCCGAGCCAGCAGAACGGTCACCACCCCACGCCGAACTTCGACATCGACGCCACCTGATTGATCGACGCCATTTGAGGGAAACCCGAGGCTGGGTACGAAGGCGCTGGCTGTCAAGGCCCGAGTCCATCCGGGCCGGACCCGGCCCGGATGGACTTTCCTGAGCGTCTCTCAGAGAGCGTCTCTCAGCGTGGGCTGAGGCCCAAGGACTTACCCACCAGGCTCTCCCGACGGATCGCCAGGCGGCTCGCCACCTCATTCAAGGCCACCGCGGCCGGGGCCTGTGGATCCGAGATCACCAAGGGCTCACCCTTGTCACCGGCCTCACGCAGCCGGGTGTCCAGCGGGATCTGTCCCAGCAGCGGCACCTGCGCGCCCACCAGCTGACTGAGGGTCGAGGCCACCTGCTGCCCACCACCGGAGCCGAACACCTCCATACGTTCGCCACCGGGCAGCTCCAGCCACGACATGTTCTCCACGACGCCGACCAGGCGTTGGTGGGTGTGGACCGCGATGGAGCCTGCCCGCTCGGCCACCTCGGCGGCGGCGACCTGGGGGGTGGTCACCACCAGGATCTCCGCGTTGGGGACCAGGTGGGCCACCGAGATGGCGACGTCACCGGTCCCTGGCGGCAGGTCCAGCAGCAGCACGTCCAGGTCGCCCCAGTACACGTCGGCGAGGAACTGCTGCAGTGCCCGGTGCAGCATAGGGCCTCGCCAGATCACCGCGGCGTTGCCCTGGGTGAACATCCCGATCGAGATGACCTTCACGCCATGTGCCTGCGGCGGCATGATCATCTGCTCCACCTGGGTGGGCTGGCTGGTCACCCCCAGCATGCGCGGCACCGAATGGCCGTAGATGTCGGCGTCGATCACCCCGACATCCAGCCCACGGGCCGCCAACGCCGCCGCGAGGTTCACGGTGATGCTCGACTTGCCGACGCCTCCTTTGCCTGAGGCGATCGCGTACACCCGAGTCCGGGACCCCGGTTGCGCGAAGGGGATGACCGGTTCGGCGCCCCCGCCACCCCGAAGGGTCGCCTGAAGCGACCGGCGCTGCTCGTCGGACATCACCCCGAACTCAACGGTGACGCCGGTCACGCCTGGGACCGTGCTCACCTCACGAGCGACATCCTCCCGAAGCTTGTCCCGCAGCGGACAACCGGCCACCGTCAGGAGCACATCCACCCGGACGTGACCATCCGCGGCGATCGTCACATCGCGGACCATCCCGAGTTCGGTGATCGGGCGTCGGATCTCGGGGTCGTTGACACGGGCTAGCGCGGCCCGGATCGGGCCTTCCAGATCGGTGGACGCGGTTGGCATGGGGCCAATGCTACGGCGGCGTCGCGGAACGACCATCCGCCGGGAGCAGCGGGCCCCGTGATTTCTTCGAGTGCCTCCGCGTACTTTCCTCCAAATCCTCCAGCAGGTGCTCCAGCTCGGAACGGATGAAGTCCCGGGTGGCCATCTCACCGACCGCGATCCGCAACGCGGCGATCTCCCGGGCCAGGTACTCGGTGTCGGCCTTCTGCATCGCGGCGCGGCGACGGTCCTCCTCCATCGCCAGCCGGTCCCGGTCGGCCTGGCGGTTTTGCGCGAGCAGGATCAGCGGCGCCGCGAAGGAAGCCTGAATCGACAGCAGGAGAGTGAGGAAGGTGTGCGTGTAGGGGTCGAACCGCCACTCCTCCGGCGCCAGGGTGTTCCAGCCGATCCACAGCGCGATGAACGCCGTCATGTAGGCCAGGAACCGTGCTGTCCCCATAAATCGGGCGATTCGCTCAGAGAATTGCCCAAAAGTCTCCGAATCCATCCTGGGCAGGGTCAGGCGCGTGGCACGCGGCTGATCCAGACGCCGTCGGGAGGACGAAGAAACGAAGTCAGCCATGGTCACGATCCCGCCAGTCGCTGGGAAGCAGGTGGTCGAGGACATCGTCCACTGTGACCGCGCCGACAAGCCGGTCGGAGGAGTCAACCACCGGCATCGCGACGAGGTCATAGGTCGCCATCAGACGGGTTACCTCGGTCAGAGGGGTCTGCGGTGTCACCGGGTCGATGTCGTTGTTGACCACGGCGCTGACCAGTTCACCTGGTGGTTCCCGCAGCAGATGCTGGAAGTACACGGTGCCCAGATAGCGGCCGGTCGGGGTCGCTGTGGGAGCGCGACACACGTACGCCTGCGCCGCCAGCGGGATCGGTAACTGTGGCTCCCGGATGCGGGCCAACGCCTCGGCCACCGTGGTGTCCGGAGCCAGGATGACCGGTTCGGAGGTCATCAGGCTGCCCGCGGTACCGGGGCGGTAGTGCATCAGCTGCCGGACCGGGCTGGCCTCGTGCGGCGCCATCAGTCCCAGCAGCTCGTCCCGCTGAGCCTGAGGCAGCTCACCGAGCAGATCCGCGGCGTCGTCGGGATCCATCGCGCCCAGAACATCCGCCACCCGTTCCTTGTCCAGAATGGTGATGATCTCCACCTGGTCGGCCTCGGGCAGCTCCTCCAGTACGTCGGCGAGACGCTCGTCGTCGAGCGCGGCGGCCACCTCCAGACGGCGCCGCCCGGACAGGTCCTGCAACAAGTTGGCCAGGTCCGCCGCCCGCATGTTCTCCAGAACGGCGAGCAGGTTCGCGGTGCCCTGTTCCTCGGGGGCGCCGACCAGACCAGACACCTCATCCCAGTCCAACTGATACAGCTGACCACGTCGGGTAAGGCGCCCGGTGTACCGCCGCACCGCGACCTTGGCGAGCACCCAGTCTTTGTTGCGTTGCTGCTCCATGGCGACGTCCACCACGGTGCCGGGCAGTTGACCGTCGATGACGGTCACGCGTCGGTCGAGCAGCTCCTCCAGGACCAGGATTTCGCCAGGGCGTTTCTCGAAGCGTTTGAGATTCAACGTGCCGGTGGAGAGCACGACGGCGTCGGCGTCCACACTGGTCACCCGCCCGATCGGGATGAAGATCCGGCGCCATGCCTGCAACTCCGCTACCAGGCCGATGACACGGGGAGGCAGGCCACCGGTCCGTTGACGCGCCACCGCGTCCCTGACCCGTCCGACTTGATCACCATTGGGGTCGAATACGGCGACACCCGCGAGTCTGGCGATGTATACCCGGGTGGCTGTGCTCACTGGGCAAGACTAACGACGCTCCCGTGGTCGCGGTCGAAGTACACCAGTAGGGTGCTGGCCTGTGGGGACCTTGAAATACCAGGTAGTGGATGTGTTCACCGACCAGCCGTACGCGGGTAACCCGTTAGCGGTGGTGCTCGACGCCGATGGCCTGTCGGCGGACCGGATGCAGCTTATAGCGCGTGAGTTCAACTTGTCGGAGACGGCTTTCGTGCTGACGCCGTCAGCAGGGGTCGACTACCGGGTGAGGATCTTCACACCCACGAAGGAGCTGCCTTTCGCAGGGCACCCCAGTGTCGGAACCGCCGTCACCCTCGCCCGGCTCGGGCGCATCCGACTCGGTGAGGTGTATCAGGAGTGCGGGATCGGGCTGCTGCCTGTGATCGTGACAGAGACCACGGCGACCCTCGCCGGTGGTCCTCCGTCGGTGGGTCCGGAGCTGGACCCGGCGCCGTTGCTGGCCGCATTGGGCCTGACCCGGGCCGACCACGCCGGTCCGGCGCCGCGGGTGGCCGGGTGCGGAGTCGACTTCCCGTACATACCGGTACGCCCGGAATCCTTGGAGAAGATCACAGTCAACGCGACCGCGCTCAGCCGCCAGGGATATGGCCAGGTAGCGGTGGTCGCCTGGGATCCTGAGCAGCGCGAGGCCCAAATGCGGATGTTCGCCCCGGGGATGGGGATTGCGGAGGATCCCGCGACCGGCGCTGCGGCGTTGGGGTTGGGTGTGTGGTTGGTGGCGTCCGGTCTGGCGTCCAGCGAGGGCACCACGTCCTACCGGGTACGGCAGGGAGCTGCGATCGGCCGTCCCTCCCTGCTGGAGTGCACAGTGACCGCCAAGGAGGGGCGGGTGGTGCGTACCACGGTCACCGGCAGCGTGGCGCCCGTCGCTTCTGGTGAGCTCATCGTCCCTTGAGCCTGCGGCGTCAACGACGGTGGACCCGGTGGAGGTGGAACGGCGCGGTGACCCGGCGGGCCGCCGGGGTCGGTGGCGGCTCCGCCGCCAGTGAGTCGTTGGGGAGGGAGTCACCGGCCTCGATCGGTGAGCCGGCGGGCTCCAAGCGGTTCACCACGCACTCGGTCGCCCAACGGGTGGCGGTGTCGTCCGACGCCGGCAGATTCAGGCGTTTCCCCGCCAGGGCGGTGACCACCTGGTCCCAGGGATCGACCCCTGGGGACAGTCGGCTGACCCGGGCTGGCCAGGTCACGATCCTGGCGCCGTTGTCACCCCGAGCAGTGACCGTGCATTCGCGGGCGTCGGCCAGACCGGGGGCCGCCTGTTCCCCAGGGCCGCTGACCACGTACAGGGCATCGTTGAGCCACGCACACCACACCAGGAAGGGCCGGCCTCCCGCTACGGATATCCATGCGACCGGTGCCTTCTTCATGGCCTCCTCGATCAGGGCAGCCACCGGCTGCTGATCCGGGCCGTCCACGTCTGGGGTAGTCATGTCAGGCATCGTCCCTCAGGGCTTCCCTCTGAGCTTCCTCAGTGCCGGGAGACGCGGAGTCAGATGAGGGTGCGGGCTCGGCGGCGCGGGAAGGCAGGGCGCCGCGGGAGGGCAGAGCGCTCTGGGAGAGGGCGCCATCCAAGGTGTACGCCAGTCCGGCGCGAGGCGCCGGATCGTGGAACTCCACCGCGGTGTACCGGCGTACCTGCAGATTCTCGGGGAAACCATTGGGGGGCCAGCCCCCCTTGGCCAGTAAAGCGGATACGAAACGGGCTGGGTCCGGCAGTCGACTCCACACCGCTGGCAGGAACGTCGCTCGACGGAACCCGTCGGTTAACAGCAGCCCATCGACACCGGGGCGCAGGGCGGCGATCAGTTCGTCCCGCCCGGTCACCGATAACGGCTCCAGCGGTGTGAGGACCGAAACCTTCACATCTAGCTCTGGCCAGTCTTCCCGGGTGACGGGAGGCAGTCGAGGGTCGACCATGGCGTACCGTGCGTTGCGGACCACGTCGAGGTAGAGAGGGCGTACCGGCTCCACGGTCCCGATACAGCCACGCAGCTGACCTCGTCGCTCCAGGGTCACGAAGCTCGCCCCTGGAGCCCGTAAGATCTCCGACTCGGGCACCATGGCTGGCAGGGCTTCGTTGAGAAGCTTCGCGCGGATCGCCGCCACCGCCAGCGCCGTCAACACACCGCCCTCCACCGGGCTGGGCGTACTCGACGACATCATGCGGGCATCCTGCCAGTTGCAGGGCGGTCACGACCAACACCGGACACGTCACATGTGCAACACCCCTAACAGCGGACCCGTCTGATAGGGGATGTTCGGCGCCCGACAGGCTGGAGCCGGTGATCACTGACGTTGATCAGGTCAAGTACCTGCTCCAAGGCCGTGATCTGAGGACCGGCCCAATCCACCTCCTGATCATGCGCGGCGTGTTCGGCGCTGTCCGGTGCCCGAAGCATCACCGGACGCATACCGACGGCCGCCGCCCCGCTCAGCTCCTGACTGCCTCCATCCCCCACATACAGACATTCGCGGGGATGGACCCCCAGCGCCCGAGCGGCCGTGACGTACATGTCCTCGTGGGGTTTGCAGGTTCCCAGCCAGATCGAAAAGACGGTGGCATCGACATAGGGGGCCAAAGACAGGGAGGGCCACAGCTCAGGCACTTCATGGGTGCAGTCGCTGACGACGGCGGTCCGGATGCCGCACGCCCGGAGCGTGGCCAGTAGCCGCTGGGCATCCGAACGAAACGTGATCAATTCCCGCTCGGTCTGACGACGCAGCGCGCAGGCGCGTTGGATCTGCTGGTCGGTCGGGGAGGCGCCGGCCTGGGTGGCCACCCACCGCATGGTCTGTTCCATCCCACCGTGGTAGCCGGCGGCGCGATCGAAGAAGGAGTTCAACAACACGGAGATGTACGCCGAGGGGGAGCACTGGAGGACTTCAGCGACTTGAGCGTGTGCGTGATTGCGACGGTGAGCCGGGATCGCTGTGGTGAGGGTGCCAGCGAAGTCGAAAACCACAGCGCGGACAGGGGGTAGTGCTGTCTCGTTAGAGAGCATGGATGACCCTGAATGCGCGGATAGTGATTATTTCAACCCGAAGAGTAGTGCACGTAGATGCAAATCGCACATCGTGAAGTTGCGGAATCGAGTAATTTCACTCACTGGACGCGCTACGGGACATCCAGTCCGTGAAAGTGGTGGGATCGCTGCGGGTGACAGGAGAGGTCAGGCCTGGCACTCAAGGAGCGCATCCGCCCAGTCCGCGTGGTCCTGTCCTGGGCCGTCCCCACCATCGGTGACCACCAGATCCAGCACCGCCACACCAGTGATGTCCAGATTCACCGGGCGCGGCGCTTCGGTGCCGAGGACCAGACCGCTGTCGTACACCAGCTGTCCGTCGGCGTACACCTGAAAGACCACGCTGCCGCCGCCGTTCATCTCGCCGTCCAGCCCGACCACCGCACGGAAACTGATGCAGGTCTGGTTCGGGTACGCCCGCACATGACTGGGGGCGTGTACTCCCAGACCGCGCTCATAGCCGGTGCCCCCGAGCGTGATGGGGCTGCCGTCATCAACCCCCAACTCTCCAACCGAGCGGTCCAGCTCCACCGGCCCCCAGCCGTTCGTGACATGTACCAGTGGCAGCTCGCTGAGGTAACTGATCTGCGTGGTCGGGCTGGCGGAGGCGTCTGCCGAGGCCGACGGGGAGCTGGTCGGCGTCGCCGTCGGGTCTCCGTTCGAGTCGGCGGAGGCGGCTCCCAGCCAGAAGCCGATCACGCCACACAGGGCCGCCACCGTCACCATGGCCACGCCTTGCACCACCCGCCTCCGCAGGGAGGAGGGGTGGGTAGGCGCGTCCACCCAGGGCTCCTCCTCCACCGTGGGCTCCCAGGACTCGTGCGACGGGCGTACCCGCGCCGTTGCCCGGGCACCCGAGGCGGAGGACGCCGCCCGGGCCGAGGGGGAGGGGGTGGCCGTCGCCGAAGCCTCGGGGAGCGTCGGCAGCACCGAGGTGGCCCGAGGAGTGCCGCTGCTGCCTCGAGGTCGATCGCTGCGGGGCGGTAACGCGGTGGCGGGGGGGTGAACCGCAGCCGCTGGGGTGGCCGCGGTCTGGCGGGTGACCGGATCCGGGGAAGCCGCGGCGCCTTGGGTGGCGAGCTGGACCAGATCACTGGCCAGGGTCACCGCGTCGGGGCGGCGGACCGGCTCCTCAGCCAGGGAGCGTTCGAGCACCGCCCATGCCCGGTCGTCGATCCCGCTCGGACGCTCCGGGGGAGCCTCCCGGTACCGACCTCCCTCAGCCGGGAACGGGCCGGCGAGGAGCGGGCGTCCGGTGAGCAGATCGTGGAGCAGCCTCCCGCAGGCGTAGATATCAGCGGCGGGCGTGGGCGGGGCACCCCGCAGCAGCTCTGGGGCCCGGTACCAGGGGCCACCGCCCCGCTCTCCGGGGCGCGCCAGAAGCGCCGGCCCTAGGTCGGTGATCTGTGGGGTCAACCCGCCGGGGGTCTGCGCCAGCACCACGGCTTCAGGGGTGAGGTGACGGTGGATGAGGCCGAGAGCGTGCAGATGAGCCAGCCCGGCGGCGATTCCGGCCACGAGCAGCGCCGCTCGGTCGATCGGGAGGCGTCCGACGTCGGCCAGGAAGGCGCGCAGCGGAGGCCCATCCACGACTGGACTGACCACAGCCAGGGAGTCGGGTCCGGTCATCACATCCAGAACCGGAACCAGATTGGGGTGCCGCAGTCGTGGCAGAAGCGCGCGGGCGGCCGCGGCGCGGCTGACCATGGCGGGATCCGCGCGAAGGAGCCGTATGGTGACCGGCCCCGTCGGCCCGGTCCCTACCAGGCGGGTACCGAACTCGTCCTGCTCTGTGACGGTCCGGGCAGTGTAGGGGCCCAGGCGCCATTCCGGCGTCGTCACCGTCGACCTCCTCGCACATCAACACATCAATCCAAGCCTGGGGTCAGGCCAGGCCCACGGCCGTTAGGCTGCTCTCCCACAGCTGAGCAGCGAGCTGCGGATCCCGCGCTCGTCGGGGAGGAATGCGTTGCTGGCGGCGTACGTAGTACGCCCCCGGGGTGGCCAGTCCGGCGTCGTCGGTGGCCAACCACACCAGAGTGTCCGCGCCCTCCTCGGGCGTCACAAAACCAGGCAGCCCCATCGCCAGCCGGAACGCCGATCCCCGGGCGAATCCAGTACGAACCGCCCCCGGATGCAGGCAGGTGGGGACAACGCCGTGCTCTCGCCAGCGCGCCGCGGCCTCCCGCGTAAACAAGGTGACGGCCTGTTTGCTGGAGCAGTAGGCCCCCCAGCGGCTGAAATGCCACCGGTTATCCCGCAACGTCACCGGGTCGAGCCTGCCCAGCCGCGCCAGGGCTGAGGTGGTCATGATGACCCGGGCCCCGGGCGGTAGTCGTTCCATCAGAAGATGGGTGAGCAGGAACGCCGCCAAATAGTTGACCTGCATGGTCAACTCGTGTCCGTCCACGGTGGTCACGTTGCCAGGAGCCAACAGGCCCGCGTTGTTGATCAGCACATCGATACGGTCGTACATCGAACGGAGCCGTGCGGCCACCGCCCTGACCTGGTCGAGCACCGCGAAGTCGGCGCGTAACACCGTCGGTGGCCGGACGACGACGCCGCTGTCGCGCACCGTTTCGGCGGCCCAGGCCAGTCGGTTGGGATCGCGTCCGATCAGGACCACGTGATCTCCACGGCGGGCTAGCTCCCGGGCGGTGACGAGGCCGATGCCGGAACTCGCGCCCGTCACCACCACCACACGAGTAGTGGGTGCCACCACCATCGATCTCCTTAAACCGCTAGCCTCGCTGGCATCCGACCCTTGCCACGGACAGATGGAGTGTCACGTGTCCGCTGTCGGCCGTTCACGCCGGTCCTGCCTCGCCGTGCCCGGCTCCAGCCCAAAGATGCTCGCCAAAGCGCCGGGACTGCCGGCCGATCAGATTTTCCTGGATCTGGAGGACGCCGTGGCCCCACTGGCCAAACCGGCGGCGAGAGCGAATATTGTGGCGGCGCTCAAAGACTTCGACTGGGGTGGCAAGATCCGCGCGGTTCGGATCAACGATGTCACAACGCCGTGGGCCTACCGGGACGTCATCGAGGTCGTGGAGGGCGCCGGTGACGTCCTCGACTGTCTAGTCCTGCCCAAGGTGGACTCGCCCGCTGCCGTTCAGTGGTTGGATGTGCTGCTGACCCAGATCGAAAAAGCCGTCGGCCTTCCGGTCGGTGGTATCGGGATCGAGGCTCAGATCGAGACGGCGCGCGGGCTGGCGGCCGTGGAGGAGATCGCCGCCTGCTCGCCTCGGCTGGAGACGCTCATCTTCGGGCCGGCCGACTTCATGGCCTCGATCAATATGCGGTCGCTATCGGTGGGGCAGCCGCATCCGGACTACCCGGGCGACCCGTTCCACTACGTGTTGATGCGGCTTCTCACCGCCGCGCGAGCCCATGGCCTTCAAGCCATCGACGGCCCGTACCTGAAGATCAGGGATCTGGACGGGTTCGCTGAGTCGGCCCGTCGGACGGCGGCGTTGGGCTTCGACGGCAAATGGGTGCTGCATCCGGGCCAGATCGAGCTGTGCAACGAGATCTACTCGCCGGATCAGGAGGCCTACGACCACGCGGAGTTGATCCTGGAGGCGTACGCGTACCACACCTCGCAGGCCGGTGGGGCGCGCGGTGCGGTGATGCTCGGTGACGAGATGATCGACGAGGCGTCCCGGAAACTGGCTTTGGTGATCGCCGCCAAGGGGCGCGCCGCGGGCCTGACCCGCACCTCCCGGTTCCAGCCCTGACGACGAGCGGGCCCGCGGGCGTACCACCGTGACGGTGGGGGATCCGTCTGACTGCGCCGTATGCGTTGCCCGGATCGTGGGGAGAAGGCAGGATTGTCCCATGGGAGCGCCCTCAGATGAGAGCTCATGGGATAGCGGGACACCGATTGCCGACTCACTCACCGGCCGGGTGGCGGTAGTCACCGGTGCGGGGAGCGAAGAAGGGATTGGGTACGCCATCGCGCGGCGATTGATCGCCGCGGGGGCGCGGGTGGCGATCGTGTCGACCACACAGCGCATCCACGTTCGAGCCCGGGAGCTAGGGGCGACCGGGTTCGTCGCGGATTTGACCGATGAGGCGGAGGTGGGGGCGTTCGCGGATGCCGTCACCGAGCAGTGCGGTGAGGTCGACATCGTGGTGAACAACGCCGGGCTGGCCAGTCGGACCTGTCCGGAGGTGTTCCGCCCGGTGGCTCAACTTGGCCTCGATGAGTGGCGTACCGAGATCGACCGGAACCTCACCACCGCTTTCCTGGTGTCGCGGGCGTTCGTGGGAGGCATGGCCGAACGCGGCTGGGGCAGGGTGGTGAACATCGCGGCCACTGTCGGTCCGGTCAACGCGATGCCGGCCGAGGCGGCGTACGCGGCGGCGAAGGCCGGTATGGTCGGCCTGACCCGTGCCTTGGCCATGGAGTTGGTCGCTGACGGGGTCACGGTCAACGCCGTCGCCCCCGGCATCATCCACACCGGCTCCTCCACATTGGAGGAGCTCAAGCACGGGCTGGACACCCCCATGGGGCGCCCGGGAACGCCCGATGAGGTGGCGGCCGCTGTGGCTTTTCTGTGTACGCCGTCGGCGTCCTACATCACTGGGCAGATGCTGGTGGTGGATGGGGGCAGCAGCGTCCGGGAAGCCCAGCTTCGTTAGACGACGGTGCCACCGCGGTCGGATGCGGGCCGGATGTGGTGGCACCGCGTCCTTGGCTCGCCGCACGCGACCCCGCCCGACGAGGCGACCGGCGCTACGGTGCCAGGGCCTGCACCACACAGCGCTGGGTGGTGTCGAGCACGTGTCCGCGCAGGTCAGCTGATCGACAACATCAGCTGATCGAAAACAGATCCAGTTGCCGCGGCGCTGGATCCGGGCGCGCCTGTGGTTGGTGGGTGGCGCGGAAGGTGAGGCGCGTTCGTTCCTGCTCGGCGCGGTTCAGGCCGTACCGGCGCGCGATGTGGTGCACCTTAGCCGTCAAGTTTCGCTGGTAGCTGGCCTCCGCGTACGAGCCTCGTCCGTACAACTGTCGATAGCGGGGGAGCAGGTGAGGATGCTCCCGGGCCAGCCAGGTGCGGTACCACTCCCGGGCCCCGGGGCGCAGGTGGAGCACGAGCGGGATTACCCGGCTCGCCCCGGCCTGAGCGATCGCGCGGATCGTGTGCTCGAGCTGTTCGTCAGAGTCGGTCAGGCCAGGCAGGATCGGCGCTAGGAGGACCTCGCAGCTCAAGCCGGCCTCGGTGAGGGCGGTGACCACCTCTAGACGACGCTCCGGGCTCGGAGTGCCCGGTTCCACCGAACGCCACAGCGTCTTGTCGAGGAAGCCGACCGAGACCGCCAGCTCGACCTGGGTGACCTCGGCCGCCTGCCGCAGCAGCGGAAGATCCCGCAGGATCAGGGTCCCTTTAGTCAGGATGGAAAACGGATTGGCGAAGTCCCGCAGGGTCTCCAGGATCGGCGGCATCAGGGCGTAACGCCCTTCGGCGCGCTGGTAGCAGTCGACGTTGGTCCCCATTGCGATGGGCTCACCCCGCCACCGTGGCATGGCCAGCTCACGGCGCAGCAGCTCCCCGGCGTTGACCTTTACCACTACCCGGGTGTCGAAGTCCCGGCCGGTGTCCAGGTCCAGATAGGTGTGGCTGTGGCGGGCGAAGCAGTTGTGGCTGACCACCCCATTGGCGATGAAGTCGCCGGTGCCGGTGGTGATGTCGAACAGCGGCAGCTCCATACCCAGCGGCTCGACGCTGACCACACCCAGCCGCCCGGTCACCTCGATTCCGCGTGCGCCGATGTCACGTTTGCGACTGCTGGCGGGGTCAACGCTCTGCAGGAAGCGCAGATGCTCGGCGAAGCCACCGTCGACCGTGATGGGTTCGAGGTGCCCGAACGTTTCGGGGTCGACCGCCCCAGGACGAAATCCCAGGTCATTCAGGGCGGAGAGTACCCACGCCCGGATTTCCGGATCGGAGTGGACGATCGCCAAAGTACGCCCGGTGAAGCTACCGACAGCGTCGTACACGCCCGCCAGGAAACCGGCGTACCACTGTGGGGTGGGGGCCGGCGGCCATTGGATCAGCCGTCTGATGCGGCGATCGTCGCCCCCGGCCAGCCGGGTAGCGCCTCGGGTAGCCCGGCGCTGGGCGCCGGCGCCGGCGGGTACGGCGGCGTAGAACAGGAACTGACTGTCCACCGCCTCAAACTCCCGAAGGTAGCGGCGGGCCCGGCGCAGCGCCGCCGGCTCCACCATGGCCGACCGGAGGCGGTGGGCGAGCCCACCGTTGTGGCCGCGTCGCCCATAGCCGGGGGAGCCGACATGCCCACCGCCGCGGATCAGTCCACACAGGTAACCACGCCGGTACGCGTCAGACTCCTCGGGAGGATCGGCGAAGCGACCGGTGCCCACCAGGACGTCGTCACAGGTCAGGGCGGGCAGGTGCCCGTCCAGGTCAGCGACGTGTACCCACCCGCGTTCCGTGAGAAAGCGGTGTTCCCCGCTGGTCACCAACCGGGTCCCGTCCTCCAAGGTCACGCGGTACGCGGGTTTGACGGTCGACCAGTGGTCTAGGACCTGGGTGGCGATGTAGCGGCGTCGGGTGCCCTCCATGACGGTGCCGCAGATCTCGTCGCCGACTTTCAGGTCGGCCAGCGCCTTGGTGCTGCCGTCCGCCATCAGGATCCGGGTGTCCCCGGACAGGCAGTAGACGCATGCGTGGGAGCAGCCGCGATAGGGGTTGACGGTCCAGCGGAAGGGGACCCGCGAGCCCTCCGGCACCTTATTGATGATCGATTTGGCTTGTATCTCGTAGAACGTCATGCCGCGGAAGCCGGGGGTGTCGAAGGTCCGTACGGTCGCCCCCCGGATCGCCAGCGGCAACTCGGGTGCGGTGGGGGTTCGATCCTGATCGGGCCGAGCGGTCAGATGATCCCAGCGCATGGCGTTAGTCGAACATATGTTCGACATGGTGTCAAGAACGGAGTGTCATACTCGCGTGGACCTGGTCGATGGTTTTTCGAACCTTTCTAGGGATATGGGTATGTTAGCGCCTTTCTTTATCTAAAGAACGGTGCGCGGTTAGTGTGTAGTGAGTCGGAATCCTCAGGTGTGGTGGCGTACCGCGTGCTATCGCGTGCGGTGTGAAGCGACGTGCCGGGCCGTGCGTCGCGTTCCGCCGTCGGTGACGCGGGATTCCCGATACCACCTGGCACGATAGGTGGGTGACTGAGAGCCGGCCCACCTTCCTCTACGACGGGGACTGCGCCTTCTGCTCCGCCTGTGCCCGTTTCATCGAACGCCGGATGCGAACCAGCGCGGTCGTGATCCCTTGGCAGTTCGCCGATCTTGACAGCCTCGGCGTTACGCAGCAGCAAGCCGAGGAAGCGGTGCAGTGGATCGACGTGGACGGTCGGGTCGCCAGCGGCCCGGAGGGCATCGCGCGGCTACTGGTCGACTCCGGCTCCTACTGGCGCCCGTTGGGGTGGCTGCTCGGTCTGCGCCCGGTGCTGTGGCTGGCGTGGCCGGCCTACCGCTGGGTGGCGCGTAACCGTCACCGGATGCCCGGCGGCACCGCCGCCTGTTCCTTGCCTCAGGCGCAACGCGACCAGTTGCGGGCCCGCGGCGATTCCGCAGCGGGCTAAGGTCCGTCTAGGCACAACGGCGCGTCGAGGACGGGGAGAAGCCGAATAAAGATAAGGGCCGGAACCCCTGCGTTATGACTGGCCCGGCCCAAGAGCACCGCGGTTTCGCCGTTAAGAGTCGGAGAGCGCATCGGCGGTGGCGGATTGAGAACGGGACTTACCCGCCAGCTGGGGGAACCGGGCCCGTACCCACTGCACCGGCCGGATCCGCTCCAAAGGCAGGAAGCACAGCATCGCCACTAGGTGGGGCCAGAAGGCGATCGTGAGCGACGCGTACGTCACCGCGTGGAACGAATAGAAGAACGCGATGATCCCGTACTGGATCCGTTTGCGGACGAAGAAGACCGCCGGGCTGAGCAACTCGAAGGCGATGATGCCGAACTGGACAGCGACCAACAGACCAGGTACTTCGGTGGTCCAGTTGGAGAACACCGTGCCCCGGCGGAGCACCGCCCGGGTCAGGGTGGCCTCCCAGAGCCACTCGATCCCGCCGAACCGGAACTTCGCCCAGGCCGCCAGGAAGTAGGTCGCGATCACCGCTATCTGGGTCATCCGGATCACCCACCCCGCGGACTCCGACAGGGTGGGGTCGCCGTGCCGGGCGCGACCAAGGGTGGGCAGGAGCGCGAGAGCCAACAGGAAGGCGAAGTGGTCGTGGTCGACCTTCCCGTAGCTCATCGCGATGATCATCCACTCGAAATAGAGCACGAAGACCGCCCAGCCCAACAGGCGTGGAGCTCGTCCCGTGGCGGCTAGGGCGGTGAGGACCAGTAGGGCCCAATAGATGGTGTGCACCAGCCAGGCGTTGGGGGTGGGGAGCGGAAGAATGCGTCCGATGAAGAGCGGCTGGTACAGCTCACCTGGCACGTCTGCGTGCTCGACCACCCAGGGTGTGAAGAAGAGCAGGTCGAGGGCGACGAAGATATAGCAGATGGTGCGGAACGCTGCTATCCGGCCCAGCGGAACGGGTTCGGTAAACCAGCGGGCCAAGGACGGACCGATCTGCGTCGCGCGCGAGCTCACGGGATGTCCTCCTCGGCGTGCCAGGTGACGATGACTTCTTCGGTGCGGTTTCCGGTCGCCAGGCCGTCGCGTACCTCATGCCAGACCACGACGATGCTGATCTGGACTAGCGGTGGGGCATCCGGGTGACGCCGGTGGTACGCCTCGGCGACATAGGACAGCAGCTCCGGGTTCTCTTCGAACCGATGCACCTGTCCTTCGAACTCCGCTCGGCGTAAGCCGGTTGAACCGACGCCCAGCGGGAATTCCTCGCCCTCCGCATTGATCGCCCGGATCCGGGTGTCCCGGACCGGCGCGTTAAGTTCATTGGAGGTCGAATACATCCGGAATGGGCCAAAGGGGAAGTGGTCGTCGTCTCCAAAGAAGGTGCCGGCCAGTAACAGGCCGATAACGACGAAGGCGACCGCTAGCCTCAGGGCGCGCCCCGTCGGAGACAGCCGCTGGATCTGGGGTTCTCCTCGCACGTCACGCAGTGTGGCACGAAACTCAAAAGACGTAGGCGCACCCGTAGAGACGTCTGGGACGGCCGGTCTGCTGGGGCAAGCGATATTCACAGTTCGGTAACTGTGATCTAGGTCGCAGCGGGAGCGCTCCCATATCCGTCACTATCAGTGACACGAACGCGCGGGCGGCGGGCTGCCTTAGAAGGCCCCGCCGCTCGCTGCTGTTTGGAGCTCATTCCTCATCCGACCCTCAACAAGAACGTATGCGCAGGTCAGGGTCGGTGTGTCCCGAATGGGGCCGGGGCCGTGGTGAAGGCAGAAGGCGAGAATCAGGGAAGATGGCGCTGTGGCCCACGACAGCGTCGCTCGTTCTGAGATCACCCACAGCGACATCAGCCGGGATGGATCCCCTCGAGCCGAAACAATCGGTCATGAGGTCGAAACACCTCAGATAGAAGTTGGGGTCGGCCCGTGGCAAGGTCCGTGGCCGGACGATCCGCGGTACGACCCGGAGCTACTCGCCTACGGGGACCGCCGCAATGTGGTCGACCGCTATCGCTACTGGAAACATGAGGCGATCGTCGCCGACCTAGACACCCGTCGCCACGATTTCCACGTCGCGATCGAGAACTGGAAGCACGACTTGAACATCGGCACGGTGGTGCGTACCGCGAACGCCTTCCTGGCCCGTGAGGTGCACATCGTGGGGCGGCGGCGCTGGAACCGGCGGGGAGCGATGGTGACCGACCGGTATCAGCACATCCGGCATCACCCCACCATCGCGGACTTTCTCAACTGGGCCCGTAGCCAACAGCTGCCGATCATCGGGGTGGACAACCTGCCGGGAGCGACACCTTTAGAGACGGTCGAACTCCCGCGGCGGTGCGTGCTGTTATTCGGACAGGAAGGTCCTGGGCTGTCGCAGGAAGCCTGGGAGGCCTGCGACATGGTTTGCTCCATCGCCCAGTACGGCTCCACCCGGTCGATCAATGCGGGAGTCGCCAGCGGTATCGCGATGCACGCGTGGATTCGGCAGCATGCGGGGCCGCCACCCGAATAATCTTCGGCGGGCCGATGGTCTTCAAACGACAGCTTTTCCTCGTTACGGTGGCGGTGTGGGGGTAGCGGTGAGCTGCCCACGATGCGGTGGGCCGGTGCGGTCACCAGACCTGATGCACTCCGAGTGGCGGTGCGACATCCATGGTCCGGTGCTACCCCTTCATGTCGCCCGGCACATCAACCGGGACGTGATCGTCGCGACGACCCACCATTTACGGGTTCCCCTGTGGTGCCCCTGGCCGCTTTTAGCCGGCTGGACCGTCACCGGAGCCGGCTGGGCCGGCGACGATCGGAGCGGAGGCCGCGCCAGTGTGTTGTCCGTGAGCGCTCCCGGGCCACTGGGTGGGCCGGCGGACATCATGTTGATCGCCGAAGAGCCCGGCATTGGATTAGGGGCCCGATTCGCCGCCTTAACGGGTTTTGACCCTGGGGACCATCTCCTGGAGGCGGTACGCCGGTCAGCGGCGCACGCCAAGGTCAAGGCGGCCGGACACCCCACTCCCCTGTGGTCGGTCGCGTCGGTCGACGACCGCGGCGTGTACGTAGGGGAGGCCAAGGGAGTCTGGTTGTACGCGGTGGCGTGGCCCGCGGCGGCCGCCTATCTCCTCGTGGAGGATCTCGTCCTTCACGATCTGGTCGAATCGGTCCCAGGGGAGCTTGTGTTCGGTGCCCCCTGTCCCTACCTACACGGCACCGTCTGATGCCAATCTGACCGTCATTGACTATTTGTTGTTGTCTTCGTCACCCACAGGCGTAAGCTTCCCGAGCGGACATGAACAGGGTTGAATATTAAGGCGAGACAGCACACTCATTCACGGTGCGGCGTGGTAACTGATACTCTCGGTAGCACGTGCGGCAACGTGGGGAGGGGGAGGACGATGATCAAAAGGCTATTCACCTGGGGTGGTGTGGCCTTCCTCATCTTCTTCATGGCCATGCGGCCCGCGGCGGCCGCCGAGGTCGTGCGGTCGATCGGAGGTGGCATTATCGACGTGATGTCCGGTTTCGGGGCTTTCTTCGAGAGTCTCGTGGCGTAATCACCCCGCATGCGCAGCGACGACGCGCGCGGACCACGGGATGCGGACAGGTGGGATACGGAACCTATCCCTGAACTGCCTGACCCGCCTCCATCGTCGGCGGAATCGTCGGCACCCGAACCTTCAGCACCCGAGCCCTCCGCGCCACCTGATCTTTCCGTACCACCGCCTCCGCCGCTCTCCGCAACGGCCGAGGTTGAACTCGACGACACGCGTTACGACGCGTCGGGTCTTCCGATAGGCCCCCGTCGAGTGCTGCCACTGGAACCGGAACCTAGTGCGCTGATTTCGCGCTATCTGTTCCCCACAGAGCGATTCCGGGGAGAGTGGCGACGGCACTGGATCAGCCTGTCGTTGCATCTGTCGGTGGGGATCCTGGCGACCTTCGTCATGGGATACCTGACCGGGTACCTAGCCGAACGGCAGATGCGCGGACTGATGGGCGCCGTGGTCGTACTGTGGGTGATGGTGCTGGCCTGGATCGGCTGGCGCGTCCTCGACTGGTACTACGACCGCTTCGTCCTGACCAACAAACGGGTGATGGTCGTCAACGGCATCATCACTCGGCACGTCGCGATGATGCCGCTGTTGCGCGTCACCGACATGAAGTACGAGCAGTCGCCGTTAGGGCGGGCCTTGAACTACGGCACCTTCGTGTTGGAGTCCGCCGGCCAGGAGCAGGCACTGCGAGAGATCAAGTATCTTCCCAACCCCAATGAGCTGTACCTGAGAGTCGTCGAGGAGATGTACGAGCCGGACGCCGTGGAGGCGCGGATGGGCCGCGGCGACGAGGAGACGAGCAGCGGGGGCGAGGAGCAGCGGACCGGGGACAGCTAGCTGTCCGGTGCGGCCGTGAGAATCGACCTTCACACCCATTCAGCGGCCAGCGACGGAACCCTCCCCCCGTCGCGGTTGTTAGAGGCCGCTGTTCAAGCGCGTCTGGACGTCATCGCCATCACCGATCACGACACCACGGCGGGATGGGACACCGTCAGGGAGGCCGTACCCGACGACATCGCCCTGGTACCGGGAATCGAGTTCTCCTGCCAATGGACAGGGGCCACCCCGCCCATCAGCCTGCACCTGCTGGGGTACTTCATCGACCCGACATACCCACCGCTGGTAGCCGAGTTGGAGCGGTTGCGTCAGGCCCGCACCGAACGAGGCCGACGAACCGTGGAGCTGTTGCGCGCCGACGGTATCGACATCACCTGGGATGAGGTGGCGCGTATCGCGGCCGGGGCCCCGGTGGGGCGGCCACACATCGGCGCCGCCTTGGTGCGACGTGGTCTGGTCTCCACCATGGACGAGGCGTTCGCACCGCATTGGCTGGGTGAGCGCTACCGGATCCCAAAGGCCGACACCGATGTGTTCGTCGCGCTCGACCTTATTCACCGGGCCGGTGGCGTCACGGTGTTCGCGCACCCCGCTGCCAGCCGGCGTGGGCGTATCGTCCCTGATCAGGCGATCGTCGAACTGGCCGCCGCCGGATTGACCGGGCTGGAGGTGGATCACCCCGACCACACCCCGGAGCAGCGGGCGCACGTTCGTGACCTGGCACGCGCGTTGGGTCTGGTGGTCACCGGGGGCAGTGATTTCCACGGTACGCACAAGACAGTGCCGTTAGGCGCTGAACTGACAGCGGTGGAGGAGTACGAGCGCCTACTGGCCGCCAGGTGACCCCTCAGCAGCGGTTACCACACCAGGCCCGGATGTGGCGTACCTAGCTTCCAGCGACGACTCCTGCAGCCTCCTGACCAGCGACAAGGCAAGATGTGAGTGGTGATCGTCAGCTATCGGCGGCTGGTGGCGTGCAGAGCGAGGAGACGGCGTGGACACCAGGTTATTCGGTGAGGCGTTCGTCACGCTCTTCGTGATCATGGATCCGCCCGGCCTGCTGCCGATCTTCTTGGCCTTCACCGGCGCGATGTCGTCTCGGCAGCGAAACCGCGCGGCCGCGCAGGCGGTGGCGGTCGCCTTCGGCGTCATCGTGGTGTTCGCCGTGGCCGGTGAGCAGATCCTGCGCTATTTGGGGATCGACCTGCCGGCCCTGCAGGGTGCCGGGGGCCTGCTGCTGTTACTGGTGGCTCTGGCGCTGCTCACCGGGCGGCAGGACGATCCGACCGAGCAGGCCACGTCCAACGTGGCCCTGGTGCCGTTGGGTACTCCTTTGCTGGCGGGGCCAGGGGCGATCGTCGCGACTATTCTCTTCGTCCGGCGCGCCGACGGCATCGACGGCTATCTCGCGATCGCTGCGGCGATCGCCGTACTGCATCTGGTCATTTTTGCCTTCCTACGTTTCTCCTCGCTGATCGTTCGAATCCTGCGCCCAGGCGGGATTGAGGTGGTCACCCGGATCGCTGGTCTGCTGCTGGCGGCCATCGCGGTCCAGCTGATCGCTGACGCGGTCGCGAGCTTCGTCCACCAGTACGCGGATTAGGGAGCACTGTGCGTTCCGGTCACTGTCCGCGTGAAAGGATCAGGGGGTGGATGCGAACGAGCCGGGCAGTCGTGCCTCGACCGGACGCCGCCGTGCGCCAGGCTCCGGCGGCGAGCAGCTGACCCTCACCGGGATGCCCACCAAGCTTTTTGTCTGTACACCGAGCAAGCTGGCGGCGTATGAAGACTGTCCCCGCCGGTATCGATACGCCTATGTGGACCGTCCCAGCCCGCCCAAGGGGCCGCCGTGGGCTCACAACTCTCTCGGGGCAAGCGTCCACAACGCGTTGCGGACGTACTTGTCGCTGGAGCCGTCCCGGCGGGACTCCGCCGCCTTAACCGCGGCCCTGCGAAGCGCCTGGGTGTCGGAGGGGTATCGGGACGTCGAGCAGCAGCGCGCCGTCTACCACCGGGCGTTGGAGTGGCTCCGAGCGTATGTCGCCACGCTCGACCCTCATTTCGAGCCGGCCGCGTTAGAGCGGGTTGTCGCCGCGCGTACCTCGGTGTTGGCGTTGTCCGGTCGGGTGGACCGCATCGACGACCGAGGCGACCAGATGGTGATCGTGGACTACAAGACCGGCCGCGCTGAACTCACCTCGGATGACGCGCGCGGTTCCCGCGCTCTGGCCCTGTACGCGTACGCCACGGCACGGACGCTACACCGCCGTTGTCAGCGGGTGGAGCTGCACCATCTGCCCACCGGCACGGTGGCTGCTCATGAGCACACCGAGGAGTCCTTGGCCAGACACCTAGCACGGGCTGAACAGACAGCGCGGGACATTCAAGCGGCGGAACACGCGGTCGCTACCGGCGTCGATCCGGATGAGGCGTTTCCCACCAGGCCGGGTCCGTTGTGCTCCTGGTGTGACTGGCGGCGGAGCTGCCCGGTCGGCGCGCAGGCCCCCGAACGGGAGCCGTGGGCGGCGGTCGCCTCGCTGGAGACCGGAGCCGGATGAGGCGTCAAGACGCCCTTCGGCTCTGGTGACGCGGCGTACGGCATCGGCATAGAGCGGCCGGTGGCGCGGCCGCACCTGGAGTCGACCGCGCCACCGTTGTTGACGTAGGAACGAGACCAAAGCGGTCAGAGACCGGTCACACCCTTGGCGATGGTGTCACCGAGTTCCTTGTCGATGTTGCGCCAGTACTCGAGCGCCCGCTCCAGCACCGGTGAGGTGACACCGTTGCGCAGAGAACCGATGACGTTCTCAGCCAGGCGGCTCCGCGCCGCGTCGTCCATGACCTCGCGTACCAGCGTGCCGGCCTGACCGAAGTCGTCGTCCTCCGGGTGGAGTTCGGCGGCGGCCCGCACCATGTCACCCGAGACGGCCCAGGTCAGGTCCTCACCGAGCTGTTCGTCGGCGACCGGCCCGCCGAAGGAGTTCGGCGAGTAGACCGGCTGGTTCCCGGAGTGGTGGTAACGCATCGGACCGTCGAAGGTGTAGGTGTGTACCGGTACCTTCGGCTGGTTGACCGGGAGCTGGTTGTAGTTCGGGCCGATCCGGTAGCGGTGGGTGTCGGCGTAGGCGAACATGCGGCCCAGCAGCATCTTGTCTGGGGAGACGCCGATACCCGGAACCAGGTTGGAGGGCTCGAACGCCGCCTGCTCGATCTCGGCGAAGAAGTTTGAGGGGTTGCGGTCCAGTACCAGGCGTCCGACCTTGATCAACGGGTAGTCGCCGTGTGGCCAGACCTTGGTCAGGTCGAACGGGTTGAACCGGTAGCTCGGGGCGTCCTCGTACGGCATCACCTGGACGTACAGGGTCCAGGAGGGGTACTCGCCACGACTGATCGCGGTGAACAGGTCACGTCGGTGGAAGTCGGGGTCCTCCGCCACCATCGCCTTAGCTTCGGCGTCGGTGAAGCACTCGATCCCCTGGTCGGTCTTGAAGTGGTACTTGATCCAGAACTTCTCACCGGCGGCGTTGGCCCACATGAAGGTGTGAGAGCCGTAACCGTTCATGTGACGCCAGGTACGAGGCGTACCGCGGTCGCCGAACAGCCAGGTCACCTGGTGCGCCGACTCAGGGTTGAGGGTCCAGAAGTCCCACTGCATGTTGTTGTCCCGGACCCCGATGTCAGGCAGCCGCTTCTGAGACCGGATGAAGTGCGGGAACTTCATGGGGTCCCGGATGAAGAAGATCGGGGTGTTGTTGCCCACCAGGTCGTAGTTGCCCTGGGTGGTGTAGAACTTGATCGCGAAGCCCCGAGGGTCACGCACCGTGTCGGCCGAGCCCTGCTCACCGGCGACGGTGGAGAAACGCACCAACACCTCGGTCCGGACACCCGGCTGGAACAGCGCAGCCTTGGTGAACTGGCTGACGTCTTCGGTGGTCTCGAAGAACCCGAAAGCGCCCCCACCCTTGGCGTGCACGTTGCGCTCCGGCACACGTTCGCGGTTGAAGTGCGCCATCTGCTGAATGAAGTGGTGGTCGTGCAGCAGGATGGGGCCGTTGCGGCCCACCGAAAGCGAAAACGCGTCGCTAGGGGCGGGCGCACCGGTCTCAGTCGTTGAGAGCGGAGGACGCTCTGTCATACGGGTTTCTCCTTTAAGCGCCGTCATCATCGTCAACAGTACGCTGACAGGCCGGGCAGAGGCCCCAAAATGTCACTTCCGCCTCGTCGACGAGAAACCCGTGCGTATCCGATGGATCCAGGCAGGGTGCCTGACCAACGGCGCAATCGACATCGGCGATGCTGCCGCAGCCACGACACACCACATGGTGATGGTTGTCCCCCACCCGGGCCTCGTACAGAGCAGGACTGCCGGCCGGCTCGACGCGGCGCGCCAGCCCTACCCGGCACAAGGCGGCGAGAACGTCGTACACCGCCTGGGTGGAGACCGAATCGAGACGGTTACGCACTCTACGAGTAATCTCGTCGACCTCCATGTGACCGCCTTCAGCGAGAACGGTCAGGACGGCGAGCCGTGGTCGCGTCACACGCAAGCCACGGGAGCGGAGCAACTGCTCGCCTGTCATGCGATCACCTCAACATGTTTTCTGGAATGAGTCAAGAAAACAAGGGGTACGAACGACATGCGACGGGTATCCCAGCGGGGCCCCTGGCATCCGTGCCGGCGCCTCGGTCACAGCGCACTGAGCTGACGGTCGTACCTGGCGTCTTCGCCACTACCAGTGTGCACACCTGAACTCACCGCGCTACCCCCGGCTGTTGTTCCGGACCGTCCGGGTTCGGTCGGTGTTCCCGACCAGACCCGATGTGTGGCGAGTCGGGACCTCCTCTGAAGGCCGGTGATACCGGTGATATCGGTCATCAGAGCGCCCGTTATTGCCCCAGATCGGCTCCACCGCCGTGTGTTGAACCGAACATCGAGAACACACGTGCCTGTGAACGGGAACGAAAGGAGGCGCTGTGTTCGAGGAGTTCCTGGGGCTGCCGGCTCATCCGTTGCTGGTGCACGCGGCGGTCGTGTTGGTTCCGCTGTTGAGCGTGGTCAGCGTGGTGTACGCGCTTGCGCCCGCACTCCGCTCCAAACTCACCTGGGCCCTGGTCGCTTTGGCGGTTGTCACACCCGTCGCGGTGTGGCTCGCGGGGCGCAGTGGTGAGGCGTTCGAGAGCAGGCTGGCCAGCCGTGGCATGTTGATGCCCGAGCTGGCGGTGGCGGTCGATGAACATCAAAACCTGGCGAACACGCTGTTGTGGTGGACTCTGGCGTTGAGTGCGGCGGCGTTGCTGGTGGTGGCCCTGCACAACGCTACGCAGGCGGGGCGCTCGCTGCCCGTGCCGTCCACCGTGGTCGCGGTACTGGGTGCCCTTGTCGTCCTCGGGCTCGGCCTGGTGAGCACCTGGTACATCTACCGCACAGGCCACACCGGTGCCGAGATGGTCTGGGACGGGCTGTGACGGCGCAGCCCTATACCGTGACGGCATGACAGTCGCCGAGAGCTCTCTGTTCTCGAATTGGATCGGACCCGGCCCCTCCGACCCGGGGGTGACGCGGGTGGGGGATCAGTGGCTGGTCACGCGACACGCCCTGGTGCGCCAGGTGCTCGCCGATCCCGCCTCCTTCGCCCCAGATAACGCGCTCGACGCGGTGACTCCGCTGTCGGTGCCGGCCCTACGGATTTTGGTGCGGTACGGATTCCGGCTACCGCCCACTCTGGCCAACAACGGCACCCCCAGCCATCCCGCGCTCCGCGGCATCGTGGCCGACGCGTTGCACCCTCACCGGGTGGCCGCGCAGCGTGACTGGCTCACCGGGGTGGTGCGGCGGAGAGTGGTGACGATCACCGCGAGCCTGCGGGCCGGCGACCCGGTCGATCTGGACGCCGCGGTATCCCGTGACCTTCCGCTGGCGGTCCTGGGTCGGCTGGTGGATCTGCCCTCGGACGAGGTCGCTGTGGTCAAGCGTTTCTCGGCGGCGGCGTTGGAGCTGTTCTGGGCGCCTCTGACGCCCCAACGCCAACAGGAACTGGCCACTGTGGTCGGCCAGTACTACGCCAGGTTGCGACGCTTCGCTGAGACCGCGTCGGGTTTGGTGAGCACCCTGCGGGAGTACGCGCTGAGCAACGGCCTGAGCATGGACGAGGTGGTGGGGGTCCTGTTCTTCCTTCTGGTGGCCGGACAGGAGACCACCTCACAGTTCCTCACCCTCCTGATGCGTCGCCTCATCGCCGAACCCGAACTGCCCGCCGCCCTCAGCGCCGGTCGCGTGTCCGTCGAGGATGTGGTGGAAGAAGGACTGCGGCTGGAGCCACCCATCGTCACCTGGCGGCGGGTCACCACCCGGGATGTCGTCCTGGGAGGCGTCCCGATCCCCGCCGGCGCCAGCGTCCTGTTGGGACTGGCCCGAGCCGGTCGAGACGAGACCGTGGTCGCTGAACCGCACCGCTTCATCCCCGGTCAACGGGGCTCACGGCGACACCTGGCCTTCGGAGCCGGCGCCCACCGTTGCCTGGGTGCTCAGTTGGCCCGGATGGAGGCTACGGTGGTGATCTCCGAGTTGGCGCCGGTGCTGCGGCGCTGCCGGGTCATCGCCGAGCCGACCTTTCCCCCGAACCTGTCGTTCCGGATGCCCGACCGGCTCGTCGTGACCTGGTGAGGCCACCGAACCGGCGGACCCGTCGGATCCGGCGGGTCAGGACCGGTCAGGCACGGTTTCGGGGGCGGTGGGTGGTGAGGGAGCCCGGTCGACCGGAGCGGTGGCGATGATGGTCTCCAGCGCTCGCTCGAAGTCATCCTGGGCAACTCCTGCGTTGATGGTGAGCCGCAGTCGAGAACGCCCGTCTGGAGTGGACGGGGGTCGGAAGCAACCGACCGCGACTCCTCGCTGTCGGCACGCCTCCGCCCACGCCACGGCGCCGGCGGCGTCCGGTGCCAGCACCGAGATCACCCCGGCCGCCGGGGCGCTGACCAGCAACCCTGCTTCCCGTAGCCGGCGCGCCGCCCAGCCGGCCCGCTCGCGAAGCAGGGCTCGCGCTTCGGAGGCCTTCTGGGCGATCCGCAACGCCGCCAGGGCCCCCGCCACGACCGCCGGCGGTGGGGCGGTGTCGTAGATGAAGGTCCGCCCGGTGTCGATCAGGTGCCGGATGAGCGGCTCAGGGCCGGCGACGACGCCACCGGCGGCTCCCAGCGCCTTGGACAGGGTCGCGGTCACCACCACGTCAGGCTCACCGGCCAGCCCGGCCGCTACCACGCCTCCTGAACCGCGCGGCCCCAGCACCCCCAGCCCGTGGGCGTCATCCACCACCAGCAGTGCTCCGGCTAACCGGCAAACCTGGTGCAGCTCACGCAGCGGCGCGAGGTCACCGTCCACCGAATACACCGACTCGGTCACCACCACCGCCGGTCGCCCCGGCTCGAGCGCCGAGGCGACCGCCTCGGGAGAGGCGTGGGGGACCACCACGGTTGACGCCCCCGCCAACCGGCAGGCATCCACCAGGGAGGCGTGCGCGTGCGCATCCAGCACCAGCAGGGTCCGGGGTCCGCACAACGCGCGGATCACCCCCAGGTTAGCCAGGTAACCGGAGGAGAACACCAACGCCGCCTGACAGCCCAGGGTCTGAGCGAGCGCGGCCTCCAGGGCGGCGTGTGCCGCGGTGGAGCCGCGTACCAGTCGAGATCCCGTCGCGCCCAGCCCGTAATCGGCCAGCGCCTGCCGGGCCGCCTCCAGCACCGCCGGATGCCGCGACAGCCCCAGGTAGTCATTGCCCGCCAGATCCACGACCGCGTCCTGGGGCTGACGCGCGACCAGGCGCCGCGTCAGCCCGGCCTTCGCACGCAACGCGGCCTTCCGCTGCAGAGTGGCCAACCAGCCGGTCACGCCACCACCTCGTCGATCGCCTCAGCGAGGGCGGTGACCAGCAGCTCGGTCTCCGCCTCCTCGAGCGTCAGCGGCGGCATCAGAACCACCACATCCCCCAACGGACGCAGCCACACCCCGCGGCGGCGAGCCGCCTGACACACCGCGAACCCGGTCCGCTCACCGCGCGAGTGGACCTCTACCCCCGTCATGGTGCCGATCCGGCGTACCTCCACCACACCGGGATGCGACTGCAAGGGCGCCAGCAGCGCGCCCAACCGCTCTCCCAAGCGGGCCGCCTGACCGACCAGGTCCCGCTCTACCGCCAGCTGAAGGTTGGCGTTAGCCGCGGCGCAGCACACCGGGTTGGCGGTGTAGGTGTGGCCGTGGAAGAAGGTGCGTCCACTGGCGGGCGTCCCCAAAAACGCCTGGTAGACCTCATCGGTTGTCAGCACCGCCGACAGCGGCAGATAACCGCCGGTCAGGCCTTTGCCGCAGGTGAGCAGGTCTGGGACAACGCCGGCGTGCTCACAGGCCCACATCCGTCCGGTACGGCCGATCCCGGTGGCGACCTCGTCACAAATCAGCAGCGCGCCGTGGGCGTCGGCGATCCGTCGGCAGGCCCGCAGGAAGTCGGCGTGGTAGGTCAACATGCCGGCGGCGGCCTGCACCATCGGCTCCACCACCAGGGCGCACACCTCGTGTCCCCGGTTGGCCATGACCTTCTCCAGCTCCGTGATCACCTCGGCGGCGCGTTCGGCGGGAGACTGGCCTGGCGAGCGTACACCCGGGGAGGGCACCGCCAAGGTCGACAGCAGGATCGGTCGGTAGGTGGCGTGGAACAGCTCGATTCCCCCGACGCTCACCGCGCCCAGGGTGTCTCCGTGATACGCCTCCGCCAGGTGCAGGAACAGCGGCCGGAATTGTCCACGCTGGAGGGCGCTCTGGTACGCCATCTTGAGCGCGACCTCGACGGCAGAGGAGCCATCCCCGGCGTAGAACACCTTGGACAACGTGGGGCCGGTTCCGGTGGGGGCCAGGGACAGCAGGCGCTCTGCCAGTTCGATACCGGGAACGTGGGTAGCACCCAGGAACGTCGAATGATCCAAAATGGACAATTGGCGTACAATCGCCTCATTGATTTCTGGCGTGCCGTGCCCGAAGGTCGTGGTCCATAGCGACGACACGCCGTCCAGGTAGCGGCGACCATCCACGTCGTACAGCCAGGGGCCTTCCGCCCGTGCCACGACGGTCGGTTCGTCGTCGAGCCACAGTGAGTGCTGGGTGAACGGATGCCAGACGGCGCGCGCGTCGCGTTCCCACCACCGCTGACTTTCGGACATCTTCACGCCTTCCGTTCTTCTCGTGAGATCCTTAACCGGGTCCGTTGGAGACTACCCACATATTCAGTTGTAGGGTTACTCCACCTTGGAGTGAGGTTCGGACCTCACCCGGAACCGGTCGGGATTCCCAGGTGAGGGCCTGAATCGGGCTCCCACGGCGGAACTTTGGGCTGAAACGGACGTCAGACGGGAGGCGTTGGTGGCCGATATCCTCACGCGCGCCAGGCGCGAAGTGCTCGAAGCCGGACAGGGTCTGGATCCCGACGGCGTCCTGGAGGTGCTCCGGCTGCCCGACGATCGGATCCCTGAGCTGCTCGAGCTCGCCCACCAGGTGCGAATGCGGTGGTGCGGCCCAGAGGTCGAGGTGGAGGGCATCGTGTCCCTCAAGACCGGTGGCTGCCCCGAGGACTGCCACTTCTGCTCCCAGTCCGGGCTGTTTGAATCCCCCGTGCGTTCCGTCTGGCTGGACATTCCAGCCTTGGTGGAGGCCGCCCGACAGACCGCCGCTACCGGCGCCACCGAGTTCTGCATCGTCGCCGCGGTCCGTGGCCCCGACGCCCGGCTTATGAAGCAACTTCGGGAAGGCGTCGCCGCGATACGGGAGGCCGTGGACATCAACATCGCCGCCAGCTTGGGCATCCTCACCCGTGAACAGGTTGATGAGCTGGTGGAGATCGGAATCCACCGTTACAACCACAACCTGGAGACCGCGCGCTCCTTCTTCCCTACGGTGGTTACCACCCACACCTGGGAGGAGCGCTGGGAGACCCTGCGCATGGTCCGGGACTCCGGGATGGAGGTCTGCTGCGGCGGCATCCTCGGGCTGGGAGAGACGCTCGAACAACGCGCGGAGTTCGCCGGTCAACTCGCCGAGCTCGACCCGCACGAAGTCCCGTTGAACTTCCTCAACCCCCGTCCGGGGACCCCGCTGGCCGACGCGCCGCCGGTGCCGGCGCGGGACGCGCTGCGGGCTATCGGCGCTTTCCGACTTGCGCTGCCACGCACCATCCTGCGGTTCGCCGGTGGTCGGGAGATCACATTGGGGGATCTGGGGACCCGGGACGGTCTGCTCGGTGGAATCAACGCGATCATCGTGGGCAACTACCTGACCACGCTGGGACGGCCGGCCGAGCAGGATCTGCAGCTGCTCGCCGAATTGCAGATGCCCATCAAGGCGCTCAACGCCACCTTGTGACCCCAGCGGCTGGACTGCGATCCGTTCACCTCACCTGAGCCGGCGTGCACGGAGGAAGTTGTGACGACGATCGATCCGGAGGCGGCAGACCAGGAACAACCAGCAGGGTCGGCTTCAACCGCCGCGCCGTGGTGCGACCGGTGTGGTGGAGCGCTGGCTGAGGGGGGTCACGAGGTCTGTGTGGCGGCTCGGCGTCTGGAGCCGCCCCGGTACTGTTCGCGGTGTCGTCGGCGCATGAAGGTCCAGGTACTCCCGGCCGGGTGGCGGGCCTCCTGCGTCGTCCACGGCGATATCCATTCCACCTGAGTCGCTTCCCCTGAGGCGCTCTTCCTGAGGGGCGCTTCCTGAGCCGCCTCGGAGCGGGCGCCCAGCGCTCTCAACCGCGCCATCGGAAGGCTGACCCGCGCCTCGGGCCGTCATGGGTGGGGCGCCACCGGCCGTGGCGAGCCGCGTGACACGCCCGAAACCGCATGACCGCCGAGCGAGGCGACAACGCGGTCAGCTGATGATGCGGGCGCACAGGATGAATATCAGGACCAGTCCGATGGCGGCGGCCATGATGCCGACGCCTCGGGTGATCGTCAGAGCCTGTTGTTCGGCCTCGTCGATGGCCTCCTGATCCTGCGGCGGCAGCTGACGGGGCGGGATCGGTTCAACCACCGTGGGCGGACGCCAGCCGGGTGGCGGAGGGGCCGTGGGCGGCGGCCCGGTATAGACGACTGGTTCAGGGGCGGGCGACGGAGGAGCGGGGGCCGCCAGGGGCACCTCGCCCTCCGCGGGGCGGCGCCATACCGCATCCGGATCCGCCTCGTGCGTATGGTCGCTGGGGGTAGGCTCCCGCGGCGCCGGATCGTGTTGGTTGGCCGGCTGGTTCGGCTCACTCACGCGAACGACGCTACCAACCATCTGGTAGCGACCATGCGCCGCAGCCTTTGGTGTTTTGCGTGACTTGTCGTGCAAAGCCGAGCGCCTCACTCGGAGGCGGGGGTGATCCGCCGGCGACGCCGCCGCCGTCGGGTCGGGTTGGAGGCATCCAGCTCCACATCGGTCTGCCAACCACTGGTTCGGGCCTCATCGGTGTCGCTGGACGCGTGCGGTGAAGCCAGCTCCGTCATGACCTGCACGGCGTCCGCCGGCCGCGCGGCATCCGTTGCTGAGGAGGCGGGCGCGATGTCAGCGTGCGGATCGGGGGTACCCGCGCTGGCTTCCCCCGTGGTATCGGAGGCGTTGCCTCCCTCACCGGAGCCGAGCCGGCGTCGACGACGCCGACGAACCCTCTCACCCGGTTGACTTGACGCCTCCTGACCGGACGGCCGCCCGGTGTTGGGAGCCGACCCCTTTCCGCGTCCCCTGGTGCGGGACCGCCGCCGGCGGCGACGCGGTTCGATGTCCTCCTCGGCCTCGGCCGCTAGCCCTGCACGGATCCGTTGCTCACTGGGCAGCGTCGCGGAGGCGCTCTCCGGGATGCGGAGATCGTCGTAGAGGTGCCGGGAGGTGTGGTATGTCTCGACCGGCTCGGGAACGCCGAGGCCGAGCGCCTTGTCGATCAGACGCCAGCGGGGCAGCTCCTCCCAGTCGACGAACGTCACCGCCACCCCAGCGGCGCCGGCTCGGCCGGTACGCCCGATCCGGTGAACGTAGGTTTCGGCGTCTTCGGGGCAGTCGTAGTTGATGACGTGCGTGACGCCACTGACGTCCAAGCCTCGCGCCGCCACATCGGTGGCGACCAGAATGTCGATCTTCCCCGTGCGGAAGGCGCGCAACGCCCGTTCCCGGGCGCCCTGTCCCAGGTCCCCGTGAACCGCGGCGACGGCGAACCCACGGAAGTCCAGCTCGTCGGCGACCCTCTGGGCGGTCCGCTTGGTGCGGCAGAACACCATCGCCAGACCGCGGTCCTTGGCCTGTAGCGCCCGCACCAGCACCTCGATCCGGTTCAGGTTATGGGTGCGGTAGATGTACTGCTCGGTCGACGGACTGGGCCCGGTGGCCGCCAAGTGGTCGGCGTGGATGGTGACCGGATTTCGGAGGAAACGCCGGGACAACGCCACGATCGGATCCGGCATGGTGGCCGAGAACAGCATGGTTTGACGCCGCTCGGGCAGCATGGCCAGGATCTTTTCTACATCGTCCAAAAAGCCCAGGTCGAGCATCCGGTCGGCCTCGTCCAGCACCAGCATGCTCACCGCGTCGAGCTGCAGATGGCCGGAGTCAGCCAGATCCAACAGCCGACCCGGCGTTCCCACGACCAGATCAACCCCGGCGCGCAGGGCTTTGATCTGCGGTTCGTACGCTACGCCGCCATAGACCGGAAGGACGCGGACCCGGCGCCGGCTCCCCGCCGTCGCCAGATCGCGCGCCACCTGAAGTCCAAGCTCTCGAGTAGGGACGACGACCAGCGCCTGGGGGCGACCGTCCGCGCCTTCGTCGGGGCCGAGAAGCCGCTGCAGGATCGGGATGCCGAACCCGAGTGTCTTACCGGTGCCGGTCGGCGCCTGCCCGATGACATCGGCGCCGCGCAGCAGGATGGGGATGGCGTACTCCTGAATGGCGAACGCCCGGGTAATACCGACCGCTTCGAGCGCGGCGACGGTCTCCTCGCGTACTCCCAGGTCCCGAAAAGTAGGGCTGTCGGGTCGGATGGGTGCGCCGGCCCTCAGCCCGTTGGCCATCGGCTGGGTGGTCTTTCGGTTGTTGGCTTCCGACTCGGGCGCGTCATCGGAGTGGGAGGCGTTCGTTACATCCGGAGTGTTGTGGTGTGAGGTCCGGTTTTCCCCCAGGGTCTCTTCATCCCTATGGAGCATTTCGTCCCTTTGGGTGTTGTGATGCAGTGTGGTGTCCCTCTCTGACGTTGGCGCGTCCGGTCGTTGCCCACCAGGTGGAACTCCACATGCGAAGCTCCCGCCACACACGGCCCTCGGGCCGCGGGCTCGCCGCTGGCGGACCGGCAGCGTTCCCCACCGATATGGCTGGCACGGCAACAGCTGGCTCAGCCGAACGGTTGGCGCGCAGGTACGCGCCGTTCATTACGGGGTCACTCACCCCGCGTGCTGAACCCATGGTACGCGGCCGACACACGATCGGGGTATGGACTGCGCCCGAGCGGTAACCTGCGCAGGTGCCTGATTCTCACTCTGATTCATCCCACCCTGATCCAGCTAAGGCTGCGCTGGACGGTACCGCAGGAAGTGGTACCGAAGGCTCTGGTTCGGAATCCCTGGATTCTCCGGACGCGGGATCCGTTGAGCCGCTCGATACTGAATCTGGTGCCCCCGTCGATTACGTGCCCAGCACGGAAGCCGTCATCGACCTGTTGGGCGTACTGGCGTATGGGCAGCTGGTGGCTTTCGACCGCATGGCGGCTGACGCGCGACTAGCTCCCGATCTGCGTCGGCGGGCGGTGCTCTCTGAGATGGCTGCCGCCGAGATCGCCCATTACCAACGACTCGTCCGGCGCATCCGCCAGTTGGGGGCTGAACCGGAGGAGGTGATGCAGTCCTACGTGGCCGCGTTCGAGGCCTACCACGACCAAACGCAACCCCGTGACTGGCTGGAGGCGCTGGTTAAGGCCTATGTCGGTGACGGGATCGCGGATGACTTTTACCGTGAGATGGCGCGGTTCCTCGTATCGCCAGATCGGGAACTGGTGTTGGAAGTCCTCCACGACACGCGGTACTCCGATCTCGCGGCCGCCGAGATCAAAACCGCCATCGCGGCGGATCCCAAGATCGCCAACCGCTTGGCCTTGTGGGCCCGGCGCCTAGTGGGGGAGGCGTTGACCCAGGCACAGCGGGTCGGCGCCGAACGTGACGCTCTTACCAGGATGATCGTGGAGAGCTCAGGCGACATCGCGGGGGTAGCCGCACTCATCAAACGCCTCACCACGGCGCATACCGCGCGGATGACCGCTATCGGCCTGAACAACTGAGGCTGTTCGTTTAAACAAGCGACAGCGAGGGGCCGGTCCCGCGTGAGGCGGGATCGGCCCTGCGGATCGGGAGGATCGCTGAGGAAGATCGCTCAGGTGGCGGTGAAGCCAACCGGCCGGGGTCCCTGCTCGGCGATCTCCACATAGGCGACCTTGTCCACGGGGACGATGACCCGGCGCCCCTTCTCGTCCTCCAGCGAGAGCACTCCTGCCTTGGAGCTGATCGCGTCCGTCACCGCTTGTTCGATTTCCTTCGGTGACTGACTGCTCTCCAGCACCAGTTCGCGGGTTGCGAACTGTACGCCGATCTTGACCTCCACGTCGCCTCCTCGGCAGGCTGATGAACCGTCCCTAGAAGGCTAACTGGCCTCATGACCGGTTTGGGGTAGGGGAGCGGGGTGGGTCGGGCTCGGTTCGGACTGCAGCGGGAAGCTGGCGATGCCCCGCCAGGCCAGCGTCGCCAACAGGCTTATGGCCTCCTCTTTGGGAATCGTCCGGCCACTGGCCAGCCAGAAGCGGGCGCCCACCTCGGCGGCGCCGGTGAGACCGACCGCCAACAGCTCGGCACGCTGGCGGCTCACACCAGTGTCCGCCATGATCGTTTCGGTGATCGCCTCGATGCAGCTGCGTTCGGCTCGCGCCATCCGTTCCCGAACCGCGGGGTCGTTACGCAGATCGGATTCGAAGACCAACCGGAACGCCTCGCCGTTGCCGTCGACGAAGTCGAAGTAGGCTCGCATGGCGGCGTCGACCCGGGTTTTGTTGTCGGTGGTGGAGGCCATGGCCGCGCGGACTTTCTCCACGAGGGCGTCGCAGTGAGTGTCCAGCAGCGCCAGGTAGAGATCGAGTTTGCCGGGGAAATGCTGGTACAGCACAGGCTTGCTGACTCCCGCCCGCTCGGCGATGTCATCCATGGCGGCGGCGTGATAGCCCTGCGCCACGAAGACTTCCTGTGCCGCGGCGAGGAGTTGCTTGCGCCGGGCCGAACGGGGCAGACGTGTCGGTCGTCCGTCCGTCTGCGTCACGCCGGTCATCGGCAACCTCCTCTTCATCACACGGCCACTACCCGCTGTTGGGCGAGCGTAGTCCAGCCTTCCCCGCTCGACGGTACAAGCGTTGTCCAGCTGTCTTGAAAGGCGGCAGGTGGCCACCTATCGCGCATGGTGCCCACCACGGTAGCCTCCCGCCATACGTGATCGAGGAGCGTGCGGTGTCTGAAGCAGGAGGGCGTGGCCCCCAAACCAAGCCTGGGGGTACCCCAGGGTGGGAGCCTCACCAGTCCGACCAGCCCGATTCCTGGCGGCCGGTGCCCGCCCAGCGGTTCGGTGAACCCTCAATCGAGGGAGGAGCCGACAGACGTCAAAAGAACGAGGAAGAACCCAGACGGTCGTTGTTCCCGGCGGATGCCGATCCCAGGAGCATCGCCGCCGACATGCTGCGGCGCATCGGGGACACTCAGGATTTCAGTAAGCCGGACTGGACCCGGTCCACCCCGATGGCTCCGTCCCCGGTGTTGCCGTACGACGCTCCACCACCCCCGTCGTACGGGCCATCTCTTCCCGGCTCCTCACCCGCCTCGTACGGACAGACCTCGTACGGCCAGACCGCCTCGTACGGAGCACCTGCGTCCGCCCCTGCGCCGTGGGCACCCTCACCGCCGTCGCCGCCCGGCCCACGGACCTCGGAGCCTGCCTACAAGACCCGGGAGGGGGAACGGGGGACTGCCGCCTCGGACATCGCCGACGCGGTCGCGGGACGTCGCGCGGCCGAGGTGGGTGTCCCATCCCCGGCAACCGTTCCGTCCCGGAGCGAACCCGAAGGACAGACGGCTCCGTCTGACGAGAAGCCCGAGGAAGGACGAGAACCGGAGCCCGAGTCCCGAGCGCGTACCTCCGAGGCCCGACCGGTCATCCCGACTCTGGGTGAACGCCTGGCACGCAGGATGGGCAGGGAGCTGCGTCGTCACGGGGACGACTCGGCCGAGGCAGCTCTGACCGAGTCGGCTCTGACCGAGTCAGGACGCGAGGAGCGGAGTGAGCAACCCGCCCCACCGACCTTCTCGGCTCAGGTGGGAGACCCGACGCAAAGGCCAGTGGTGGCTGAGGCGTTCCCCACGAGGCCGCGGCATAGCCGCCGGGCCGCTCCCGAGCAGCGGGACGCCGGGGAGACAGGGAGTGCGAAGGCAACCGGAGGCGCGACGAACTCGACCGATGGCTGGACGGGGACCGACGTGTCCCCACCGTTGCCTCCGACCCTGGCGGACCGCATCGATATTCCCGCGATGCTCGCGGCGGTGCGGGATGTCCCCGGTGTTCGAGGCGCTGAACTGCGGACACGACCGGATGGAGAACGCACATTGCGTCTGGAATTGGAGGATTCGGCCGATCCTGCTACGGTTAGTAACGCTGTGGCGCGTCTTCTTGAGGACCGTCTTGGTATGACGGCCCCCCCTTCCCAGATCGAACGGTCAGCGACCGGAGCGCTCGGCCGCGTCCGAGGACGCGACTGGAGCGGCGGGGCACACGCCGACAGCGACTCGGCACAGCCGCAGAGCCGGCTCGGTATATCCGGAACTGGGCGACACGGGCTTGAGCCCGACGTCCAGACCTCTGAGGGGGCCTCGCGACGCCGGTCGTCCTACCACGATTCCTCTCGCGCTTCCCGTCACAGCAAGGAAGCAACCGGTGCCGAGAGCTCTAAAGGCCGGTTCCGGATTGAGCAGGTGCAGGTGGTTCAGGCTGGGCTGGAATGCGCGGTTGAGGTCGGCTTGGCCTATAACGGCACCCGGGCCGTGGGGCGTTCGGCAGGGCCGGCGGTGGAGTCTCAACTGTTGCGGGCGGCGGCCGCCGCCACGCTAGAGGCGGTGACCGCGCTGCTGGCGGGCCGGGTGCGAGGCGCCGTGGAGTACGCGGGTGTGGTCTCGACTGGGCACACCCCGGTCGCCCTTGTGGTGCTCATCCTGATGACCGCCTCCACCATGGAGCGCCACGTGGGCGCCGCTGAGGTGACCGATGAGGCGCCACACGCGGTGGTACGGGCGACTTTGTCCGCGTTGAACCGGCGCTTGGAGGCCTTGGTCGATGAACAGGAGTGAACGCCGGGCGTCCTAAGGGTGACAGATAGATCACAGTGGCTTGTCAAGGAGGGGATCCATAATGCAGAGATGAAGCGGGCGAGATTGGTCCCTGAGGACGCGATCCCCGAGCGCGCCGAACTCCCCGCTCCCTGGCCAGGCGAGGAGGTGCTTATCGGCGGCCGGAGGACGTTTCTGCGTATGACACCGTCCACCGCGCCAGACGCTGAACCGGCGCTGTACATCCACGGTCTGGGAGGATCATCCCAGAACTGGACGGATGTGGCCGATCTGCTGTCGGATCGACTGATCGGGTACGCGCCGGACTTGGCAGGTTTCGGGCGTAGTGATCCACCTGAGCGGTATACGTTGGCCGCACTTTCCACCCAGATCATCCAAGTGATCGAACATATTGGACGTGGGCCGGTCCACTTGTTCGGGAACTCCCTGGGTGGAGTGGTTGCCGTCCGGGTGGCGGCCACTCGTCCCGACCTGGTTCGAACCCTCACATTGATCTCACCTGCGATGCCGTTCATCGATCCGCGTTGGTCGGTGCAAAGCAGGTTCGTCCCTTTCCTCTTCTTCCCACGGGTGGACCGGCTCGCGGAACGGCGACTGTCCCAGCTGCCTCCCGAGAAGGTGGCCTGGCTGATGACCAGCCAGTGCTGGGCCGATCCGTACCGGATGCCGCCACGGAGAATGGCCGAGGCGATTGAGGAGGCGGCCCGGCGGCGGCAGGTCCCGTGGAATACAGCCGCCTACGTGCGGACATTCCGAGGACTGATCAGCAGTTTCCTGCGTGCCTACCTCCCGGGACGAGATTCCCTGTGGCGCCTTGCGGCCCAAGTCAGCGCGCCTACCCTGGTGATCTGGGGACGTCAGGACCGGATGATCAACGTCCGACTGGCCCCCCGGGTGGGACGGGCGATCCCCGATAGCCGACTGCTCATCGTGGACCGGGTCGGCCACACCCCCCAGATGGAGGTGCCTCGTATCGTCGCTCGAGCATTCCTGGGAATGCTGGAGGAGATCGAGACGGACAGTCGGGATACAGCCGCCCTATCGGCCTAAAACCGACCCTTGAAACCGATGGGTTGACAGGGGTGCGAGGTTGCCTCTGGTGAGAAGCCTCGCTTTTTGACGGGGTTCCCGCATCTGACCGTCAGCCAGCATGCAAAGCTGATGACGATATGGCTGACTCAACCGATGCGAGGCCCCCACGCCACCAGAGGCAACGAAGCACCCCTGGGACGGCGGGGCCTGTTCCGGGAGAAAGCCATGGGCCGCGTATGGCGGCGCGTTATCAACGGCGTCTAGAACGACTCGCCGCCGCGCGTCGTCGTCGCCGTCGGATTGTGGTGACGCTTGTGGTGGTCGCCACCCTGGTGCTTGGGATTGCTGTGGTCCGCGGTGGCCTGAACAACCCCCAACAGACGGCTTTGGAACCGACGCCTCGCCTCTCTGAGACCAGGCCAGCATCGGGAGGCACCTCCACCGCGCCCTCAGTCGCGCCTTCTCCTTCTGCCACCTCGGCGTCCCCGACGCCGGTGGTCCCACCCCAGAGCGGCTCCGGGGACTTCGTCACCGCACCGGGCGAGAGCCCGGTGCTCGGATTCGCCGGGGAGTTGCTGCGGTATCGCGTACAGGTGGAACTGCTGGACTCCGCTCCGGTCTTCGACCCCGAGGAGTTCGCCGCGATGGTCGACGCCACGCTCGGGGATCCGCGCAGCTGGATCGCTGGTGGCACGGTGCGGTTCCAACGGACAGCTACCGAGCCGTGGGATTTCACGGTCTACCTGGCGACCCCGGACACCGTCGACGTGTTGTGTGCCGGGGTCAACACGAACGGGTACACCTCATGCCGGAACGGCGATCGGGTCGTGATCAATCTGGCCCGGTGGCTGCTCGCGGTGGAGCACTGGGACTCCGACCTGACGACGTACCGGCAGTATGTGATCAACCACGAAGTGGGGCATCGGCTGGGGGAACGCCACCAGCGGTGTCCCGGTCCGGGACAGCCGGCACCGGTGATGCAGCAGCAGACTCTGACGCTGGCGGAATGCCACGGCAATGCTTGGCCTTACATCAATGGTGAGGAGTACAGCGGAGAGCTGGGCTCCTACTGACCCCGCGGCCGCGGCGGGGCGGTCGATCCAGTGATGGACTTCGATCGCTAGAAGTTACTCCGTCGAGGACACGCGGGTGGTCGACGTCACCGACGACGCGATCACCGACGGGGCACAATTGCGTTGAGCAGAAGCTGGAGCGAAAGGCAGTACCGTGACTCTGCCCCCACTAGTAGCCCCCGCACCCGAATTGACCGTTGACGAGATTCGGCGGTACTCAAGGCACCTGATCATCCCCGATGTGGGTGTTGAGGGGCAAAAACGGCTCAAGAACGCCAAGGTGCTCTGTGTGGGCGCTGGCGGACTGGGCTCCCCGGCCTTGATGTACCTGGCCGCGGCCGGTGTGGGGACGCTCGGCGTGATCGACTTCGATGTGGTCGATGAATCCAACCTGCAGCGTCAGGTGATCCACGGTCAGGACGACATCGGTCGTCCCAAGGTCGAGTCGGCCCGCGACGCCGTTGCTCGGATCAACCCGTACGTGAACTTCCGCGTCCACAACACCAGCCTGACGCGGGACAACGTGATGGAGATCTTCGCCGACTACGACCTGATCGTGGACGGCACCGACAACTTCGCCACCCGTTACATGGTCAATGACGCCTGCGTCCTGCTGGGCAAGCCCTACGTGTGGGGTTCGATCTACCGCTTTGACGGGCAGGCGAGTGTCTTCTGGGCCGAGCACGGTCCGTGCTACCGCTGCCTGTACCCGGAGCCGCCACCGCCCGGCATGGTTCCCTCCTGCGCCGAGGGTGGCGTTCTGGGGGTGCTGTGCGCCTCCATCGGCTCTATCCAGGTCACCGAGGCGATCAAGCTCATCACCGGGATCGGGGAACCGCTGGTGGGGCGGGTGATGATCTACGACGCCTTGGAGATGACCTACCGTTCGATCAAGGTGCGTAAGGATCCCGCCTGCCCGTTGTGCGGTGAGAACCCAACCATCACTGAGCTGATCGACTACGAAGAGTTCTGCGGTGTGATCTCTGACGAGGCCGCCGAGGCAGCCCGGGACTCCACGATCACCGCCACCGAGTTGAAGGAGTGGATGGACACCGGCAAGGACTTCCTGCTGGTGGACGTGCGGGAGCCCGCCGAGTACGAGATCGTGCGGATCCCTGGTTCGGTGCTCATCCCCAAGGGGGAGATCCTCTCGGGCGAGGCGCTGTCGCGACTGCCGCAGGACCGGCAGATCGTCCTGCACTGCAAGTCCGGTGCCCGCTCCGCCGAGGCACTTGCCGCGCTGAAGGCGGCCGGGTTCCGCGACGCCGTCCATGTGCAGGGCGGTGTGCTGGCCTGGGTCAACCAGGTCGACCCAAGTCTGCCCACCTACTGATCAGACTGTTTGACTGATCAGACTGTCTGATCGGACTGCGCAGTCGGGGTTCTGACCGGTTCCGCTGAGCTGTACGCCGGAGGTCACGTGTCCGTGGCCTCCGGCGGTTGTGTTCAGGGGCCGGCTTTTTAAGGTGCTGGCGTGCCGAACGAGGAATACATCGAGGCGGTACTCACGCTCGTGGAGCGGATTCCTCCTGGGCGGGTGATGTCATACGGCGCCGTGGCCGAGTGGGTACGGGAGCGGTGTGGCCGTGGCTCGGCTCGCACCGTCGGGAACGTGATGGCTCGCTACGGTGGGGGCGTGCCCTGGCACCGGGTGGTGGCGGCCAATGGCCGACTCCAACCCGGCCTTGAGGAACGGGCACGGCGGCTCCTGACCGCCGAAGGCGTCCCCTTCCGGGGCGAGCGGGTCGATATGGCGCGTGCCCAATGGTGGCCCGAGGAGCCGTGACCGGGCGTGCAGCGTCACAGCACCAGGCCCACACCACCGCGTCGAGGATCCCCCGCTGCGCCGCCTTGGCCTACGGCGCTGGCGCCACCGAAGTAGTGGTCGAATTCGCGCCAGCGGTGGACCTTGTACCCGGCGTTTTCTAAAACGGCCAGCTGTTCCGGTGGGACGCCGGGCTCGGCGTGGACGGTTCGGCCGACCACGTGAAAGCGCGGGCGCGCGACGGCGTCATACGGGTTGAGCCCGTCGACAAACACGCCGATGAGGGTGTGTACCAACGCGGTCCTGATGCGGGAAGCGCCGGCGGCCCCAGCCGCCAGTAGCAGACTTCCGGGTTGCGGTCCGGATGTCACCACCAGGGGGCACATCATGCTCGACATGCGCATGCCGGGCCGAATCTCGGAGCTGATCAGCTCCCCCTCGCCGAGCATGGAGTTCAGGTGAATACCCAGGCCGGGGACCCACACTCCGGCGCCCAGACCGAGGGTGGTGGTAACGACGCAGGCGTTACCCTCGGGGTCCACCACCGCGGTGTTGGTGGTGTCGCCGAGGCGATGCGCGGCGTAAGAACGAAGCGCGTCGGCCACGATGACGGCGCGGTCCCGGGGAGAGTGAGAGGCGAGATCTGAGATCGCCTGCAGAGTGTCGATCGTTCGATTGAGATCGGTCCGCCCGTATACCCAGGTTCCGGCGAAGTGTGCCCGCGTCACCGGCGGCTCCAGCACACGGTAGGCGGCCAGGTCCGTCACACTGAGCGCGCCGCCGCCCGCGTCAACCGTCTCAGCGATCCGTTGGCCGATCGTCCCGGTGTAGAAAACGTCGGGGCCTTCCTCCGCGAGTAAAGCCAAGGCCCGGTCCAGACCGGGGTGGTGAACCAGTTCTCCACCGCTGAGCAGCTGACCTTGGGGAGCGTAGATCGCGGCTCCCTCTCCGTAGGTCATGGCGGGGGCCAGATAGGTCAATGCCCGCGCGTGTTCGGCGAGCATGATCACCCCGGTGCGTGCGACGTCAACGGCGGGGCTCACCACCGTGTGCCAGGGCAGACGTCCCCAGCGGGCGTGGATCTCTCCGAGGCCGGCGGGTACGCCCGGTACGGCGGCGCTGGGTGCGCCAATGGCGTACTGTAACGGGATATCGCCGAACTTGACCGCGACCGGTGTCATGGCCGCGGGGGCGCGGCCGTCCAAGCCTGGAACCGCGACGAAGAAGTCCAGGCAGGTCACGGTCCCACTCGCCGCCTCGTAGTAGGTGGCGAATCCGCCACCTGCGATCCCGGTCATGATGCTCTCGGCGACACAGCTGGCGAGGACAGCCGCCACCGCCGCGTCGGCCGCCGAGCCGCCCTTTGTGAGAATCCGCAGTCCTACTTCGGCGGTCACCGGGTGTCCAGCGGCGATGCCGGCGGGGAGGTCTACCACGTCGCGGGACGGGCCGGTGACCGTCACAGTCCATGTCACGGGGCGCAGCGTACGTCTTCTTTGCGGTGTGTAGGGACAGTCGTGTAAGGCACGATAACCCGGATTTTAGAGAGAACGACGGATAGATCGGATAGACCTGGAAGACGAGGGTGCGACGGGGAGTGCGGCCGCGGTCCCGGCCGGGGTGTCG
>Ga0207873_1000054_pt1 | contig 108967 bp, 96 predicted proteins | sample BGWIniCompost_FD_187373 | JGI IMG/M metagenome (GOLD analysis project Ga0207873, IMG submission 187373) | Cellulose adapted compost microbial communities from Newby Island Compost Facility, Milpitas, CA, USA - BGW Initial Compost (SPAdes)... ... | reverse complement strand
TGGGTGAGGTTTCGTCGGATGGTGACGGCTTCTTCGATGGCGGCTAGGGCCTCGTGTGGGCGTCCTACCTCAGCCAGACGGACAGAAAGATTGTTCAGCTCTAAAGCGTGTCGAGCTCGTTGCTCTTCGGTTGCGTCCGGCCCAGGACGGGTGGCTGCTTCCAGCCGTTGAGATATCGCCGCCGCAATATGGGCGCGAGTGGTGGCGAACCCCAACCTTAGAAGCAGCTTGTTGAACTGGATAAGGTCGTTAATATCGTATCGATCATCATTGATTGCGGTGACAATGATTTCGGTGAATTCTTCTGGTGCGACTAGGGTTAAAGCTGGAACATATCCAGCAGGGTAGCTAATAATGAGTTGTTCTAAAGCGGTTCGGATTCTGTCTTTGCCGCGCTGAGGCCCTGGGGTCGACAAACACCGATACAATACAATCGCGGCTTGTATGGCGATGTCGCGGGTATGGGTGCCGGCCAGGGTGGTGATATTGGTGAGCCATTCATGCAGGCTGACTGCCTGGTCGGCCAGGGTAATCAGGTGGGTGTCGATCAGGCGGTCTGGGCGAGGAGCAGCCCACACCTGCTCACCGGAGTCATCCGGGTACAACTCCACCAGCGCTTGAGCAAGCTTCCCTCGCTCTGCGGGTGCCAGGGTCTGCAACGTGTGGACGTTTTCTAAGACAGCGGCGGCATCCTCCAGAGAGAAAGCAGGGCGAAGCGCCACGGCCGCTATCGCCCAATCCCGCTGATTGGGCGATAGCCTTAAGCCGTCGGCGTGTAGCCGAGAGGAAACCTGCCGCATTTCATGAACCCGCACTCGAGCGATCGGGTCCCCATCCGCGACTCCCACTGTCGAATTGCCAGTACTGTCGAGAACCCGCAGTAAAGCATCTGCGTAAAGATCCAACGTGGTCTCAGCTGACTTAGGTGGGGTGTCCGTGTTCACGTCCCCAACCGGGTAATGGTGCTGGCGGGCTCGGAAGGCAAACGCCCTTACCGCCTCACGCCACACCTGCTCTACCTGCTGCGGGGACAGCTTTTCGGTTAGGGATGATAACTGGATCGGGATTGGGTCGATTAGGTCATGCAAACGGTGCTCTTCGGATAACTCCCGCCACCAGTCTTCTGCTGTTCGAGCCAGTAGTAACACCCGTACTCTGTCTGAGACGCCAGCATCAACGATCGTCTCTAGCAGCTCCCCGACGAGCGGGCCGGTGTTTTCGGCGTAATCGATCACTAGCAGCCATAGGCCACCCACCGTCGGGATGGCATGGATTGCGGCGTTGATTTGTGGCACCCGCTTAAGAGCACGGCGCAGCCCGGCCACGCCCGGCCCGGTTGGCAGATCCGTCAAGCGCAGCGACCGCCATGTCAGCGGCGGCATGCCCACAAATCCGGCTGACCACCCTTCAGCCTGCATGGTGCGGCAGACTTGGTGGGCCAGAAAGGTTTTGCCTTGTCCGCCGGCTCCGCATACCAGCCGCACCACTGGTCCGGCCTCTGAGCGCAGCCAGGCCACGATCGCGTCCTGTTCCGGCCGCGGCTGCGGGGTGATCACACCAGCGTTGGGGCGTAACCACGACCCCACCAACGCCGATCCTGCACTCGGGGTGGAGCCGAATAGCAACCGCTCAGCCTCCTGCCGACTGGCGGGAATCGGCACAGTGGAGAAGTCCTGCTCATCGATCCACAGGACTACGTTGTGGTCCCCGATGATCACCACATCGTTGTCGGCGGCGTATCCTATCGACCCGTCACCTTCTACCCGCACACCGCCAGGTGGCGGAACTGTAATACCTGGATCCTTTGGCCTATCACTACCGGGCTCGACAACGTTGCCATCCCCGGTGATCACCACGTCGTTGCCGATTGCGATACCGATCGACTGCTTCCCAGAGATCACTTGTTTAGGCGGTTGGTTGCCGTCACTGATGGGGAAGAGCCGTGCCCCGAGCCCTACCAGCAGCGATCCTGCACTTATCACCAGGCTTGCCGCCGCGATCTCATCAGAGTGATTTAAGCACCACGCCCATATCACGAACCACGCCGCCCCACCAACCGCTACTGCTAGCGACATGATCAAGATCACCCTGCGTAGCTGCGGCATGGCGTCATCATCGCTGATGGCGACAACAACGGCTATTTAGTTCCAAAACCTCAACCATGCGACAGTAGGCTGAAACGCGCCAGGCAGACTGAGGAGATGTAGACAGGGCAGCGGTCTATTAAAGGTGTGGCCCAGAGGGGCGCACGGGAGGACAACAAGGGCGCCGTGGCGCTTGGATGCGCTGGGCAGCTAGCGGGTGTTGCGCCCCTCTAGACCGGGTAGAGGTGTCGCCCCAAGCGGCGAAGTCAGGCCGCGGTGGGGACAGGTTCAGGGATGTAAGGCAGCACCTCGGTGGACGGGGTCGGCAGCGCGGTCAGCGGGGTGGCATGCAGGTTGCCGTCCGCGCCGCGGACGCAGGAAGCGGCGTTGTCGGAGCTGGCGTAAAACTCGCCTAGGCACAGGCCGAACTGGGCGTGGCCGCGGGCGTTGGGGTGCATGGAGTGACGTACCAGGTGGGAGCCCAGACCGTTGCGCAGCTGGGCGAGGTCGATGTTGATACCGGTCACCCATTCCTGGTCGTGGGTGATGCCTCGCGCGCACACCTCACGTCCCCGCAGCGCGGGTCCCATGTCCAGGAAGCGGACCCCGCTGCGGGCGGCTACCTCACCCAAGGTCGCGGTGAACAGGGGGATGGCGACCTCACGGGCCCACTGGGCGTCATCGTCACGGATCGGGCAGCCGTGCAGGAGTTTGGTCAGTGAGTAGCGGTTGTCCTCGGTGACGGGGGATGAGTAGGACTGAAGCACCAGCTGGTAGTCGGTGTCGCCGGCCTCGGCCATGACGGTGTGGATGTCGGCGATGTTCTGGGCGATTCGGGGAGCGGCGGCCTCCAGCGCGGCCGGCAGCCAGTCGGCCCAGACGTCCTGGCAGCGGGGCGCGATCAGGAAGTACGCGGCGATGCAGTCAAGCACCAGGTCAGAGAAGCCGACGTCGTTGCCGCCGATGCTGAGCACGATGAGGGTCACGTCGTACTCGGCGGCGACCGCGCGGAGCCGCTCGGCTTGTGGCGCCTCACCGTTGCGGGGCGAGCCGCCCAACGCGACGTTGTCGGTGGTGGCGCCCGAGCAGGCGAGGTTGATCGACGCGTCGGCGGGGATGGGGGCTACGTGGATCTCGGCGACCTGGGAGCGGTGACAGAAGTTCCCAGGCTGGTCGGTGCCGGGTTCATAGGAGCCGGCGGCCTCACCGGAGATGAAGCTGTCGCCCATCGACACGATGGCGGTGGGTTTCACCGCGGAGGCGGCGGGCTGGGCGGCGCCCACGAGAGGGACGGTGAGCAGGACAGCGAACCCGGCGAAGGCGACACGGTGACGTAGCGGGCGGGGCCGGGCAGCGGGACGGGGGTGGGATTGGGGTTGGGGATCCGACATTGTGCCTCCCTGACGTGATCCGACCGGGCGTACAGATCGTCCCACTATCAGGGAGGAAACGTAAGGATTGCCTTCTTCGCAGTAATCGTCGCTTTACAGAGCCGGTACGCGCTTCGCCTCCCCGCGGTGACGCAGAAGCGGTGTTGAATGGTCTTGGACGGTTTCTTAGACGGTTGCGGTGTCTGTGTCGCGCAGCGACTTCAACAGCGCGATATCCCGGGCATGACCGTTGGACTCTGACGGGGTCTCCACGATGAGGGGTACGCCCGCCGTGGCGGGGTGAGCCAGCAGCTCCCTGAACGCGTCCGCGCCGATCTGCCCCGCCCCGATAGTCTCGTGCCGGTCCCGGGTGGACCCCACGCCGTCCTTGGAGTCGTTGGCGTGGATCAGCCGCAGCCGGTCCTTCCCCACCGTCGCGACCAGGGTGTCAAGCATCGCGGTGACGCCTCCTGGGGCTGCCAGATCATGCCCCGCCGCGAACGCGTGGCAGGTGTCCAGGCACACCCCCAGCCACGGGTGACCGTCCACCGCCTCCAGGTACGGGCCGAGGTCCTGCACGGTGGCCGCCAGGGAGCGGCCACCACCGGCGCTGGGTTCCACTAACAGGCGAGGGCCGGCGGAGGCCGCGGCGGAGTCCAGTAGGGGAAGCAGCGCCTGGCGTACCTGGGTCATGGCCTTCGGGTAGAAGGCAGGGTCGACCGCGCTGCCGGCGTGGAACACCACCCCTTCAGCGCCTAGGTCGGCGCCTCGACGCAGCGCGAAAGACAGCACCGTGATGGAGCGCTCCACGGTGGCGGGAGCGGGGGAGCCGAGGTTGACCAGCAGGGGCGCGTGAATGTAAAGCGGCAGCCGCCGCTGCGTACAGGCCTCCCGGAACGCCTCCCGGTCCCGTTGCAGGGCGGCCGAGTCCTTCGGCAGCGCCCACCCTCGTGGGTTGGAGACGAAGATCTGCAGGGTCTCGGCGCCGACTGTCTCAACGTAAGGCAGCGTGACCTTCAGCAGACCGCCGGCGGTGGGGGCGTGTGCGCCGATCGGGCTCAGCTTCACGGGGGTGTCCTGGGATTCGGCGAGCATCATTCAAAACCTTGAACTTGAGGACTGAGAGGGCGCGATGGGGTGGTTTTGAACAAGGCTCGCCTCAGTGTGACCAGAGCGTGATGACGGAGCCTCGATCGACCCTTGTCCCGCCTTCAGGGCTTTGGTCGAACACCCGATCGTCGCCGGTCGGGATGTCGTAAACCTCCACCCGGAGGCCGTGGGACTCCAGGAGGGCACGGGCCTCGTCGACGGTCATCCCCTCCACGTCCGGTACCTCCACCTGTGGTGGGCCGGTGCTGACCGTGAGGGTCACCACGGTCCCTGGGCCGACACCGGTGTGCGGCTCTGGTGACTGGCTGATGACCCGCCCTTCGCGGACCTCTTCGCTTTCCTGTTCGATGATCTCGATTCGAAGACCGAGCTCGCGTAGCTCCTCTTCGGCGTCCTCGATCCGGTCACCCACCACGTTGGGCACCTCAATGGGCGGCTCTCCCCGGCTGATGACCAGGGTCACCTCGGTACCGGGTCGGACCACGGTGCCCGGTGCCGGGTCCACGGAGATGACGTGGCCGGCGGGGATCGAGGAGCTGTACTCCTCGGTGATCTGTGGCCTGAGCCCAAGCACCCGCAGCTGCTCGGTGGCCTCCGCAATCGGGGCGCCCACCAGCTCCGGGATCGGGTACTGCTCAGGCCCCAACGACAAGGTAAGCGTGATGGTGCCGCCCGGCAGGATGCGTCCCTGCGGCTCGGGATCTTGGTCTATGACGACGTCGACAGGGACCGTCTCGCTGAACTGACCCTCGTCGAACTCCACCGAGAAACCCAACCGCTCCGCCTCGGCCACGGCCTCGGCTCGGGTCATGGCCAGTAAACCGGGTGCCTGCGTGTAGCGGCCGGCACCAAGCCACCAGCCTCCCACCGCAGCGATCAGAGCAAGCACAACCAACACGGTCGCGACGATCAGGCCGGAGCGGCGGCGCCTGGGCAGGGTGATCCGGTGCCGGGGCAGCTCCTCCCGCGGCAACGCGACGGTGGTGTGCACGGTGGAATGGGGTTGGACCCGAGCAGACGCCCGCGCTACGGAGTTGAGGCCGCCTCGCGCGGCGCGGACCTCGGCACGGAACATGCTGGCGTCGGCCAGCCGGGCCTCCGGATCGCGGCGGGTTGCCCGCAGCACTACCTCGTCCACCACCGCGGGAATGCCGTCAACCAGTCGTGACGGCGGTGGTACGTCGTATTCCACGTGCTGGTGGGCGACGTCGACAGCGCGCTCACCGGTGAAAGGCACCTGCCCGGTGAGCATTTCGAACAGCATGATGCCGGCGGAGTAGACATCGCTGCGGGGGGCGCTACGCCCGTCGGTCACCAGTTCCGGTGCCACGTAGGCGACCGTGGCGATCAGTTGCCCGCGCGCGGTGGCGTCATCGGCGCTGGCCTCCACCGCCCGGGCCAGGCCGAAGTCGGTCACCTTCACCGTGCCGTCGTCGCCGATCAGCACGTTCTCCGGTTTGATGTCGCGGTGCACCAGGCCGTTGCGGTGAGCCGTGGCGACCGCGGCCAGCACCGGCTCGATGATGTCCAAGGCCTCTTTGGGAGGCAGTCGGTGCCGCTTTCTGAGCACATCCCGGAGCGTGCGCCCGGCGACGTACTCCATGACCAGATACGGCAGTCCGTCGTGTTCCCCGCTGTCGTATACCGCCACGATGTTGGGGTGATTGAGCCGGGCGACGGTACGCGCCTCGCGTTCGAACCGCTCGAGGAAAGCGCGATTGTTCGCGTGGCTGGGCTGGATCAGCTTCACCGCCACGACTCGTTCGAGCCGCTCATCGACGGCTTGGTATACGACCGCCATGCCGCCATGGGCGATCCGCCTTCGGATGCGGTATCGCCCACCTAGCAGGGCCCCAATCAGGGGATCGGTGACTGTCGTATCCATTGAGAGCGAGTGTACGGCCACCCCCTCGGGGGGAGGAACGGCACAATGGGACGTTTCCTCCCCCCTGTTCTCACTGGTCGGATCAGTCGGTGGGGAACGGTTGATCCACCCCGTCCCAGGCCGGGAATTCAGGGACGGAGATCGATGGAGGCTGGGGAACCGGCACCGACGGCAACGGCGGCAGGGAGGGAGCCGGAGGGGCCACCTCACTCCCGAACGGCAGCGCTGTCGGGTAGGGCGGCGCGCCGGGGAAGGGGGGAACCGGCATGAACGGGGTCTGTGTCGGGATCGGAGGCATGGAGAACGAGGGATATATGTCGGTTATGCCCCAAGTAGGTACTACCTGGGGCATAACCGGGGGTGGTTGCGTCAGGGGATCCCTCGGTCTGGAGCCGTTGGCGTGCGGGCTCGGCGTGACCTGGTCTGATGCCCGGGAACCCGCCGCCCCCGGCGGCAGGTCTGGCGCCGGCGGTGTCCGCGATGGTGATGGGGTCGGCCGTGCGGCGGGTTCCGACATCGGCGTCGGGGGAGGGGCGCCGACCGGCTCCCACACCATGGCTCCCACCACCGCCAAACTCCCACCGATACACATCACGGCGATGACGCCAGCCGTGAGGAGAATGCGCTGACCGGACCAGATCCTCGATCGGTGGGTCTGGGCGCGACGGGAGAGAAGGTCATACCGGATCGATCGGATCACTCCGCTGGCTTCACGACGCAGAGTCTGCCACAGACTCACGATGAACCCCTTCCAGCGGCGACCGAGGGGTGGCGGGGGTCGACGCTCGGCTCAGATGTCCTGGGGCGGCGCGATAGCCGCCAGGACGAGGAGAAGAACGGACTGAAGAGCGATGAGGAGTGCGAGCAGAACGGCCGCACCGCCCAGGTAGCGGGGCCACCGCAGCGGCGAGCCGATGGAGCGCAACAACGCGGCAAACCCCAACGATGCCGCGATGATGGCGAACCCCAGGGAGATCATCCCGACTAATCGCACGTGCTGCGCTGGACCGCTGGCGGGATCGGTCTGGACGAGATAGGGCAAGGACTCGGGGATCAGACCACCGAGCAGACCAGCTACCGCGAACGCGAACGCCGCCAAAGCCAGGGCCGGCGCCGAGAAGACCGCGGCGAACAGCGCGCGATCGCTGTACCCGGTCCCCCACTCGTCGTCGACATCGTTGGCTGCGTCGTCGGTTTGGACACGAGTGGCGGCGGGGTACGCGTCGTCGCGGTAACCCGTGGGGGAGGAGTACCCGGCCGTTGACGCAGGCCGCCCTCGAGACGACGTCAGGCCAGCCGCGGCCGCAGGACCACGACGCTCCTGATCAGTCGACCCGGTGGCCGTCGAGGTGGGAGCGCGTCGCTGCTGTGCCGGGGGGTGCCGCTCCGATCCATGCTCAGTCTTCGACTCCGCCCGGGAGCGCGATGCGGGCTCCGACTCCTTCTCCTTGCTCCGGGCAGCAGCCTCCTTACCACGGGAGGTGGCGTCGGATTCCCGACCGCGGGAGGCGGCCTCCGGCTCTTGAGCCCGAGGCGTGGCTTCCGGACTGGCTGGACGGGCCGACGATTCAGATTTCTTCGGTTCTGGAGATGCCGCGGCCGTCGACGACGCGATCGACGCGAGCGCGAGTGTTGGTTCATCCCCCGAATCCTGGGACGGTTCGGGGTCCCCTGCGGCGATGTCAGCGGATTCCGTGGCCGCCTCAGCAGGGTCTTGCGGCGACCGTGGGTGCTTCTCGTCAGTATTCATCGGCCGCACCATAGACCTTCCTGGTCCATCTGCGGTGCCCCGGGGACGCCATCTGTCTACGGTGTCCTGGGGGCGACGCGTATCCCCGGCGCCGCATGAGTCTGCATGAGCCATGGCGTCACCGAGACGCCTTCGGACCCCGTGGCGGTGCCTGACTCTCAGCGCATGGCAGGGTGATGACGTGACTGAGACACCACACAATCCCGGGGAGGCTTCCGGCTCTCGTGCGAGTGAGCCGGAGACCTGGTTGTCCCTCAAAGAAGTCGCGCAGCGTCTAGGGGTACCCGGGAACCGGGTCCGCCAGATGGTGCGGGATGGAGCACTGCTGGTGGTCCACAAGGACGGGGAACCACGGGTCCCTGCGGAACTGATCGCCAATCGCACAGTGCTCAAGCACCTCCCTGGCGTCCTGACCTTGCTACGTGACGCTGGGTACAACGACGAAGAGGCCCTAAGGTGGCTATATACCGCAGATGATTCCCTACCGGGCAGACCGGTAGATGGTTTGTCAGACTCCCGGGCCACCGAGGTGAAGCGACGCGCCCAAGCGTTGGGGTTCTAGCTCACCGCACGCGTCTTTCACGCTCCTGGCTCGGATGAGGGCTTTCCGTCATGATCCAGTTCACCTATTTGGCGGTCCTTTTCGGTTGCCTGGCGGCGGCGTTGTGGTTGGAGCCGGTGCTCAAGGTGGGGGTGCTGCGGCGCCGGCGTCGACTGCTGTTCACCCTGGGGGTCGTCGCCGCGGGTTTTCTGGTGTGGGATGTGGCCGCCGTGGCCGTCGGCCACTGGTCCTATGACCCTCGGCAGATCATCGGTGTGTGGCTGCCAGGCTCTCTGCCCTTGGAGGAGGTGCTCTTTTTCCTGGTGATCCCTACCTGCACCATCCTCGGCTTTGAAGCGGTCCGGCGGGTGCTGCGCTGGCCGGCCGGGGATGAAAGCGGCAACGGGGAGGAACGGTGAGTTACACCACCGCGGCGGTGCTGGGGGCGGCCGCCGCGGTGCTGGTGGACGTCGTGTTGCTGCGTACCCGTCTGATCCTCCGTGGGGTCTGGTGGGTGACCTACGCGCTGGTGCTGTGCTTCCAGTTGATCTCCAACGGCATCCTGGCTGGCCGGGGCGTGGTGCGCTACGACCCCGCTGCGATCATCGGGATCAGAGTGGCGTACGCGCCGGTCGAGGATCTGCTGTTCGGGTTCGCGTTGGTGCTCACCACGTTGTCGGTGTGGGTGTGGCTGGGCCGCCGCGACCGGGCGCCCCGCTGATTCCAGGCCGTTGGTTACAGGCTGCGTTGGGTGGCCGCGGTCGCAAGCGCCCGCAGAGCGACTGCGGCTTCGGGGTCCACCGGCGCGTCATCGAGGGCGCGCAACGCGGCCTCGGACAGCTCCTCGATCCGCCGCTCCACCGTGGCCAACGCCCCCGTGGACATGATGAGTTCACGCAGGCGTTCCACACCTTCTGCGTCCAGGTCCGCGTTCCCTAGATCGCGGTCCAGGATCTCCCGCTGCTTGTCGTCGGCGCGCTCCAGGGCCGCCGCCACCAGGTAGGTGCGTTTGCCTTCCCGCAGATCATCCCCGGCTGGTTTGCCGGTCTGCTCCGGGTCCCCGAACACCCCTAGGACGTCATCGCGGAGCTGGAACGCCTCACCCAGGCTCATCCCATAGGAGGAGTACGCGTCAAGCAGGCCCTGACCGCCGCCGGCCAAGGCTCCCCCGATGAGCAGGGGCCGTTCGATGGTGTACTTCGCGCTTTTGTACCGGGCGACCTTGCTGGCCCAGGCCATGCTCATCTCTCTGGAGTTCTGGATCAGAACGTCCAGGTACTGGCCGGCCATCACCTCGGTCCGCATCGCGTCGAAGAACGGACGTGCGCGCAGCAGGTCGGCGGGATCCACGCCGGCTGAGCTGAACATCTCATCGCACCAGGCCAGGCACAGGTCCCCCAGCAGGATCGCGGCTGAGCGTCCGAACGCCTCTGGGTCTCCGGCCCACCCGGCCTGACGGTGGTGGTCGGCGAACTCCCGGTGGATCGCCGGCGCCCCTCGCCGGGTGTCGGAGGAGTCCATCACATCATCGTGGATCAGGGCGCAGGCGTGGAGCAGCTCCAAGGCGGCGAACGAGGTCACCACCTCGTCGGTGTCGATCCCCCCGGCGCCCCGGTAGCCCCAGTACGCGAACGCAGGACGGAGCCGTTTGCCGCCTCGCAGGACGAAATCCTCCAAAGCCTGCGCGACCGTGGACAACACCGGATCGATGGCGGTCAGGTCGGAGCGCTGCCGAGCCAAAAATCCCGCCAGTGCCTTGTCCACCCGGGCCCGCAGGGTGTCTGGGCTCACCGAAGGCGTCACGATTTTCCTCCCATCGGTCAACCCTGACGCTAGCCGTTCGCACGTGGGCTGATGACGCGGGCCCGGAATCTGGTGGGATCCACTTTTCCGAACGAGGCGGCTGGTTTCCCGAACGCGGCTGGCACGGCGACGCGCTCGGGTGACGGCGGCGGCGTGGATGGCGACGTCGAGCGGTATGTCGAGGACGTGAGCCAGCCACCGCAGCCAATACCGTGTCGGTATCCGCTCCCCGCGTTCCCACCGCGACACCTCATGGCGGGTCACGGACGGGTTCCCAGAGGCGGCACACAGCAGGGCGGCCAGCCGAAGCTGCGACCAGCCGCGTGCCTGCCGAGTACGGACAATCAGATTGCCGATAGTCTCGACGTTCAGGCTGTCCCTGGCGTCTTCAGGTGTATCCAGTGCTGTCAGCAGGATGGTGACCGGGTATGACCGGTCGTCCTGGGTCCCGGTGTTCCGGGCGGGTGCGATACGCACTCCTCACCCTCCTCCCGATGCCCAGGGCGGCTCCCTCCCTTGCCTCCCACGGTGTTTGGCGAATGGCCCCCTCTTCTGGCCCCTTTATAAACCGCGCCTATGACGTTTCGTAGAGGGTGCAGTCACTGGGCGTTCTGGATAAGGAGCTGCCGTGCACTCACCCTTCGACTCCGACTGTCCACCCATTGAGCCGTCACCGCGGGTTCGTCAGTCACTGCTGTGGCGCTTGGCTGTCCGGCTGTATCGGGAGCATCGGGCGGAGATCCAGTGCCCCACCCTGCGCCCGCCTCAGTGCCGCGTCTGTGGCCGGGAGTGGCCGTGCGAAGGGCGACGCCTGGCCGAACGAGGACTGGTCGTGGCTCTCTCGGAATCGTCTAGACAACCGGTCGAATGACCGTCCAGTCGCGCTGGAGGCTCAGGATGACCTCTCCGCTCCGTTCGCCCAGGGCGCTAAAGTCAAGTCGTGGCTCTGGGAACCCCCTCCGTGATGCCTCGACAACACCCCTCCATCGGAGATCTGATTCGTGCAGACACACCCACTTTCTCCTTCGAGTTCTTCCCTCCGAAGACACCCGAAGGGGAGCAACAGTTGTGGAGAACGATCCGCGAACTGGAACCCTTGCGTCCCTCATTCGTGTCTGTGACGTACGGCGCGGGTGGGTCGACACGCGACAAGACCGTCGAGGTTACCGAGCGCATCGCGACCGAGACCACGCTGCTTCCGATGGCGCATCTGACCGCCGTCAACCACTCCGTCGCCGAGCTGCGTCACCTTATCGGCAACTACGCCGCTGTCGGGGTGCGCAACATTCTGGCTTTGCGGGGCGATCCTCCCGGCAATCCGCAAGGGGAGTGGATCGCCCACCCGGAGGGATTCGAGTACGCGTACCAACTGGTGGAATTGATCAAGGAATCCGGCGACTTTTGCGTCGGGGTCGCTGCATTCCCCGAGAAACATCCCCGTTCACCGGACCTGGAGACCGATGTCCGGTACTTTGTTGAGAAATGCCGTGCCGGCGCGGATTTCGCCATCACCCAGTTTTTCTTTAACTGGGAAGATTGGGCCAGACTACGGGACGCTGTAGTCGCTCGGGGATGTGATGTGCCGATCGTACCCGGCGTCATGCCGGTAACCAATGTCAAGCAGATTGAGCGAATGGCGCTTCTGTCGGGGGCGGAGTTTCCCCGCCCATTGGCGGAGCGACTGTGGGCGGTGGCCGACGATCCAGACGCGGTCCGCGCTATTGGGGTGGAGGTGGCCACCCAACTGTCGGAGCGGCTGCTGGCCGAAGGAGCCCCCGGTATCCACTTCATCACCCTGAATCGTTCACCCGCGACCCGCGAGGTCTGGCGGAATCTCACGGTGGAGGCCCGTGTCTGAGCCGGCGTCAGCGGCGGCGCCCGACGGGGTCACCGTCACCGGTTCCGCGCGCGTACCGGTGGCGGCGGACCTGCTAGTGGTGCGATGCGGCGCGGAGGCGACGGGGCAATCGGTACGGACGGCGTTGGAGCGTTGCTCCGTGGCCATGAACGCGATGCTGGAGGTCATCCGGCAAGCTGGTGTGGCGGAACGGGACCGACACACCGACCACGCCTCGGTCCAGCAAAGCTACGACCACCACGGGCATCCCCAGGGATGGAGCGCGGTGCAGACCCTCACTGTGCGGCTGCGTGATCTCGCTCGTGCCGGCGAGATCATCAACGCTGCCTTGGCCGCCGGTGGGGATGCGGCCCGGTTGTTCTCGGTTAGGTTCGACGTCGATGACGCCGCTTCGAGCTGGGCCGCCGCCAACGCCCAGGCCCGACGCCGCGCCTTCGAGGATGCACGGGGCAAGGCAGAGCAGTACGCCGCGCTGGCCGGACGGCGGCTCGGGGAGGTCGTGGCCATCCGGGAACGCGATTTAGCAAACACTATTCCGCCAGTATTGGCAGCAGCGCCGGCAATGGCTTCTACCATTCCTCTTGAGCAGGGGGAACTGTCGGCACACTGCCTAATCGAGGTACGGTGGAAGCTCACAGGCTGACCATTGATGACTGGGACGGATACGCCGCCCAGTGGTCGGTTCTACACGGTGGACTGGATCCGCGTCGGTCTACACGTGTAGTCCGAGGATGGATGCGGTTGGCGTACCGGTTGGCATGTGTTCTTGTGCGAGCCGGCGCATCAGCCGCTACAGTAACTCTCGTTGGGATAGCGGCAAGCGTTGGAGCCTTGGCGGCGGGTTTCTTCCACGCTCAGTATTGGATATTCGTCGCGGCCGGTTTGGTCATGATCGCTGCTGTCGCCGATACGCTTGATAGCGCGATCATTGTTCTAACCGGCCGGCTTACCCGCTTGGGTTATATCTATAACTCCGTCGCCGACAGAATCGTCGAAGCGTGCTGGCTAGGGGCCCTGGTGTTTGCGGGAGCCCCGGGCTGGTTGGCCGCTGCCGCCGGTGGCGTGTCCTGGCTACATGAATACGTCAGAGCGCGAGCTATCGCCGCCGGCATGAACTCCACCGGTGAGGTCACCATGGGGGAACGCCCCATGCGGGTGATCGTTGCGGTGGCGGGTCTGACCCTCTCCGGTCTCACCGCGTTGATCTCAACGGACCTGGGGGTGGGGGCTGCGGCCATGGCCGGCACGGTGTGGTTGCTGCTGGGGATCGGTGGTTTTATCCAGCTCCTCGACGCGGTCCACGACGCCTTGGGCTGAATCCCGATCCCCAACCCGTTGGTGGAAAGCCACGCCAGCCAGGTCAGGTGGCCTGGCTGGCGTGGCGGGCCTGCCCAGCCCGACCAGCATGTGTCGGGTGCAGCGGCAGGCGTTGACCGAGCACCGCGAACGGGCGGTCATCGCCGGGGAAGCGGAAGTGACGCACCAGATCGACGAAGCCCAAACGCCGGTACAGCCGCCAGGCCCGTGATGTCTGCTCTGGGGCTTCCGGGGTGGACAGCACGACGGTACGCTCTGGCGCGCCTTCCACCAGGGCCAACAGTTGGCGTTCCCCCAACCCCTGACCTTGAACGTCGGGACGGACGTGGAGCTCCACCACTTCGAAGCAGTCCGTCATCCAGGCGGCGTAGACGGCGGGGTCCAGTACGCTACGGACCTGATCGTGCCACCACTGCCCGGGGGCCGTGGTGTAGCCGTAACTGAAGCCCAGGAGCTGGTCGTCGGCGGCCAGGGTAGCTACCGCACGGAAGCCAGCCCGCTGGGTGTGCGTGTACAGGAATCCCCGACGTGCCATCGTCAGATCGAGGGGATAGTCCATGGCCTCGGCGTACACCCTGAGCACGTCGTTGATCCGGTTGACGACATCCTCCGCCGTCCAGTGAACGAGCATCATCCCCGATGGCGCCTTTCGTCTGTCAGCGACCTGTGCTGACGGTACGCCACTCGCACCACACGCGTGGCGGCACGCCAGGATCCATGGAAACGGTGACGCTCGGTTACGCCACCTCGGCGGGGGTGCCCTTGGTCAGGCGTACCAGTTCCTCGAATGTGGTGGGGAAGATCGAGCGGGGGATGCCGGCGGCGGCCCAGATCACGTCGTACTGCGCCAAGGCCTGATCGACCAGGGTGGGCAGGGGAGCGGGATGTCCGACTGGGGCGACTCCACCGATCGGCTGGCCGGTGTGGGAGCGGACGAACTCTGGGGAGGCGCGGCGTACCGTGGTGGCGCCGATCAACGCGGCCACCTTAGCGGTGTTGACGCGGTGGGCGCCTGAGGTGAGCACAAGCAAGGGGGAGCCGTCGGCGTCGAAGACCAGGGAGTTGGCGATCTGCCCTACCTCGACGCCCAGGGCGGCGGCCGCGGCCGCCGCGGTCGGCACGGCTTCGGGCAGGATCCGGATCTGGCCGGCCACCCCGGCGGCCCGGAGCGCTTCCTGGACGGCGACGACGTTGGGATGCTGGGTCTCCATGGTCGAAGAATCATGCTGGGTCATGGAAGGTGTGTCGCCTCCTTATCTGGCTTATTTGGCTCGAGCGTGCTCCCGCCCGGCTCTGATGCGGCCGGCGGGGAGGGAGCACCCGATGCTGTCGACGGGGTGATCCGGGCGGTCTCAGCCAGCACGACACCGACGAGAACGATCACGCCGCCGAGAAGCTGAGACGCGGAGAGAACCTCGTTGAGGGCGGCCCACGCCACTGCGCTGGCGAGGACCGGCTCTAAGGTCCCGAGAATACTGGCGCTGGTGGCGGGCAGGTACCGCAGCGCGGCGGCGATCATCACGTACGGCAGGATCGTGCCGAACACCACAACGGCGAGGATCAACGTCCAGACAGGGAAGCCGGACGCGTCGGTCTGGGTCAAGACGGTCAGCGGAAAGTCCCACCATGGCCAGGCCACCGCACTGGCGACCGCCGCGACCCCGAAAGCCCAGCACATCAAAGACAGTGGGTCACGCTGGCCGGCCGCCTGCGCGCCGACGATGTAGTAGAGCGCGAGCGTGGCCGCTGCGCCTAAACCGGCCGCCACCCCCAGACTGTCCAGCCGTGCGTCTCCCCACGCCTCGGCGACGAAGGACAGGCCACACAAGCACAGCGCTAAGCCGCCCCATAAGCGGGGGAGGACCGGCTGTCGCTGCCCGAAACGCGCCCACAGGGCGACCATGACCGGGGCGGTGTACTCAAACAACAGGGCGATCCCGACCGGTAGTCGTCCAATCGCCACGAAGTACAGCAGCGGGGTGAGGAAGCTGCCCGCTAAGCCATAGGTGATCAGCAGAGGCAGCTCCCGCAGCCGTATGGTCAGCTGGCTCGGCGCGATGATCAGGCACATCAGGAGCAGGCCGAGGAAGGCACCGGTGGCCCGAAGCTGGGTCAGCTGGGTGGCTTCCAGACCGGTCCGTAGGGCCAGCTTGGAGACGGTGCCGTTGATCCCAAAGAGGACCGCGGAGCCGATGATGAGCAGGGCGCCGAAAGCGGATGGCCCCAGGCGGGACCGCCTGGGACGTGACGGGGAGGGCAGGGCCGGATCCATGCCCTCAGCTTCTGGGTCATGATCGTTGACGGCAAGAACTGACGCCAACGGCGGCCATGATGGTCGGCGCCCTACCGATCAGGCGAGGTAGTAGCCGCGTTCGGTTTGCTGGGGAACCCGCCAACGGTGTTCTGTCGGCGGAGTGGGCTCGGGATGGAGCACCAAGTGGATGATGTCGTCCCTGGCGCAAGATGAGCACAACAGCCCAAACAGGATGAACGGTATTGCGCTGACGAACAACGCTGCCCCGGCCACCAGAGCACCGGCTGCCAGCACGATCAGGGAGCCGCCGATCAATAACATGATCGTGAGTTGGAGAAGGACATTGCGGCTTTTGACCAGCATCACGTGCTGATCGTTCCGGTAGGTCACCCGGTAGCCCTGGGCCACCAGGGACGCGGTGGTGCCCTTGAGTGCCTCGACGCCGTGCACCAGGCGCACCTTCCCTTGCATGCCGGACCTTCCGATTTTGAGGGATCCATCCTAATGATGAATCTACAGAAACAACGCGCAGGAGAACAGTCCCCTGAAAACGGACATCAGTGATAAGTGTAGCGAGTCGTTAAGGCATGTCGGACTTCGGACACCTGTCTCGGATGTCACACTTTTCGGTTGCGTAGCCAGAATGGGCTGCGGGCGAGGTCTGTACGCGGCGCCTGTGCGCGGTGGGGCCTCTCTCCATTGAGCGGGTCTCCATTGAGCGGGCGTCTCGCCTGGTGAGTGGGTGCCTCTCCTGCGTGGCGGTGCGTCGCGTCGTCGGAGGGTGAGGGCGGGGGCGCTAGGTGTCCGGATGTGTCGTTGAGGTCGTGACCTCACGCGATTGCGGAGAGCGTGCTCCTCATAACGTTGCGATTTTGTCGTACCCAGGGTTTACTGTATTCAGCGTTCGAACGTGCGTTCGAACATAGGGCGGAGTGGTGGTCGCGGTGTGCACTCTGTCCTATGCGCGGACACCGGGCCGGATGTCGCGACCCGGCCAGGTGGGGTGTCTTCACTCGTCATCTCTCGCCCCCCTTGGGATGGCAGGTGAAGACACCGCCGGTCGGGCGGGGCGAGGGAAGCGTCTACGCCCGACCGGCACCCGCTGCGTCTTCCCCGTGGCGGCTGGTCAGCGGCCGGCATGAGCCGGTTCCTTCGAACGGCGAAGGACAGGAGTGACGCAGATGCCGAACAAGCCGAATCAGACCCCACGGGCCCCGGGAACAGCGCCACCCCCAGCGACCGGGCCAGTGCCGGAGCCAGCGTCGGGACGACAGGCGCCGATGGTCCCGGCCCACATCCTGCCGCACCGCACTCCCGCAGAGCTGCTCGCGTTGTCCCGTCACGGGTTAACCGAGGCGGTACGGACGCGACCTGATGGGCTGCGGTACGCCACCGCTCATTTGGCTGCTTTACGTGCTGCCGCCGCGATCGTGGTGGCCCGAGCCCGTCCGGTCCCTGGAAAACGCGGACGCCCCACCAGCGTCTGGGCGCTGTTGGCCCTGGTAGCGCCGGAGCTGTCGGAATGGGCGGTGTTCTTCTCCGCGCGTGCCTCCAAACGCGCCGCGGCGGAGGCGGGGATCCCTCATGTGGTGACCGCGCAGGAAGCGGACGACCTTGTCCGTGAGGCGCACCGCTTCCTGGAGGTGGTGGAAAAGAGCCTGGGCCTGCCCTATCAGCCGTACCTTGACGGCCTTACCGCCCAAGCGGGATGACCATCACGTCACCAGCACACGGCACCTGAAAGGCGCTGGCGGCAAGACGCCCGCTGAAAAGACCCTGCCGCAGCAGCGGCGCCCACACCCATGACCGTCCACACCTATGACCACTGATATGACCACCGACACGGCCACTGCCCACCTGTGACCAGCAGCGGCAACCCGACGAGTCGACCACGGTTAGCCGCCTCCCCGCGCGCTTGACACACTCCACGAACCGCTCGAGGTGCTGGAGGGGGTAGGCCCTGCGCCACGCTCCGGCATTAGGCTCGCATCCGTTCGCCGTCGAGCGAGGGGATGACACAGTGGAGCGCATCCGGGCACACACCGCACCGCGTACCGCCATCGTCTGGACGGTCCTGGAACGGGAACTGGCACAACGAGACGGCACCCAGGTGATCATTGACGTGGGGGGTGGCACCGGTGGGTTTGCGGTCCCTCTGGCCGAAGCCGGACACCGGGTGACCGTGGTAGACGCCAGCCCTGACGCCCTCGCCACCCTGACCCGTCGGGCCGCCGACGCCGGTGTCGCCGACCGGATCGAGGCGGTACAAGGAGATGCCGACCAACTCGCCGACATCGTGCCGGCAGGCAGCGCTGACCTGGTGCTCTGCCACAGCGTGTTGGAGGTGGTCGACTCCCCCGCGGATGTACTCAAGGCCGTCGCCGCCTGCCTGCGCCCTCAAGGAGCGGCCAGCGTCCTCGTCGCCAACCGCGCCGCGGCGGTACTGACCCGGGCACTGAGCGGACACCTGACGACCGCTGCGCGTCTGCTGGAGGCGCCCCACGGCGTGGTGGGAGAGCGTGACACGCTCCTGCGCCGCTTCGACATCGACACCGCGGTCGGTCTGCTCAACGCCGCCGGGCTGTCGGTCGAACAGATTCACGGGGTACGCGTGGTCGCGGATCTGGTCCCCGGTGCTTTGCTCGACACCGAGCCAGGAGCCCATGAAGCGCTCCTGGCCTTCGAACTGGCCGCCTCTGAGCGATCTCCCTACCGCGACATCGCCTCTCAAGTGCATCTGTTGGCCCGGCGCCAGGAGGTCTGAGTGGACATCATTCCCCGATACGGGGGCGGCAGTCTGGCCGACCTGCTGCCGAGCGCGCTGACCGCCCTTGGCCTGCCTGGGCCTGATCCACTCGGGTTACGGACCGGACCACTGGCAGAGATACGCCGTCTGGCCGTGCTCTTAGTCGACGGGCTGGGATACCACCTGTTACCCACGGCAGCCCGGGTCGGTCCGGCGCTTGCTGAACTCATCACCGGTCATCGGGGGTACGCGGGCACCCTGACCTGCGGTTTCCCGTCCACGACCCCGGTCAGTCTGGCATCGGTGGGGACCGGGGCACCACCCGGAACGCACGGCCTGCTCGGCTTCAGCGTCAACGTGCCAGGCACCGACACGCTGCTCAATCACATCCGTTGGGCCGACGACCCCGACCCGTTACAGTGGCAGCCCGTACCAACCCAGTTCGAGCGGGCCGCCGCGGCAGGGGTGACGGTCGTGGTGGTGAACAAGCCGGAATTTATCGGCACCGGCCTGACCCGGGCGGTGTATCGAGGAGCGACGTACCGCCCCGCCAGCACCACGGATGAGGTGGCTGCGCAGATGCTGGACGCGCTGACCACCGCCTCAACGCCGGCCCTGGTCTACGGGTACACCCCGAGCGTGGACAGCACGGCTCACCGATACGGGGTGGAGTCTGCCGAATGCGTCGCCGCGATGCGAGAAGTCGACGCCCTGGTGGACCGGCTCGTCAACGGGCTCCCCCCGGACGCGGCCCTGCTGGTCACCGCCGACCACGGCATCATCGACGTGCCACCCGAGGCCCGCCTGGACACAGACACCATCCCCGAGCTGTGGGACGGGGTGCGGCTGGTGGCCGGGGAGCCGCGAGTCCGATACCTCCACACACATCCAGGTGCGCGGGAGGACGTCATCACCACCTGGCGGTCGGTGCTGGGATCCTGGACCGCCGCCTCTAGCCCCACCGCGCCGGCCTCGGACGGTGAGCCTGCGGTGTCGGTGATGAGTCGGGAGGAGGCGGTCGCCACCGGGTGGTTCGGGACTGTCCCCGAGGAGCACCTCGCCCGGCTGGGGGATGTGGTCGTGGTGTGCCGGGAGCGCTACATCCTGTTGACTGAGCGGGCTGAACCACCTCAGGTGGCGCGGTTTGTGGCCTACCACGGGTCGATCACCGAGGCTGAGATGTTGATCCCCCTTCTTATCGCCCGTGCCGACAATGAGAACTGAGACGAACAATCAGATCTGAGACGAAACGTCGCGTCTGCGCCTCGCCGGTGCGGATGCTGGATGTCGTATGCCCCCGATACCGTCGAGAGCACAGACGGAGGGGTCATGGGACGAAGCCAAGAGCTCAGGGGAGGGCCCCCACCGAAGGACCCGGAGGTCTTTGGGCCGAACGCCGATGACACCGGGTGCGGGATCCTGCATGTCGACATGGACGCCTTCTTCGTCTCAGTGGAGCTGAGGCGGCGTCCTGAGCTACGCGGCCGGCCGGTGATCGTCGGGGGAGCCGGGCCGCGCGGGGTGGTCAGCTCAGCCAGCTATGAGGCGCGTCGCTACGGCGTGCGCAGCGCGATGCCGATGAGCAAGGCGCGGCGGTTGTGTCCGAAAGCCATCTGCCTGCCTCCAGATTTCGCGGCGTACACCGAGGCCTCTCACGCGGTGATGGAGATCTTCCGCGAGGTGACCCCACTGGTCGAGCCGCTGTCGTTGGATGAGGCGTTCCTGGATGTCACCGGTGCCCAACGCCGTCTGGGGCGCCCCGCCGCGATCGCCGCCCTGATCCGGTCCCGAGTGGCGGCCGAACAGCAGATTACGTGCTCGGTGGGGGTGGCCTCCACCATGTTCGTCGCCAAACTCGCCTCAACCCGTGCCAAACCCGACGGTATGGCGGTGGTGCCCGCCGACCGGGTCTTGGAGTTCCTGCACCCCTTGCCGGTAGCGGCGCTGTGGGGGGTGGGGGAACGCAGTGCTGAGGTGCTGGGGCGGCTTGGGTTGCGGACCATCGGGGACGTGGCGCGTACCCCGGTGGCGACTCTGCGGGCGGCGCTGGGAAAGGCCGCCGCTGAGCATCTGCATGATCTGGCCTGGGGACGAGACCCGCGTCAGGTCAACCCCGACCCCGTCGACAAGTCGATCGGTACGGAGGTCACCTTCGACACCGATGTCGCCGATCACGAGGTGATCCGGCGTACCCTGCTGCAGCTGGCGGGGACTACGGCGACTCGACTGCGCCGCGCCGGGATGATGGGCCGGACCGTAGGGATCAAAGTCCGGTTCGCTGACTTTCGGACCATTAGTCGTTCTCGCACTCTCATGTCCTCCACCGATGTGACTCGTGAGATTTTCCGGACGGCGTGGGAGCTGTTCACCGCGTTGGGCACCCGGGAACGGATCCGATTGCTGGGGGTACGCGTCGAGGGATTACTCCCCGCCGACGCGGGGGTCTGGCAGCCGCACCTGTGGGAACCCCGGTACGGCTGGCGGGAGGCCGAGCGGGCCGTGGACGCTGCTTTAGAGCGGTTCGGGGCGGGCGTGATCCGTCCGGCGAGTCTGATCACGCGCCGATCGCCTGATAAGAAGCGAGGTGTCGGCCACACCTGACCTGCGTGTCCGTATCCGATCCGTTCTATTCCAGAGGATTCGTCAACTGTTCCACCGCGCCTTAGCAGGCGTGCCACGCTTCTGTGCGTTAGTTTTTGGAGGGAACCTGCGTCTGGCTTTCCGACCGGGTTACCCACTCGTAGACTGGTCTGATAAGCAGCCGACCGGCTGTGCGGTCTGCCGGTTCCGTACCGGCCTTGACGACCGGGAGGAGTGCCGTGCCGCTCTCCGAGCACGAGCAGCGATTGTTCGAGGAGATCGAACGATCGCTCGCCGACGATCCCAAGTTCGCCTCGGCGGTGCGCGCCAGCGACCCGCGTTACCACGCCCGGCGCCGTCTTTTCCTGGCCGTTGGGCTTCTCGTGGTCGGGCTGGCTGTGCTCGTCTATGGCGCGGTGTCCCAACTGGTTCCCGTCGGTGTCCTGGGATTTGTGATCATGTTGGGCGCCGCCGTGTTCGGTCTTCAGTCCTACCGACGCTCCCAAAGTACCGAGCTGCGGGTGGTGGGGGGATCCAGCTCCCGCAGGACGGGTTTGGGCTCTCCCAAACGCCGCTCCTTGATTGACCGTTTGGAGCAGCGCTGGCGTCGCCGACCTGAGGGCAATCGCTAGCGAAAGTCCGCGTACACCCCAAACGGGCCCCACCCCCGGGTTGAAGAAGGCCGAGGAAGGCCGGAAGGACACTCGGCGACACCATCAGTGATCAGCGTGCCCGTAGGTGGACGCCTGCAGTCTTGACCCACACCGACAACCGCCAGACGTTTTCACACCACCGCGACGACCCGACGGTCCGGCTCAGCGCCCAGGCACGTCGGGTGTGACGCCATGGGATGGGCCCCACGCCAAGCGTGGGGCCCGGCTCCCACGGCGTTTTTGCCGCCTCTTTACGCCGTACTGGAGCGCCTGGGCTGCGACTTCTCGGATGAGTCGGTCCGCCGCCGTAACCGGCGCAGGCTCTGAACCAGCTGGTCCCGCCATTCCTGGACCGTGTCCGTCATGACGGTCAGTCGGGAGGCGGCGCGCTCCCGCCAGACCTGAAGGACGGACGGTGGGAACAGCACAGTACGCGCCCGTGTAAACCAGCCGGTGTAACGCTGCAGATCCTCCCGTACCCGCTGGACCGCCTGGGCGAGTTGACCGGCCTCCACCGCCAGAGGGGCCTGGGCGTACCGCGCACGCTCCTCCGCCCGGGCCAACAGCCACATCTCCTTCTGAGCGGACTCCACCAACGGTGCCCGGCCGGTGGTGAGCCGCGCCGCCGACGCCCGGGGGGTCTCCGCGGGATTCACCGGGATCCGCAGATCGACCATCGTGTCGATCACTTCATCCCACGCGGCGTGCGCGCCACGCCCTGCCTGGGCCGGGTCAGCGCTCGTCTGCAGTCGCGCTCGCCGCAGCAGGGAGCGGTGCAGTCCGGGAAGCATCAGCCCGATGCCCACGATGAGGAGCAGCAGGCCATAGGGCCAGCGGGTTGACTGCTCCGGGGCGTCGATCGCCGCGGCCTGCGATGAGGCGTAGGCGTCAGGGTCATTACGGGCGGGATCCCGTGGGGCCGCCGAACCACCGGACACACTCGGTGTGGTGGTCGCATCCGGGGTGTCAGGCTGCTCCGGATCCGTATGCGGCGCCCACGCCCAGTCAGCCGCATTGTTGACTCCGCTGGCCGGGGTCGGATCGAACGGCACCCAGCCGAAGCCGGGGAAGTGAACCTCGACCCAGGCATGGGCGTCGAAGTTCGTCACGGTGAACTGATCACCATTTCGCTGGCCTTGGGTGAAGCCGATCGCTACCCGAGCAGGGATCCCGGCGGTCCGCAACATCCACGTCATCGCCACCGCGTACTGCTGACAGAAGCCACGCCGGTGCTGCAGGAAGTCCTCGATAGCGCTGGTTGTGGTCCGCTCGGCCGTGGTGAGGCTGTACTCGAAGCCGTTGGCTGGCGTGAAGAAGTTGAGGATGGCCAGGACCTGGTCGTACTGGGTCGGTTGATCCGCGACCAGATCCTCCACCAACGACCGGACGTAATCGCTGGCCGGCACGCTGGTGTTACGCCTGAACAGCTCACTCTCCCGGTCCAGAGGCCCGGCCTGCCGCAGCGCCTCGCCGGTGAAGTCGTAGGTGACGTACTCGAATCGGTAGCTCAGCCCTTCCGTGGTCGTCGTCTCAGACCAGACCACCCCGGTGGCCGGGTCGTAGTTCCACTCCTGACGGTTCTCCAGATGGATCGCGGTCGGACGGCTGTACAGGGGCAGCGTCCTCTGTCCCAGCCCGTACACGGTGACCGTTGCCATGGAGGGGCGCCGGTCGACGGTGTTCGGGGGAGCGGCGTTCCCTGAGTCGAACCGGATGTCGCCGTCGGAGGGGTCGGGAAGCGAATGACCACTGACGGGTCGAGGGTGGGCGCCTTCGGCGGTGATGTCATCGGCGACGGCGATTCTGAGGTAGCCAGGGTTGGGGTTACTGGTGCGGATCCTTAGGTAGACGACCTCATCGCGCCGGCTCAGGTCACCGTGTAGCGCCACTATGGGGTCGATGAAACCGGCTCCGCCGGTACCGGTTCCGGGGCCGTTTCCCGACACTAGGCGTTCGAAGAATCCTGAGGTCATGCCGGGCAACGCCAACGGCACTACGGCCGCTACCGCGATCGCGATCACGCCCAGCCGGCGTCCACCCGCGGCCAGCGGCGACCTCTCCCACACGTCGACGTCTCGACCGTCGTCGCTGAACCGGCGCCCCCAGCGGCGTACCCGGTCAATGTTGTCGGTGACCAGCAGCCAGAGGTAGCCGGTCGCTCCGATCATGAACGGGATCAGCGACAGCTCCTCCGGTCGGATCGCCACCGGCACCGAGTAGACCGCCAGCATGGGCAGCCCAGCCAAGGCGGGGTTACGCAGCTCGATCGTGAGCAGATCCACCGCGATGGCGATCAGCCCCAGACCGAGGGTGGTGATGAAAAAGATCCCGTCACGGTCGGGGATGGGGACCGCGTACTGCCGCACGTCGGCCGCTGCCGTAGAGATCAGGTCTTGAAAGTGGTGGAGGGTTCCGCCGGTGGGGACGATGCGGATGATTTCCGCGCCGCTGGGGAAGAACCAGGTCAGAACCAGCAGTAGCGCGCCGAGCATCGCCCCGAGCTGGACCCACAGCGGGCTCCGCAGGGCGCGGCAGCCGATCGCGACGCCGGCCACCACCGTCACCGCGGTGACTACGTATAGCAGCCATCCGAAGGTCCGGAAGAGGGCTGACAGAGGCGCGCTGGCCATGATGGTCGCGACGGCGGCCACGATCGCGACCCGGCGACGCTGGTTCATCTGTCCCCTCCCGCGCGGTGTCCGGCTGCGTCGGCTGACGCGGCCTTCCTGCTCTGCGCGACTGATACGCGCCGTTCCACCATCCTGGTCTCACCCCATCAGGGACGGCCATGGGCGACGGTCTCGGCCATCGCTGTCCGGTAAGCCGAGCCGGAGCCACCGTTGGCGGCCACCAGCGGCCACAGGCTGACCAGCCGCGCACCATAAGAGACGTCGATGACCCGCCATCCGCTGCGTAGCAGCGCGGTGGTCGCTGACTGATGGGGCTGCAGGAGGGCGGTGCGCTGCTCGTCAGGCAGTTGAAGCCAGGTGGTGCTGTCCACAGCGAAGGCCACGCAGGTGGCGCCGGCGATGTTCAACCTGGTCAGCTGCTCCGACTCGGCGGGGGTGAGCAAACCGACGATCCCCACGATCAGGCCCCCGGCGCCGGCGTGTCGGGCGTGATCGACCAGGCCAGTTAAGTCGCTGCGGGACTGGAGGCGGATTTCGGCGAGCCGCTCCAGAAGCACACCTTCCCCGGCCGCATCGGTGATCTCCAGCTCCGTCTCATCGGTCACTACCCGGAGCTTGTAACCCGCCTGACGCAGATGCATCGCGATGCTGGCTGCGGCGGCCACCGCCCATTCGAAGCTGGAGGCCGGACCTTCACCACGATGAGCGGCTTCCCGAGTGTCGAGAAGGAGGGTGGCGCGGCTTTCCCAAGGCTGCTCCTCCCGCCGCACCATCAGTTCACCGACCCGTGCCGTGGAACGCCAGTGCACTCGCCGCAGGTCATCACCGTGCCGGTACTCCCGGGTCGCGGTGTCATCCTCACCGTGCACCGCGACCGATCGGGCGCGGCTGTCACCGCTGCCGGTGTACTCGCCGGTCAGCCGGATCGGCGGCAGAGGAGAGACCTTGGGGATCACGGTGAGCCGGTCCACCACCGGGAAGGCGCGCACCATCTCACATAGCCCAAACGGGTCGGTGACTCGCAGCATGAGCGGCCCTATCTCGTACCGGCCGCGCACATCGGCCCGCACCGTGTACACCACGGAACTGGGCTGCTGCGGCCTGAGCCGTTCCACCACCAGGCGGGGACGACTGCCCAAGGCGTAGGGCAGGCGGTCCTCCAGCAGCACCGTGCCGGTGGGGAAGCGAGATAGGTTCCGCAGCCGCAGCACCACCTGGGCGGTGGCCCCGACCGGGATCTGGCCGGGGCGTAACTCCCGTTGGCAGGTGAGTCGGTACCGCGTACGGGCCACCGTCACCGCGCCTAACAGCGGAAGAAGCAGCAGTAACAGCGCAACCCGTAACAGGTCCTTCTCACCCAGTAGTAACGCTGACAGCGCGGCGGCGGCCGCCGCCGCCAGAAAAGACCGGCCGCGGGTCGTCAGGCCGCGCAGCGCCTGCCGCATATCACTGTCTCCTGAGGCGATGAGAGTCGGCCACCGGGGCCGCGGGACGCGGTGAACGAGAGTTCGCAGCACGCGGGGACGGCGACGGGTACGAGGACCGTCCAGCTGGGCGTGCCGACGGCACCGGCAGACGGTGAACCAAATCCGTGATGATCGCGTCAGTGGTACGCCGGCTCAGCTGCGCCTCCGGCGTGGGAATGACCCGGTGCGCCAGGACCGGGACCGCCAAGGACTGAAGATCGTCCGGGAGGACGAAGTCCCGCCCGTCCAGCGCCGCGACCGCGCGGGCGGTCCGTAGCAGCTGGAGAGTTGCCCGTGGGCTGGCGCCCAGCCGCAGCTCCTGAGCCTTCCGGGTGGCGTTGACCAAGTTCACCGCGTACTGCTTGATCGGGTCGGCGACGTGGACCTGTCGCACGGTGGCGATGAGACGACGGACGGTCGTCGCGTCGGATACCGGCCTTAATTCGTCGAGGGGATCCCAGGCGCCGTGCAGGTCCAGCATCGCCAGCTCCGCCCGAGGGTCGGGGTACCCCATCGCGATCCGGGCGGTGAACCGGTCCCGCTGGGCCTCCGGAAGCGGGTAGGTCCCCTCCATCTCGATGGGGTTCTGGGTGGCGATCACCATGAACGGGCTCTGCAGCGGGTAGGTGACGCCGTCGACGGTGACCTGCCGTTCCTCCATGCACTCCAACAGCGCCGACTGCGTCTTGGGGGAGGCGCGGTTGATCTCGTCCCCCACCACGAGGTTGGCGAACACCGCCCCCGGTTTGAACTCAAAGTCGCGGGTCTCTTGGTTGTAGACGCTCACCCCGGTTACGTCGCTCGGCAGCAGGTCCGGAGTGAACTGGATGCGGCGTACGGTGCAGTCGATAGAGCGGGCCAGCGCCTTGGCCAGCTTTGTTTTCCCTACCCCCGGCACGTCCTCGATCAGCAGGTGTCCTTCGGCGAGGAGGACCGCCAAGGCGAGCCGTACGATCGCGGTCTTGCCTTCAATGACCTGTTCGATGTTGCCGATGATGCGGTCGGTCAGGATGCGTAACTCCTCTGTCGGCAGAGGAGGGCCCAGGTCATCCATGATGTGCTGTGCGGTCACCGGCTCTCCCTTTCCGCTGGCCGCTCCTGTCCCCCGGACCGTTCCCATTCCGGATGACCGATCCAGCCGGAATCATGTCCGTTTCCCGCGCGTGGAGCGGACAGGTCACCAGGCATGAAGCTTTCCCGCGGGTCTCGACGCATTCCCACAGGCTATACACAGAAGGCGACAAGCCTACTGCGCTGCCTCTCGCCGGGAGACTTCGGAAAACCCCTGACGTGCTATGAGCGAGACAGGGGTTCGGCCTCTCGAAGGGATTTGAGACTAATTCATTCGTTATGCGCCATAATCTCCTGCTACATCACCTAAGACGGGTACGATCCCAGACTTGGTGGATGGGCGCATTCAGTATGGAAAACCCCGGTTACCGGTATGGTCGTCGCTGACCGAGCCAGGGAGAACCGGGAGGTGGCGTGGGCCGAACAAGCGGTATAGTCACCCGTATGACCGGGGTACACCGGCTCCTTACCAGGCCGTGCTGAAGCGCCCGGGTCCGTGGAGCAACCACGATCCGGAGTTGACGCGTCAGCACGGCGACCCCTCCTGAGCGAGGGGTTTTTTCATGGCCGTTTACAGGCCGCCAGACATACGCCGCTAGCCGCCGACCCCGCCGCGACACAGAGAAGACGAGACAGGTAACGATCATGACGAGTGAGACGGTTACCCCAGGCCCCGGGACGACCGACACGCCTCCATACCGCTACACCGCTGAACTGGCCAACCAGATCGAGGCCCGCTGGCAGGACTGGTGGGAGCAGAACGAGACGTTCCACACCCCCAACCCTGTCGGACCGCTGGCTGACCCGGAGAAACTGCGACAGCGGGGTGAGAAGCTGTTCGTCCAGGACATGTTCCCGTACCCCTCGGGCGCGGGCCTGCACGTCGGACACCCACTGGGATACATCGCTACCGACTGCTACGGGCGTTTCCAGCGGATGAACGGCCGGAACGTGCTGCACGCCATGGGATTCGACGCCTTCGGGCTGCCCGCGGAGCAGTACGCGATCCAAACCGGCGAGCACCCTCGCAAGATCACGTACGAGAACATCGCAAAGTTCAAGCGGCAGCTGCGGCGCCTGGGGCTGGCGCACGACCCCCGACGCAGCTTCGCCACCACCGACCCCGACTTCTACCGCTGGACACAGTGGATCTTCCTGAAGCTGTTCAACTCCTGGTATGACCCGCAGGCCCAGAAGGCGCGTCCAATCGAGGAGCTGATTGAGGAGTACGCCAGCGGCCAGCGCGCTACACCGGACGGCAGGCCCTGGGAGGAGCTGGACGAGGTCGAGCGGCGCCGCATCATCAACGATCACCGTCTGGCATACGTCTCTGAGGCTCCCGTGAACTGGTGCCCGGGTCTGGGCACGGTGCTGGCCAATGAGGAGGTCACCGCCGACGGGCGTTCTGAGCGGGGTAACTTCCCGGTCTTCACCAAGAAGCTGACCCAGTGGATGCTGCGGATCACTGCCTACGGTGACCGGCTGCTGGAGGACCTGGACCTGCTGGACTGGCCCGAAGCGGTGAAAACCATGCAGCGCAACTGGATCGGCCGGTCGGAGGGGGCGTACATCAACTTCGCGACGCCGGCCGGGCCGCTGCGGGTGTTCACCACCCGACCGGACACGCTGTATGGGGCCACCTACATGGTCACCGCGCCCGAACACCCCCTGGTGGACAAGCTGATTCCTGAAGCGTGGCCGGAGGGGATCAAGCCGATCTGGACCGGCGGGTACGCCTCGCCCAAGGAGGCGGTGGCGGCCTACCGGAAGCAGGCGGCCGCGAAGTCTGATGTGGAGCGGCAGACGGACAAGACCGGGGTCTTTGTGGGCGCGTACGCCACCCACCCGATCACCGGCGCCCAGATCCCCATCTTCATCGCCGACTACGTCCTGATGAGCTACGGCACCGGCGCGATCATGGCGGTGCCCGGTCAGGACGAGCGGGACTGGGAGTTCGCTGAGGTCTTCGACCTGCCGATCGTGCGGACGGTGCAGCCGCCTGAGGACTTCGACGTCGACAACGGCAAGGCGTACACCGGGGACGGTCCGGCGATCAACTCCCCAGCCACACCCGTGGAGAACGGCCCGGACCTCAACGGCCTGAAGGTCGAGGAGGCCAAGAAGGCCATGATCGACTGGCTGGTGGCCAACGGGCACGGCGAACGAGCGGTCACCTACCGGCTGCGGGACTGGCTGTTCAGCCGGCAGCGGTACTGGGGCGAGCCCTTCCCGATCGTCTACGACGAGCACGGGCTGCCGGTTGCGCTGCCGGAGGAGATGCTGCCGATCGAACTGCCTGAGCTGGAGGACTTCAGACCGAAGACCTTCGACCCGGAGGACTCTGAGTCCAACCCGGAGCCGCCGCTGAGCCGGGCCACCGATTGGGTGGAGGTCACGCTGGACCTGGGAGACGGACCCAAGACCTACCGCCGCGACACCAACACCATGCCGAACTGGGCCGGCTCCAGTTGGTACGAGCTGCGTTACCCGGACCCCACCAACAGCGAGCGGTTCTGCGATCCGGCCAACGAGGCGTACTGGTTGGGGCCGCGTAAGGAAGGGGAGTCCGGCGGCGTCGACCTGTACGTCGGCGGCATGGAGCACGCGGTCCTGCACCTGCTGTACGCGCGGTTCTGGCACAAGGTCCTGTACGACCTGGGCTACGTCACCAGCAAGGAGCCGTTCCACAAGCTGATCAACCAGGGCTACATCCAGGCGTACGCGTACACCGACTCCCGGGGCGCGTACGTGCCGGCCGAGGAGGTCGTGGAGGAGGCGCCCGGCGTCTACACCTGGAAGGGCCAGCCGGTCAAGCGTGAATACGGCAAGATGGGTAAGTCCCTGAAGAACGTCGTCACGCCTGACGAGATGTGTCAAACCTACGGCGCTGACACCTTCCGGGTTTATGAGATGTCGATGGGGCCGCTGGAGGTCTCGCGGCCGTGGGAGACCCGGGCCGTGGTGGGCTCCTTCCGCTTCCTGCAGCGGGTGTGGCGGAACCTGGTCGACGAGTACACCGGCAAGTCCCGGGTGGTGGACACCCCAGCGGACGAGGAGACACGCAGGCTGCTGCACCGGGTCATCGACGCGGTCCGGCGCGACATGGAGACTCTGCGCTTCAACACCGCGATCGCCAAGATGATCGAGCTGAACAACCGGTTGACGCAGATCGCGACCGACGGTGCGCCGCGCGAGGTCGCCGAGCCGCTGGTGCTGATGCTGGCGCCGATAGCGCCCCACATCGCCGAGGAGCTGTGGCGGGTGGCGCTAGGGCACGAGGACACCGTAGCGTACGCCCCCTTCCCGGTTGCGGATCCGGAACTGGTCAAGGGGGAGAGCGTGACCTACCCGGTGCAGGTCAACGGCAAGGTCCGGACCAGGATCGAGGTGCCGGCCGACGCGGATGAGGCGGCGGTGCGGCAGGCGGCCTTGACCGAGGAGAAGGTGGCCGCGCTGCTGGACGGACGCGAGCCTCGCAAGGTCATCGTGGTTCCCGGACGGATGATCAGCATCGTGGTGTGAGCCATCGCCGGTCGTCATAAGAAGTCATAAGAAGCCGTCATGAGAACGGGTCAGGGCGCCAAAACCCTGGCCCGTTCTCATAGCCCTTGTCCCTCCACTTTCCTCCACCTGGGCCGCGGCCTTGTGGGCAGCCGGTCACTTTGCCCTAGTTCGTCGGGGCGGTGTCAGGCGCGCCTGACACCCTGAGTGTCAGTGTCAAAGACCCGACTCAGCGGCCCCCCTTGGCCAATCCGTTCTGACGTCACGCTTCTGACCAGCGAATTCGCACTCCGGCACACGGCGCTCTTCGGTCGTTTCCAATTGACGGTGGAGCAAAGTGGAGTACAGTGGGCCACGGTGGTGGGGCTGGGAAGGTCTCGCCAGCCCTGGGGGGAAGGTGATGGGCCGATGTTTCTCGGTACCCACACCCCGCGCCTGGACGACAAGGGGCGGTTGATCCTTCCCGCGAAGTTCCGGGACGACCTGGCGGGAGGTCTCGTGATCACAAAAGGGCAGGAGCGTTGCCTCTATGTGTTCCCGATGACCGAATTCCGCCGCATCGCCGATCAGCTCCACACCACACCCATGACCAACAAGGCCGCCCGCGCCTACAGTCGGGTGTTTTTCGCCAGCGCTTTCGATCAGGTACCTGACCGTCAAGGGCGTATCACCATCCCACCCCCATTGCGGGAGTACGCCGGCCTTCGCCGTGATCTGGCGGTGATCGGCGCTAGCAGCCGGGTCGAGATCTGGGATCTCCAGGCGTGGGAGACCTACCTGACGGAGAGCGAGAAATCCTTCTCCGATCTCTCGGAGGAGGTGGTACCCGGCCTGTGAGGCGCGAGGCCTCGCTGTGCGTGTCGCGAGGTCTCCAGCCGCTCGGCGTTTCCTGGCTCCTCTTCCCCGGTGCCAGGCGCGGGCGAGCGGATGGGGACCCCGCGACACGCGGCCATCCGGATAATCCGGACAATCGCCTGGTACCGCGTCCGGCACGGTGATCATGGAACCGTCGGGGGCGTACGCCGTACAAGGGGGTTGAGATGGGGGAGGAACGCGTCGCGGAGGACCGGGATTTCACCACAGGCCCGCGGGCGTCCCCGGAGTCTCACGGCCACATACCGGTCATGCGGGAGCAGGTAGTCACGCTGCTCACGCCGGCCGTCGCTGACCGGGACGCGGTCTATCTGGACGCCACAGTCGGTCTCGGGGGCCATGCCGAGGCACTGCTGGAACGCCACCCCCGGCTACGGTTGATCGGCCTGGACCGGGATCCGGTGGCCTTGGCCAGAGCCGGTGCCCGGCTGGGGCGTTTCGCCGACCGTGTTGAGCTGGTGCACGCCATATTCAGCGACCTCGCCACGGTGCTGGACGATCTGAGCGTTGACCGTGTCGACGCGGTGCTGTTCGACCTCGGTGTCTCCTCCCCGCAACTGGATGAGGTGTCGCGGGGCTTTTCCTACGCTCAGGACGCCCCCCTGGATATGCGGATGGACCAGACCGCCGGCGGCATCACCGCCGAGGAGATCGTCAACAGTTACCCGGCGGAGCAACTGGCCCGCATCCTGCGGGAATACGGCGAGGAACGCTATGCGGGTCGCATCGCGGCGGCGATCGTCGCCGCGCGTCGCCGTCAGCGCCTGACCTCCAGCGCCCAGCTTGCTCAGCTGGTCCGAGACGCGATCCCCGCTCCGGCCCGCCGGCACGGCGGCCACCCGGCCAAGCGCACCTTCCAGGCGCTGCGGATTGAAGTCAACGGTGAATTGGAGGCGTTGCGTACGGCCTTACCCGACGCCTTGGCGAGGCTACGGGTGGGGGGACGACTCGTGGCTTTGTCCTACCACTCCCTGGAAGACCGGATCGTCAAACAGGTCTTGACCAGTCAGGCGCGCTCCAGCGCGCCTCCCGACCTACCGATCGAGCCGGAGAACATGGCTCCGACCCTCCGCCTGCTCACCCGGGGCGCCCAGCAGCCCGACGAGGTTGAGGTGGCGATCAATCCCAGAGCAGCGTCGGCGCGGTTGCGGGCCGCTGAGAAGATCAGGGAAGGTGGTGGACAGTGAGGGCACGAGGTCACAACCTCGAAACAGCACAAGGGACATCCGCCGCTGCGTCGGCCTTACGGCAGGCCGGCACGGACAGCCGTACCTGGCTGCGAGTAGCGCCGCCACCACCCATCACGGCGCCCCGCCTGCCTTTTGTGCTTTTGGTCCTGCTGCTGGTCACCGCCGGAATCCTCGGTCTTCTGATGCTCAACGCGAAGATCAACGAGGATGCGCTCCGGCTCAGCGCGCTGCGGGAGCAACAGTCCACTCTTGACGCGCAGGAGCAGCGGTTGATTTCGGAGCTAGCCGAGTTGGAAGACCCCGGCAATCTGGCCGCGGCGGCCCGGCGTTTGGGTTTGGTGCCTGCGGAGGCGCCGGCGTTCCTGGAGCTCCCCGACGGTCGTGTGATTGGTGTTCCCCGCCCCGCCGGGGCAGCCGAGTAGACCAGAACGGATTGACATGGCGTGAGCGATTCTCGCGAGCACACCCCCCGGAGCCCGCGTGGGGAGTCCACCCGAAAGCCAGGCAGTGACGAGGCGGCCGCCGCCGCAGGGAGAGGCCGTACCTCGGACTCGCGGCGGGTGCACCGCGACGGCGATCCTGTCGTCGTGCCGTTGCGAGGCCGATCTGGCCTGTCCCAGGCCCGCCGGTACCGGCCCCGGGGCCGGACGATCCGCGAGGCGAGCGCGGACCGTGGCTCGGATCCTGTCCGGCCGACACTGCGGGTTGTCCGAGGGGGCGCCGTGGACTCCACACTTCCACGGCGCGGCGCCAGTCGAGAGTCGGGGGCCAACCGAGGCGCCGCGGTGTCCCGGGCCGGGATGGTCGGGCGAGGACAACGGAGCCGGGAACGCGGCACCACCCGGCAAACCGGGGCACGAGCGTCTCAAACCAGCGGTCGCGCCGCGGCAGCGACCCCCCGTAAGGCGCCTCTTGGCAGCGGAGTCAGACGATCCGCCACCGCTCAGGTCCGCGCCTCCGGCTCAACCCGGGGCGCATCTCGGCGCCGTACCCCCAGCGCCCCTTCCCGTCCCAGCCGTGTCCTGCGTCGCATCCAGACTCTGCAACGCCCACGCAAACCGATTCGGCTGGGGAATCCCATGCGGCGGCTGCGCCTGAGCACCGTGGTGCTGGTCTCCCTCTTCGTGATCATCGCGGGGCGCCTGGTGCAGATCCAATTGACCGAAGCCGACGTGTACGCCGCCAACGCGATGGAGCAACGGAGTGTGGAGATCCCACTGCCGGCTCCTCGCGGTTCGATCCTCGACCGTACCGGCGCCATCCTCGCCCACAGCGTCGAGGCTCGTTACGTGTACGCCGATCCGTCGCTTGTGGAGGATCCGGAGGCCGTGGCGGCACAGCTGTCCCCACTGCTGGGGATCCAACGCTCTGTCCTGGCCGAGCAGATGCGGCCGCGTACCTTCGACAATGGTGAGCCGGTCCGGTTCGTCTATCTAGCCCGTGGGGTGCCGATCGAAATCGGGGATCGGGTGGTGGAGCTGGACATCCCAGGGATCGGGGTACGCCGCGACGAACGGCGGGAGGTACCCGGGCATGGGCTGGCCTCCAACGTGATCGGCTTCACCGGGACGGACAACGGGGAAGATATCGTCGGCCGCACCGGCCTGGAGGCGCGCTACGACGCGGTGCTCCAGGGCGTCGATGGGGTGCGGATCCAGGAGCAGGGCCGCAGCGGTGAGGCCATCCCCAACGGCTACCAACGCACCACACCAGCGCGGCCCGGGAGTTCACTCCAACTCACCCTGGACCGGGATCTGCAGTACGCGGTCCAGAACGCCCTCGATGCTCAGATGCGGCAGATGGGGGCCTACTTCGGTGCGGCGGTGGTGCTGGAGGCGCGGACCGGCGAGATCCTCGCCCTGGCCAGCTGGCCCACCTACGACGCGGCGAACCCCCGAAATGTCACGCCGGAGCAGTTGATGGATTACGCCACTGGCGCGGTGGTGGAACCCGGCTCGGTCCACAAGGCCATCGTGATCGCCGCTGCCTTGGAGGAGGGGATCATTACCCCCGAGTCCACTCCGGTGGTGCCGCCGAGTATTGAACGGGGTGGCGAGGTCTACACGGACACCCACCCACATGACACCCGGCCGATGACCATCGCCGGGATCCTGGCCCATTCCTCCAATGTGGGCACTATCCAGATCGCCGATGAGTTGGGCGCACAGCGGCTGTATGAATACCAGCGCGCCTTCGGGCTGGGGACGAGCACATCGTGTGGGTTGCCCGGTGAGGCGTCCGGTATCGTGCAGCCGCCGGAGAACTGGAGCGGCTCCAGCTACGGCTCCATCCCCCTGGGGTTGGGGGTGGCGGTCACGCCGTTGCAGATGACCGCGGCGTACGCGGCCATCGCCAACGACGGAGTGTGGGTCCAACCGCACCTGGTCCAAGGCATCATCAACGCGGATGGGGAGTTCCAACCGGCCGAGGAGCCGGAGCGGCGGCGTGTGATCTCGGAGCAGACGGCGGCCCAGATGCGTCAACTGCTGGAGGCGCCCGTGGTGGCCGAGGGCGGCACCGCCCACAGCGCCCAGATCGAGGGGTATCGGGTAGCCGGTAAGACCGGCACCGGCATGCGGGTGGTGGACGGAGAGTATGCGCCGGGGGACATCGCATCCTTCGTCGGGATGGCACCGGCCGATGACCCACGATTCGTGGTCGGGGTGTTCGCCCATGTGCCCAGCGGAGGCGGTGGCGGAGTGGCCGGGCCGGTGTTTGCGGACGTGATGCGGTTCGCGCTCCAGCGCTACGCCGTGCCCCCTACCGGTACCACGTCCCCGCACTTTGAGATCTATGCCTGACGCTGACTGTCGTGTGAGCCTGTCGTGTGGGCGGGCCGGTCCACGGCGTGTGAGTTGACCCACCGTCAGGCTCCACTGCCCCGCCGGCTTCAGACGGTGAGGTGGAGCCGTCCGGTGTGGGCCTGGACAGCGGCCTCGAAGACCTCAGTGGCGTCGCCGGGACGCCACTGAGTGGCGGTGGGCGGGCTCATCCAGTAGACGCGGTTCCGTAGGTACGGCGTGGGAGAAGCCGGTGCCCAGGAATCCTTGCCGTGCAGCGTCACATCACGGCAGCCGTTGAGGGCCGCGGGCAGAACAGAACCTGGAGTGATCACGAACAGCCACTTTTTATCGGGGGTGATCGCGGTGGGGCACCGCGCCCCGATGTGGTGATGGGTCGGGGAACCGATATGCGCGGGCACCTCCAACACGTCAAAGCGGTGACCGGTGACGAGGGCGATGCCCCACGGGGTGGTGGACCAGATCCGATCGACGTGAGCGACGTGGACGGTGGCGAGTTCCCGCCAACGCGCCAAGGGGTGTGGGCCAAGAACCCGACAGTGAGGGTCGCCGCAGTCGTAGCCGCCGTGGATGGGGATGGCCATGGGTGCCACAGGCCACCCCGCTTCCGCGTACCGGCGGGCGGCGGTGTGGAGGCGGCGATGAATGTGGCGGGCCCACAAGGTCTGAGGGGTCATCGGACCCGTGACGGCTCAGGAACGGCGTCGCCATGGAGCCGTTCTGACACCGGGGCCGGGTGGTGGGCGTTCCGCATCGGAGATGTCCCTTTGGTCAGCGGCGAGCCGGCGAAGCTTCCGTACCACAAGGTCCGCGCACCGGGCCACGGCTGGGGCCGCAAGCCATGGGGCGCCAGGATCTCCTCGATGAGCCGACGCGCACGCAGGTAGTAGGCGAGCTGGTGGGCGCCGCGTACCCGCAAGGCCTCTGTAAGCGGCGTACGGCCCTGGAACACCTCCAGGTGAGGGAAGACAGTCAGGTGCGGCGCGAGCGCGCGCAGCCGACGACTCAACTCCTCCAGAGGGTCCAATCCGACGCTGTAGGTCAACGAGGTGTCCAACCCGGCGGCGCGGGCGTGTGCGAGGAGGCCCGGCATGGCGGTGGGCGTCAGGCTGGCCTTGCCGGCGGGGAGCAGGAGGGGACGCCGGGTGAAGTGCTCAATGCTCAACAGCAGCAGGGCAGGAGCGACATCCTGGGCGATCAGCCGGAACGCCTGATCGCTGCGAAGCGCACAGGTCACCAGGCTGATCCTGGCCGGTACATCGTGGGCACGTAGGACCTGCCGCAGCGCCCGGGCGCGTACCAAGACAGCGGTCTCGGCTTCGCAACAGGCGGTGGTGAGCAGGACCTCCTCAAGATCAGTCAGGCGGCGCCCCGGGGGAAGCCCGTCGGCGATGGTCCGCAGCAGACGGGTGCATTCTTCAAGCGGCCGTGTACGCAACCCCTCGAAGTCCGGTGCAGAGGTGACAGCGCTGAGAGGGCAGCCACAGCCAGGGCATCGGGAGCCCGCACCGGGGCCGATGACAGCCAAGCGGCCATCCGCCCGAAGCGGCCCTTCGGGCCGCTCGTCGGCCTCGATGTTCGTCACGATCGCGACCGGGGTGTTCTCCACCCTCAATTCACCGGTGGGTCTTAGGCCGCTTTCGCGCGTGGCGTCGGGGGCGAGGTGGAGCCGGAACGGGGAACCCGCGCGTCCGGTCAGCACCATCACCTGGTGCTCGTCCGTTGGGGAGGCGCCTTCCACGGTGGGGCGGAGCGTGAGGCGGACCCGACTGTCCAGGCGGTCATGGATGCCGTAGAGGGAGAGCGCGATCAGAACGGCCTCAGGGAGCTCCACGCGGTACCGGTGGGCCTGTTGTTCCCACACCGACAGGATCGACCGGTGGGGTCGGGTATCGACCGGATGGCGTTCGGGCATAAGACCGGTTCTCCTCCAACGGGGGGTGTTCAGGCGGGAGGACGCGTACCCGGAGGTGGCGACCACCCGTAGGTGGCCGCCACGGTTCTCCGAGGGTGACTGGTGTTACCGAAGGTGATGTCCGCATCACCGATTGCAGAACGTAACAAGCTGTTCTGACCTGCTACAACGCGGAATCGTGAATGATCGGTGCTCATAATCGGCGCGACCGATCAACACGGGTAGTGGCTGATCGCGAAAACAGGCATGATCAGCTCGCGTTGGCCCGTAGAGGTGGTATGAGGGCGTGGCGAGCGGCACATGATCGCCTGAGCTGGTCATTTCACGTGGTCAGCGGTCCGGTGGATGAGAGGGGGCGTGATGGATCTACCCGGACTCGGGCGCCCGACGAAGGCGGGCCCAACGATGACGGTATGGTCTCCACCCGTGTCCGGATTTCCGCGTCCTTCCACGGCGCGTTCCGTACCGCTGACGGCGCTCGCCACCCGGCTCGGCGTCCATGTCGTGACCAGTGGTGATGATGTGGACGCCCGTACAGGCGACGTCCACGTCACCGGTGTCACCCTCGCCAGTGGTTCGGTTCAGCCCGGTGATCTTTACGCCGCACTTCCCGGCTCCCGACGGCACGGTGCCGAATTCATCGCACAGGCCCGCCAGGCGGGCGCGGTCGCGGTCCTCACCGACCACGCCGGCGCCACCGCGGCGGCCGCCGTTGGACTGCCGGCGTTGGTGGTCGACAACCCACGGGCAGCCCTGGGCGGAATCGCCGCTCAGATCTACGGGGACCCCACCAGTCGGCTGCCGGTTATCGGAATCACTGGCACGAACGGTAAAACCTCCACCACTTATCTCATCGAGGCCGGCCTCCGCGCAGCGGGGCACCGGACCGCCCTGATCGGCACGGTGGAGACCCGCCTCGGGGACGTCCGACTGGCCAGCGAACGCACCACGCCCGAGTCACCGGAACTGCAGGCGCTGTTGGCGGTGGCGCTGGAACGGGGCGTCACGGCGGCCGTCATGGAGGTATCCAGCCACGCGCTGGCGTTGGAGAGGGTCACAGGGACCCGGTTCGCGGTAGGGGCGTTCACCAACTTCGGCCACGAGCACCTGGACTTTCACGGCACTATCGACGAGTACTTCGCGGCCAAGGCCCGCTTGTTCGACGGCCGGTGCGCGCACGAGGTCGTCAACCTGCGCAGCCCACAGGCTCACGGGTTGGTGAAGGCGGACACGATCACGGTGGCCGCCGCCGATGTCGCGCCAGACCGGGCAGTGACCTGGCGGGCTGGAACCGTCAGGCCCGAGGGCTTCGACCAGCACGTCACCGTGACGGGCCAGGACGGGACGCGAGTGGAGCTGACAGTACGGATTCCGGGCGCGCACAACGTCGAAAACGCGTTGGTCGCCCTGGCCTGCCTGACGGCGGTGGGGGTCGACCCAGAGGTGGCGGCGGCGGGAATCGCCAGCTGCCCAGGGGTACCTGGACGTATGGAAAAAGTAACGGCGCCGGGACCGGTGCTCGGCGTGGTCGACTACGCCCATAAACCGGACGCCGTTAGGACCGTGCTGACCGCGCTCAGCGAGATCACGCCCGGACGGCTGCTGTGCGTCATCGGCGCCGGCGGGGACCGGGACCACGGCAAGCGTGCTCTGATGGGCGAGGCTGCGGCTCGGTACGCGGACGTGGTGATCGTGACCGATGACAATCCGCGTACCGAGGACCCGGCCGCCATCCGGGCCGCGGTGCTGCGGGGAACCGCCGAGGTGCCGGGCGCCACGGTCCGAGAGGTGGCCGATCGTCGGGCGGCGATCATCGCAGCCGTCGCGGAGGCCGGCCCCGGCGACACTATCGCGGTCTTGGGCAAGGGCCATGAACAGAAACAGGAGGTGGCCGGGCAGGTGCTGCCCTTCGACGACCGTATGGAGCTGGCGGCGGCGCTGACCGCCCGGTTCTCTGATCCGTCCCTGGCCCATGACGGGACGGAGCCTTCAGACCAACGGTCGCTACTGCACCCTTCAACACAGAGCGGACCTAAACAGACGGGAGCCTGCCGGTGATTCCGCTGACCCTGGCCGAGGTGGCCGAAGCCACCGGTGGCCGCCTGACGGGTGGCGCGGACCCGACGACCCGGGTGACCGGTCCGCTCGAGTACGACTCTCGGAAGGTCACGCCGGGCGGGTTGTTCCTGGCATTGCCCGGGGAACGCGTCGACGGCCATGACTTCGCCGCCGACGCCATCGGACGAGGCGCCGTCGCGGTACTCGCCGGCCGTGAGGTGGATGTCCCAGCGATCGTCGTAGCCGATCAGCTGCCGGCGCTGGGGCGGCTCGCGCGCGCCGTCGTGAACCGGCTCCCCGAGCTGACCGTGGTCGGAGTGACCGGCTCCTCGGGTAAGACCACCACCAAGGACCTGATCGGACAGTTGTTGGCCAGGTTGGGTCCTACGGTGGCGCCGCCGGGCACCCTCAACAACGAGCTCGGCCACCCGTACACGGTCCTCAAGGCCACCCAGGACACCCGCTTCCTGGTGTTGGAGAAAGCCGCGCGTGGGGTGGGGCACATTGAATATCTGTGCCAGATCGCGCCCCCACGGATCGGCGTGGTGATCAACGTGGGGGTCGCTCACATCGGTGAGTTCGGTTCCCTGGAGGTCACCGCCGCTGCCAAGGCCGAGCTGGTCGAGGCGCTGCCGTCTGAGGGCGTGGCGATCCTCAACGCCGACGACCCCAGGGTGGCGGCCATGGCGGACCGTACGCGCGCACGGGTGGTCCTGGTGGGGGAGGCGCCCCATGCCGAGCTGCGCGCCGTCGATGTTCAGCTCGATGCGCGGGGCTGCCCCGCGTACACCCTGGTGACCCCGGAGGGGAGCACCCGAGTGAGGCTGCGCCTGTCCGGTGCCCACCAGGTCGGCAACACCCTGGCCGCCGCGGCGGTAGCCCGCGAGGCCGGGATGGGACTGGATGAGCTGGGTCAGGCTTTGAGTGACCTGACCGTAGTCTCCAGCCGAAGAATGGATGTGTTCGACCGCCCCGATGGTGTGACCGTCATCGACGACTCCTACAACGCCAACCCTGGCTCCATGGCGGCCGCTCTCCGCGCGTTGGTCGCCATCGGGCGAGGACGGCGCACCTGGGCGGTGTTGGGATACATGGCTGAGCTGGGTGAGGCAGAGACCGCCGGCCATGAGGAGGTCGGCGCCCTGGCGGCCCAGCTGGGGGTGGACCAGATCGTGGTGGTTGGGCCCGCGGCGGCGGCGATCGCAACCGGCGCCGCCACACAAGCGGACTGGGGAGGAGAGACGGTGCAGGTAGCTGACCAGGAGGCGGCAGTGGACCTGCTAACGCGGCGACTACAGCCGGGCGATGTGGTGTTGGTGAAAGGATCCCGGTACCAGACCTGGGATATCGCTGACGCGTTGCGTGCCGCTGGGGAGCAGCCTGCCCCGGCTACGGCCGCGGAGTGGGGGCCCCAGGCATGAGATCGGTCATCGTCGCGGCCTTCGTCGCTTTCGCGATCTCGCTGTTCTGCACCCCCATCGCGATCAAGTACTTCCGCCGGCTGCGGGTGGGGCAGCCGATCCGGGAGGAGCTGGGGTTGGCCGCCCACGAGGGCAAGAAAGGCACCCCCACGATGGGCGGTGTGGTGTTCATCCTCGCCACCGTCATCGCCTACATCGTCGGCCACTTGGTGCTGGCCACCATGCCGGAGTCCGCGACCCGGCATCACGGCCCGACCGTCACCGGGGTGGTGCTGCTGGGCCTGTTCGTCTTCTGCGGCCTGGTGGGTTTCCTTGACGACTTCCTGAAGGTCCGTAAACGCAACAGCCTCGGCCTGAACAAGCGTGGCAAAGTGATCGGCCAGTTCGTGGTCGGCCTCTTCTTCGGAGTCCTGGCGCTGTACATCCCCAACAGCCAGGGCATCACGGTTGCCTCCGATCACATCACCTTCGTCGGGGACATCGACTGGCTGCGGATCGGCAACATCGCCTCGGTGATCCTGTTCTCGTTCGTGGTGATCGCGGCCTCCAACGGGGTCAACCTCACCGACGGTCTGGATGGCCTGGCCACCGGCTCATCGGTCATGGTGCTCGCCGCGTACGTGGCCATCGGTTTCTGGCAGTACCGGCACGCCTGCGCAGACCCCTCGACCCCCCTGTACTGCTACGACGTTCGGGACCCGCTGGAGATCGCCTTGGTGGCCGGCGCGGCGGTGGGGGCCCTCTTCGGGTTCCTGTGGTGGAACGCCTCACCCGCCCGGATCTTCATGGGTGACACCGGCGCGCTCGGGCTGGGTGGTCTGATCGGTGGCCTGGCGATGGCCTCCAAGACCTTGCTGCTGCTGCCGATCCTGGGCGGCCTCTTCGTGATCATCACGATGTCGGTGATCATCCAGATCATCTCGTTCCGCAGCACCGGCCGCCGGGTCTTCCGGATGGCGCCCCTGCAGCACCACTTCGAACTGGCCGGATGGAGCGAGGTCAACATCGTCATCCGGTTCTGGATCATCTGCGGTATCGGCGTGGCGATCGGGCTCGGCCTGTTCTACGCCGACTTCCTGGCGGTGGTCGGCTGATGGACTCACCACAGCGGGGGTACGCGGACCGCGGGGTCCTAGTCGTCGGGGCCAGGGTGGCCGGTGCCGCCGCGGCCCGGGTGCTGGCCCGACTGGGCGCCCGGGTAACGGTGGTGGACCGCACCCGCACCGCTCAGCTGGAGGAGCTGGCCGACCAGGGGATCACCACCCTGGTCGCCGACGACACCTCCCCGGTGTCGCTGGAGGGGGTGGACCAGGTGGTGGTCTCCCCCGGCGTCCCCCCTGGGCATCCGCTGGTGCAAGCGGCGGCGCGCGCCGGGATCGAGGTCTTCAGCGAGCCGGAGCTGGCGTGGCGTCTGCGAGGACCGGACGCCGCGCCGTGGCTGGCGGTGACCGGCAGCAACGGGAAGACCACCACGGTGACCATGCTGGCCGACATGCTCAGGGCGGCTGGGCTCCGGGCGGCCGCGCTCGGCAACATCGGCGAGCCACTGGTGGACGTGGTGATGGAGCCGCGCTACGACGTGATCGCGGTGGAGTTGTCCAGCTTTCAGCTGCACTGGTCGATCCGGTTGGCGCCGTCGGCGGGGGCGCTGCTGAACTTGGCCGACGACCATCTGGACTGGCATGGCGGATTCGAGGCGTACGCGGCCGCCAAGGCCCTGATCTGGCGGGGTGAGGGCGGTGTGGATGCGCGGGCGGCCGCTGGCCGGTCCTCGGACGCTTCCGGATCGCCCCATGATCCGCTCATCCGTCTGGGGACACCGGTCGCGGTCGGAAACGCCGATGATCCCCGGGTGGCGGCGCTGCTGGCGCAGGCGCCCGGTCGGCGTGTGGGATTCACCGTGGGGCCGCCCGGCCCGGATCAGCTCGGTGTGGTCGACGGGGTTCTGGTGGACCGGGCCTTTGAGGGCGGTGAGCTAATCGCCGCCGATAAGGTCCGGCCCTCCGGCGTTCACAACGTGGCCAACGCGTTGGCGGCGGCGGCCTTGGCGCGGGCGGCGGGCGTACCCCCCGACGCCGTCAGGCGGGGCCTGGAAGGCTACGTACCACAGCCGCACCGCAACGCGGTGGTGGCCACGGTCAACGGGGTGACGTTCGTCGACGACAGCAAGGCGACCAACCCGCACGCGGCGGCTGGTTCGCTCACCGCGTACCCCCGGGTGGTGTGGATAGCGGGCGGCCAGTTGAAAGGGGTGGAGGTGGACGACCTGGTCGCCTCCATCCGAGACCGCCTGGTGGGTGCGGTCCTGCTCGGGGTGGACCGGAAACGGATCGCCGCCGCGCTGGCGCGACACACCCCCGACATCCCCGTGGTGGATGTGACGAGCACCGATGATGGAGCCATGCGACAGGCTGTAGCGGCCGCGTGGCGGCTCGCTCGGCCCGGGGACACCGTGTTGCTGGCGCCAGCGGCGGCGTCGCTGGATATGTACCCGAGCTACGCGCACCGGGGACGTGCCTTTGCCGAAGCGGTGGCCGAGGTGACAGGGAGTACCGGAGCGGTCGCACAGTAACCCGGCCGATGCGGCCGCGGGTCGCGGATCGCGACAGGGACAGCGACGAGGAGGGCCGTGCCGTGGTCGCGACAGGGGCGTCTCAACCCACCACTCCCAGGGTCGGACTGTGGGGGCCGGCCGCGGCGTTGCGTGGCCTGCTCGACCGGCCGCTGGCCTCCTATTACCTGCTGCTGGCGAGCTCCGCGCTGCTGCTGGCCATCGGGCTGGTCATGGTCTTCTCGGCCACCAGCGTCGACGCGCTGCGCGATGAGGGGAACGCGTGGGCTGAGGCCAGCCGGCAGGCCTGCTGGGCACTGGTGGGGCTGGTGGCGTTCTGGATTACGCAGCGGCTCCCTGTGCGCACCTACCGGTTTTTAGCTTTCCCGCTGTTGGTGGTCAGCCTGGCGCTGCTGTCGCTGCTCGCGGTGTTTCCCAGTGTCCAGATCGGGCCGGTGCAGACCGAAGAGCTATGGCTTCAGCTGGGGCCGTTACAGGTACAGCCATCCGAGATCGCCAAGGTGGCGCTCACCCTGTGGGGAGCTGACGTGCTCGTCCGCAAAGGGCGGAACATCGGCACCTTCCGGGAGTTGGCCGTCCCCCTCTTCCCCGTCGTCGGGCTGTTGTTCGCCACGATGTACAACGACCTGGGGACGCTGCTGTGCCTGCTGCTGATTTTCCTGGCGCTGCTGTTCGTGGCGGGGGTGCGGATCCGGATCTTCGTCGCGATGTTCGGAGTGGCGCTGGTCGGGGTTCTCTTGCTGATCGTCAACCGTTCCTACCGGCTGCAGCGGTTCACGTCGTTCCTGGACCCCGAGGCCGATGCCTGGGGCAGCGGGTACCAGGCCGTCCAAGGGCTGTACGCGGTAGCGGACGGAGGATGGTTCGGCGTTGGTCTGGGGGAGGGGCGGCAGAAATGGGACTGGCTGCCCCACGCCAACAATGACTTCATCTTCGCGATCATCGCCGAGGAGTTGGGTGTGGTCGGCTCGGTGGTGGTGCTTACGCTGTTCGCGGTCCTGGCCTACGCCGGGCTACGGATCGCGCGTCGAGTCGACGATCCGTTCCGGAGGTTGGTCGCGGCGGCGGTGACGGTCTGGTTGGTCGGTCAGGCCGTGATCAACATAGGGGGCGTCGTGGGGCTGGTACCGATCACCGGCCTGCCGTTGCCGTTCATCTCCGACGGCGGTAGCGCCTTGGTGGTGGTGTTGGCCGCGGTCGGGATGCTGGCTTCTTTCGCCCGGGCCGAGCCGGACGCGGCACGGGCCCTGCACGCCCGCCCTGCCGGACGCTTGGTCCGCCTGCTGTGGGCTCCCCTCCCGCCGCTGCCGAAGGAGCCGCCGAAGGAACAGCCCACGCGGCCTCGACCCGCTGCCACTACCCGGCGGCGGGTGCCCCCTTCCCGAGGGGACCGGCGACGCCCAGGCCTGGGCGCGGGGCGGCGCGGTGATCGGGTGTAGGAGAAACTAGGCGGCAAGCCGGGTATCCGTATCTGAGTGTGTGCCGAGGGGTGACAGGTGAGCGAGCGAACCACAGGACGCAGCACCGCGCTACGGTCAATCGTGCTGGCCGGGGGCGGTACCGGGGGGCATATCTACCCACTTCTGGCGTTCGCGGATTGTTTGCGTCGGCACGACCCGGATCTGCGGATCACCTGTCTGGGCACGCCCCGTGGGCTGGAGGCGGACATCATTCCGGCGCGCGGCTATGACCTGCGGTTAGTGCCCGCGCACCCACTGCCGCGGCGTCCTGGGCTGGATCTGTTGCGTACCCCGCTGCGGATGCACCGGGCTGCCAAGGCCGCCCGCGCCGTGCTGGACGCGGTGGAGGCCGATGTGGTGGTGGGGTTCGGGGGCTACGTCGCGGTCCCGGCCTACCAGGCGGCGCGTCGCCGTGGCATCCCGCTGGTGCTGCATGAGATCAACGTGCCCCCAGGCGTGGCCAACCGGCTCGGAATGCGGTACACCCGGCATGTGGCGGTGGGGTTCCCCCACCAGCGGGTCCAGTCCCCCATCCTCAAGGACGCTCGCGTGGTCGGGGTGCCCCTGCGTACCGCGATCACCCGTCTGGACCGGGCGGCTGAGCGGGAGCGGGCCCGCGAGTACTTCGGCCTGGCGCCCGATAAACCCACGTTGTTTGTGTTTGGTGGCTCACAGGGAGCGCGCACCATCAACGTCGCGATGGCCGGTGCCGCGCGGGCACTGGTGACCGCAGGGATCCAGGTGCTGCACGTGATGGGTGCCCGCAACGAACCGGTGGAGATTCCCTCCGACATCAAGCACAGCTATGTCACCCTGACCTACCTGTCTGAGATGGAGATGGGGTACGCGGCGGCGGACCTGGCGCTGTGCCGGAGTGGAGCTATGACGTGCGCGGAGGTCGCGGCGGTCGGGCTGCCCGCGGTCTACGTTCCGTATCCGCACTCCAACCGGGAGCAGTACCGTAACGCTCGGCCAGTGGTGGAAGCCGGTGGTGGTCTGCTGGTTGATGACTCGGAGCTCACCGCCGACTGGATTACCTCAACGATCATCCCGTTGATCACCGACCCGTCGCGGTTGGAGGCGATGGGTGCGGCGGCTGCGGCCTACGGGCGCCGTGACGGCGACGAGGCGTTACGGCAGTTCGTGCTTGAGGTGGTGAGTGGGCGATGAGTAACTCGATGGCGGGGGGTGCAGGAACGGTGACGAGCGTGACCAACGACAGTGGTGTCGAGGAGCTCACCGCCGAGGATCTGGGGCGGGTCCACCTGATCGGGGTCGGTGGGGTCGGGATGAGCGGGCTGGCGCGGCTGCTGCTGACCCGTGGGATCCCCACCTCCGGAAGTGAGTTGCGGGAGTGGCCGGCCCTCGCCACGCTCCGGGCGCTCGGTGGCAAGATCCATATGCGGCACACGGAGTCCAATCTGGATGAGGTGGACACCGTGGTCTATTCGACCGCTATCCCGGCGGATCATCTGGAGCTAGTTGAGGCGCGGCGTCGGGGCTTGCGGATCCTGCACCGTTCTCAAGCGCTCGCCGCAGCGATGACCGGTCGGCGGGCGGTGGCCATCGCGGGCACCCACGGCAAGACCACCACTACCTCAATGGTCACGTTGGTACTGCAGCATTGCGGGCTGGACCCGTCCTTCGTGATCGGTGGTGAGATCTCGGAGGCGGGCTCCAACGGGCATCACGGCTCGGGCGAGTACTTCGTCATCGAAGCGGACGAAAGCGACCGGTCGTTTTTGCGGTACCGCCCGTATGTCGCCGTGGTTACCAACATCGAGGCCGATCACCTCAACACCTACGGCGACCTGGAAGGACTGCATGAGGCCTTCCTGGATTTCGCGCGGCGGATCGAACCGACAGGCTTTTTGGTCACCTGCGCCGACGACCCGGGGGCTCGGCGGCTCGCCGCAGCCGCCCGTGAGGCCGGAATCACGGTGTACACCTACGGCGAGGCGGCCGACGCCGATCTACGGATCAGTGAGGTGGCCTCCTCCACCGCCGGGGTGCGTTACCGGGCGGAGCTCGACGGCGCTGATCTTGGGGAGTTCACCCTCCCGGTCCCGGGGCGACACCTCGGGCTCAACAGCGCGGGGGCGTTGTTGGTCGCGCAGCGCTTGGGCCTACCGACGCGGGGGATCAGGGAGGCGTTGGCGTCCTTCCCCGGGGTGCGGCGGCGTTTCGAATTGAAGGGGATCGCCGATGGGGTGCGGGTTTATGACGAGTACGCCTACCACCCCACGTCGATGACGATGGCGCTGCAGACGCTGCGGGAGGTCGCCGATCAGGGACGGCTGCTGGTGGTCTTCCAGCCCTACCGGGTCTACCGCACCCGGGATCTGCGGACCGAGCTCGCCGCCGCGCTCGCCTTGGCCGACGAGGTCATCGTCATGGAGGTCTTTGGACCTGGTGAGGTCCGTGGGCCCGGTGAGGGAGGGTTGGCGTTGTACGAGGCGATCAACCTGCCCGAAGAGCGGAAGGTTTTCGTCCCTTCGTGGTCGGATGTGCCAGGAGAGGTGGCGCGTCGGGCCCGGCAGGGAGACGTGGTGGTCACCATGGGTGCCCCTCCGATCTCCCTGATGGGTGACGAACTGTTGGCGGCCCTGGCGCAGCGCGCGTGATCTCCCGACGGGGACGCACGCCGGGGGACGCCGGCTCGCCGCGGCGGTGGCGCCTGGTTAAAGCCGGTCGGGACGCCGTGCCCGCGTTGTCCCGACGCTGGGGGATCCGTTTCCGGTTGGCGCGTCTGCGGCGCAACCTGTGGGCCCTGGGGGTGCTGCTCGGGGTGGGGGTTGTGGCCACCGGGCTGTGGATCGTCTACGGCACCGGGGTGATGGGGGTGGAACGGATCCGGGTGACGGGCACGCGGATCGTCACCGCCGATCAAGTCCGACAGGCGGCCGGGGTGGCGCTGGAGACGCCCTTGGCCCGGGTGGATCTTGACGAGGTTGCTGCCCGGGTCGAGGAACTAGCCCCGGTGCGGCAGGTGGTCGTGGAGCGAGACTGGCCTCATACCTTGGTGGTGCGGGTCACCGAGCGTACCGCTGTCGCGGTGGTCCCCACGGCCGGTGGCTACTGGCTCCTCGACGCAACTGGGGTGGCGTACCACCGGGTGTCCCACCCGCCGGAGAATCTGCCCGTGATACGGGTATTGCACCCCAGGCCGCAGGACGCGACCACGCAAGGCGCGCTTCGTGTGCTGGCGGCGCTCACCCCCACTCTGCGGGAGCAACTGGTGGCGTTGGTGGCTGAGTCACCGACGCGAATCAGTCTGGAACTGACCGAGGGACGCACCGTGATATGGGGAGATGCGTCCCGTAGTGAGCAGAAGGCGGAGGTGGCGACTGTGTTGCTGGAACAGCCCGGCACCATTTATGACGTCAGTTCCCCAGATATTGTCACTACCCGGTGAGGTTCTGGACTGTCCGATGTCGTTCAGGCTGTCAGAATGCTCTTAAGGGGGACTCGACAGCTCGTCGGCGACACGCCGGACGAGTTGCTTGGCCCATGCCCTAGCACGACATACGTTTCGGCAAGATAGTGGTTGACATAACTATAAACCTCAACTTGAGGGTGAGGGTTTCGGAACGCGGATTGGCGTCCGCCGCCCGAATCGTCGCGGTCTCGACAGGGGGAAGGCAGGCAGTCCTATGACACCACCGCACAACTATCTCGCGGTTATCAAGGTCGTCGGTATCGGCGGCGGCGGTGTCAATGCCGTGAACCGGATGATCGAGGTCGGCCTCAAGGGCGTCGAGTTCATCGCAATCAACACCGACGCACAGGCACTGTTGATGAGCGACGCCGACGTCAAGCTCGACGTCGGCCGGGAGCTGACCCGTGGCTTGGGTGCGGGTGCCGACCCCGAGGTGGGACGTAGGGCCGCCGAGGACCACCGCGACGAGATCGAGGAAGTCCTCAAAGGCGCCGACATGGTGTTCGTCACCTGCGGTGAGGGTGGCGGCACCGGTACCGGTGGGGCGCCGGTGGTGGCCAGCATCGCTCGAAAGATCGGTGCGCTCACCATCGGTGTGGTGACCCGCCCGTTCTCCTTTGAGGGCAAGCGTCGGCAGATGCAGGCCGAGCAGGGGATTGAGGAATTGCGCAATGAGTGCGACACCCTCATCGTCATCCCCAATGATCGGCTGCTGCAGTTGGGCGACCGCAGCATAAGCATGATGGACGCTTTTCGGCAGGCCGATCAGGTGCTGCTATCCGGTGTTCAGGGCATTACGGACCTGATCACCACACCTGGTCTGATTAATTTGGACTTTGCCGACGTTAAGAGCGTCATGAGCGATGCCGGTTCCGCTCTGATGGGTATCGGGTCGGCGCGAGGCGATGACCGGGCGGTGCAGGCGGCCCAGGCCGCTATCTCCAGCCCATTGCTGGAGCAGAGCATGGACGGGGCCCGCGGCGTGTTGCTGTCCATCGCCGGCGGCTCGGATCTGGGGCTGTTCGAGATTAATGACGCGGCCCAGCTGGTCACCGATGCCGCGCACCCGGACGCGAACATCATTTTCGGTGCGGTGATCGATGACGCTCTCGGCGATGAGGTGCGGATCACCGTGATCGCCGCTGGCTTTGATGGAGGGACGCCGGAGTACCGGCCCACCGAACCACCACGGAAGTCCACCCAGCAGGCTGAGACGACTGTGCAGCTGTCGCCTCCGCCTCCTCCGCCGCCACCGCCGCCGGCGGCGCCGCGTCCTCCCGTGCCGCCGCCGCCCGCACCGGACCGCTCCGCGCAGCGGCGGGTGCTGTTCGATGACGTGGATGTGCCCGACTTCCTGAAAAACGGCGCCTGACCAGACGCGGGGCGCCCGCGTCATCCACATCGGTGAGTATGTCCGGGCCCGGTACGCTCTGCGTTCCGGGCCAGGTGCATGATCATCGATGAAAGGTGCCCCCACAGGTAAGGAAGGCGTAACGGTGTCTGAGCGGATCGCCGAGTTGGCGACCAATCTCGCCCGGGTTCGGGCTCGGATCGCCGCGGCATGCCAGGCCGCGGGTCGGGAGCGCTCGGAGATCACGCTGGTGGCGGTCACCAAACTGTTCCCGGCCAGCGATGTGATCGCGCTTGCTCGTCTGGGCGTGACCGACATCGGTGAGAACCGCGATCAGGAAGCCGCCGCCAAGGCCGCCGAGGTGGCCGCTGCCGGGGTTGAGGTCCGGTGGCACTACATTGGCCAGCTTCAGCGCAATAAGTGCCGTTCGGTGGTCCAATACGCCGATATGGTCCATTCCGTGGACCGGTTGCCGTTGGTCGAGACGCTGGCAGCCGCCGCTGACCGGTACCGGGAACGGCCGTTGGACGTCCTCCTTCAGGTCAACCTGGACGAAGAGGTCCAGAACGCGGCCTCAGGGAACGAAGGGGCAAATGGCGCCTCCAAACGCGGCGGCGCGCCCCCTTCCGCTATACCAGAGCTGGCTGAGGCGGTAGCGGCTCAGCCGAGCCTGCGACTGCGTGGAGTGATGGCGGTAGCACCTTTGGGAGCCGACCCGGCGGTCAGTTTTCAACGGCTCGCGCAGGTGGCTCAACACTTGACTGCCATATACCCCACGGCGACCATAATCTCCGCCGGGATGAGTGGTGATCTAGAGGCCGCAATCGCCCATGGTGCGACACACCTGAGGATCGGCAGCGGTTTGCTCGGGAAGAGACCGTCGGCGCGGTAGCCTACCTTTCGGGGTACCGAACTACATCGGTGTGATTCCAGGCGGTAACTATGCCCGCCGCTGGTGACGGGCAGTCAGGACACACCAGATGGCGCTACGGGAGGGAGGCACCCCATGGGTGCACTGCGCAAGGCGGGTGTATGGCTCGGCCTCATCGAGGACGAGGACGACCGTCGGTACGCCGATGACCGGCGCTATGACGACTATGAGGATGACTTTGAGGAAGAAGAGCCTGTGCCGCTGACGCCGCGGGCGCGTTCCATGGAACCCCGTGGAACGGTCCGGCCACTGGGACGGGTGCCGGTCACATCACCATCCCTCACCCAGGACAACCTGGCGCTGGCGCCTCAGGTCCAACTGCGGGAGCGGGCGGTAGCGCCTGAGGAGGAGCAGCAACAGCAGGCGTACCGGATCACCACGCTTCACCCGACCACCTATAACGAGGCGCGGACGATCGGGGAACATTTCCGTGAAGGCGTACCGGTGATCATGAACCTGTCGGAGATGGAAGAAGCAGACGCAAAACGCCTGGTTGACTTCGCGGCCGGCCTCGCGTTCGGTCTGCGGGGTACCATCGAGCGCGTCACCAACCGTGTGTTCCTGCTCTCACCGGCCAATGTCCAGGTGACCGCGGAGGACAAGGCGCGGATCGCCGAGGGCGGGTTTTTCAACCAGAGCTGAAACGAGGGCAAACGACCGGTGAACGTCGTCTGGCAGGTCGCTTACCTGGTCCTCTATGTCTTCATGATCCTACTCCTGTCCCGTTTGGTCATGGAGTATGTCCTGATTTTCGCCCGTCGCTGGCAGCCTGGGCGTGGGTCGGCGGCGGCCATGGAGGTCGTATGGAGTGTCACGGACCCGCCCTTGAAAGCGTTGAGGCGGGTGATCCCGCCACTTCGGATTGGTACCGTGAGTTTGGACCTGGCCTTCCTGGTGTTGCTGGTTATCGTGTACCTGCTGAATGACGTAGTGAATAACCAGATCCAGCCCTAGAGACCTAGGTCTAGATCACGACACCCGTGGTTGGGCATCAGCGCCTAAGTTGTTAGGCGATGGTGTCCAGGCAGCGTGCATACGCAGCCGCAAGCTGACCCGAGGAGTTTCGATGCCGTTAACCCCGGCCGACGTCCACAACGTCGCCTTCAAGAAGCCCCCTATCGGCAAACGGGGCTATGACGAGGAGGAGGTCGACGCTTTTCTCGACGAGGTCGAGCGGGAACTCGCGCGTCTGATCGAGGAGAACAGCGACCTCCGCGCCCAACTCGAACGTATCCGCGCAAGTGGCGGCGTGGCTCAGGGTGCTGACCCACGGCTCATTGCTGAGCACGCCGAACTGCAGTCTCAGGTGGAGCGCCTCCAACGGGAGAAGGCCGCCGCCGAGCAGGCGATACGCCAACTCCAGGAGGAGCTCGAGGCTCTCCGCGCTAGCAGTGCATCAGGCGGTGGAGGCGATGAGCAGCAGGCCCTGCGGGTGCTGATGCTGGCTCAGCGTACCGCCGATGATCACGTGGCTGACGCACGCCGCGAAGCCGACAAGTTGCTCGCGGACGCTCGGGCCAAGGCCGAGGAAGTGACCCGTGAGGCACGTAACAAGGCCGAGGCGCTGGAGCGGGACGCGCGGCAACGTCACCAGGAAGCGATGGGCGGCCTGGAGACGAAGCGTGCGGCGCTGCAGAAGCACATTGAGGAGCTCAAGGCGTTCGAGCGGGAGTACCGCACCCGACTCAAGGCCTTCCTGGAGAGCCAGCTGCGTGACTTGCACGGACGCGGTGAGGGCATCGAGGCAGAACTAAGCCGCAACGGAGAGGTTGACCGTGGCACCAGCGCATCCGGTAGCCTGGCCGGCGCGGGTCTTGGCTCCTACTCCGGCGGACGTAGCCTCGGTATGGGGCAGACGGACGGGACCGGTACTCGCTGAGGTGACGATCATGGGTCGTCACCTGTTGGGTGAAACCTGTGATCGTTCGTGCTCGGGAGTGCCCCGCGCACGTACGTGCGGGGGTGAGTCCTAGTGATCGTCGGTAGCCTGCTGCTGCTCTTGGTATCGGCGGGCTTGCTCGGTGGCGGTCTCGTCGCTGACTCGAACGCCCTGTTCGCCGGGTCAATAGGCACAAGCCTGTTGGCCGGCGTGGTGCTTTACGCCGGGGCGCGGCAGTCCACTGTCGCGCTCGGCGAGCGCCGTGCGGGGGTGCCTGCGAGGTCTCGTGCTGGGACTCGCAGGCGCCATGGTTCTTCGGCAGAGAGACAGTCGCGTTCGGGTGCCGCGCAGACCGCGGTCATTCCAGCGGTTGAGGTGGACGCCAATGAGGTGGACACCGAAGACCGACGGAGTGCAGGTCAGCGCGCCGCTCCACCCCCCTACTCCGAGAGCTCCTCCACCCATCCCGGCCGCCCTCAGGACCGCGAGGGTGCGCCTCAACACCACGCGTCCGCCCCTGCGGGCTATCCGTCCGATGCCCGCAAGTACGAGGGCTCCATCTACCGCAGCGGGAATGCCGGGGCTATTTACTATGCGCAGAGCGAACAGGACGTTGATGCCCCGACCGCCGACACCGTGGAGCACCGGGCGGAGCGGCCGTTGGAGGAGGAGAGTGCTCCAAACACCACACGCTACGAGGCAGCGGTGGCTGACTCCGCGGTTGATGACGCCCAGGACCTCGGCGAGGATGAAGATCCGCCGGATGAGCCCAAAGCCCAACCGACCCCACCCGCGGTGCAGGCGCGGGTAGCGCAGCTCACCACTGACGTCATCGTGGTGGATGGCCGTCCGCGCTACCATCTGGCCAATTGTGTGCATCTGATCGGTCGGGAGGCCGAGCCCCTTCCGGTCAACGAGGCCATCGAACTGGGGTTCACTCCATGCTCCCTGTGTGACCCGGACACCACCCTGCTCGCGGAGTGACCGGAGGAAGAACGAGGGAGCCCGGTCATGTCGACACTCACCATCCCGGTACGGGTACGCCCCGGTGCCTCACGCACCAAGGTGGGCGGAAGCTATGACGGCCCGTATGGGCCCGCCCTCGTGGTGAGTGTCACAGCACCCCCTGTGGACGGGCGGGCAACCGAGGCGGTGATCCAGGCGCTGGCGAAAGCGCTGGGAGTACGTCCTCGATCCCTGACCTTGAAGATTGGAGCGACCAGCCGGGACAAAGTGTTCACCTTGAGTGAACCCTCCGCAGAGGTAGAGGCCCGGCTGGCCGCCCTTCGTGATTCCTGACGCCACACTTAACCACGTCACACGACACCGCGGGCCTTCGCGCTCCTTCGCGCGGGACAGTCAACCGATCATTGAACGGGCGATAGCACATTCATACGGACGAGGCTTTTCGTCGAGAAACCGAGCAACTTTTCAGTACCCTCCCGCGCTTTGAGGCGTTTTCCATGAAGTACCCGCGTAAACATGAGATCCTCACTTGAGGCAACCCTGAAACTTGTCAGGTTCCTGACCCGTGGCGTCACAGCGTGGTGCGTTGTCGTCGAGCGATCGGGTACGTATCCTTATCCATTCCGGAGTGCGTGGTGTCAGACCACGCGCCCGTTTTGCATGTAGGGAGCCGCGATGGCCGAGCGGACAAGTGCAGCGCAAAAGGCCACAACCGGGGCCGGAACAACGCGCACGCCAACGGGACAGTCAGGGAAATCCGCTCAGTCGGGTAAGCGGCCAGACACGTCAGCCGCGAGAAAATCAGCGGCCGTTGGCAAGGGGGAGAGGACCATCACCAAGTCAACCCAGGCGAAGTCGACTCGAACGACCGCCGATGCCGCGCAGGTCAGAGCGGCTCTGGAAGAACGTCTGGCCGAGTTGCGTGCCGAGTATGAGCAGACGGTGGCCGACATCGCCGATCTTCAGCGGGATCGGCTCACCGACTCCGCGGGGGACGATCAGGCCGATACCGGCACCAAGACATTTGAACGGGAGCAAGAAATCTCCCTCGCCAATGGAATCCTGGAGCGGGTTAACCAGGTAGAACGAGCGTTGGAGCGGTTGGACGAGGGAAACTACGGGATGTGTGAGCGCTGCGGGAACCCCATTCCGGTGGAGCGACTCGCGGCCTTCCCCTCGGCGACCCTGTGTGTCGGCTGCAAGCAGTTGGAGGAACGGCGCTGAACTCGGCACAGAGCGAGGATCATCCGATATCGGTCCAGCGACGTCCAGACGGGCAGCGGTCCGCGGTCACCATGCTCGCGGTGACCGCGGCCGTGGTTCTGCTGGTGGATATCGTCACCAAACTGATCGCGGTCGCGGCGCTGCAGGACCAACCGCCGGTGCGGTTACTGGGAGGGGCTCTCTACCTCACTTTGGTCCGGAACACCGGCGCCGCGTTTGGACTCGGCAACGGGTACACCGTGGTCATCACCCTGATCGCGATCGCGGTGACCGTGGTCATCATCCGGTTCGCGCGTCAGCTGGGGTCCCGCCCGTGGGGGATCGCGTTGGGGCTGATCCTGGGCGGGGCGCTTGGGAACCTGATCGACCGGGTGTTCCGGGACCCGGCGCCTTTTCGAGGCGCGGTGATCGACTTTCTCAGCCTGTTCGATGACTCTGGCGACGTATGGCCGGTGTTCAACATCGCCGACGCCTGCCTGGTAGTCGGCGTGCTGCTGGCGGTGGTGTTGGAGCTGACCGGTCGACGCCTCGACGGTACGCGGGTGGGACACTCGGAGCGTGACGAGACCTCAAAGCCCCAACACGGGTGAGTACCGGGCCCTACCGGTGCCGGATGGTCTGGACGGCCAACGACTCGACCAGGTGATCTCCCGGTTGTTCGGGTTGTCCCGTACCGCGGCGGCCGCCCTCGTGGAGGAGGGTGAGGTCCGGGTCGACGGAGTGGTCAGGCCGAAATCCGAGCGAACCAAGGCCGGAGCCTGGCTGGAGGTTACTCTGCCCCCGCCCCCCGCCCCGGTTTCTCCGGAGACCGCGATCCCGCGTCCGGTGCCGGGGCTGCGGGTGCTGTACAGCGACGACGACATCGTCGTGGTGGATAAGCCGGTGGGGGTGGCGGCGCACCCCAGCCCAGGGTGGGATGGCCCAACCGTGACCGCGGGACTGGCCGCTATGGGGCAGACCATCGCGACCAGCGGAGCCCCTGAACGACAGGGCGTGGTGCACCGGTTGGACGTGGGCACCACCGGAGTCATGGTGCTCGCCAAGAGCGAAATGGCGTACAGCCTGCTCAAGCGCGCCTTCCGGGAACGTACCGTGGACAAGCGGTACCACGCCGTGGTGCAGGGCCACCCGGACCCGTTGCGGGGAACGATAGACGCGCCGATCGGCCGCCATCCCACCCATGACTACAAGTGGGCGGTCGTCTCCGGCGGTAAACCCAGCATCACCCACTACAACACCCTGGAGGCGTTCCCCGCGGCTAGCCTGGTGGATGTGCGCCTGGAGACCGGGCGTACCCATCAGATCCGGGTGCATTTCGCCGCGTTACGCCACCCGTGTGTGGGTGACCTGACCTACGGCGCCGATCCCACCCTCGCTGCTCGGCTGGGGCTCACCCGACAGTGGTTACACGCCTACTCCTTGGGCTTCACCCACCCCAGCACCGGCAAGTACGTAGAGTTCCGCAGCGACTATCCAGACGATCTGGCGAACTCCCTGCGGATTTTGCGAGGGGAAGCCTAGGGGTTCCCGATCTGCCGTCCTGGCCGGATCGCTGCCGTCTGTCACCCATGGCTGACACGACCGAGCGGTCCGGCCACGCTCCTGCCTGGCCTCTGAACATACGGGGTGTACGCTCGTGTACCGCTGCCTGCGAATCCCTCCGCAATCGTCCCGATCGGCGTCACCGCGCTCTCCCGCCGAGGCGAGCGCCGGAATGAATGATCTGGCCGATCAGCATGACGGGTGGACGGAGCGGCTGTGGGAGCAGGCCGTCCGGCTGACTGACCCCAGTGACCTGGAACAGGAGCAGCGTGCTGCCTTCAAACAGGACACGCGGACCGCGGTTGAAGCCGTGGGGTATCAGAGCCAGTGTGCAGGTTGGGTTCCTAGCGCCGCTTTCCAGGCCATGGGCGAGGTCGTCGGTGAATTCGGCCACACTTTCCCGGTACCTTCTTAGGTGCCCTCAAGTGGCCGTTTCCAAGGCGGCTTCCGCTTTTGCTGATGGCGGCGGCCGGCGTGTTCTTCAGGCTTGCGAGCGGTTCCATGAGTGACGACAGGATTTACGCGCAATACCGGACAAAAAGCGTGTGAGACCGGAAGACACGCCGAGAGGTCGGGGATGTTTTAAGCCCAGGAGGGATCCGGCACTGTGGGAATCGGCCAAGGGTCCGTAGCCTGTTCGCAGCAGGTCTTCGGCGGGAGGCGATCATGGAGCGCACCAGATCCGGTGAGTACCCAACCGCCGGAAACGGCGTGCGCCGAAATGGTGGGTTCGCCCCTGTCGCCAATGACTTCGGGGAGGCCAGCCGAATCATGACCCGTACGGAGGTGGTAGGCGTGGCGCCGGTCAGCGGTGCGCCCGTCGGTGATGGTCGGATGGGACCGCCAGCCCACGGCGGTCCAGCCCGAGCCGCCGTGCCGTATCCCGGTGCGCCGCACGTGGCCGCGGCGGTCGATCCCCGGGTGAGGGGGGTGGCCGATCCTGGTACCCGGACGGCGCCCCCGGCCAATCCGGTCGACGCGTTGATCGCCACGCTGCGCAGGGATCTGGGACGGTCCAGGGTTCTGGCGTTCGTTAATCCCAAAGGTGGTGTGCACAAGACGACGGCCTGCGTGCTGACCGCGGCGACCCTGGGCAGCGCGCGTGGACGCGGAGTGCTGGCCTGGGACGATAACGAGCTGCGCGGCACATTGGGGCTTCGCGCCGGGACCGCGCGGCACGCCCGGACGATCCGGCACTTGGTTAAAGATCTGGATGAGGTGGAGGCATCCGGGATCCACCTCGCTGAACGACTGGATGAATACCTGCGGTATTCGGCGGACGGCTCTTTCGATGTGCTCTCCGGCGATGAGGATCCGCGGGTTGCACGTAAGCTCGATCCGCAGACCGTGCGGCGAGTGCTCAATCTGCTGACGCGTACTCACGACATTGTTTGCGTCGATACCGGTAACAATGTTGAGAGCCCGAACTGGAAGACCATCATTCAGGCTTCCGACCAGCTTGTGGTGACAACGGTGCCGCGGGAGGACGCTGCTTTCTCCGCGGACTGGATGCTGGATCTTCTGATTGAGGAAGGGCTTGGGCATATGGTCAGTGAGGCGGTGACATTGATCAGTTGCCCAACGCCTAACCGCACTCAGTTGCATGACGATCTTGTGGCGCATTTCTCGATGCGAACCAGGGCCGTTGTGGTCGTGCCTTATGACCCGGCTTTGGAACCCGGTTCGATGATCGAGTATTCGGCTCTGCAGCCGGCGACCCGGATGGCCTGGTTGCGGGCGGCCGCCACATGTATCGAACGCTTCACGCAGTAGGTGCCTGCCCGGGGGTGGGGGAGCGACTCACAGTCGCGTACACCAGGACCGCTCTGTTCCCGTCACCTGCGTGGATTCAGGGGTACGCGGGATGCGTACCCCTGAATCGTTGTCGCGCAACGACTCTGGGTGGGAGTGGTGACCGAGAGGAGCAGCCCACGGGTACTAGGCTGATCATCCGTGGCCTCTGACTCCTTCGTCCATCTGCACGTTCATACCGAGTACTCCATGCTCGATGGCGCGGCCCGGTTGAAGGATCTCTTCGCCGAGTGCCAGCGACAAAATATGCCGGCGGTCGCGATGACCGACCACGGCAATATGCACGGAGCGTACGAGTTTTACCACAAGGCGCTCGCCAGCGACATCAAGCCGATCCTCGGGGTCGAGGCCTATGTCGCGCCGGAGTCGCGGTTCCACACCAAGCCAGTCGCCTGGGGACAGCCCAGCCAGCGCGCCGACGACGTCTCCGGTGGTGGCGCCTTCACCCACATGACGATTTGGGCCCGGACCGCCGAGGGGCTGCGTAACCTGTTCCGGCTCAACAGCTGGGCCTCTATAGAGGGGTACTTCTACAAGCCCCGGATGGACCGGGAGCTGATCAGTCGATACGGGCGCGGCCTAATGGCCACCACCGGTTGCCCGTCCGGTGAGGTGCAAACTCGGCTGCGGCTGGGGCAGTGGGAGCAGGCGCTGGAAGCCGCCGCCTTCTACCGGGATGTTTTCGGCCCGGAGAATTACTTCGTCGAGATTATGGACCACGGCATCGAGATTGAGCGTCGGGTCCGCGACGGTTTGATTGAATTGGCCCGCAAACTGAACTTGCGGTTCGTGGTCACCAACGACTCCCACTACACCTCCGAATCCGAGGCGGACGCGCACGCCGCGCTGCTGTGTGTGCAGACCGGCAAGACGCTGGATGACCCCAACCGGTTCAAGTTCGACGGGACCGGTTATTTCGTGAAGTCCCCCGAGCAGATGCGCGCCATCGACTCCTCGGAGGTGTGGCAGGACGGCTGTCGCAACACCCTGCTGATCGCGGAGATGGTGGAGGCGGACGCCTACGCCCAGGTCTTCGCGCCTCGGAACCTGATGCCGGACTTCCCGGTTCCGGAGGGGGAGACGGTCGACAGCTGGCTGCGCAAAGAGGTCTTCCGCGGGCTGGAGCGGCGCTTCCCCAACGGGATCCCCGAGACCCACCGCAAGCAGGCCGAGTACGAACTCGACGTGATCATCAAGATGGGGTACCCCGGGTACTTCTTGGTGGTCGCGGACCTGATCCGGTACGCCAAGGAGAACGGCATTCGGACCGGCCCGGGACGTGGTTCGGCGGCCGGTGCCCTCATCTCCTACGCCTTGGGGATCACCGAGCTGGACCCGTTGGCGCACGGTCTGGTCTTCGAGCGGTTCCTCAACCCTGACCGGGTGTCCATGCCTGATATCGACATGGACTTCGACGACCGCCGGCGGGGCGACATGATCCGGTACGCCACGGAGCGTTACGGTAAGGAGCATGTCGCCCAGATCGTCACCTACGGCACCATCAAGGCCAAGGCGGCGATCAAGGACGCCACCCGGGTATTGGGGTACCCGTACGCACTCGGTGACCGGATCACCAAGGCGATGCCGCCCGCGGTGATGGGTAAGGACATTCCCCTGGCTGGCATCTTCGACCCGGAGCACAAGCGGTACGCCGAGGCGGCCGAGGTCCGTGCGCTGTACGAGGCCGAGCCCGAGGTGCGCCGCGTCATCGACACCGCCCGCGGCCTGGAGGGACTGGTCCGGCAGGTCGGGGTTCACGCCGCCGGGGTCATCCTGTCCAAGGAGCCCCTCATCGACGTGCTTCCGGTCTGGCGGCGGCCCCAGGACGGCGCCATCATCACGCAGTGGGACATGGGGGCCTGCGAAAGCATCGGCCTGCTGAAGATGGACTTCCTGGGCCTGCGCAACCTGACGGTCCTGGACGACTGCCTGGTCAACATCAAGGCCAACAAGGGCTTTGACCTGAAGCTGGAGGAGCTCCCCCTCGACGACCGCAAGACCTACGAACTGCTCGCCCGCGGCGACACCTTGGGGGTGTTCCAGCTTGATGGTGGGCCGATGCGGGCGCTGCTGCGCTCCATGGCGCCGGACAACTTCGAGGACATCTCGGCGGTCGGTGCGCTGTATCGGCCCGGTCCGATGGGTGCCAACGCCCACAACGAGTACGCGGACCGTAAGAACGGACGTAAGCCGGTCGTCCCCATCCACCCCGAGCTGGCCGAGCCGCTCGCTGACATCCTGGGCGACACCTACGGGTTGATCGTCTACCAGGAGCAGGTTATGGCGATCGCCCAGAAGGTGGCCGGGTACACGCTCGGTAAGGCGGACTTGCTCCGCCGCGCCATGGGGAAGAAGAAGAAGGAGATCCTGGACAAGGAGTTCGAGCCGTTCGCCGCTGGGATGCGGGCCAACGGCTACTCCGAAGACGCCATCAAGACGCTGTGGGACATCCTGGTCCCGTTCTCCGACTACGCCTTCAACAAGGCGCACTCCGCCGCGTACGGCCTGGTGTCCTACTGGACCGCGTACCTGAAGGCCAACTATCCGGCCGAGTACATGGCCGCGCTGTTGACGTCGGTGGGTGACGACAAGGACAAGATGGCCGTCTACCTGGCCGAGTGTCGGCGGATGGGCATCAAGGTGCTCCCCCCGGACGTCAACGAGTCCGCTGCGCGGTTCACCCCGGTCTCCGACTCCATCAGGTTCGGTCTGGCCGCGATCCGGAACGTCGGCGTCAACGTGGTCACTGCGATCGAGGAGACCCGCAAGACGAAGGGGGTCTTCACTGACTTCGAGGACTTCCTGCGTAAAGTCCCTTCCGCGGTGTGCAACCGGAAGGTCATTGAATCGCTGATCAAGGCGGGAGCCTTCGACTCGCTGGGGCATCCGCGTCGGGGCCTGTTGTCGGTCCTCGACCAGGCGTTGGAGGCCGTGATCGACGAGAAGCGGCAGGCTGAGAGCGGCCAGGAGTCTTTGTTCGCGGGCTTCGACACCCTGACCACGGGGCCAGCGCTGGCCGTGGTGCCTCCCATCCCGGACCTGGAATGGGAAAAGCGGGACCTGCTGGCCTTCGAGCGGGAGATGCTCGGGCTGTACGTGTCCGATCACCCGCTGGCCGGTCTGGAGCAGGCGTTGGCCGCCGCCTCCGATCGTTCGATCATCGCGTTGTCGGATGACACCGTGACCGACGGGGCGATGGTCACGGTCGCGGGCATCCTCACCGGCGTGCAGCGTCGGGTCACCAAGCAGGGACGGGCGTGGGCGTCGGCGACCCTGGAGGACTTGGACGGCTCGGTGGAGGTGCTGTTCTTTCCCAACACCTACGAGTTGGTGGGGCAGTACATCGCTGAGGATGCCATCGTAAAGATCAAGGCGCGGGTTGACCGGCGGGATGAGGTGCCGCGTCTGATGGCGATGGAGGTGGAGGGGCTCGACCTGTCGGTGGACCCCGACAACAAACCGGTGGTGCTGCAACTACCGGTCGAAAAGGGCAAGGATCAGCAGCTTGTGGGGCAACTGAAGGAGGTGTTCGACAACCACCCCGGGCAGACCGAGGTGCACCTGCGACTGATCAACGGGCGCCGCACCACGGTGCTGAATCTGAAACGGGTCCGGGTGGAGTCCACGCCGGCGCTGATGGCCGATATCAAGGCCCTGCTGGGGCCGAGCGCTATCGCCGGCTGAGTGGGGAGCGGCCTACGGCGCGGCCAAGAAGGCGGCCCACAAGAGGGGATGCGCCGGATCCAGCCGTGACACGTTCATCGGAGCGGACGCGGCTGGATCCGGCGCGGCCATGAGATCTCGGCGACGAGAAGTCAGCGGTTTTAGCGGGGGATAGCGTGAGCCTGGCAGGATTGCGCTGTGAGTAGACCGGCGGACGAGCGGGCGGGGAATACGGTTCCTCGCGACGGGATGACGCCTCACCCGGGGTCCGGGACCGCGTGGGGGGCCGATCCCCACGGCGCGCCACCGGCCGTACCGCCCGCCGCGGTGGCGTGGTCTCCAGAGACGATGCCGCTGGAGGCGATACCGGTCACCCCACCCCGGCGTCGGATCGAACTGAGCGTCGTCCTGCTTAGCGCCGTGATCGTGGCGGCCCTGGGAGCGCCGCTGGGCGCGCTGTGGTCCTGGCTCGCCCCGGGCATCGACATGATCAGGACTCCTAACGGCGCGGTGTACACCACCGCCCAGCCCGAGGGGTACATCGCGGCGGACGGTGTCTTCCTGCTGATGGGGTTGGGCTTCGGGGTTGTGGTCGCCGTAGCGGCCTGGCTACTTCTGCCGCGCTACCGCGGGCCGGCGATGATCATCGCGATCACCGCTGGTTCCGTGGCCGCAGCCTGGATCGCCTCTGAGGTAGGCATCCGAATCGAGCAGGCCAATTTCGAGCGTGTGATCGCTGATCTGCAACCAGGGGACCACTTCCAATGGCCGAATGAGCTGCGCGCCCGAGGGGTCCTCATGGTGGCGGGATTAGCGACCGCGTTCACCGGAACCCTGCTGGCCGGGTGGTCCCGCTACCCGGACCTGCGCCGCCCCACCGAGGAGGAGCGACAAGCCGCCATCGCCCAGTGGTACGCCGCGGCGATGGAGGAGGAGACGCCGCTGGCCGATCCGCGTACCCCAGGGGCCACCGCCGCCGTTACCCAGGACGGGGCTCCCTACGTCGCGTTATCCGGCGGGGAACCGCGGGCGTACCCCGGGCCCTACGGCGCCCCGGGGACGTGGGCCGGTTCCGGAGCGCCGGCTAGTTCGGGCTCATGGGAACCCGGAACTCCACCAGCGGCACCGGAACCGCCCGAAGCTCCGCAAGCAGGCTCGCCTCGCGATTGAGCAAGGTCAGCTCCGACCGCAGCCGAGTAGCGACATCCGGCGCGGCGAGCAGGTGCTGACGGTCAGCCACCGTCAGCGACGCGGTAGCGGCCACTAAATGCGACAGGACTGTCGGGTCCTCTGGCAGCTGCTCCACCACCGGTTCAGCGTTGCCGTTGGCGTTGGCCAGCAGGTCCAGGTAGCGGCGGAACGCGGCGATGACCCGGGGCACCAGCTCCTCGGCCTCGCCTGGCGGCCCGAGCTGCTCCGGAAGCCAGTCCACCTCACCGCGCAGATAGGGCGTCTGCCCGGGGTCAGTGACCCCGCGGAGCCGGAACCGACGCCGTCCTACGGTGATGATGTCGAATCGACCGTCGTCGTAGGTTTTGACTTGCTTAAGTTCTGCGGTGCAGCCCACGTCGTACAGGGCGTCGGTGTCCGTGTCACCGACCTCCCAGCCCCGCCGCAGCGCCACCACACCGAACTCCCGTTTCGGGCCCGACGGCTGAGCCATCAGGTGCCGGATGAGTTCGCGATACCGCGGTTCGAAGACATGCAACGGCAGGACAACACCCGGGAATAGAACAGTGCCGAGCGGGAACAGGGGGATGCCTTGTTCGGGTAGCTCGCTCACTAGACCAGCGTAAGCAGGAAGTCGGACACCTGCAGCGTTCCCAGGGGCCCTATTCCGCCGGCGTCGGAGTGGGCCCGATGGCTACCACTACACTCATCGTGTGCTCAACCGCATCGATCTTCGAGGGTCCACCGCTGATCCGTCCGACGTGCTCCCGCGTGCCGCGTTCGATGTCGCCGCCGCGGTGGAGCGCGTACGACCCGTGGTCGAGGCGGTGCAGCGACATGGAGCCCAGGCGGTTCGAGAGGCGACCCAACGGTTCGACGGTGTCACCCTGACCGACCTGAGGGTTCCCACGGCGGCGATTCAGGAGGCGGTGACCGCCCTCACCCCGCAGGTCCGGGAGGCCTTGGAGGTCTCTATCGAACGGATCCGCGCGGTACACATGGATCAACGTCGAACCGACGTGACCACCCAGGTGGTGCCCGGCGGCACGGTCACCGAACGGTGGGTGCCGGTCAGGCGGGTGGGCCTGTGTGTCCCCGGCGGTACCGCGCCTTTGCCCTCCAGCGTCCTGATGAATGTGATCCCGGCCCAGGTCGCCGGGGTGGAGTCACTGGCGGTGGTCTCCCCGCCGCGTCGCGACACGGGGGTGCCGCACCCGGTGATCCTGGCCGCGTGTGGCCTGTTGGGGGTCGATGAGGTGTACGCGGTGGGCGGCGCCCAAGCCGTGGCGATGCTCGCTTACGGCGTGGAGGGGTGCCCGCGCGTCGACATGATCACCGGCCCTGGCTCTATCTGGGTCACCGCCGCCAAGCGGCTTGTGCGTGGAGTGGTGGGGATCGATTCCGAGGCCGGGCCCACCGAGATCGCCATCTTGGCCGACGACACCGCCGATCCGGTGCACGTGGCGGTCGACCTGATCAGCCAAGCCGAGCATGACCCGCTGGCAGCCAGTGTGCTGGTGACGCCGAGCGAGGCCCTGGTGGAGGCGGTGGAGGCGGAGCTGGCTGTCCGCGTTACGCAGACCCGGCACACCGAGCGGATCACCGCGGCCCTGACCGGGCCGCAGTCCGGTGTGGTCCTCGTCGATGACATTGACGCCGGGCTACGGGTGGTGGACGCCTACGCCGCCGAGCATCTGGAGATCCAGACCCGTGACGCCCGGGCCGTGGCGGCCCGGGTCCGGAACGCCGGGGCGATCTTCATCGGGCCGTACTCCCCGGTCTCCTTGGGGGATTACAGTGCCGGCTCCAACCACGTGCTGCCGACCGGTGGCTGCGCCCGTCACAGCGGTGGGCTGTCCGTGCAGACCTTCCTGCGTGGCATCCACGTCGTGGAGTACAGCGCTGAGGCGCTCCAGCAGGTGGCGCATCACGTGATAGCCCTGGCGGAGGCGGAGGACCTCCCGGCGCACGGGGAGGCGGTAGCCGCACGCTTCGCTCAGCGCGACGAGACGGAGTCCTCTTCTGAGACGGTTGTGGCCGAGGAGCTGGCGCGGTGACCACACTCGATGACTTGCCGTTGCGGCCTGAACTGCGCGGCGAGCGGCCCTATGGTGCGCCGCAGTTAGACGTACCGGTGCGCCTGAACACCAACGAGAACTCGCACCCTCTGCCTCCTCAGGTGCTCACGGCGCTGACCGAGGCGATCACCGCGACACTCAGCTCCCTCAACCGGTACCCGGACCGGGACGCGGTGGCGCTGCGGACCGATCTGGCCGCGTACCTGTCGGCCACCACGGGGGTGCCTCTCACATACGAGGCGGTGTGGGCCGCCAACGGCTCTAACGAGGTACAGCAGCAGCTGCTGCAGGCCTTCGGTGGGCCCGGTCGCAGCGCGCTCGGGTTCACCCCGACGTACTCGATGTATCCGCTGCTGGCCAGGGGGACCGGTACCCGGTGGATCAGCGGGCCACGCCGTACCGACTTCGAGTTGGATCCGGTCGTCACCGCCGCCGCGGTGGCTGAATACCAGCCTGACGTGGTTTTCCTCTGCTCGCCCAACAACCCCACCGGGACCGCTTTGGACCTCGCGGTGGTTGAGGCGGTGCTGGAGGTCGCCCCGGGCATGGTGGTGGTGGATGAGGCGTACGCGGAGTTCGCTCGCCCCGGTACCCGCAGCGTCCTGCACCTGCTGGAGGGGCATCCACGCCTGGTGGTGACCCGGACGATGAGCAAAGCGTTCGGGTTCGCCGGTGGCCGAGTGGGGTACCTGGCGGCCGACCCCGCCGTTGTGCAGGCGCTGCAGCTGGTGCGTCTGCCGTACCATCTGTCGGCCCTGACTCAGGCGGCGGCGCGGGCGGTGCTGGCGCACGCTGATGTGTTGCTGGCTACGGTGGAGGAGATCAAACAGCAGCGGGACCGCATCGTGGCCGCCCTCACCGACGAGGGGCTGACGGTGGCGCCCAGCGACGCCAACTTCGTCTTCTTCGGCACCTTCCCCGATCAGCGGGCGGTGTGGTCGGCGCTGCTGGAGCGGGGGGTGCTGATCCGGGACGTAGGAGTGCCTGGCTGGTTGCGGGTGACGGCGGGGACGCCTGAGGAGACCGACGCGTTCCTGGCCGCGATCCGGGCTGTCTGCGCCGACGGCAGGGCGCTGCGTCCCACCATGGTGGCGGAGGTGAGATCGTGACCAGGACGGCCCGCGTGGAGCGGGAGACCGGCGAGACCAAGGTGCTCGTCGAGCTGAATCTGGATGGCACCGGCAAGGTCAATGTCTCGACCGGGGTCGGGTTCTACGACCACATGCTCAACCAGTTGGGCAAGCACGGTGGTTTCGATCTGACCGTTCACACGGTGGGGGACCTGGAGATCGACGCCCACCACACCATGGAGGACACCGCGATCGCGCTTGGTCAGGCGTTCGCGACCGCGTTGGGAGACAAGCGGGGGATCCGCCGGTTCGGTGACGCCACCGTGCCGTTGGATGAGGTGCTCGCCCGCGCCGTGGTTGACCTGTCTGGGCGTCCGTACGTGGTCCATGAGGAGCCCGAAGGGCTCGCGCCGTACATTTTCGGCAACGCCGGACCGGTGTACGCGACCAGCATGACTCGTCACATCCTGGAGTCGTTCGGGCACCATGCGCGGATAACACTGCATGTGTCGGTCCTCCGCGCCGCCCGGCCCGGGCAGCAGCCTGACCCGCACCACGTGGTGGAGGCGCAGTTCAAGGCGTTGGCCCGGGCGTTGCGGGACGCCACCGCCTTCGATCCCCGATCCGGGGACATTCCAAGCACCAAGGGTGTCCTGTAAGGCGTTCTGTGGCAGCCTGGTGGCTGTCAGCGTCAGCGACATGCCAGGCCCGGGATCGGATATCCCGGGCCTTTGGTGTTGAGTACCTCGAACGATTCGGAGTCCGGTTCACTCGCGCACATGCGCACATATCCCCCTTGAGCTGGGAGTATCCCGCTCTACCTCCCCTGTGGCAGCATATGCCGGGGTTAGAGCCTTATTCAGATTCTGCCCGTCGTGGCGCATCAGCCACGGTTCAGGGCCGGACTGATGCTCTCGGTATGGGGAGGTGCTGTGGCGAGCAAACGGCGTAAAAGTCCGTTACGCGCGTTGTTGAGGTTGGAGACGGTGGTCGTTGCCATCGTCATCGTCCTGATCGTGGCGGTCGGCGCGGCGTTGCGTGACTCGGAGGCGGGGTCAGAACCGGAGGGCAGCCCGGCCCCACCCGTGGATATCCCCGCCGACGCGCTCGACATCGAGGCCACCGACGCCGCCGCGGATCTGCCCGACGGGCCGGTCGAAGGTGCTGTCCTCCTGTACGGTCAGGGCGATCCGGATTTCCCGGACTCTGCCGCCGCGGACTGGACTTTGGTCACCGAGGGCGGTGACCACTACCGGCTTCCCACCGAGGGCGGGGCGGCCCTGCTGTCGGCCGATGGCACACGCCTGGCGTACCAGGGGCCGGACGGGAGCGTGGTGTTGCGTAACCTCGCCGACGGGACGGTGCAGAACGTGGCGGTGCCGGCGGAGCCGAGTAGCGGGCTGGGCCACGCCTGGTCCCACGACGGGCGTTGGTTGCTGCTGGATCCCTGGCTGATCGACACCACCAATGGCCAGTACCGTCAGCTGCCGAACCGGACGCGGCTGGGGGAGCCGCCGGAGGATGCCTCTGAGGCCAGCCGGGAGCAGGCCAATGTCAGTGAGGTGACCATCGCCGGGATCCTGCCCGACGGGAACCTCGTGGCGGTCGCCCCCACCTACGCCGAGGATCTGGTGGTCATGGTGGGCGTCATGAGCCCGGAGCAGTTCCCCTGGGGTGAGTACCAGGCGATTGATCTCACCGGTGTGCTGGAGCAGTGGGAGGGGATCTACGCGATCGGCTCCACGGCGGGCACGACGGCGGTACTCTCCTCCGACGGTTCCTCGGTGGCGGTCACTATTTATGACAACCGTCATGAAGGAAGCGGCGAACCCAACCCGCCTGCGGCAGCCATCGTCACCATCAACCACAGCACGGGAGAGGTGATCTCCCGGTATGACCTGCCGGAGAACCCCAACCGGCTGGAGCCGGGCTCTGCGCTCAACGGCAGGGTATGTAACTACGACGAGCAGGGGGTGGAGTTCGTCAACGGATGGCCGGACGCGGACGGCAACGGTGACGTCCACCTGTACCGTCTCGACCCGGCGACGCAGGACGCGCAGATCACCATCCGGCTGCGGGTCGACCGCCTGTCAGGATTCCGGGTCGCCTGTTAGGGCCGCCCGCAGGCCACGGGTCGGGTGAGGCCGGGGTGCGCGGACCGGGACGGTCCGCGCACGGCCGGTGGGCGCGGGCCATGAAAAGGTCATGAAAACCGGAAACGATAGTGTGGGGCCATGTCAGAGGTCCTGCCGATCGTGCTGCTCGGGCTCGCCGGCCTGCTGCTCGGAGGCGCGTGGTCGCTGCGGCAGCAGGGGGCTTCAAGCTTCGCTATCGGCGTCACGTTGGTTCTGGGCCTGTTGGCGTTGCTCGGCGGGATCGCCTGGCTGTTGCCGGAAGGAGCATTCTCGTGAAGCCACGGGTTGTGGTGCTCGACTACGGGTCGGGCAACCTGCGTTCCGCTGAGCGGGCCTTGGCCCGGGTGGGGGCCGAGGTGACCGTCACCGCTGATCTGGCAGCGGCCGCCGCGGCCGACGGGCTGGTGGTGCCCGGGGTGGGTGCGTTCGCCGCCTGCATGGCCGGTATTCATCGGATCGGTGCCGGGGAGGTGGTGGCTGATCGGGTCAGCCAGGGCGCTCCCGTGCTGGGGATCTGTGTCGGCATGCAGGTGCTCTTCGACAGCGGCGAGGAGCACGGTGTGGTGACTAAAGGGCTGGGACTGCTGCGGGGAGAGGTGGTCAGGCTGGAGGCGCCCCGGGTGCCCCACATGGGCTGGAACACGGTGTCGCCCTCAGGGCCGTCGACGTTGTTTGCAGGGATCGAGCCCACCACCCGGTTCTATTTCGTGCACTCCTACGCTCCCCGGCCGACACAGGCGTTACTGACGCAGGCGGACACGGTGACCGTGACCGAATATGGGGTGCCGTTCGTGGCGGCGGTGGAGGCGGGGCCGTTGTCGGCGACCCAGTTCCACCCGGAGAAGTCCGGAGACGCCGGAGCTGCGCTGCTGAAGAACTGGCTGGGGACCCTCCGGTGAATCCGGCCGGTCCGGTTCTCACCGGGGCCTGAGAGGAGGAGAGGGCCCTCACAGGGGTACGCGGTGGCGCGCCTGGGCCGCCGCAGCCGTCCACCGGGGCCCCGATCGCGTACCCCCTGACAACGACGTCGGGGTGTGCTCTGGCCGATGATTCTGACGATTCCGTCGTTGATGATTCGGTCGTGAAGGAGTCGGCTCGCAGTCACGGTCCTGGTGGGGATCGCCGCCCCCGGGGTTGTGATACTGGCGTTCGACCGTCGCCTGTAGGGCACCGAGACGAGGAGTACCGATGCTGGAATTGTTGCCCGCCGTCGATGTCGCCGATGGTCAGGCGGTGCGCCTGGTACGCGGTGAGGCGGGGACCGAGACCCGCTACGGCGATCCGCTCCAGGCGGCGCTGGCGTGGCAGGCCGACGGGGCCCAGTGGATCCATCTGGTCGACCTGGACGCGGCGTTCGGTCGGGGATCCAACGCCGAGCTGCTGGCCAAGGTGATCCGCGGGCTGGACATCAACGTCGAGCTGTCAGGCGGGATCCGCGACGATGAGTCGTTGCGTGCTGCGTTGGCGACCGGGGCTCGGCGGGTGAACATCGGCACCGCGGCCTTGGAGGACCCCGAGTGGTGCGACCGGGTGATCGGAGAGTACGGGGACCGGGTCGCGATCGGGCTGGATGTGCGGGGCACCACCCTCGCCGCGCGGGGCTGGACCCGGGACGGTGGGGAACTGTTCGAGGTGCTGGAGCGCCTGGAGCGGGCCGGCTGCTCCCGGTACGTCGTCACCGACGTCAACAAGGACGGCATGCTCAGCGGCCCCAATCTGGAGCTGCTGCGGAGCGTGTGCGCCCGCACTAAGGCGCCCGTGATCGCCAGCGGAGGCGTGTCCACATTGGACGACCTGCGGGCGCTGGCGGCGTTGGAGGCCGAGGGCGTGGAGGGCGTCATCGTGGGCAAGGCCCTGTACGCCGGGGCGTTCACGGTGGCTGAGGCGCTGCAGACGCTCCGCGAGGCGGCGGCGTAACCACCCCGAGGCGTCGGACGGCCACCCGCACTCGCCGGGTGGCCGTTTTGTGTGGCGACGCCGGACCTGGCTGCGTGGCGGGCGGCCGGGGAGCCGTCAGCGCTGGGTTCGGGGGTGGGCTGGCCCGACCGGGTCGAGACGTAGAATTCCCCGGTGACTCTTGCGGTGCGGGTGATTCCCTGCCTGGACGTCGACGCGGGCCGGGTGGTCAAGGGCGTTCGGTTCATGAACCTGCGGGACGCCGGTGATCCGGTGGAGCTGGCGGCGGCCTATGACCAGGCGGGCGCCGATGAATTGGTGTTCCTGGATGTCACCGCCTCCTCCGAAGGGCGGGAGACCACCTTCGATGTGGTACGCCGGACCGCCTCCAGTGTTTTCATCCCGCTCACCGTGGGAGGTGGGGTCCGCAGCGTCGCCGATGTGGACGCCCTGCTGCGCGCCGGCGCCGACAAGGTGGGGGTCAACACCGCGGCGATCGCGCGGCCGGAGTTGATCAGCGAGATCGCGGAACGGTTCGGACGGCAGGTTCTGGTGCTGTCGTTGGATGTGCGGCGTACACCCCAGGGTGGTTTTGAGGTGACGACGCACGGCGGGCGCCGGGGGACCGGGATCGACGCGATCGCCTGGGCCGCGGAGGTGGCCGAGCGGGGCGCGGGGGAGATCCTGCTTAATTCGATGGACGCCGACGGCACTCAGAACGGTTTCGACACCGAGTTGATCGCTGCGGTGCGGGCCGTGGTCGATATTCCCGTGATCGCCAGTGGCGGGGCGGGGCGTGCCGAGGACTTTCCGGCCGCGGTGGAGGCTGGGGCGGACGCGGTGTTGGCCGCGAGCGTGTTCCACTTCGGGACGCTGTCGATCGGTGAGGTCAAGGAGGCGCTGGCCGCGGCCGGTCATCCGGTCCGATAACGCCTTCTTTTTCTGTCCCCAACGCCGTCGAGGTTTTGAGCTGAATCGGTTCAGGGATTCAAAATATTTTCCTCTTATCCCTATACTTAATCGGTTCACTAACCCTTTTCCTCAAGGAGTGAACCGGTGTACACCGATCCCCGCCCCCCTCTGCGGCGATGCCGACTTGCGCTGGCCGCCTCCGCCGTTCTGATCGCAGCCCTGATAGTGGTGTTCGCGGCGCCCGCCGCCGCGACCCCGGGGCACCGATGGGTCGCCAGCTGGGCCGCCAGCCCGGTCGTAGGCAGCCACATCCCCTGGTCGGACTGCCCGGCGGGTGAAGGCCTGATCAACCAAACGGTCCGCAACGTGGTGTTTCTCAGCGCCGGCGGCTCGTCGGTACGGGTGCGACTGACGAATGTCTTCGGGACACAGCCGGTGAAGGTGGGGCGCGCCTCCGTGGCCGTTCAAGCCTCGGATGCCAACGCGGTCCCCGGCACCATGCGGAGCCTCACCTTCCGGGGCCGCACCAGTGTCGTCCTGCCCCCTGGCGAAGCGATTTTTAGCGACTCGGTCCCGTTGCGGGTCCGCTCCCTGTCCACCCTGCTGATCAGCGTGTACGTGCCCGGACCCACCGGTCCGATGACCAATCACCCCTTCACGGCCCAAGGCAACTTCCTCGCCGACGGTGACCGGGCGCTGGCGCCCACAGGGGAGGGGTACCGGAACACGCCGTGCTGGATGCTCATCGACGGGGTTGACGTACGCCCGTCGGGACGGGTGCGGGGCACGGTGGTGGCATTGGGCGACTCCATCACCGACACCTCCGCCACCAGCGGCAACCTCAACCGGCGCTGGCCGGACTTCCTGGCGCGGCGTCTGGATGCGGTACGCGGCCCCACGCTGTCGGTGGTGAACGCCGGCCTGGGCGGGAACCGACTTTTGGCGCCGCGTGACGGGGAGCCGTACTACGGTGTCCCGGCGCTGGAGCGGCTGGAGCGCGATGTATTTGGCCAGACCGGCATACGGGCCGTGATCGTGTTGGAGGGCGTCAACGACATCGGGTACGACGCCACCGCGGAGGAGCTGATCGCCGCGTACCAGGAGATCATCGACCGTGCCCATGCGGCCGGGCTGCGGGTCTACGGCGGCACCATCACCCCGTTCGGGGGTTCCTTCATAGAGACCGAGTCACGGCTGGCGACCTGGCGCGCCGTCAATGACTGGATCCGCCACAGTGGACAGTTCGACGGAGTGATCGACTTCGCCGCGGCCCTGGCCGATCCCGATGATCCGACCAGGCTGCGGGCGGAGTACGACAGCGGTGATCACCTGCACCCCGGTGACGCCGGGACCGAGGCGATGGCCAACGCGGTGGATCTGAGGATGTTGCTTCGCCACGTGTGAGCCGGCCCGTCAAGCCGCCCGATACAAGAAACACCCCGTTGATCATGATGTTGTCGGTGCGCCGCTACGGCGCCTTCATGATCAACGGGGTGTGACGCGTGGTGGTCAGGGCGTGCTTTCGGTGTTACGGACGCTCTGCAGCGAGGGGCCCGCTGAATTGTGGGGCAAGAACGATGGGGAGGAGCGCCCAAATACGACCCAGGACTCCACACCCAGCAGCATCACCCAGATCACGGTCGTACTGACCAACTCGTCCTCGGTGATGCACTGCACCGCCGCGGCCAACGCGATGATGGGGGCCCAGATGGGCGTATGTCGCCGCGTGGTGTGCCACAGGATGACGATCAGTCCCACCAGCGCGGTCAGCGCCCCCACCGCGCCGCTGCGACGCAGCGCCGCCACGAAGGCGTTGTCCGCCCCCAGCTGGGTCTGCCCCTCATACTCGGGGTGGCCGGGCGGGTAGCGCTCGATCGTGCCTCGGGTGTTGTCGCCGGTGCCCAGCGCCTGTTCGACCACTGTGGACTCAACAAAGTCCTCGAAGATCAGTGACCACACGTCCGGGCGGCCGCTGAGCGCGGTATTGAGCCAGCGCGGCGCGATCAGCACCCCTCGCGGCTCGGTCTGCTCCTCGGCCGAGTATCGGGGCCGCATCAGGTCGCTGCCTCCGGTAATACCGACCACCAGGCAGGTGAGTGCGAACGGGATTAGGGCCCGCCCCACGATCCGACGCCACTGGCGGGTCGACAGCCAGGACCAGAACCGCCACCGAGGCAGTCCGGCGCGCCAGATGACGAGCAGCGCGTACACCCCTGAGGCGAACAGGGCCACCAGCATCGCGGTCCGGGAACCGGTCAGGTACAGGGAGAAGGCAGCGACCGCCAGCGCGGCGTACCGCTGCCAGCGCGCCAGGGCGTACTCCGGTCCCAGTCGCATCGCCGCGAGCAGCGCCATCATGGCCGTGGCGTTGGGATGGAAGACCAGCAGCGGCCCACCCCAGAACCGGTCGCCCTGACCCGCGCCGTAGTTGTTCGTCGCGGTGTAGCGGTCAGTGGTCTCAAAGACGTACTGGCAGCCGGCGGCCAGCAGCAGCGCCAGGCTCAGCAGCAGACCGGCGGCGATCCCGACCGTCACGTCGCGGCCCCGGCGCCGGACCGCCTGAACCACCAACAGGGTCACCGCCAGCGCGTACCCGCCGTAGACCAACCGCTCGACGGCGACCTCGAACGCGCCGACCCCGATGGCTCCGAGAACGCCGTACGCCCACAGCGGCGCACCCACCCAGAAACCCCCTAGTCGGAGTGGGGACCGCCAGTCCCGCCACCACGGGAAGGTCCATACAACGGCCACCAATCCGACCACACCGGTCATGGCCCAGACGAGGTATGCCGGATGCGTCCAGGCCACCATGCCGATGAAGGCGATGCCGAAGCCGAGGAGGAAACCCTCGGGAGAGCCGTGTCGGATCGACAAGGCCAAAACCGCGACGGCGACGGCGATCAGGGTCGCCACCGCGGTGCCGATACCGCTGAGGATGTCGCGTTCCTGGCTGTCCCAGATCCCTACCCCGATCGCGACGAGCACCGCGAGGGCGGCCACGACGCGGAGCGGGCTCGGGTGGGAAAGCCACCGTGAAGGTTGTGGGGGTGTGGCCGGTCGCGGTGAGGCGCTCCCGGTCTTATCCGCCGTGTCATCGAGATCCCGCACGGAGGTCAACGTAGCGGGTCCTGTCGGAGCGCGCCGGACGCCCCTGACGGTGGCGATCGGTTCGTGACCGGATCCGACCGGTCCCAGGCGCCGGATGTCGCCCCTGCCGCCTGACGGCGCGGCACGCCGCGGCAGGGGCGGACACCAGCGTCGTCAGTGGCGATCCGAGGCGGCGGCGCGGGGCACCACGACGTACTGCCGCAGGAACAGGTCGTGGAACGTCACCGGGCCGCGCGGGCCGGGGACCTGGTCGACGTTAATCCCCGTTTCGGGCACCGCGAGCATCTTGAAGCCGTCCACCAGCCGCGTGGTGGCGTTCCACAACGCGGCGGTGCCGTGGTAGGCCTCCAGGAACGTGCGGGCGGCCTCCGGGTCCTCGGTGAGGATGGTGGCGGCCAGCCCTGAAGTCTCGGTGTTGGCGATCTGCGCCGCCTCCAGAGGGCCGGACACCGTGTCGATGGTCACCGTCGCCTCGTTGCCTTCATCCAGCGCCCACTCGTGCCCCCGCGGATGGGGGTGCGGGGGCAGGGAGGCCTTGATGCCGAGCCCGGTCAACTGCTCCAGGATCGACGGCAGCCGCTCCTCGGCGATGTCCTTGTGGAGCAGGAGCAGGTTCAGGCGGTTGCACACCCCCAGCCGGTCGAGGCTGGCTTCGATCACCTTGGTCACCGTCGCGGCGTCGGCGGCCCGGTCCACATAAAGCACGCCCCCGCCTTCGGCGTGTGCGAGGACGCGGACCCCGTGGCGTGCCGCGGTCTCCGCCAGCCGCCGGGTGCTCTCGCCGCTGCCACGCAGGATCACCAGCCGAATCAGGTCCGGCTGGGCGACCAGGGCGGCGGCGGTGTCGCGGCCCGGGATGCGAACCAGCTGGATCGCCTCCGGGTTCAGACCAGCGGTCTGCAGCGCCGGGGCGATGACGTGGTCGATCAGGGCCGTGGCGGACCTGATGGCAGCCGAGCCGGTCCGCAGCACTCCGGCGTTGCGGGATTTGAGTAGTTGGGAGGCGATGTCCACCACGACATTGGGACGGGCCTCGAAGTTAGCGCCGACCACTCCGATGGGGCGACGGTGCTCCTCCAGACGGAGGTCACCCGGCAGGTCACGCACCCAACGGCTGGTCGGCTCGGGCTCGACAGCGGCCAGCGTCTGCAGCTGGGTGGCGATGGACTCCAACCGTGTGGGGTCCAGGCGGAGCCGGTCGATGGTCGCCGCCGGCATCCCGCCGGCCTCGGCGGCGGCGACGTCCTCCTGGTTGGCCTTCAGCACCTCGTCAGCCCGGGCCAGCAACGTCTCGGCTATGCCCCGCAGCGCCGTGTCGATGGTCGCCGCGTCGGCGCGGGCAAGGCTGTCGACCGCCGCGCGGGCCCGTCGCGCGCAGTCCCGGACGGCCTCCACCGCCTCCGCCGTGGGGGCAGGACCGGTCGCCGCGTCAGACCGGGGCGCGGTGTCCGGCTGGGAGGAGTCGGTAGTGCCGACTGTGTCGGAGTTGTCCGAGGAGATCATTCGGTCATAGTACAGTCGACAGTCGATCGTTGAACAATCGAGGGGAACCGTATGGTCGACAGCTCGCCATCCCCCCGTTCCCGTCACGCCGGGCTCCCCGTGGAGTTATCCCCGCTCCCGTCCCTGCCGACCGCGGCTGAACGGGTCGCTGAACTGATCAGGGAGCGCATCTTTCGAGGGGAGTTCGCTCCCGGCAGCGCGTTACCGGAGGCCTCCTTAGCGTCGGCCCTGCGCGTTTCCCGAACCACCGTGCGTGACGCCTACCGGATGCTCACTCATGAGCACCTGCTCGTCCACGAGCCGCGACGGGGAGTGACGGTTCGTGCCCTTACCACCGCCGATGTACGGGACATCTACGCCCTCCGGCGGCTCCTGGAGCTGCCGGTCATTGATCATCTTGAACGCGGTGGGCGCTTTGACCCAGGGCCGCTCCAGGCGAGCGTGACCGCCGGCAAGACCGCCGCCCACGAGGGGCGTTTCCGGGATGTCGGCACCGAAAACCTCACGTTCCACGCCCATCTGGTCGCGGTCATGGGCAGCCCACGGACGGACCAGTTTTTCCGTCGCCTGATGACGGAGCTGCGGCTGGGTTTCTTAGCCGTCGGCTCCGACGACTTCCATGTCCCCTATGTGGAACGCAACGGAGAGATCTTGGAGCTGCTGATCAAAGGGCGGTACGCCCAAGCCCGTGCTGAACTCGCCTCCTACCTCCGTGACGCGGAGCGTCAGGTGCTCGCGGCGGTCCAGTCATGACCATCCACCGGGTGCTGCCCGTGGGCAGGACAGCGATCCTGCTGGAAGTCGGCTCCAGTGACGACGCTCAAGCGCTCTACCTGCACCTAGAACGGCTGCGCGCCACCGGTGAGCTGCGGGGCGTCTTGGACCTGGTGCCTGGCGCGCGGACCGTCCTGGTGGATGGCGACCCGGAGTTGCCGGGGCTGGCCTGGTGGGATGAGCTGCGTCGCACCTGGCGGCCCCCACCGGCCCGGGAGCTGGCGACGCCGGTCGTGGAGATCCCGGTGTGGTACGACGGGCCCGACCTGCCCGAGGTCGCACGGCTGACCGGACTGTCCATACCGGAGGTCATCGCCGCCCACACCAGTGTGGAGTTACGGGTGGCCTTCTGTGGATTCGCGCCGGGCTTCGCGTACCTCACAGGGCTGCCTGACGCGCTGCGGGTCCCCCGCCGAGACACCCCGCGTACCGCCGTCCCTGCCGGGTCGGTGGCGCTCGCCGGCGGATACACCGCGGTGTACCCGCGGCGCTCTCCCGGAGGGTGGCGCCTGATCGGCCGCACCGCGATGCGGATGTGGGATCCGGACCGGGAACCCCCTGCCCTGCTGACCCCAGGGACCCGGGTCCGGTTCGTCCCGGAGAGCACCGAGGCCCACCCCGAGGCGGGGACCCCGGAGGTGAACCCGTGACCACAGATGCCCACACGACCCACACGCGCGAAGACGAGGCGGCGTGTGTTGAGGTGATCCAGGCGGGTGCGCTCACCACGATCCAGGACGCGGGGCGACCGGGGTACGCCCACCTGGGTGTGCCGCGTTCCGGAGCAGCGGATCTAGCGAGCCTGCGACTGGCTAACCGGTTAGTCGGCAATCCGGCGGATACGGCCGCGCTGGAGACCACCATGCTGGGCATGACCGTACGGCCGCGTACCGGACGCTGGTGGGCGGTGACCGGCGCACCGTGTCAGGTCCGCGTCGCCGACCGCGTCGTCTCCTGCGATCAGCCCATCTACGTCCCCGCCGGCGCCGTCCTGCGGGTCGGCCCGGCCGTGGAGGGGGTACGCACGTACCTGGCCGTCAGCGGCGGGATCGCGGTCCCCGCGGTGTTCGGCAGCCGGGCGACCGACACCTTGTCGGGGATCGGCCCGCCGCCGGTGCGGGACGGTGACGTACTCCCCTTGGGCACCGCCGCGGCCCCACCCTCCACTGTGGATGTAGTACCTCGCCCGGCGTGGCCGCAGCGGCCCCAAATCCGGCTACGGCTATGCCTGCGGACGGACTGGTTCACCGCTGCGTCGGTCGCACGTCTGGCGGCGGCGAGCTACCAGGTCACCGCGCACAGCGACCGAGTAGGGGTGAGGCTGGCCGGGCCGGCGTTGGAGCGGACTGTCCACGAGGAGCTTCCCAGTGAGGGGATGGTGCTCGGCGCGGTCCAGGTCCCACCGGACGGGCAGCCGGTGATCCTGTTAGCCGATCACCCCACCACCGGGGGGTACCCGGTGGTCGGTGTGGTGGAGCCCGACGACCTGTGGCTGGTGGCCCAGGCGCGTCCCGGCACCGAGGTGCAGTTTCGTCTGATCCGCTGACGGGCCGGGCGGCGATCCCGGTGGGCGCCGCAAGGCTCTAACCGGCGTCGATCGGACGGGCCGGTGGGCGCGAGAGGGCGGAGGTGAAAGACAACCACCGGTGGTGCTGGCGGTGGTGAAGGGGCATGATTACCGCGCTTCACACGGCGACCGCAGCACGGTGGTCGGTATCCGCCCGGGTAGCCCGCACCACAAGCCTGCCGGTTGAGTCCGGCGCCACCCGCAGCAGCGCCGGATGGGTGTGGAACTGGAAAGCGACGCTCAAGGGGCCGCCGGGTGCTTCCACGACCACTCGAGCGATCGCCTGGAGGTCAGCGGCGACCGGTGGGCTGTCGTCCATGCTGACTAAGACGACCAGCACCCGGCGCCGCCCACCCGGGAACCGGCGCGCATGTGCCGTGAACTTGGGCAACCGCCTCAAGCAGCGCCCGCAGTCCGCGACGAAAAACGCGACCAGGGTTTCGCCGAGTAACAGTTCGGGGACAAGTAGTTCCCCGTCGATGGTCGAAGTGACAAAGTCACCGACCCGCTCGCCGACCGCGATACCGGGTGAGTCATAGCGCGCGCCGAGCCAGCCGTCCGGGCGTGCGCGGAACCATCTGACCAGGACCAGCGCGCACAGCACCAGCGTCAATATCGCGATCGCGGCCACCAGAGGCATCGCGCGCCTCCTTTGCGTCGGAGCGAGTGTGTCAGTCGCGTCCGCGCGGGCCCCGATCCCACGACGAACCGTAGAGACTTTCAATGAGGTTTGAGTTTCCGGGTAGCATCTGGGCGACAGTCTTATGAATGTCTTATCGCCGTTCGCCTCGGGGGTGATGCGCGTTATGCGCAGGCGCTTCTGAATACGGCATCCGGCGGGTAGGAACGGGCCAGCGGTCCGAGCGTTTGGGGGAGCTGTGGCGGAGTTTCGCCTGCTCGGCCCGGTAGAGCTGCGGGTGGATGGAGACGTTCTAGAGCTGGGCCCTCCCAAACAACGGGTGGTCCTGGTGGCGCTCCTCATGGACGCCGGCCGTCCGGTGCCGGTCAGCACGTTGGTGGAGCGGGTCTGGGGTGACCCGGCCCCCACCGAAGCGCGTAACGCGCTGTACGCGCACATCATGCGGATCCGACGGATCCTCACCCGGGCCACCGAAATCGACGGGGTCCCTCGTGGACTTGAGCGGACCCCGACCGGCTATGTCCTGCACGTCGATCAGGATCAGATCGACCTGTGGCGGTTCCGCCAGCTGGTGGAGCAGGGGCGGCAGGCACGGGACGAGGCGGCTAAAGCCGCGGCTTTGACCGAGGCGCTTCAGCTGTGGCATGGAACGCCGTTGGCGGGCTTGACCGGCGCGTGGGTGGAGCGGATCCGGGAAAGCCTGCGTACCCAGCGTTTAGACGCGGTGTTGGCGTGGGCTCGGGCCAAGTCCTGCCTGGGGCACCACGACGCGGTGATCGACCAGGTCCATGAGCTGATAGCCGAGTACCCAATGGCCGAGCCGCTCGCCGCGGTCCTGATGCGGACCCTCGCCACGGTCGGCCGCACCGCCGAGGCCTTGGACTGTTACGCCGCGATCCAGCGGCGGCTAGCCGAGGAGCTGGGCGTAGACCCCAGCGCCGAGCTGCGGGCGCTCCACGAAGCGATCCTGCGGGGCGAGTTCGACCACCGGGCTGTGGAGCCCACCGTGAGCACACCGGGATACACCGTGCCCGGGCAGCTCCCCTTGGAGGTCGGGGGATTCGTGGGGCGTGAGGAGGAGCTCAGTCGACTGGACGCCCTGCTCAGCATCGGGGAGCGACGGCCGACCGCGCCGATCGTCTCGACCGTGTCAGGCACCGCAGGGATCGGGAAGACCGCCTTGGCGGTCCGGTGGGCGCACCGGGTCGCTGACCGTTTCCCGGACGGTCAGTTGTATGTCAACCTCCGCGGCTTTCACCCCACGGGGAGAGCGGTCAGTCCGGAGACGGCGATCCGCGGTTTTCTGGAGGCGCTTGGGGTGCCGCCGCAACGGATCCCGACCGACTTTGAGGCGCAGGTGGGTCTGTACCGGAGCCTGTTGGCTGGGCGGCGGGTACTGGTGTTGCTCGACAACGCCCGCGACTCTGGGCAGGTGCGCCCGCTGCTGCCTGGGGCACCGGGGTGCCTGGCGTTGGTGACCAGCCGCAATCACCTGTCCGGCCTGGTGGCGACGGAGGGAGCCCACCCGATCACGTTGGATCTGCTTCCGGCTGAGCAGGCGCGCAGGCTGTTGGCGGAGCGGTTAGGGGCCGATCGGGTGGCCGCCGAACCCGAGGCGGTCGACGAGATCATTGCGCGGTGTGCGCGGCTTCCGTTGGCGCTGGCCATCGTGGCGGCTCACGCGGCCACCCGTCCGGATTTCCCGCTGCGGGTCCTGGCCGCCCAGCTGCGGGACGCGCAAGGCGGCCTGGATGCGTTCTCTGGAGAGGATGAGACCACCGACATCCGGGCGGTGTTCTCCTGGTCCTACCGGGCGCTCAACGCCGATGCGGCTCGGCTGTTTAGGCTGCTGGGGCTGCATCCGGGGCCGGATATCGGAGTCCACGCGGCGGCGAGCCTGGCCGGGGTGTCCCGGCAACAGGTACGCCCGTGGCTGGACGAGCTGACCCGGGCCAACCTGATCACCGAGCACGCGCCTGATCGCTTCACCTTCCATGACTTACTGCGGACTTACGCCGCCGAACTGGCCCGCACGATCGACTCCGACGAGGACCGGCGTGCGGCGCTGCACCGGCTGTTCGACCACTACCTGCATACCGCGGCGGCCGCCACCGCCCTGATCTACTCTCCCCGGGACCTGATCGATCTGCCGCCGGCACACCCGGGCTCATTCGTTGACGCGTTCAGCGACCGTGGGCACGCGTTGACATGGCTGATTACCGAACAGTCGGTGTTGGTGGCGGTCGTGGACCACGCCACCGCGATGGGGTGTGAAACCCACGCCTGGCAATTGGCCTGGACTTTGTTCAACTTCTTCGATCGACGCGGACATTGGCATGACCAGCTCGGCATGCAACGGTCCGCGCTGCAGGCGGCGCGTCAGTTGAGGGACCGGACTGGGGAGGCGTACGCCCACCGCGGCATCGGGCGTGCCCAGCTGCGATTGGGGCGCTACCAGGAGGCGGTCACCCATCTGCAACACGCTTTGGAGCTGTATCAGGAGCTGGGCGACATCGTCGGGCAGACCCATATCCACCTCGGCCTTGGCGGGGCGTACACGCGGCAAGGCCGGCATGAGGAGGGGATGCGGTACGTCCGGAGCGCCTTGGAACTGGCCACCTCGATCGATTACCGGTACGGACAGGCCAGGGCGCTGAACAACATCGGGTGGGTGCTCGCAAACACAGGACAGCACAAGCAGGCGTTGAACTACTGCCAACAGGCGCTGGCATTGCAGCAGCAGATCGGGGACCGGCTGGGACAGGCCGCCACCTGGGACAGTCTCGGCTACATCAACTCCCATCTGGGGCGATATGAGCAGGCTGTCGCCTGCTACACGCACGCGTTGGATCTGTACCGGCAGGCCGGTGACAGATACAACGAAGCCGACACGCTGGTCTCGCTGGGAGACGCCCACCACGCCGCCGGTGACCCAGTCGCCGCCCGGGAAACCTGGCAGCGGGCTTTAGAGATCCTCGATCAGTTCGGCGGTTCCATCGCCGAGGACGTGCGAACCAGGCTGCGGAATCTGGGCCACCGGGCGGGGTGAGCGGCGGTTACGCCGACTTGGAAGACAGTGCGGCCTCACGGCCGGAGTCAGTGGGCGTGCGGCTTTCCGGGACGGTAAACAGCTGCAGGAATAGCTGGCTGAGCGGGCCGATGCCCAGCGCGTACACGATCGTGCCCGCGCCGACCGTACCTCCCAGCAGAAAACCGATCACCAGGACAGTGATCTCAACCAGGGTGCGTGCCCACCGGATGGACCAGCCGCGGGCAGCCAGCCCGACCATGAGGCCATCCCGCGGACCCGGACCCAGACGCGCGCCGATGTACAGGCCGGTGGCCATGCCGTTGAGGACGACAGCGGCGATCAGAAGCGCCCACCGCGCACTGAAGTCATCAGGTGTGGGAAGGAGGGGCAGGGTGAGATCGGTGACGGTGCCGATCACGAGCACGTTGCTGATCGTGCCCAGGCCGGGGCGCTGCCGCAGCGGGATCCACAACAGCAGAACGAGCGCCCCGACGATGTTGACGATCCACCCCAGGGAGATGCCGGTCTGTTTGGAGACCCCTTGGTGGAACACATCCCAGGGATCCAGCCCTAACGTGGCCTCGACCTGCATGGCGAGGCTGACACCGTACAACGTCAGACCGGCGTACAGCTGACACAGACGACGGGGCAGTCGATCAACGGCGCGGAGCTTGCTGATCAAAGCCATGAGTGACAGCCTTAAGGCCAATAGCGAGAGTCAGTAGAGCCAATCGTGTGAAGGTGGCTTGATCTATGGTGGCCAATAGAGCGATTCGTGGCCGGCAGCTCGCGCGGATGTTGGCGTCGTGGCGTACCAATGGACGCGGTGCCGACGGTGCGCCACGGTACCTGGCGCTGGCCGCCGCGATTCGTGGGCTGATCGTGGACGGGCGGCTCCCGCTGGAGCTGCGGCTGCCGGCCGAACGGGATCTGGCCGACGCGTTGGAGATCAGCCGGACCACCGTGAGCGCCGCCTACGCCACGCTGCGGGACACCGGATTCCTGATCAGCCGTCGTGGGTCCGGCAGCTACACCGCGTTGCCGCCCGGGTACCGCCTCACCAGCACCGGGCTGCTGTCGTTGGAGGAGGTCCGCTCCGAGCGGCTGGATCTGACCTGCGCGGCGCCAGCGGCGCCCGAAGAACTGACGGCTGCGGTGGCCGAGGCCGCCGAAGAGCTGCCCCGATACACCCACGGCCACGGTTACTACCCCATGGGCATCGCGCCGCTGCGTGAACAGGTGGCGCGGTGGTATACCGCGCGCGGCCTGCCGACCACCCCGGATCAGGTGATCATCACCAATGGAGCGCAACGCGCGTTGGATCTGGCGCTGCGGGCCTTCACCGCGCCCGCTGAGCCGTTCCTGATGGAGTCACCGACCTTTCCTGATGCGCCGGCGGCCGCCCGGGCAGCCCGGGTACGGCTGCACAGTTACGGCATCGGCCCCGACGGGTGGGACACCGAGTTGTTGGAGACCGCGGTGACGCAGATCAGGCCGCGTCTGGCGTACCTGGTCCCTGACTACCACAATCCGACCGGCCAGGTGATGTCCGAACAGACCCGGGCGCGGCTGGTGGCTGCGGCGCACGCCGCCGGATCGCTGCTGGTGGTGGACGAAACCTTCAGTGAATTACGGTTTGACGGGCCACCGCTGCCCCCGCCGGTGGCCGCCATTGACCGGCACAACCGGGTACTGTCGGTCGGCAGCATGAGCAAGGCGTACTGGGGTGGCCTGCGCGTGGGGTGGATCCGTGGAGCGCCGTCGCTGCTGGCCCGTCTGGTTACCGCCCGAGCGACCGTTGATTTGGCGACCGCCGTGCTCGATCAACTGGTGGCGTATCGCCTGTTGGAGGACGAGCGTCGGGAGAACATCCTGCGGGCGCGGCGCCAGGCGCTGCGGGCGGCGCGGGACACGGTTACCCAAGCCCTGCGTCAGCGGCTGCCTCAGTGGCGGTTCCGGGAACCCAACGGCGGAATGTCGTTGTGGATTGAGTTGGACGCGCCGATCAGCACCGCGTTGACGCGTGCGGCGGAGACACACGGGCTGCGGTTGGCTCCGGGGCCACGGTTCGCCGTCGACGGCACATTGGAACACTTCCTACGACTGCCGTTGAGTCCGTCCGTGCAGGAGTTGACCGAGGCGATCGAGCGGTTGGCCAACGCCGCCGCGGATGTGGAGGCGGGGACGACGGCGTCGTGGCCCACCCCACTGGTGGTGGCCTGACAGCGGGACGAGGCCAGACAGACGGAGAGGGCCGATGACAGAGCAGGCGAGCGTTGACGCCTTCTTTCAAGCGGAGATCAGAGCTGGGGTGGTGGTGCGGGCGGAGGTCCTCCCCAAGGCTCACATCCCCGCGTACAAGTTGTGGATCGACTTCGGTGAGCTGGGGGTGAAACAGTCCAGCGCGCGGATCACGGTGCTGTACACGCCTGAGGAACTGGTGGGACGAACGGTGCTGGCCGTGACCAACTTCCCTCCCCGCCGGGTCGCCGGGTTCCGGTCTGACGTGCTGGTTTTAGGGATTCCGGTTGGGGGTAATGGCGAAGTCGTCCTGATCCAACCCGATAGGGAGGTGCCGCGGGGTTCCCGCGTCTGGTGACCATCGGCGACCCATACGGTGAACGTCCGCCGGGCGGGTGGCCGTCCCGTTCGTCGACCCCATGCCTTCTACGCAAGTTTTGCTGCCAGTAGCGATCCTGTGACCCTGTGCATCGCCGTGGTCTCCTGCCGCGCCGGTCTGTCGACATTGTGGGACGCCACCGGTGCCGACATGTCATCACGCGCTGGTTTGGACGTCGCATCGGTTTTCAGATGAGCGTCATCGGGCCGGGATGAGCAAGGGGAGGGACGGCCGATGCAGGTCTGGCCGGGGAAACGGTATCCACTGGGCGCCACCTACGACGGCATGGGCACCAATTTCGCGTTGTTCTCGGAAGTTGCCGAGGCTGTCGAGCTGTGCCTGTTCGATGAGGATGGAACCGAGACCCGGGTTGTACTGCCCGAAGTGGACGGGTTCGTCTGGCACGGTTATCTGCCGGGAGTGGGGATCGGGCAGCGGTATGGGTTCCGCGTCCACGGCCCGTGGGATCCCGTGAAAGGATTACGCTGCAACCCCCACAAGCTGCTGCTGGACCCCTATGTCAAAGCGGTCGAGGGCCAGGTGGACTGGCATCCGTCGCTGTTTAGTTATGAATTCGGCGGATCTCCGGAGCAGATGTCGACCACTGATTCAGCCCCCCACATGCCCAAAGGGGTCGTGGTCAACCCGTTCTTCGATTGGGGGGATGACCGGCCCCCACATCGCCCGTACCACAGGACCCTCATTTACGAGACGCACGTTCGGGGCATGACCATGCGGCACCCCGCGGTCCCTGAGCATCTGCGGGGTACCTACGCGGGGATGGCGCATCCGGAGGTGATCGGCCACCTGGTGGATCTGGGAGTGACGGCGGTGGAATTGATGCCGGTCCACCAGTTCATCCACGACCACGCCTTAGTTCAACGCGGGCTGCGTAACTACTGGGGCTACAACACTATCGGTTTCCTGGCGCCGCATAACGAGTATTCGGCCACCGGCCAGCGTGGACAGCAGGTGCAGGAGTTTCGAGCCATGGTCAAGGCGTACCACGCGGCCGGTATCGAGGTGATCCTGGATGTGGTCTACAACCACACCGCCGAAGGCAACCACATGGGTCCGACGCTGAGTTTCCGGGGCATTGACAATGCCGCGTATTACCGGCTGGTGGACGACGAGCCCATGTACTACATGGACTACACCGGGACCGGCAACAGCCTCAATGTCCGCAATCCCCACGCCTTGCAATTGATCATGGATTCGTTGCGGTACTGGCTGTTGGAGATGCACGTCGACGGATTCCGGTTCGATCTGGCCTCGGCGCTGGCGCGGGAGTTCTACGACGTGGACCGGCTGGCGACCTTCTTCGACGTCGTTCAACAGGATCCGTACGTCAGCCAGGCGAAGCTGATCGCCGAGCCGTGGGACGTGGGACCCGGGGGGTACCAGGTGGGGAACTTCCCGCCCCGCTGGACGGAATGGAACGGCCGTTTCCGGGACACGGTCCGGGACTTCTGGCGGGGAGAACCAGCCACATTGGGAGAGTTCGCCTCCCGGTTTACCGGCTCAGCCGACCTGTATGAACACACGGGCCGTCGTCCGGTGGCCAGCATTAACTTCGTCACCTGTCACGACGGCTTCACCCTCACGGACCTGGTCTCCTACAACGAGAAGCACAACGAGGCCAACGGCGAGGACAACCGCGACGGGGAGAATTACAACCGCTCCTGGAACTGCGGTGTGGAAGGGGAGACCGACGACCCGAAGATTCTGGAGCTGCGGGCCCGGCAGCGGCGGAATCTCATAGCCACCTTGCTGCTGTCCCAAGGCGTCCCCATGTTGTCGCACGGAGACGAAATAGGGCGTACGCAACGGGGGAACAACAACGCGTACTGTCAGGACAATGAACTGACCTGGGTCGACTGGGAGCAGGCCGACAAACAAATGTTGGCCTTCACACGCTGGTTGATCGAATTCCGCCGGCGACATCCGATCTTCTGGCGTCGACGATTCTTCACCGGGAAGCCGATGGATTCGTCGGATGGTGGCCCGCCACTGCCTGACATATCCTGGTTCGCTCCGAATGGTCGCTTGATGGGGCGCGATGATTGGGAGGCCGACTTCGGTCAGGCGGTGGGGATCTTCCTCAACGGGGACGGTAATCCCAGTCGAGATGCCCACGGAGAGCGGATCCTCGACGAGTCATTCCTCATTTTCTTTAACGCAGGGGTGCGGTCTATTGACTTCGTTATCCCCTCTTTGAAATACGGTGGAAAGTGGCAGTTGAGTCTGGACACCTCCAGATCGGACTGGGAGACGGTGGCCGAGGGGGAACCTCAGATCGTTGAGGCGGGGGAGCGGATCACGGTGCAATCCAAGTCCCTCATGCTCCTGATGAGGATGGTGTGAGGTGACGCCGACGTCGACCTACCGCGTGCAGGTTCGACCCGACTTTGATCTTTTCGCCACCGCTGGGATCGTCGATTACCTGGCCGCTTTGGGAGTAACCCACCTGTACGCCTCACCATTGCTGCAGGCGGCGCCCGGCTCGAGTCACGGCTACGACGTTGTCGACTTCTCCCGGGTGAACACCGAGCTCGGATCCGAGAAAGGACGACTGGCGCTGACCGAAGCCCTGGCCGAGCACGACATGGCGCTGGTGGTCGATGTCGTCCCCAACCACTGCGGCATCCGGGTGGCTGAGGTCAACCAGGCCTGGTGGGACGTGCTGGCTCACGGTCCCGCCTCCCCCTATGCACGCTGGTTCGACATCGACTGGTCCGTCGGCCGGATCATGCTCCCAGTCCTCGGAGACGAGCCGAACGCTCTGGACGACCTCCGTGTGGTGGACGGCGAATTGCGCTATTGGGAATACCGTTTCCCGATCGCCGCCGGGACCTTGGGAGGCACTCCGCAGCAGGTGCATGACCGACAGCACTACCGCCTGATCTCCTGGCGCCTGGCCGACCAAGTCAACTACCGGCGTTTCTTCGCGATCAACGACTTGGCGGCGGTGCGGGTGGAGGATCCAGAGGTTTTCGAGGCCACCCACCGGGAAGTGCTGCGGTGGTACGCCGCCGGGGAACTCACCGGGTTCCGGGTGGACCATCCCGACGGGCTGCGCGATCCAGCGGGGTATTTCGCGCGGCTGCACGACGCGGCTCCGCGGGCCTGGATCGTCGTGGAGAAGATCCTGGAGCGTGGGGAACGGCTCCCCGACTGGCCGGGCGTCGCCGGCACCACCGGGTACGACGCCTTGCGGCAGATTGGTGGCCTGTTCATCGACCCGGCCGGCGAGGCCGCCTTCACCGCGCTGGACACCGCGTTGACGGGGCGTGACGTGAGCTGGCAGGACTTCGCGTACCGCTGTAAACGCGAGGTGGCCACCACGATGCTGATCCCCGATGTTCGGCGCATGGCGCGTCTGGTTCCCCAGGTGCCGGAGGCGGAGGAGGTGCTTGTGGAGGTCCTCGCCTGTTTCCCGGTCTACCGCTCCTATCTGCCCGTGGGGCGGGAATATTTGCAGTACGCCGTGACTGAGGCGATCCGGCGCCGTCCGGATCTACGGACCGGGATCGAGGCGGTGGCCTCGCGGCTGGCCGACCCCACCGACGAGTTGGCGGCGAGGTTTCAACAGACCTCCGGGGCGGTGATGGCCAAAGGCATCGAGGACACCGCCTTTTACCGCTGGACGCGGTTTGCGGCGCTGAATGAGGTCGGTTCGGATCCGGAGCGGTTCGGTCTGAGCGTGACCGAATTCCACGCGGTCGCCAGCTACCACCAGCGCCGATACCCGACCGGCATGACCACACTGTCCACTCACGACACCAAGTGGTCTGAGGATGTCCGGGCCCGGATGGCGGTGCTGTCCGAGATACCCGACGAGTGGGCCTCGTGCCTGCAGCGCCTGATGGCGCGCGCACCACTGCCTGAGCCTGGGCTCGCTCACCTGCTGTGGCAGGCCACCGTCGGTGCCTGGCCTCTGGTGCGGGAACGGCTGCACGGGTACGCGGAGAAGGCCGCCCGGGAGGCGCGGACCGCCACCTCCTGGGAGAACCCCGACGCCGAGTTCGAACAGACGCTGCACCAGGTAGTGGACCGCATGTACGACGACCCGGTGCTGAACGCGGAGCTGTCGGCGTTCGTGAAGCGGGTCACCCCGTATGGCTGGTCCAACTCTCTGGGGCAGAAGCTGCTGCAGCTGATGATGCCGGGGGTGCCGGACACCTATCAGGGCTGCGAGCTGTGGGACAACTCCCTCGTCGACCCCGACAACCGGCGACCGGTCGATTTTCGACTTCGTCGAACGCTGCTGGCGCGGCTGGACCAGGGATGGCTACCCCCGGTGGACGCCAGCGGAGCCGTCAAACTGCTGGTGGTGAGCCGGGCGCTCCGGCTACGCCGGGACGCTCCACAGCTGTTCACCGGCTATCACCCGCTCCGGGCACGTGGCCCCGCGGCCGACCATCTGGTGGCGTTCGACCGCGGGGGTGCGGTGGCGTTGGCGACCCGGCTGCCGGTGGGGTTGGAACGACGGGGCGGTTGGAGAGACACCGAGGTGCTGCTGCCGCCGGGGCGCTTTGTGGAGGTCCTGACGGGGCGACACATCACGGGCGGGCCGGTGGCGCTAGAGGACCTATTCCAGCGGTATCCGGTCGCGCTCTTGACACGCCAGCAGGCCTGACGGGAGGCGGACGCGGTGCGGTTCGAAGTGTGGGCGCCCAAACCCGAGCGGGTTCGGCTACGGATTCGGGATCCGGACGGAACCGAGCACGACCTGCCGATGCAGCGACAGGGTGAGTGGTGGTGGCGTGAGGTCCCCGAGGCCAAAGCCGGCACCGACTACGGCTTTCTGCTCGACGATGACCCGACGCCGCTGCCTGATCCCCGGTCCCGGTGGCAGCCGGAGGGCGTTCACGGGTTGAGCCGGATCTACGATCACGGCGCCTACCAATGGGGTGACCGGGCTTGGACCGGGCGGACGCTGCCAGGCTCGGTGATCTATGAGCTCCATGTGGGGACCTTCACCCCCGAAGGCACCTTCGATGCCGCTATTGACAAGCTCGACTATCTGGTCGACCTCGGGGTCGACTTCGTCGAGTTACTGCCGGTCAACGCCTTCAACGGGGTGTACAACTGGGGCTACGACGGCGTGGGGTGGTACGCCGTCCATGAGCCCTACGGCGGCCCTGACGGGCTTAAACGCTTCGTGGACGCCTGTCACCAGCGCGGGCTCGCGGTGGTGATCGACGCGGTCTACAACCACTTCGGCCCCTCCGGCAACTACGCGCCTCGGTTCGCTCCATATTTAAAGCAGGGGCGTAACACCTGGGGGGATTTGATCAATCTGGACGGTCCTGGCTCCGATCAAGTACGCCGGTTCATCATCGACAGCGCGTTGGCGTGGCTGCGGGACTACCACGTCGACGCGCTACGCCTGGATGCCGTGCACGCTTTCATGGATCAGCGCGCGCTGCACCTGCTGGAGGAGCTCGCCATTGAAGTGGAGGCGTTATCGGCCGCGTTAGGGCGACCGTTGAGCTTGATCGCCGAGTCCGATCGCAACGATCCTCGGTTGATCTTGCCGAGAGAAGCGGGCGGCTACGGTCTGACAGCCCAGTGGGACGACGATGTCCACCACGCGGTACACGCCCTGCTCACCGGGGAGCGCCAGGGGTACTACAGCGATTTCGGCTCCGCTGAGTGCCTGGCGACGGTGTTGACCGGCGCCTTCTTTCACGATGGCCGGTACTCCACATTCCGGGGCCGTTCCCACGGACGGCGGGTGGATCGGGAACGCGTCCCCGGACACCGTTTCGTGGTGTGCCTTCAAAACCACGACCAGATCGGGAACCGGGCGCTCGGGGACCGGATCGCCACGCTGCTGTCCCCTGGCCTGGTGAAGATAGGCGCGGCCTTGATCCTCACCTCCCCGTTCACTCCCATGCTGTTTATGGGGGAGGAGTGGGGCGCGACCACCCCGTGGCAGTTCTTCACCAGCCATCCCGAACCCGAGCTGGCCACGGCGGTGGCCGACGGGCGTCGCCGTGAGTTCGCGGCGCATGGATGGGCCACCGACCAGGTGCCTGATCCGCAGGATCCGGAAACGTTCCGACGTTCCCGGCTGGACTGGACCCAGTTGCATACCTCACCCCATAAGGAGATCTTGTCCTTCTACCGACAGCTGATTCGGTTGCGCCGCTCCCGGCCGGACCTGACCGATCCCCGTCTTGATCGGGTACGCGTGGCTTACGGCGACGGATACATCACGGTGTACCGCGGGCGTCACACCGTGGTCTGTAATCTGTCGGCGGAGCGTCTGGCGATCCCGTTAGAGGGGACGCCGGTGGAGGTGGCGTTGGCCAGCGAACCGGGGTTCACCTTCGCCAACGGAGTCATTGAACTGTCACCCGAGTCTGTGGCCGTGGTCGAGCTGCTTTAAAGTCATTCAGGACTTGACCACCCCGTCTCCAAACACCACGACAAACCGGCGCACAATGCTGTTTGGCAACCAGGCCGCCCCACGGTCAGGAGCGCCATAATGTCACCCCTCACGGGGATGATGCGGTGTGGACAAACAGGTGGTCCGGAGCGTCACGACCGGTCTGTTTTCGGGAAGGACGGGCCGGCCTTTCCGATCTGGGATGCGTCTTGAGATACTTCACCGCGCCTGGGCCGTCCTCCAAAAGGAGCCGTGGTGCCAGCGTTGAATGATCTGAAAGCCGCCCTGCCTTCGGTGCCGTCCACCCAGGTGCACCAGGTGGTGTGGGGGCAGGCCGCCGCCGCACCGCTGGCTGCCTCGCTGGCTCCGGAGGAGTTGGCGCCCTGGAGCGAGTGGATGGCTGATCATCCGGCGCTCACCGGGCCGCAGGCGCCCACCGGTAGACCTGGACTGGGGACGCCGGACCTGGTCTATCTCACGATCGCTGGCCAAGGGGTGCTGGCCCGCCGCGCCGTCCGACGGGATCGGACCTTGGTCTGTCACATCCTGCTGTTCGCCGCCGACGAAGTCGACGCGCATCTGGCCCTGGGGTTGCACGACTGGGACGGCTGGCTGGTCCCGGGGCCGTGGCAGGGGACCGGTACCGCCCCGCTGTCGTGCCTGTCCACAGCAGAGTTGAGAAAGGCGGCCGTGGCGGGGCTGGAACGGCTCCGTGAACGGGCCCGTGCGTTACCACCGGAGCATCTGACGGCGTTGGTGGCCGCGGTCCTGGACGACCCAGCGGGCCGGTACGCCGCGGTGGGGACGGTGGCGGATCCCCCCGCGCTGCTGTGCGGACTGCTGGATATCACCGGCGGTATCACCGGCCAAGCCTCGCCATCCGGCGACGGCTTGTGGGGCCCGAGCGGCGCCGGGGACCGGACGCGGCACGTGTGGACCTTCGCCACACGACAGGCCAACGAGCCCGCCACCGAGCAGCCCCGCGTCGTCGTGGTGCCCGCCACCGCAGCCCGCCCTCCGCATCCCTCTCGGCGTCGGATCCATCTGGATGAGGCGACGCCGATGGAGGAGACAGAGCTGGCCGCCTGCATGGTCGGGCTCTACCAACGCGCCGGTGCGGACGAGGTCCATGCCCTGTGGCCTCCAGATGGGGTGCCACGACCCGAGTGGTACGCCGGTGTGACCCTGGCTCCTGGTGTCCTTGGGCCGATGACCCGGTTGCTGACGCGGGCCGCCTCAGGGGTGCTGTCCGAGGCGGAGAAGAAGTATCTGGCCAGCACGGTGGCGGGGGAGCGCGCCAAGGAGATCGTGCCTGAGCTGGACACCGCCCATTTGACGCGCCTGATGCGGGGCTGGCCGGAGCGTAGCTGGCCGGCGGTCACCCGGTTGCTGCAGGTGGAAGCCGTCACCCGGTGTTTGAGAACCCAGCCGGGGTGGGAGGAGCTGCTGGAAGCCACCGCGCGGCTGGCGGGCAGTGAGGCCTTGGTCCGCTCGAGCCTCGCTGCCTGGTGGCGGGAGCAGAAGCAGCGCCCTCCGGTTCCGGAGCGGTTGACTCGGCTGCGGATCGCGCTCGCGCTCGGTTTGCTGCCGCGCGCCGGGGATCCCCTGGTACGCCAGATCCTCAGTGATCTGTCGACGGTGGAGCTTGTCCGGTACGCGGCTGTCTTCGCCGAGCGGGATCCGGTACTGGCCGGGCTGCTGCTGGATAGCATGGCCGAGCGGCCACGGCAACCCGCGGAGCGGGCGGAACTCGGACGGATCCTGGACGAACTGGATTACCTCGTGCCGACCGTGGAGCGGATCGCGGCTGAGCGGCCGCAGACCGCCGTCCGGCACTACAAGGACATCCTGGCCCACGCGTACGGGGCCAGCCTGCCCGATGTGGCGACCGCCCGGGCGGTGCTCGCCCGCGCCGCCAAGCACTATGACCCGGTCCCCACCAGCCTGGTCCAGGCCCTGCTCGCCCACGCGCCACAGCCCCAGATCCGTGCGGTGATCGAGCAGGCGACGGAACAGGCGACGGAATCGGAGCGGAACTCCCCGGAGGAGCAGCAGGCTAATGCCACCCCGTCTGACTCGGCGAAGCCGACCGGCGCTGGTGAAGGATCGGGTACCGGTGAGCCGGCGGTGAAGGCCCAGCCTCGAGCGCGGCGCCACGAGGCGCGGTCGCCGGCGCCGGAGGGGGAACCGGTCAGTGCGGTAGGCGGGGCTGACAGCGCAGCGACACCCACTGTCGGGGCCGTCGCGGTCTCGGTGGGTGCTATGAAACCTGCCAGTGGCACCGTCGCGGCTTTCGGCGGCGCTGTCGCGGTATCTGACGCCGCTGCGGGGGAGGACCGGGTGGCTGCAGGAGCAGAGGCGGAAGAGCACCCGATGTCGACGGGGAATGGGGTTACGCCGGAAAGCAGCCACCGTTGGCGGTCGGTTGCGGCTCAGGGTGAATGGTTCAGAATTGATCGCCCCATCGTCGCCACAGTGCTACTTGCCGGCATTATGTGCGTCCTGATCCTGTTGCTTCTCGCTTGAATTTTCACGCAATTCAACACTGTGCTCATCAGCCAGTAGTGGGTGTTGTCAAGCCTTCACCCGCTGGTTGCTTGGTGACTACACTCGTCCGCGCAGGTCGAACCACCGCTGGAGCGTCTCCCACCAGGAGACGCCCTTAGTTTGTGGAATGGGGGGCGGCCGTGATTAGGCTTACCTATCACGACGCGCGTCGTAAAGGCGTCTTTGAGCTGTTGGGAGACCTCTTCTCCGACGCTGACAGTAGCCAGCAGTTACTGGAAGTGCTGGGGGTACCCGCCTCGAACCTGCCACCGTTCGGCGCCGACCGCCCAGCGGCCTACTGGGAAGAAGTAGGTCGACAGATTTCTCGGGGTAGGTTCGCCTTCCAGCTGCGGGATCTGTTGTCGGCAGCGGCGGTTCGTTATCCACAACATGCGCGGCTCAAGGCCTTGACGCGTTGGCAGTCCGAGCCGGCGGAGGTTCGGATTCTGATGCTTCCGGGCAGCCCGTCGGCCGCCGCGCAGACCCGGCTGGACTTGGAGCTGCGTCAGCTGCGCGCCGTCGGGACGGTCGCGCGATGTCCCATGACCTTGATGGCGCGTCCGGTGACCCGGATCGCCGATGTGGTCACCGAGCTGACCGAGACCCAACCCACCATCGTTCACTTTTCGGGAGCCGACCCCGACGGCAGGCTGCTGCTGGACACCGACGATCAGCGTCGGAGCCCGATCACGGTCGATCAGCTGTCGACTCTCTTCTCAGAAGCCGCCGAGCTGGACTGCATTCTGCTGGGTTCCTGTTTTAACGAGGAGTACGTCGAGCCGCTGCTGCGGCACGCGCACGCGGTTGTAGGGTCGAGTGGGCCGCTGTCCGATGACGCGGCGGTGGCGTTCACTCGCGGCTTCTACACAGCCCTGGTGGCGGGCCGGAACTTGGAGACCGCGTACCGGTACGGGCTGGAGGAGATGGAGTTGGCCGCTTACCCCACTGACCAGATGCGTCTGGTGCGGCGACAAGCTCATCCCACTGGTGGGGGACAGCAGCACATGACCCACACGTGAGAAACGTGAATCTTGTTTTTTCAGAAACGATCAGGTCGGTAGGGAGTTAACACAGGATCGAGGTGGTCGTCCAAAAGCTCCCGGCACACCAGCCGTGCCAGAAGCGGAGCCAGGGTGATCCCGCTGTGGGTGACCACAACATAGAGACCGGACGCTAACCATCCCACGATCGGATGACCATCAACGGGGAGGGGACGGACACACACCTGGAACTGGCGGGATCCACGCGGTTCCCAGTCGGGAAGGAGCCGCTGTGTCCGCGCCACTAAGTCGGCCGACATCGCCGCGCGTTCCGCATCAGGGGTGTGTCGGTGGATACGGTCGGTGAGATCAGGCGCCTCAACGCGGACACCCCCGTCCCCTCCAGGACGCGCCGTTATATCCGGGGCCAAGATGACGCGTCGGATCGGAGCTGGCTGCCCTAGCCCCAGGTCAGCGATCAGGCACGGCGCCTTTGACCCCACGGTGTCCACTGGGACCAACGACACCTGTCCTCCGGCCAGTTCCTCCACCAGATCGGGGGTACGCCAGCCCGCGCAGCACACGTGCAGATCTCCTGGCACGGTACGACCGGAGGCCAGGCGGACTCCACTGACTCGGCCACCCACTGTTGTCAGACCCGTCACCGGTTCGTGCGTCAGAACCTGAGCGCCGTGTGCCTGCGCCCGGGTCAGTAAGGCGTCGACGACGGCCGGGCCGTGGGTGTACGCCTCGGCGGGAAAGAACACAAAGGAGGCGTCGGCGGGCAGACGCAGCGCCGGTTCTAGCGCCGCCGCGGCGGAGGCGGTCAGCTCCTCCACGGGGTACTCCCAGTCCCGCAGTCGAGCCACTTTCTCAGCCAGTGCCGCACGGCCGCGGTCGGTGACGGCCCAGGTCAGCGCGCCGGTGGCGGTATACCAATCAGGCGCGCCGAAACTCGCGGCCAGCTGGCGCCACTCGGCCATCGCTCGCACCGACAGGTCGTGGTAGTGGCGCGGTGGTTTGTTGTTGGAATTGATCCAGGCGAAGCTCCCGCCGGTGGCCTGTCCAGCGGGGAGCGCCTGGTCAATGACGGTCACCTGTGCGCCGCGGCGCGCGAGGGCGTCGGCGAGTGTAGCCCCGCAGATACCGGCCCCGATAACCGTGATCCGAAGCGCCACGTCTCACACCCCCAAACGCGCGCTACGTAGCAGCGTGACCGCCTCGTCCGGGCCGGTCAGCTCCACCCGCGCCACTTTCTGCCGACCGAAGCAGAACAGTGTCAGCTCACTCGGCGCGCCGATCAGGCGTACCGTAGGGCCACCGCCTCCGGCGGTGAACTGACCGAATCCAGGCGCGGACACGGTGACGGTCACAGGGACCTTCCGCAGCAGCATCCGGGCCAGCCATATCCGTCGCCACAGCGCGGCGTCCAATCCAGTCGGCAGCTGTCGGGGTTCCCACCCCAGTTGGGCGCGTCGGACATCCTCGTGGTGCACGAAAAACTCGACGGTGTTGGCGACTTCGTCGGTCAGCGGGTTACTCAACAGACTCCACACCGGTGGGCGACGGAGCAGCTCGACCAGCTCAGGAAACGAGTGGCTGTCGCGTAGCCGGCGGCGGATCTGCTCGCTCCAGCGGATGGTGGGGGGTAGAAGAACGCTCAGCAGAAGATCGGGGCGCCGTTCCCGCACCAACAGGTGCGCGGTGAGGTCGGCGGTGGTCCACCCCTCGCACAGCGTGGGTGCGTCAGGGCCGAGGTGCTCAAGAAGAGCGGCCAGCGCCAGGCGTTCCCGGTAAGCGAATGCGGTCACTGTCCCATCCTCCCGGTTTTTATGGGCGGGGCGCATCCGGGGGGACACGCGGCGCATCCGCTTTCACGTCACTTTTCATGTTCTCATTCATCCATATGCATCTATCAATAGACATGAGTCATCACCAGTTGTCATGCATGCTCAGCGGCGCGCCGCTTCTGGGACATACCTTTCATCGCACTCATCCTGATCTATCAGGATCCGCTGTGTTTGTCGTTGGGGCCGCGCAGGTCCGGACAATGGAACAGCGTCTGTGAACTCGCCCACAGCGCACGCGGCGGTATCTGGTTGAAGGATTTATGAAGTGGCATCCACATCTACGGGGCGGTACTTGATTGACGTGAGGGGTGATGACGTGGAAACCGGTTGTCAACGCGATACCGACTGTCATGGCGCATGGGTGAGACGGGCGGCGGGGCCTGCCACCGTACCGGCAAGCGGACTGCACACCGGGAACGCGCCTCCGGGTCGGTGCCGTTCTGACAGCCGTCCCGTCGGATCCAACGTCAGGAGTAATCGGTGACCCCTCGTGCGGTGATCGCTCGCGGCCTGCGGGTGCTGGGATACGCGATCCGGGAACAACCCGCCATTTTCGCCGTCGCTGTCCTCGGCAGTGTGCTGTTCGGCGGCATGACGGTGGGTAGCGCCTACGTGGTGGGCGCCGTCATCGGTCAGGTGGTGGTTCCGGCCTTCGCCGAGAACCGCGTGACCGTCGGGGCGTTGGCGTTGGGTGCGACGGCGATCTTCGGGGTGAGCGTGATCCGAGTCGTCGGTATCTTCGGCCGGCGACTGGGGGCGGGAGCGATGCAGTACCGGCTCCAGGCGAGCTACCGGCGCCGTATCACCCGCCGCTACCTGGAATTGCCGCTGGCCTGGCACCGCCGCCACCAGACCGGAACGTTGCTGTCGAACGCGAACTCCGATGTGGAGGCGGCGTTCGTCCCCATCGCCCCACTGCCGTTTGCGGTCGGCACTTTGGTGATGCTGGTCGGTGCGGTGGGGGCGATGTACGCCACCGACTGGGTGCTGGCGCTGATCGGTACCGCGGTGTTCCCCGCCGTGTTCGGCCTTAACGTCATGTATTCCCGGCGGATGTCACCGCGCGCCACCCGGGCCCAACGGTTACGCGCGGAACTGAGCGCGATGGCGCACGAAAGCTTTGACGGTGCCCTCGTGATCAAAACGATGGGGCGGGAGGCCGAGGAGACCGCCCGGTTCACGGCCCGAGCCGACCAGCTGCGGGACGCACTGATCTCCATGGGGCGGGTACGCGGCCTGTTTGACCCCATCATGGACGCGCTGCCTAACCTCGGCACCTTATTGGTGCTGGTGCTGGGAGGGTGGCGCTTGTCCAACGGGGCCATCAGTGTGCAGGAAGTGGTCAGCGTGGCCTTCCTGTTCACGGTGCTGGCCTTCCCGGTGCGGGCCATCGGCTGGGTGCTGGGAGACCTCCCCCGTAGTGTGGTCGGATGGGAACGGGTCCAGGCGGTGCTGGCGGCCCGTGGCGACACCACATACGGTGAGCGGTCCCTGTCTGGGACCGGCCCGGTGGAGCTGACCTTCGACAACGTGAGCTTCCACTACCCGGCCAATGAGGCCGTCGACATCGCCGATACCGACGAGGACGGGGAGCGGTTGGGTCCGCCGGTGCTGCAGAACGTGAGCTTCACGGTGCCGCCCGGGCGTACCGTGGCTCTGGTCGGACCCACCGGATCCGGAAAATCCACGGTGGCTGCGTTGGCGGCCCGGCTGATGGATCCCCAAGCGGGCGCGGTGCGGCTGGACGGGGTCGATGTGCGTGAGCTGTCCGCCGACGCGTTGGCGGCCACCGTCGCCCTGGTGCCGCAGATCCCGTTCATCTTCGACGACACCATCGCCGGCAACGTCGCGCTGGACCGGACCACCCCGGAGGGTACGCCGCTGGCCGAGGACAACCAGCGGGTGTGGGACGCGCTGCGCCTGGCACAGGCCGACGGTTTCGTCGCCGAGCTGCCGCAGGGGGTGGCCACCGAGGTCGGGGAACGCGGCACCAGCCTGTCCGGCGGGCAACGGCAGCGGCTCACTCTGGCGCGGGCCCTGGCCGGACGGCCCCGGCTGCTGATCCTGGACGACGCCACCAGCGCCGTGGATCCCCGGGTGGAGGCGGCGATCCTGCGTGGCCTGCGTGAGTCTGACCTGTCGGCCACTGTGCTGGTGGTCGCGTACCGACGCGCCACGATCGCGCTCGCCGACGAAGTCGTCTACCTGGAGAACGGGCGCGTGGTGGCACATGGCACCCACAGCGAACTGTTGGCCCGAGTACCGGGGTACGCCGATCTGGTCACCGCATACGAGCAGCAGGAGGCCGAACGCGCGTACGAGCAGACCCTGAACGAGCAGCGAGTAGGCGACATGGACGAGCAGGATGAGGTGACAGCGTGAGCGTCACCACCGCGGCCACCCCCCGAACCGACTCTCCACGGACAGAGTCACCCGCTTCGGAATCCACCCTGCAGACCCTGCGTCGCGGGCTGGCGTTGTCGCCGGAGCTGCGCTGGGGCCTGGCCGGCACCCTGGCGCTGGCGCTGCTGGCCACCGCCGGTCGGGTGGCGGTTCCGGTGGCGGTGCAGCTGGGAATTGACCATGGCATCCGGGCCGCCGGCGGTCCGGACATGGAGGTACTCACCCTCATCGCCGCGGTCACCGCCGGGGTGCTGGTCGTGACCGTGGCCTGCACGTACCTGATGAATGTCCGGCTGTACCGGGTCTCTGAGACCGCGCTGGCGGGGCTGCGGGCCCGTACCTTCCGGCACATCCACGACCTGTCGATGCTGCATCAGCAGGCCGAACGGCGCGGCTCGCTGACCTCCCGGGTCACCAGCGACATCGATCAGATGAGTCAGTTCCTCCAAATGGGAGGAATGGCCCTAATCGTCAACACCGGCCAGCTGGTGATCGCCACCGCCATCATGCTGATCTATTCCTGGCAGCTCACCTTGGTGGTGTACGCGGCGTTCGCTCCTCTGGTGTGGCTGGTGCGGCACTTCCAGCGTCGCTTGGGGGCGGCGTACTCCCTGGTGCGGCGCCGGGTGGGGACGCTGCTGGCCGCCATCTCCGAAAGCGTGGTGGGGGCCGAGGTGATCCGTGCCTACGGGGTGCGGGAGCGTACCCGCCGCCGGTTGGATGACGCGATCGAGCGGTACCGCGTGGCGCAGTTCCGGGCGCTGCAAATCAGCGTCTTCACCTTCTCCGCGGGAGAGTTGACCGCCGGGCTCGCCAACGCCGCGGTGATCGTCACCGGGGTTCTGCTGGGGGTGGACGGTGACCTGACCGTGGGTGAGCTGACCGCGTTCCTGTTCTTAGTCGCGCTGTTCGTCCAGCCGGTGCAGATCGCCACCGAGGTGCTCAACGAGGCCCAGAACGCCATCGCGGGGTGGCGGCGGGTGCTCGACATCATCGACACCGCGCCGGACGTGGCCGACCCTGGCGAGGCCGGGCGTGACCTGCCGCCGGGGCCGATCGGGATCACCTTCTCCCACGTTCACTTCGCCTACCCCGGCGGGCCGGAGGTGCTGTCCGATGTGGACCTGACCATCCCACCCCGAACCCGGGTGGCGGTGGTGGGGCAGACCGGTAGCGGCAAGAGCACCTTCGCCAAACTGCTGACCCGGCTGATGGACCCCACCCGGGGTGAGGTGCGGCTGGCGGGCATCCCCCTGACCGACGTGCGGTTCTCCTCCCTGCGACGTCGGGTGGTGATGGTGCCGCAGGACGGCTTTTTGTTCGATGACACGGTGGCGGCCAACATCCGCTTCGCCAACCCCGACCTCAGCGACGACGATCTTTACCTGGCCTTTTGCGAGCTGGGGCTGGAGGACTGGCTGGACAGCCTGCCGGCGGGCCTGCGGACCCAGGTAGGGGAACGGGGTGAGGCGCTGTCGGTGGGGGAGCGGCAGTTGGTCGCGCTGGTGCGGGCGTACGTCGCCAACCCGGATCTGCTGGTGCTGGATGAGGCGACCAGCGCGGTGGACCCGGCCACCGAGGTACGCCTGGCCCGGGCCTTGGACGCGGTGACGCGGGGCCGCACCACGGTCGCGATCGCGCATCGACTGTCGACGGCGGAGGCGGCCGATGAGGTGATCGTGATGGATAAAGGCAGGGTGGTGCAGCGTGGCCCGCACGCCGTCCTGGTCGCCCAACAGGATTCGGTGTACGCGCGGTTGCACGCCTCCTGGCTGGAGCAGACCCGCTCCAGTTGAGCTTCAGTCGACTCTGGTCCGTGGGTGTCCACGAGGTGGCCCGGTCGTGCCCAGGAGCGGCGCCATGTGGGCGCCCGACGGATCACGACTCGACAGCTCACCACGTGATGAGCGCTTAACAAGATCGACATCGGTGCGCGGGGCGGTTGGCGTGTGCGACCCCGCGTACCCTCGTCTTGATTTTTGATCTTTCATCGGGCGACCAATGGAGCGACGCGATGCGACGGGTGCTAGTGACCGGGGGGTCGAGTGGGATCGGCCGGGCCGTGGTGCAGCGGTTCGCCCGGGAAGGCGACGTGGTCTGGCTGACCTACCGGCACGGTCGGGAGCGGGCCGAGGCGCTGTTGGCGGAGTTGCCCGGGGAGGGGCACCAGGCGTTCGAGCTGGCGCAGGGCGAATGGGACAGCCACCAACGGTTGTTGCAGTCCCTGCCCGGCCCGGTGGACATCCTGATCAACAACGCCGCGGTCGGCTCGAAGACGGTGGAGAATTACGCGCCCGCCGAGCCTCATCTGCAGGATGAGGCGTTCCTGCGGATCAACAGCGTCGGACCGTTGTGGTTGATCCAACAGATCGTGCCGGGTATGCGGGAACGCGGCTACGGCAAGGTCGTCAACATCGCCAGCGTCGGAGGCGGGATCGGGCAGTTTCCCGGGTTCCGGCTTGCCGACGGGATGAGCAAGGCGGCGCTGGTGTACCTGACCCGCCAGTTGGCGGCGGAGCTCACCCACGATCCGGTGGAGGTATTCGCAGTCTGCCCCGGGGCGGTCCACACTCCGATGTTCCAGGCCAGCACCCTCAACGCCATCCCGACCGAGCAACGCGCGGCGTTTGAAGCTCGGCTGCCCAAGGGGCGGCTGATTCAGCCTGAAGAGATCGCCGACGTGGTGTGGTGGCTGTGCACGGAGCAGGCACGGGTGCTGCACGGGGCGGTGCTGGACGCCTCCATGGGGCTGGGCGTGCATCCGGGCCTGCTGACAGGGGTCTCGATCGACCGGGGCGCCGCAGGGCCGCACTGAGCCGCAGAGCCCCTAAAAGGAGCCCAAAGGATACAGCCCTACGGCCGGCGAAGACCGGCGGGTGAGGGAACACGACGAGCGAAAGGACGGCTGCCGATGGTGTCACGCCGGGTTAAAGCGTTCACGGCCGAGCCACCTGCGCTGGTGACGGCGCATTTTCGGGTGGAGCAGCGCCCCTACCACCCGGATAAGGACCCGGGTGGGTACGTCAACTTCGGCACAGCCGAGAACCGCCTGGTGTGGGACCTGCTGGCGCCGATCCTCACCGGCCCTCGTCCGGTCACCGCGGAAGACACCCGGTACGCGCCGTTATACGGCGCAGCCGCCACCCGCGAGGCGATCGCGGGCTACCTGAACCGGTACGGCGGGCCCTCGGTGGACCCCGACGACATCATCGTGGTCAGCGGGGCGTCGGCGGCGTTGGACATCATCTCGTACATCCTGTGTGACCCCGGCGACGCGATCGTGGTGCCCGCGCCCTACTACGGGGGTTTTGACCCGGACCTGACTGGGCGGACCGAGGCACGGATCGTGCCCGCGCCCCTGGCGTACCCCTTCTGGGTAACCGGTGACGCCGTCGAGGCGGCGGTGACGCAGGCGCGCCGGGACGGCTTAACGGTCCGGGCGATCGTCCTGAGCTCCCCCCACAATCCGGTGGGGCACGTCTACCCACCCGACACGCTCCGGGAGGTCGTCGAGGTGGCGGAGCGGCACGACCTGCACTTAGTAGCCGACGAAATCTACGCCGGCTCGGTGTTCGGCTCCCGGCCTTTCACCAGTTTCCGGACGGTGACGGACAGTCCACGGCTGCATCTGGTGTGGGGGATGGCCAAAGACTTCGGAGTGTCGGGTTTCAAGGTCGGCGTGCTGCACACCCGGGACCCCCAGGTACGCGCCGCGGCGCGGATCCTGGCCGGGTTCGCCCCAGTGTCCACCGACACCCAAGTGATCGCGCGGAGGATGCTGGCCAACGCCGACGCGTTCCTGACCGAGAGTCAACGCCGGTTGGGGGTGGCGTACGCGCACATCACCGAGCTGCTCACCGCCCACGGCATCCCGTTCGTGCCCGCGGAGGGTGCCTTCGCCGTCTGGGTGGACCTGCGCGGCTGGCTGTCGGCGCCGACGTTCGAGGCCGAGATGGAGCTGTGGGAGCAGGTCTACCGGGCCAAGGTGAGCATCTCCCCGGGCCGGACGTTCCACAGCCCGGAGCCGGGATGGTTCCGCATCTGTTTCCCGTCGGATCCTGTGGTCGTCACCGAGGGCATCACCCGGCTGGGGCGGGTCCTGGCGGAGCGCTCCTCGACGACGCGCTGACGATCCGGCGGCGTGTTGACAGCCTGACCGCGCTCGCCGGCGTCACGATTCTCGCGGTTCTGCGGCCTCAACAGGCGACGCCTTCCAGGTGGCGCTGTCCTGATCCGGCGCCGGCGGCAGCGGCATGGTCAGGTAGCGCTGGATGGTCGGGCCGTACACCGACACCAGCCACTCAACCGGGGCACCGGCGAGCGGTTCCAGGCGCAGCACATACCGGATCATGGCCAGGCCGACCAGTTGGGAGGCCACCAATGGCAGCCGGAGCGTGGCGTCCGGTAGATGCAGCGCGTCGGCGATCCGACGCAGGATCTGGGTGGTCAGAAAGTCCCGCAACATGCGGGCCGACCACTCGTGGTTGAGCGCGCTGCGCAACAACGCTACTCCGGCCGTACCGGCCGGGCTGTCCCAGATACTCACAAACAGGCGGATCAGCCGCTCACCCAGCCCATCGGGGCCGCCTTCGAGCAGGTCAGGCAGGACCGTCCCCGGATCGATAGGGAAGTGCAGCGCGGCCACAAACAGCTGGTCTTTGGAGCCGAAGTAGTGGTGAACCAGGGCGGGGTCGACCCCGGCGGCCGCGGCGATCTGTCGAATGGAGGCCTTGTCGAACCCATGTTGAGCGAACGCGGACCGGGCGGCCGCGAGAATCGCCTCACGGGTGCCCGACCGGCCCGGCCGGCGACCGGTACGCGCCATCACTGCTCACTCCTGACCGTTGTCGCTGCCCCGCCGCGCCAGTGCCGTCATCAGCGTGCGCCACATGCGCTTTCCACCTCGGTGTCGAGGCCGACCGTCGGTGGTCCGGCCACGGGACGGGATACCGGGATTATCGGAAACCCAGCGCGACCGGACCACGAACAGCGGGCTATTTATCCCTCGGAGAGGCGGATAGCGGCCGAAAGCGGAATATAGGCGGGCGGCGTTACCTCCGGCGTTACCTGTGGCGAGAGGGGGAACGCGGTGGACGTAGCATCACGCCGTGACGTGCCCCGACGTCATGGCGGAGGTGCCGGTCGAGATGTCTTTGAGGCACGGACTACTCGGTCTCCTCGCCGAAGCACCCGCTAGTGGGTACGACCTGACTCGCCGGTTCGCCGAGGTGCTGGGCCCGGTCTGGCCGGCCCGACACCCGCAGATCTACGCCGAACTGACCCGCTTGGCCGACGAAGGGCTCATCGAGGTCGCCAGTCGCGGGCCCCGAGGGCGTACCGCGTACCGGATCACCGACGCCGGACTGGCCGAGGTGCGACGCTGGCTGGCCCACACCGAAACCGACCACACGCTGCGGGTCGAGGGGGTGCTGCGTTCAGTTTTCTTCTGGCTGATGTCCCCACAGCAGCTGCAGCGGCATCTGCAGCGGGAAGTTGCGTTTTACACCGAGATGGCGGCGCGCTACCGCCGCCTGGCCGAGGCCGAAGACCGGGGGGAGTACGGTGATGAGCCACCGGTTCGGTCCCTGAGGCTGGCGGTGGAGGCCGGAATCCGCCTGTATGAGACGCTCGCGGACTGGGCGCGGTGGGCCGCCACCCGCCCGATCACCGCACCGGCGTCGACCGCCGCACCGGCCACGTCTGCGGACCCCACGGAGCCGGCGGCGGGGACCGGGGCAGAATGAGTGCCGTGACGCCTACCATCCGTCCATCGTCCCTGGACCCTCGGATCGCGGCGCGGCTCAAGCGGGACGCCGCTGGCCTGATACCCGCTGTCATCCAGCAGTACGACACCCGTGAAGTGCTGATGGTGGGCTGGATGGACGACGAGGCGTTGCACCGTACCTTGACCACCGGTCGAACCACATTCTGGTCACGCAGCCGGCAGACGTACTGGGTCAAGGGGGAGACCTCCGGTCACGTCCAGCATGTCAAGTCCGTGTCGTTAGATTGCGACGGTGACACGCTGCTGGTGCTGGTCGACCAGGTAGGACCGGCCTGCCACACCGGCAGTGAGTCCTGCTTCACCGGCCGGGAGCTGCCGCTGGGAGAGGCCGGCGGCCGCGAAACCGACCACGACGCCGAGCAGCGGGTCGACCAGCGGAAGGAGTCCCAGTGACCTCCGGTGCCGTGTCGCCTTCGGAAGAAGAATTCATCGCCCTCGCCGCTGGTCGGCGTGTGGTGCCGGTGACGCGTCGGCTGCTGGCCGACTCCGAGACCCCGGTCGGGGTCTACCGCAAGCTCGCCGGCGGCCCCGGCACCTTCCTGTTAGAGTCCGCCGAGCAGGGCGGCACCTGGTCCCGCTACTCCTTCGTGGGGGTGCGCAGTATCGCCACCCTGACCACCCACGACGGGAAAGCGCGCTGGCTCGGGTCGCCTCCGGCGGGCGTCCCCCTCGACGGTGACCCGGTGGCGGTGCTGCGGGAAACGATCAGCGCGCTGACCTCCCCCCGCGTACCCGGGCTGCCGACGCTGACCGGCGGCATGGTCGGGTTCCTCTCCTATGACGTGGTACGCCGCTTCGAAAAGCTCCCTCAGCTGGCCGAGGATGATCTGGGCTTCCCCGAGCTGGGGATGATGCTGGCCACCGACCTGGCCGCGCTCGACCACGTCGACGGCTCCCTGTTGTTGATCGCCAACGCGGTGCTGCCACCTGAGGCGTCCGAGGCGCAGGTCCGGGCCGCCTACCACCAGGCGACCGGGCGGCTGGACGCGATGACCACCGCCTTGTCCCGGCCGAACCCGCCGATGGTCTCCGTCATGGAGAAGGTCGCGGCGCAGCATGTGGTCGGCCGGACCCCCGAGGGCGGGTACGCCAAGGCGGTTGAGGTGGCCAAGGAGGCGATCCGGGCGGGGGAGTGCTTCCAGATCGTGCCGTCCCAACGGTTCGAGACTGAATTGACCGCCGACCCGCTCGACGTGTACCGGGTGCTGCGCGCCACCAACCCCAGCCCGTACATGTACTTCCTGCGGTTCGACGGGTTCGACATCGTCGGCTCCAGCCCGGAGGCGCATCTGAAGGTGACGGGGCGACGCGCTCTGCTGCACCCGATCGCAGGAACTCGGCCCCGGGGCGCCACCCCGGCCGAGGATGCCCGCCTGGCCGCCGAGTTGATCACCGACGCCAAGGAACGGGCCGAGCACGTCATGCTGGTGGACCTGGGCCGCAACGACCTGGGGCGGGTGTGCGTGCCCGGCACCGTTGAGGTGCCGGAGTTTATGGAGATCGAGCGGTACAGCCACGTCATGCACATCGTCTCCACGGTGGTCGGGGAGCTGGCCGAGGATCGGACAGCCTTCGATGCCCTGGTCGCTACCTTCCCGGCGGGGACGTTGACGGGCGCGCCGAAGGTACGCGCGATGGAGATCATCGAGTCTCTGGAGCCGACCCGGCGTGGGCTGTACGGCGGGACGGTGGGGTACTTCGACTTCGCCGGTGACTTGGATATGGCGATCGCGATCCGGACCGCGTTGATCCGAGACGGTTGGGCGTACGTGCAGGCCGGGGCCGGGGTGGTGGCCGACTCCGATCCCGCCACCGAAGACGCCGAGACCCGCAACAAGGCCGCGGCGGTGTTGTCGGCGATCGCCTCAGCGCAGACCCTCCGACCGGCCAGGTGAGCACGGTGGGATCAGCCAAGGGTGGGATCCGGGAACTGACGGCCGCCGTGCTGGCTTGCACGGTGGGCGCTGGTGGTGCGCTGATCGCCGCTACACGGGACTGGGCGGTCGAGATCACGCCGCGTCCAGCGCCTCTGTCGCCGCTGCGGGAGGTCAGCACCGGCGCGACGGTGGCGCCGTGGCTGCCTGCTCTGGGGCTGGTGGCCCTGGCGGGAACCGCCGCCCTGGTCGCTACCCGGGAGAGTGGGCGCCGCGTTATCGGCGTCTTCCTGATCGCGGTGGGCTTGGGGATCGCGGTTGCCTCTGGCTTTGGGTGGGCGGCCAGCGCGGCCGAACAGTCTGTTGTGGACAGTGTGGTGTGGCCGGTGATGGCGCTGGCGGGTGGGCTCCTGGTGAGCGCGACGGGAGGCTTCGCGCTGGTACGCGGGTCCGGCTGGCCCGTGATGAGTAGACGTTACGAGCGCCCTACCTCCGAGAACACCACGGTTCGATCCGCTTCCTCAACCGAGCTGCCGGACGTTGACCTGTCCGGGTTTGAGCGCCTGTCTGACCAGGTCGTGATCTGGGGGGAGCGGAAACCGACGCGGACGGAGCGGCCACGTCAGGAAACCCAGCGGAGGGTGGGGCGTCCCGAGGAGCCCGGCCCGTCGATCCCTCAGGACAGCGCGGAGTTCTGGGACGCCTTGGATCGCGGTGAAGATCCCACCGCGGATCCCCCGTCCCGGTGATATCACCGCCTGGACGCACTCTCCCTCAGCCACGAACTCGGTCACGAACCCGAACCACGCCAGAAGCGGAACGCGGACGGCGGAAGCTGTGTCGTGCCTACGCACCGTAGCAGCAGCCTGGCGTACCTCTATTATTTTGGAATTCTGGAATATTGGAGGGAGTCGCCATGGTCACCAGACGCCAGCTGCTCGCCACGGCTGCGGCCGCGACCGCCGTCACCCTGACCGCACAGCCGGCCGTCGCCGCGTCGTCACCAGACACCTCGACCCCTGAAGGGTGGCTGGAGTGGATCGCAACTCACCGCCACGACGTCGGCTTGGCGCTTGTGGACGGCCACGGCGGGTGTCTTGTCCACCGGGACCGGGCCGCGCAACCGTTAGCGTCGGCCATCAAAGTGATCCACCTGGTCGGGTACGCCAGGGCCGTGGCGCGTGGCCAGTTGGATCCCCACCAACAGGTGCGGATAGGTGACTGGGAGGCGCACTATCTGGCGGCCAGGCACGTGCCGTTCCCCACCGACGGTGGGGCGCACGCACAGGCCTTAGCGGATCTCGGGATTCCCACCGACCCGGACAACCCGTACTGGGCGGCCGATCCCGATGAGCGGGTGCGGCTCGATGACTTGGTCTACGCGATGATCACGTACAGCGATAACGCCGTGCCCGATTATCTCCAGACGCTGCTGGGGCGACCCGCGCTGCGGCAGGCGGCGGAGGCCGGTGGCTGGTCGCGCCCCGATCTGCGTTCGTTACTGGGCGAATTCCTCCTGCTGATCCTGCCCGAGTACGCGCCCAGGGAAGGGGCGCCGCTGGCGGTGCGGGACCGGATCGGGCAGCAGCTGGCGCGGCGGTTCCTGAGCGACGCCGACTTCGCAGCCGAGGCACGCCGTCGAATCCCGGAGATCGGTGGTTACGAGGCGCAACGCCGGTGGGCCGCCGGGTTGAACGCCGGCAGCGCTCGGCAGCTGATGCGCCTGCACCACGCCCTGGCCAGCGGCGACTACCACCCACGGGAGGCCGGCGACATCGCACGCGACCACCTGGAGCGGCCGCTCAGCCAGTACCTGCCCCCGGGCGTACTCGGCATCGGTTTCAAAGGAGGCTCCGTACCCGGGGCGCTCACGGTGGGTATGAGCGTGCGCCGCGACGACGGGACTGTCGGCGCGCTGGGCCTGCTGGTACGCGGGGTCGACTTCACTGATTTCACCCACGCCGATCAGCTGGCCGTGCTCGCCATCCAGGCCCTGCTGGACCCGACCTGGACGGCCAGGCTCGCCGCCGCGCTCCGGGACTGAGGGCGCCGCCGACCTGAACCACCCCTGGCCCGATATCCGGTACGCGGATAGGGCATGCTCCGCACATGGACGCAGACGAGGTCGCACGCCGACTCGCCGACCTGGAACGGCGGGTGTCGCACCTGGAGGGGAGGAGACCGACGCCGCAGCTGACGGGCGAGGGCGGCGGTGAGATCAGCTACCACGGACATCTGCAGCTGTACGGCGAGGTGCAGTGGCGTATCAACCTTGCGGCCGAACCGGTGCTATCTCTCGACGACGCGCCCCGGGTCGAGACGCTCGCCGCGCTGGCGCACCCGGCCCGCATCAGCATCATCCGTAAGCTGCTCACCGCCGGACCCCAGCCCGTCAGCGCGCTGCAGGAAACCGCGGGGGTACGCTCCACCGGCCAGCTCTACCACCACCTGAAAAGCCTCACCGCTGGTGGGCTGGTGGAGTCCGACGGCCGTGGCCGCTACCGGATCCCCGTCGAGGCGATGGTGCCGATCGTCATCATGTTGGCCGCCGCTTCTGATGTCGCCGGCCAACTGCGCTGACCGGGGTTAAACAGGGCTTGAAACGAGGGCGTTCACCGGCTCGTTCCAGCGGCGTGCACCGCCCGGGCAAGCAGGGCCACCGCCTCCTCCACGGCGGTGTCGGCGAGGTTCCCATAACCGAGCACCAGCACCGGTGAATCGCTGACCCGCACCTGGTAGGAGGCCAGGGGATCCACCTTCACCCCTAAGTCCCGGGCGTGAGCCGCTACCTGAATCGGGTCGGTGCCCGCCGGCAGGTGCAGCAGCAGGTGCAGACCGGCCGCCACGCCGGAGACCTCACAAGCCGGCAGCGCCGCCGCCAGCGCCCGCAGCAACGCGTCACGGCGGGCCC
>Ga0207873_1000052_pt1 | contig 110155 bp, 99 predicted proteins | sample BGWIniCompost_FD_187373 | JGI IMG/M metagenome (GOLD analysis project Ga0207873, IMG submission 187373) | Cellulose adapted compost microbial communities from Newby Island Compost Facility, Milpitas, CA, USA - BGW Initial Compost (SPAdes)... ... | reverse complement strand
TGGCGGCGCTGCCAACTCGGAAAAGGGGAGACAAATGAACGACGTCGTGCAGAACGGGAGCGCCCCGCAGGAAGATCGCACCCTTGCGATGATTACCCACATCTCGGGCATCTTCCTCGGCTTCATCGTCCCGCTGATCATCTGGCTGATGAACAAGGACAAGTCCGACAAGGGCTTCCTCACCAACCAGTCCAAGGAAGCGCTGAACTTCCAGATCACCGTGCTGCTGGCCTGGATCGTGGCCATGGTGCTGAGCTTCCTGCTGATCGGTTTCCTGCTTTACCCGGTCATCCTGATCGGCAACATCGTTTTCTGCATCCTGGCCGGCATCAAGGCCAACAACGGCGAGGACTATCGCTATCCGGTGAGCATCCGCCTGATCAGCTGATCGCCACGCGGGGCCGGGCGCTCAGTGCGCCCGCGCCACCGTGAAGTCCGCGAGCCGGTGCAGCGCATCGGCCCGCCCGCCGAGCGGCCCCAGGGCCGCTCGCGCCTTTTCCGCCTCCTGCAGCAGCAGGGCGCGGGCGCCGTCCAGGCCGAGCAGGCCGACGTAGGTGGCCTTGTCCTGGGCGGCGTCCTTGCCGGCGGTCTTGCCCAGCTGTTCGCTGCTGGCTTCGACGTCGAGGATGTCATCGCGGATCTGGAAGGCCAGGCCGAGGGCGGCGGCGTAGTCGTCCAGCCGGGCCAGCAGGGTTTCGTCGCGGCTGCCGGCGATCGCGCCCATGCGCACCGCGGCGCGGATCAGGGCCCCGGTCTTGAGCGCGTGCAGGCGTTCCAGCGCCTCCAGGGCCAGGGCCTGGCCGGTGGCCGCCATGTCCATGGCCTGGCCGCCGCACATGCCCAGCGAACCGCTGGCCACGGCCAGGGTGCGCAGCCAGTCCAGGCGCACGCCGTCCGGCGCCGCCGCTTCCGCCAGCACGGCGAAGGCCAGCGACTGCAGGGCATCGCCGGCGAGGATGGCGGTGGCCTCGCCGAAGGCCACGTGTACGGTCGGGCGGCCGCGGCGCAGCTCGTCGTCGTCCATGGCCGGCAGGTCGTCGTGCACCAGCGAGAAGGCATGCAGCAGTTCGACCGCGGCGGCAGGCGCGTCCAGCATCGCCTCGTCGGCGCCGGTGGCGGTGCCGGCGGCGTAGACCAGCATCGGTCGCAGCCGCTTTCCACCGCCGAGCACGGCGTGGCGCATGGCGGCGTGCAGGTGCGCGGGCTCGGCCCCGGCGGCGGGCAGGACGGTTTCCAGGGTCGCCTCGACGCGCGCCAGCCAGCGCGCGGGGCCGGGATCAGCCTGCATCGGGCTCGAAGGGCTGGGCCTGGCCGGGTTCGGCGGGGTCGGTGAGCAGCTTCACCCGCAGTTCGGCCTGCTCCAGCGCCGCCTGGCACTGCCGGTAAAGGCCGACGCCGCGTTCGTAGGCGGCCAGCGATTCATCCAGGGACATCTCGCCCTGTTCCATCTTCTGGACCAGCTTCTCCAGTTCGTCCAGGGACTGCTCGAACTGGGCGACGGGCGACGGCGGCGGTGCGGGGGACTTGGCGGCCATGCGCGAAGTGTGCGGGCGGGCGCGCAGGCGGTCAATGCCGCAGGCGCAGGCGCAGCCCCTTCGCATCCAGCCAGGCGCGCAGCTTCGCCGAGACGGCCAGGTCGCCGGCGGCCAGCAGCTCGCCGTCGGCGCTTTCCAGCAGCGGCAGGCGCAGGCGTTCCCAGGGTGGCACGCCCAGGTCCTGCAGCACGTCGCGCAGCTCGCTGGAGTGCTCGCGTCCGGGCAGGCGGATGCGTTCACCGCCGCGGCGGGCGCGCACGCGCAGCGGCACGTCGAAGGCGTGCGCCGGTTCCAGCAGGAGTTCGCCTCCGCCCGGCAGGGGCAGGGGTGTGCGGCCGTCCCAGTCCGCCTGCCAGTCGGCCGGCAGCGGCGGCTGCGGCCGGCCGGCGTAGAGACTGTCGCGCCAGCGCCGCAACACGGCGCCCGACCAGGCCAGTTCCGGCAGGGCGTCGGCGCGGGCGGCGAGCAGGCCCTGCGCGACCCGGTCCAGCAGCCGGCCCGGCAGCGGTGGCAGGCCCAGCCCGGCCAGCCAGGCCCGCAGCAGCCGGGCCCGCCAGGCCGGCGGCTGGGCGGCCAGGGCCGGCACCGACAGCGTGGCCGGATCGGCGCCCTGGACCTGGGCCAGGCGGCGCCGGTCCTCGCCGGCCAGCAGGGCGGCCTGCTCGGCCAGCAGGCGACCGCTGCGGGCCAGGGCGGCATCGGCCCCCGGCCAGCGGGCGCGCAGGCGCGGCAGCACGTCCTGGCGCAGGTAGTTGCGGTCGTAGGCGGGGTCGCGGTTGCTGGGATCCTCGATCCAGGCCAGGCCCGCGGCGCGGGCGTGCGCCAACAGGCGCTCGCGCGGGACGGCCAGCAGCGGCCGCCACAGCCAGCCGCGGCCGAAGCGGCGCAACCGGGCCATGCCGGCCAGGCCATCGGCGGAGCCGCGCAGCAGGCGCAGCAGGACGGTCTCGGCCTGATCGTCCCGGTGATGCGCCAGCGCCACCACCTCGCCTTCGGCCTGGGCCTCGGCCAGGGCGGCGTAGCGGGCGCGCCGGGCGGCGGCTTCCAGGCCTTCGCCTGCGGGCTTCACCTGTACCCGGCGCAGTTCGAAGGGCAGGCCGAGGGTGGCGCAGGCCTGGCGGCAGTGTTCGGCCCAGTCGGCCGAGGCCGGCTGCAGGCCGTGGTCGACGTGCAGCACGCGCAGGCCGCGCGCCCGCGCCTGCGGATGCGCGGCCAGCAGGTGCAGCAGCACGGTGGAATCCAGGCCGCCGCTGAAGGCCAGCAGCAGGGGCGCCGCCGGCAGCGGGTCGAGCAGGTCCGGCGCCAGTCGTTCGGGCGCCGTCGCGTTCACGCCGCCTCGTAGGCCCCGTAGCTGCGCAGGCGGGCGTAGCGCTGCTCCAGCAGCTCCTGGGTGGGAATGGCTTCCAGCTGGCCCAGCTCTTCCTTGATGGCGGCCTTGAGGGTGGCGGCCATGGTCTGCGGATCGCGGTGGGCGCCGCCCAGCGGCTCCGGCACGATGCGGTCGATCAGCTTGTGCTCGAGCAGGCGCTTGGCGGTCAGGCCCAGGGCCTCGGCGGCGTCGCGGGCCTTGTCGGCCGACTTCCACAGGATCGAGGCGCAGCCTTCCGGCGAGATCACCGAGTAGGTGCTGTATTCCAGCATCAGCGTGCGGTCGCCGACGCCGATGGCCAGGGCGCCGCCGGAGCCGCCTTCGCCGATCACCGAGCAGATCACCGGGATGCGCAGCTCGGCCATCTCCAGCAGGTTGCGGGCGATGGCCTCGGACTGGCCGCGCTCCTCGGCGCCGATGCCGGGGTAGGCGCCGGGGGTGTCGATGAAGGTCAGCAGCGGCAGCTGGAAGCGCTCGGCCATCTTCATCAGGCGCAGCGCCTTGCGGTAACCCTCGGGGCGCGGCATGCCGAAGTTGCGGCGGATCTTCGCCTTGGTGTCGCGGCCCTTCTGGTGGCCGATCACCATCACCGGCTGGCCGTCCATGCGCGCCAGGCCGCCGACGATGGCGGCGTCGTCGGCGAAGGCGCGGTCGCCGGCCAGCTCGTGGAACTCCTCGAACATCAGCTTGATGTAGTCGTTCGTGTAGGGCCGCTGCGGATGCCGCGCCAGCTGCGAGATCTGCCAGGGGGTGAGATTGCGGAAGATCTCGGCGGTGCGGGCCCGCAGCTTCTCCTGCAGCCCCTCGAGCTCGGCCTCGATGTTGACCTCGGGACCGGCGCTGGCCCGGCGCAGTTCCTGGATCTTGGCGTCCAGTTCGGCGATGGGCTGTTCGAAATCGAGGAAGTTCGGATTCATGGCGTCCTGGGTGGCCGGCCGCGGATTGGAGCAAAAGCTCGGGCCGGGGATTCTATCGGGCTTGCCCCGGCCGGGCCATGGTCAGCCGCCCTGGGCCCAGGGCCGGTGCAGGGACAGGCTGACCCGGCTGACCCCGGGCAGGGCCCGCAGCTGGCTGATCAGCTCGGGATCGGTGCGCACGCCCTGGCTGCCGTTGACGTTTAGGGTGCCCCGGGCCTTCGGGGTCAGCAGGTCCAGGCGCAGCGGGGTGGCGCCGGGGCGGTAGTCGGCCAGGGCCTTCTGCAGGCGCTCCCAGGCGCCCTGGGCGCGCAGGTCGACGGTCAGGGCCAGGCAGCGGGCGTGCTCGCTGCAAAGCTGGCGGAAATCCCAGCACTGCCGGGCCCGCAGCACGAAGCCGCCGGTGTACTGGTCCTCGCCCAGGTTGCCTTCGACCAGCAGGATGCGGTCGCGGGTCAGCAGGTGGCCGAACTCGGTGCAGGCATCGCGGAAGAAGGCCACCTCGAGCTGGCCGCGGCCGTCCTCGATGCGGACGAAGGCCATGCTGTCGCCGCGCCGGCGCACGCCGGTGACCAGGCCGGCCAGTACCACGGCGGCCTCGCCGCGGCGGTCCTTCTTCGCGCTCCAGAGCGCGTCCAGCTCGTTCAGGGAGACGCCGGCCAGGGCCTGCAGCTCGGCCCGCCAGGGGTCGACCGGGTGGCCGCTGAGGTAATGGCCCAGGGTCTCGCGCTCGCCCAGCAGCTTGGTTTCCAGCGGCCAGTCCGGCACTTCCGGCAGGTCGATGCGAATGTCCGGCTCGTCGCCGCCGCCGCCGAACAGCGAGGCCTGGCCGGCGGCGCGCTCGCGCGCCAGCTGCTCGGTGGCCTTGAGCACCTCCGGCAGTTGCAGCAGCAGCGAGGGCCGGTTGGCGCCCAGCGAATCCAGGGCGCCGGCATTGATCAGCGCCTCCAGCACGCGACGGTTGAGGCGGGTGCTGTCCACGCGCTTGCAGAAGTCCAGCAGGTCGCGGAATTCGCCGCCGGCCCGGCGCGCCTCGACCACGGCCTCGCAGGCGCCGCGGCCGACGCCCTTCACCGCGCCCAGGCCGTAGCGGATGGTCCTCGCATCCAGGGCCACGAACATGTAGTCGGAGGAGTTCACGTCCGGCGGCAGCACCTCCAGGCCGATCTCCCGCGCTTCCTCCAGGAAGCCGACCACCTTGTCGGTGTTGTCCATGTCCGAGGACAGGGTCGCGGCCATGAATTCGGCGGGGTAGTGCGCCTTCAGCCAGGCGGTCTGGTAGGCAACCAGGGCGTAGGCGGCCGAGTGCGACTTGTTGAAGCCGTAGTCGGCGAACTTCTCCATCAGGTCGAAGATGCGGCTGGCCGTGGCCGCGTCGATGCCGCGCTGTTCGGCGCCGGCCTCGAACTTGACGCGCTCCTTGGCCATTTCCTCGGGCTTCTTCTTGCCCATCGCCCGGCGCAGCAGGTCGGCGCCGCCCAGCGAGTAGCCGGCCATGACCTGGGCGATCTGCATCACCTGTTCCTGGTAGACGATCACGCCGTAGGTCGGACGCAGGATCGGTTCCAGCAGCGGATGCGGATAGTCCACCTCGGCGCGGCCGTGCCGGCGCTCGATGAAGTCGTCCACCATGCCGGCGCCGAGCGGGCCGGGGCGGTACAGCGCCGCCAGCGCGATCAGGTCCTCGAACACCTGCGGCTGCAGCTTGCGGATGTAATCCTTCATGCCGCGGGATTCGAACTGGAACACCGCCGAGGTCTGGCCCTTGGAGAGCAGGGCGTAGGTGTCCGGGTCGTCCAGCGGCAGCGCGCCGATGTCCAGCGGCGCCTCGCCGGCGGCCTGGCGGCGGGCGTTGATGGCCTTCACCGCCCAGTCGATGATCGTCAGGGTGCGCAGGCCGAGGAAGTCGAACTTGACCAGGCCGACCGCCTCGACGTCGTCCTTGTCGAACTGGGTCACCACCGAGCGCGGGCCGCCGTCCTCGCCGCGCACCGGCGGGTCGGCGTACAGCGGGCAGAAGTCGGTCAGCGGCGCCGGCGCGATCACCACGCCGCCGGCATGCTTGCCGGCGTTGCGGGTCAGGTCCTCGAGCTTGCGCGCCAGGTCGATCAGGTCGCGCACCTCGTCCTCGGTCTGGTAGCGCGCGATCAGTTCCTGCGAGGCCAGGTCCGGATCCTTGCGCGACTTGTCGCTCAGCCCCAGGGCGTCATCCAGGCTGATGCCGAGGGTGTTGGGAATCAGCTTGGCGATGCCGTCGACGAAACCGTAGGGATGACCGAGCACGCGGCCGCAGTCGCGCACCACCGCCTTGGCTGCCATGGTGCCGTAGGTGATGATCTGGCTGACGCGGTCGCGGCCGTACTTGCGGGCGACGTATTCGATCACCTCGTCGCGCCGGTCCATGCAGAAGTCGATGTCGAAGTCCGGCATCGACACGCGTTCCGGATTCAGGAAGCGCTCGAACAGCAGCTCGTAGCGGATCGGGTCCAGGTCGGTGATCTTCAGCGCGTAGGCCACCAGCGAACCGGCGCCGGAGCCGCGGCCGGGACCGACCGGGATGTCGTTGCGCTTGGACCAGTTGATGAAGTCGGCAACGATCAGGAAGTAGCCCGGGAAGCCCATCTTGCAGATGACGTCGAGCTCCGTGTCCAGGCGGGCGCGGTAGCTGTCGGCGTCGTGGCCGGGGGCGGGCTGGATCGTCTGCAGGCGCTCCTCGAGGCCGCGGTGGGCTTCCGCGCGGATCCAGCTGTCGAGGGTATGGCCCTCGGGCACCGGGAACTCGGGCAGGTAGTACTTGCCCAGGCTCAGTTCCAGGTTGCAGCGCATGGCCAGCTCGACCGTGTTCTCCAGCGCCTCGGGCAGGTCGGCGAACAGCTCGGCCATCTCCTCCGGCGACTTGAGGTACTGCTCGGGCGAGTACTCGCGCGGACGCTTGGGATCGTCCAGTACCCGGCCGCTGGCGATGCAGACGCGGGCCTCGTGCGCCTCGAAGTCGTCGCGGCTGAGGAAGCGCACGTCATTGCTGGCCAGCAGCGGCAGGTCGTGCCGGCCGGCCAGCTCGACGGCGCCGGCGTTGAAGGCTTCCTCGCCCTCGCGGCCGGTGCGGGTCAGTTCCAGGTAGAGGCGGTCCGGGAAGGCCCGCTTCAGCTCGTCCAGGGCCTGTTCCACCGCCTCGGCGCGGCCGGCGGCCAGGTGCCGGCCGATCGGGCTCTCGCGCCCGGCCAGGGCGATCAGGCCGCGGCAGTCGGTGTACAGCCAGTCCGGCTGCAGTTCGACGTGGTCGCCGGCATGGCCGTCCAGGTAGCTGCGACTGAGCAGGCGGGACAGGGCCAGGTAGCCCTCGCGGTCCTGGCAGAGCAGGGTCAGGCGGGCCGGGGGCGCGTCACCCTGGGCGAGCCAGACGTCGGCGCCGGCGATCGGCTTGACGCCGGCCGGCTCGGCGGCCTTGTAGAACTTCACCAGGGAGAAGAGGTTGCTCTGGTCGGTGACCGCCACCGCCGGCAGGCCCAGGGCGGCACAGCGCGACACCAGGTCCGGGATGCGGATGCTGGAATCGGCGAGCGAGTACTCGCTGTGCAGGTGCAGGTGGACGAAGCGGGGCGTGCTCATGCCGGATGCCGGAGGCCGGCAGGCAGTTTACCCCGAGGGTGGGGTCGGGCAAGGCTTGACAGTCCCTGGTTGCCAGTGGCCTTGCCGCGACCCCGTTGGAGAGACGGGGAAGCTCAGCTGACGTGGATCATCGGCTGCAGCGGCTCGCTGCCGATGTAGGGGCGGGCGCGCAGCTCGCGCCGCTGCTGCAGCAGGGCGGCTTCGGCGAGCACGGCGGTTTCCCAGGCCAGGCGGCGCTCGGCCGGGGTGCCGCGCGGCCGCTGCTCGGCGCGGAACTGGCAGAAGTGCTCGTAGTCCGCCGCCTCGGCGGCGAAGCTGTCCCAGGCCAGTTCCACCAGCAGGGCGTCGTCGAGCTGGCCGAGCAGGGGCAGGTCGTCCGGGATCAGGTCGTGCACTTCCTGCAGGTAGTCCAGCAGCAGGTTCGAGCGCTCGCGCATGGCCGGGTCGAGGTCCCAGTCGCCGTCGGCCAGCATGCGGCGCAGCGGCTCGGCGCGGGACAGGCGTTCGCGCAGCACCGCCTCGGCCTGCGAGGGCGGCAGGGCCTGCAGCCAGCGGCCGAGGGTGGCGACTTGATCGGCGCTGACCTTCGGCGCCTCCGGGCGCAGGCGCGCCAGCAGCGAGTTGAAGCGGAACAGGGCCTCCGGCGCCAGCAGGAGTTCGCCCAGGTGCTGGCGACGGGACGGGCTGCGCTCGGGAATCGCGTCGAGCGGCAGGCGGATGCTTTCGGTGGCGGCGGTGTTCATGCGGGGGGCCTCGTGTCCGACCGCCCCGGACCACCCGGGGGCGGCGCTCCATCCTTTGGATGCGCCGCCAGATTGCATCGTTGCAGTTGTTTCCGCGCCCGCCGTTGGTCGCTGTGACCTTCGGCCCAATTCAGCGAACGGACAGCCTCCGCCTCAGGTCACGCGCAGACCGCCTTCGAGCGGACCGTAGTCGACGTAGTGCTGGTTGCGGACGCGATGCAGCTGCTCCCACAGCGCGCCTTCCTCCAGGCGCGAGCGCAGCCATTGCTCGCGGTCGGCACGGCCGCCGTTCTCGGCGCGGAAGCGGCAGAAGTCGCGGAAGTCGTCCAGCTCATCGGCCACCATCGGCCAGGCCAGCTCGACCAGCAGGGCGTCGTCCAGGCGGCCCAGGCGCGGTACTTCGTCGGGGATCAGGTCGCGCGCCAGGTCGACGTAGTCGAGCAGGCGGCGGATGCGTCGGGCCAGGGCCGGCTCGAGTTGCCAGTCGCGGTCCTCGCACATCTGCCGCAGTTCCTCCAGGCGGCCCAGGCGGGCCTGCAGCAGGGCCTCGGCCTCGCACGCAGGCAGACTGTCCAGCCAGCGCGCCATGCTGTTCAGGGCGGCGCTGTCGACGTGCGGCGCGTCGGGGTGAAGTTCGTGCAGGAGATCGTTGAATTCAGCGATCGCGGCGGGTGCGAGCGGAACCGGAGCGGTACCCGCTTCCGCATGCGCTCCGCGCAGGGGCAGGGGCTGGCCTGCCGGAAGGGGGGCGTCGTGGCGCATGGCAGTCCTCGCTGCCGGCCAGTGGTGACGGGGACCGTGCGCGGCCGGTCGGCGCTGCCGCCCGCGGCCGCATCCGTTCTGGATGCAATGTCTGGTCTACGCCTGTGCCGCAGGCGAGTCAAATAACCGGCGTCAATCGAGCAGCGAGGGAGCCATCAGTTCGCGCACGGGTGCGAAGCTGCGGCGGTGTGCGTCGCAGGGTCCGAGCCGGCGCAGGGCCTGCAGGTGCTCCGGCGTCGGGTAACCCATGTGCCGGGCGAAGCCGTAGCCGGGGTGGCGCGCGTCCAGCTCGCGCATAAGGGCGTCGCGCGCGGTCTTGGCCAGGATGGAGGCGGCCATGATCGCCGGCTCACGGGCATCGCCGCGGACCAGGGCCCGGGCGGGGCAGGGCAGGTCGGGGGGCAGGCGGTTGCCGTCCACCAGGGCCATCGCCGGCGCGGGTTGCAGGGCGCGCAGGGCGCGGGCCATGCCGGCCAGGGTGGCGCGCAGGATGTTCAGGCGGTCGATCTCCGCGACCTCGACCCATTCCACGTGCCAGGCCAGGGCATGTTCGCGGATCAGCGGCGCCAGCGCCTCGCGTCTTGCTTCCGACAGGGCCTTGGAATCGGCCAGGCCGTTGATCGGCCGCTGCGGATCGAGGATCACCGCCGCCACCGCCACCGGCCCGGCGAGCGGACCGCGGCCAGCCTCGTCGACGCCGGCGACCAGCTCGCTCACGGCGACCGCCTCATGCCCGCACCAGCTCGGCGATGGCGTCGGCGGCATTGGCCGAGGCGTTGCCGCGCAGCTTGGCGTGGATGTGTTCGAAGCGCGGCACCAGGGTCTCGCGCGCCTCCGGCCGTTCGAACCAGTGCAGCACCGCTGCCGCCAGGTTGGGCGGGGTGCAGTCGCGCTGCATGAGTTCCGGCACCACCGGCTCGTTGGCCAGGATGTTGGGCAGGCTGTAGCGGCTGGTGCGCATCAGGCCCAGGCCCATCACCAGGGCATAGGTCAGCGGCGAGATGCGGTAGCCGACCACCATCGGCCGCTTGGCCAGCATCGCTTCCAGGGCGGCGGTGCCGGAGGCCAGCAGTACGACGTCGGAGGCGATCATCGCCTGGTGCGCCTCGCCGTCGAGCAGCAGCACGTTCGCCAGCGAGCGCTGCGACAGCACGGCCTCGATGGCCTCGCGGCAGGCGTGGTTGGCGGCGGGCACCACCACGACCAGGCCGGGCAGGGCGACGGTGGCCTCGCGCGCCGCTTCCAGGAAGGTCGGCCACAGCCGCTCGATCTCGCCCAGGCGGCTGCCCGGCAGCACCGCCAGCACCGGCGCCTCCGCCGGCAGGCCCAGGCGGGCACGGGCGGCGGCGCGGTCGGGGACGGCCGGGAAGGCATCGGCCAGCGGATGGCCGACGAAGCGGGCGTCGACGCCGTGGCGCTGGTAGATGGGTGGCTCCATCGGGAACAGGCAGAGCACGCGGTCGGCGCTGCGGCCGATCTTCGCCGCGCGGCCCTGGCGCCAGGCCCAGATCGAGGGGCTGACGTAGTGCACGGTGCGGATGCCGGCCTGCCTGAGCTTGCGTTCCAGGCCCAGGTTGAAGTCGGGCGCGTCCACGCCGATGAAGACATCCGGCTGCCACTCCAGCAGCCGGCGACGCAGGCCGGCGCGCAGGCGCAGCAGGCGCGGCAGGTGCTTGAGCACTTCCGCCATGCCCATCACCGCCAGTTCCGAGCAGTCGTGCCAGGCGTCGAAGCCTTCGGCGCGCAGCATCGGCCCGCCGACGCCGGCGAACTCCGCGTCCGGGAAACGGTGCCTCAGCTCGCGTACCAGGCCGGCGGCCAGCAGATCGCCCGAGGCCTCGCCAGCCACCAGGGCGAACCGCCGGGGACGGCCGGCGCCGGCCATGACCGCCTCAGCGCAGCAGGCCGCGCTGGCTGCGCTCGATGAACTCGAGCATCAGCTGCACGTCCTGCGATTCGCCGGCGCCCTCGGCCAGCTGCGCGCGGGCCTCGGCCAGGGGTTTGCCGGACATGTACAGGGCGCGGTAGGCGCGCTTGATCGCCGCGATGCGCTCGGCATCGAAGCCGCGGCGCTTCAGGCCTTCGCTGTTGATGCCGCGCGGCGAGGCGTAACGGTCGGCTACCATCAGGAAGGGCGGCACGTCGCCGTTGATCAGGCTTCCCATGCCGATGAAGGCATGCGAACCGATGGTGCAGAACTGGTGGATGCCGGCAAAGCCGGCCAGCGTGACCCAGTCGCCGAGGGTGACGTGGCCGGCGAGGGTGGCATTGTTGGCCAGCACGCAATGGTTGCCGACGACACAGTCGTGGGCGATGTGCACGTAGGCCATGATCCAGTTGTCGTCGCCGATGCGGGTGACGCCGCCACCGTCGCCGGTACCGCGGCTGACGGTGGTGAACTCGAAGAAGGTGTTGCGGTCGCCGATCAGCAGCTCGGCGCGCTCGCCGCGGTACTTCTTGTCCTGGGGATCGTTGCCGAGGGTGGCGTGCGCATGCACGACGTTGTCGCGGCCGAGCGTGGTCGGGCCGGTGATCACCGCGTGCGGGCCGATCCGGCTGCCGGCGCCGATCTTCACTTCGGCGCCGATGACCGCGAACGGACCGACGCTGACGTCTTCGGCCAATTCGGCCCGCGGGTCTACGACGGCGGTCGGGTGGACGTTGGCGCTCATTCCCTGCCTTCGGCGCAGAGGATCTCGGCGCTGGCCACCGTCTGGCCGTCGACGCGCGCCTCGCAGGCGTACAGGGCCATGTTGCGGATGGTGCGCTTGACGGTCACCTCCAGCTCGAGCTGGTCGCCCGGGCCGACCATGCGGCTGAAGCGGGCGTTGTCCACCTTCACCAGGTAGAACAGCTGGCCTTCCTTGTGGCCATCCTTGGGCAGCGACAGCTGGGTCAGCAGGCCGCCGGCCTGGGCCATGGCCTCGATCACCAGCACGCCCGGCATCACCGGCCGGCCGGGAAAGTGGCCCTGGAAGTAGGGTTCGTTGTAGGTGACGTTCTTGATGGCGCGGATGCGCTTGTGCGGGTCCAGCTCGATCACCCGGTCCACCAGCAGGAACGGGTATCGGTGCGGCAGCAGGTGCAGGATGCACGAGACATCCACGGGAAGCTTGATGGCGTCGTCGCTCATCCGGGTCTTTCCTTGCTCATTCCTTGGTCCGGGCGCCTATCTTACGCGCCAACTCGTCCAGTTGGCGGAAGCGGGCGGCGTTGCGGCGCCATACGCGGGCGTCTTGTACCGGCATGCCGGAGGAGTATTCCCCAGGCTCGGTGATCGAGGCGGTGACGAAGCTCATCGCCGTGACCACGGCCCGGTCGCAGATCTCCAGGTGGCCGGCGATGCCGGCGGCGCCTCCGATCAGGCAGTAGCGGCCGATCTTCGCCGAGCCGGCCACCGCCACGCAGCCGGCCATGGCGGTGTGCGCACCGATGTGGACGTTGTGGCCGACCTGCACCTGGTTGTCCAGGCGCACGTCCTCCTCGAGCACAGTGTCCTCGATGGCGCCGCGGTCGATGGTGGTGTTGGCGCCGATCTCGCAGTCGTCGCCGATGCGGACGCCGCCCAGCTGCGGCACCTTGATCCAGTGCCCGTCCTGCATGGCCAGGCCGAAGCCGTCGGCGCCGATCACCGCGCCGGGATGGATGCGCACGCGCTCGCCCAGGCGGACGCGGGTGACCAGGGTGACGCGGGCCACCAGCACGCTGCCGGCGCCGACCTCGCAGTCCTCGCCGATCACGCAGCCCGGGCCGATCACCGCGCCGGCACCGATGCGGCTGCGGGCGCCGATGCTGACGTGCGGGCCGACGTGGGCATCCGCTGCCACCGTGGCATCGGCCGCGACTACCGCGCTGGCATGGATGCCGGGCGCCGCCTCGGGCACCGGTTCGAACAGGGCGGCGATGCGGGCGAAGGCGGCGTAGGGGTCGCGGGCGATCAGGCAGGGCACCGGGCTGTCGGCCGCGTCCGCCTCGCGCAGGACCACGGCGGCGGCGCCGGTGCCGGCCAGTTCCCGCCGGTACTTCGGATTGGCCAGGAAGCTCAGCTGGCCGGGGCCGGCGTGGGCGAGGGTGCCCACGCCGCGGATCAGGACGGCGCCGTCGCCGCGCAGTTGCAGGCCGAACCGTTCTGCCAGGTCGGCCAGGGCATGGGCCTGTTCCCGCGCGGGCAAGTCAGCCTCCTCAGAAGGTGCCGCCGAAGGTGAACTGCAGGCGCTCGAGGCGGTCGCTGCGCTCGTACTGCAGGGGCACCGCGTAGCTGATCGCGATCGGGCCCATCGGCGACTGCCAGGTCAGCGACAGGCCGGTGGAGATGCGCAGCGTCTTGGCCTCCCAGTCGTCGTAGCCGAGGTAGACGTTACCGACGTCCACGAAGGCGGACAGGCGGGCGGCCGGGGTATCGAACAGGGTCGGGAAGAAGAACTCGAGGTTGCCGACCGTCTTCAGCGAGCCACCCAGCGGCTGGCGCCAGTCGCTGCCGTCGAAGGAGTAGGTCGGGCCGACCGTGTTGGATTCGAAACCACGGATCGAGTTCGGGCCGCCGACGTAGTAGTTGCGGAAGAACGGCAGGCCGCAGCGGGCGGTGCTGGTGATGACATCGCCCTCGGTGTCGTAGGTGTTGCAGTCGAGCTTGGCGGTGTCGCCGTAGCTGTCGCCGTAGCCGATCTCGGCGCCCATGCGCATGACCAGCCAGGAGGTCAGCGGCATGTACTTCTCGTAGGTGTAGTTGAGCTTGTAGTACTCCAGGTCCGAACCCGGCAGCGCGACCTCGGCGTTGATCCGGTGGTAGCTGCCGCGGGTCGGCATCAGGAAGTCATTGCGCGAGTCGCGCACCCAGCCGGCCTGGGCGCGCCAGGCATTGACCACCCACTTGCGGTTGCGGCCGCAGATCATCTCGTCCGGGGTGCTCGGATCGTCGTCGTCGTTGTCCGGCGGCGTGTCCGCGTCGTCGTCGTCGTCCCAGTGGCCGCAGGGGAAGTAGCCACGGTCGCCCATGGTGGCGACCAGGTAGTCGATCAGCGGCGGCGGCGTGGAGAAATCCAGGGTGGTGATGTCGTTGCGGTCGATGCCGAGCGCGAACTGGATCGCGTCGGTTTCCGTCAGCGGGATGCCGATCACCGCCTCGGCGGCGATCACCTTGTTGTCGTACTGGGCCAGGTTGGAATCGCGGCTCGAGTACTGCAGGTCGCTGTAGGTCAGGTTGTAACCCAGGCTGACACCGTTGTCGGTGAAGTACGGGTCGGTGTACGAGAAGGCGAAGTGGCGGGAATAGCTGTTGTTCTGCACCTGCAGCGCGAAGCGGTTGCCGGTGCCGAGGAAGTTGTTCTGGATCAGCTGGATGCTGGTGATCAGGCCGTAGCTCTGCTGGTAGCCGAGGCCGAAGGTGAACTGGCCGGAGTTGCGCTCCTTGACGTTCACCACCACGTCCACCTGGTCCGGCTGGCCCGGGACCTCGGGGGTCTCGATGTCCACCGTCTCGAAGAAGCCAAGGCGCTGCAGGCGGATCTTCGAGCGGTCGATCGCCGCCTGCGAGTACCAGGCGCCCTCGAACTGGCGCATCTCGCGCCGCAGCACCTCGTCGGCGGTGCCGGTGTTGCCCTTGAAGATGATCCGGCGCACCTGCACGCGCGGGCCGGGCTCGACGAAGAAGTTGATGCCGACGGTGCGCGCCTCGCGGTCGATGTCCGGCACCGGCGTGACCTGGGCGAAGGCATGGCCGATGTTGCCGAGGGTGGCGACGATGGCGTCGGTGGTGTACTCGATGCGGGCGCGCGAGAAGGTGTCGCCCTCGCGGATCATCACCAGCTTCTCGATGTCCTCCTGCGGCAGCACCGTGTCGCCGGTGACCTTGACCTCGGAAACGGTGTAGACCTCACCCTCGCTGACGTTGGCGGTGATGAAGATGTCCTGCTTGTCGGGACTGATCGCCACCTGGGTGGACTCGATGTTGAAGTCCACGTAGCCGCGGTCGAGGTAGAAGTTGGTCAGCTTCTCCAGGTCGCCGGACAGCTTCTCGCGCGAGTACTGGTCGTCGCGCTTGTACCAGGACATCCAGCTGGTGGTGCTGGATTCCCAGCTGCGGCGCAGCTGCGTCTCGGTGAAGGTGTCGTTGCCGACGATGTTGATGTCGCGGATCTTCGAGGCCTTGCCCTCGGAGATGGCGATGGTGATGTCGACGCGGTTGCGGTCCAGCTCGGTCACCGACGGCTTGATGGTGACGCCGTACTTGCCGCGGTTGTTGTACTGGCGCATCAGCTCCTGGGTGACGCGGTCCAGGGCCAGCGGGTCGTAGGTCTCGCCCTCGGACAGGCCGATGTTGGCCAGGCCCTTCATCAGCTCGTCGGTCTGGACGTCCTTGTTGCCGGAGAGGGTGATGCGGTTGATCGCCGGCCGCTCCACCACCACCACCACCAGGATGTCGCCCTGGCGTTCCAGGCGCACGTCCTTGAAGAAGCCGGTGCGGAACAGGGCGCGGATCGCCTCGCCGGAGCGGGCCCGGTCGAGCACGTCCCCGCGCTCCACCGGCAGGTAGGTGAAGACGGTACCGGTCGAGATGCGCTGCAGGCCGTCGACACGGATGTCCGCGACGGTGAACGGCTCGAAGTTCTGGGCCTGGACCGGGGCGGCAAGGGCGGCGGCGAGCGCGAGGCTCAGGAGGCGGCGGCGGGCGATCGGTCGCGTCATCATCAATCCGTGGGTGTTTGCGGGCAGGACATTGCCCGCGGTTCGGGTGGGGTCAGGAACCGAGCCGGAGTATGTCGTTGTAGAAGGCCAGCCCCATCAGCCCGGCCAGCAGGACCAGACCGATGTACTGCCCTGCCATCAACGCACGGTCGCCGACCGGACTGCCTTTGACCAGCTCGATAAGGTAATACAGCAGGTGCCCGCCATCCAGTATCGGGATCGGCAGCAGGTTCATGATGCACAGGCTGAGCGAGAGGATCGCCAGGAAATTGAGGAACCAGGCCGGCCCCAGGCTGGCGCTGCCATTGGCAACGCGGGCGATGGTGATCGGACCGGAGATGTTCTTCAGCGAGGCCTGGCCGGTGACCATCCGCCAGAGCATGCCGGTGACGTCCCGGGTCATGCGCCAGGTTTCCGAGAGGGCGACCGGCACCGCCGCCAGCGGACCGTGCCGCAGCAGGGCATTGGCCTCGGGCGCCGCCGCCAGCACGCCCAGCTGCCAGACCGGGCCACGCTCGGTCTCGACCCGGCGGGGACTGACCTCGACCGCCTGCCGGCGGCCCTCGCGCTCGACCAGCAGCTGCAGGGGGCGGTCCTCGCTGGCGCGTTCCTGCAGCAGGGGCGCCAGCTGGTCCCAGGTGTGGATCGGCTGGCCGTCCAGGCTGAGGACCCGGTCACCCGGGCGCAGCCGGCCCTCGGCGGCCGAGCCCGGGGCGATGTCGGCGATCACCGGCGGCCAGGCCGGCACCAGGCCCAGGCTGGCGAAGGGGCGCTCCTCGTCCAGGACCAGGCCAGGCCGGTCCAGGGGCAGGAGCCGCAGCCGCTCGTAGCCCTCGGCCGTGCGCACCCGGACCTCGGTCGGCTCGCGGTCGATGGCGGCGGTGGCCAGGGCGATGCCGGCTTCGGTCAGGGTGCGGATCTCGCGCTCGCCCACCGCCAGGATGCGGTCGCCGGGCTGGAAGCCGGCCTCGGCGGCGATGCCCTCGGCCCGGCCCACCTCGGGCAGGCTGTCGGGCTTGCCGACCAGGAACATGGCCCAGAGCAGCCCCACGCACAGCAGCAGGTTGGCCAGCGGCCCGGCGGCGACGATGGCGATGCGCTGGCCGACCGGCTTGTGGTTGAAGGCCTGGTCGCGCAGCCCGGCCGGCACCTCGACCTCGCGCTCGTCCAGCATCTTCACGTAGCCGCCCAGGGGCAGGGCGGCGACGACGTATTCGGTGCCGTCCCGGCCGACGCGCTTCCACAGCGGCTTGCCGAAGCCGACCGAGAAGCGCAGCACCTTCACGCCGCAGCGGCGCGCCACCCAGAAGTGGCCGAACTCGTGGAAGGTGACCAGCACGCCCAGGCTGACGATCAGCCACCAGACCGAGCCGAAGAATTCGCTCATCCCCCCGTCCTCCCGATCAGCGATTCGGCCACGCGGCGTGCCTGCGCGTCCAGCGCCAGCAGGTCGTCGAGGCTGTCGGAGGGGCCACCGGGCAGGGCATCGAGGCTGGCCTGGATGAGATCGGGAATGCCAAGGAAAGCCAGCCGGCCCTGAAGAAAGGCTGAAACCGCCACTTCGTTGGCGGCATTCAGCACGGCGGTGGCGCCGTGGCCGGCCGCCAGCGCCTGATAGGCCAGGCGCAGGCAGGGGAAGGCCTCGAGGTCGGGGCGTTCGAAGTCGAAACGGGCCAGCGCCGCCAGGTCCAGCGGTGCCACACCGGAATCGATGCGCTCCGGCCAGGCCAGGCCGTAGGCGAGGGCGGTGCGCATGTCCGGATTGCCCAGCTGCGCCAGCACCGAGCCGTCGACGTAGTCGACCAGGGAATGGATGATGCTCTGCGGATGCACCACCACCTCGATGGCCTCGGGCGGCAGGTCGAACAGGTGCCGGGCCTCGATCACCTCCAGGCCCTTGTTCATCAGCGTGGCCGAGTCCACCGAGATCTTGCGGCCCATGGACCAGTTCGGGTGGGCGCAGGCCTCGTCCGGGGTGACCGTGGCCAGCTGCTCGCGGCGGCGGCCGCGGAAGGGGCCGCCGGAGGCGGTCAGCAGCAGCCGGCGCACGCCCTGGCGGCCGCCGTCGGCCGGCAGGCACTGGTAGATGGCGTTGTGCTCGCTGTCCACCGGCAGCAGGGTGGCGCCGCCGGTGCGCACGGCCTGCACCAGCAGGCCGCCGGCCAGCACCACCGATTCCTTGTTGGCCAGCAGCAGGCGCTTGCCGGCGCGGGCCGCGGCCAGGGTGGAGGCGACGCCGGCGGCGCCGACGATGGCCGCCACCACGATGTCGTTGCCCGGATCGGCGGCCACCTCGTCCAGGCCTTCCGGGCCGGCCAGGGCGCGGGTGGGCAGGCCGAGCTCGCGCAGGCCGTCGCGCAGGGCGGGCCAGGCGGCCGGATCGGTGGCCACCGCCGCGTCGGGGCGGAAGCGGGCGCAGAGCGCCAGCAGCTCGTCCACCCGCGAATGCGCGCTCAGCGCGCCAACCCGGAAGCGCGCCGGGTGGCGGGCGATCACGTCCAGGGTCGAGCGGCCGATCGAGCCTGTGGCCCCGAGCAGGGCAACGGATTTCACAGGCCCAGCCATGCCTTGCCCACCGCGAACACCGGCAGCGCCGCCAGCAGGCTGTCCAGCCTGTCCATCAGGCCGCCGTGGCCGGGAATGAGGTGGCCGGAGTCCTTCAGGCCGGAATGCCGCTTCATCAGGCTTTCCAGCAGATCGCCCACCACCGAGGCGGCGCCGGCCAGCAGGGTCAGCAGCACCAGGGCCGGCAGCTGGCCCCAGCCCAGGCCCAGCAGGGCGAAAGCGAGCAGGGCCAGCAGGGCGCAGGCGGCCATGCCGCCCCAGACGCCTTCCCAGCTCTTGTTCGGGCTGACCGCCGGGGCCAGCTTGCGCCGGCCGAACTTCGAGCCGGCGAAATAGGCGCCGCTGTCGGCCACCCAGACCAGCACCACCGCGTAGAGGGCCCAGCGCGGGCCGAGTTCGCCGGCGTGCAGCCAGACCAGGCCGCACCAGGCCGGCACCACCGCCAGGCTGCCGGCCAGCAGCTTCAGTGCGCCGGCGCCCTGGCCGTTGCCGCTGGCGAAGTTCGGGTGCAGCACCCAGAACACCACCAGCAGCCACCAGAGCACGCCCAGCAGGGCCAGCAGCTTGAGCGGGAACAGGCTGGGCCCGGCGCCCCAGGCCAGGGCGGCGATCAACAGGGCGTTGGCGGCCAGGTAGCCGATTCGCGGCAGGGTGTCGCGCAGGCCGGCGAAGGCGGTCCATTCCCACAGGCCGGCCAGCAGCACGGCGGCGATCAGGGCGCCCAGCCAGGGCGTGGGCAGCAGCAGCAACGCCAGAATCGGCAGCGGCGCCAGTACCAGGCCGGTGATGACGCGCTGGCGACGGCTCACGCCGCACCTCCGGCCACCTGGGCGCTGGTCAGGCCGAAACGGCGCTCGCGCCGGGCGAAGTCGGACAGGGCCGCGTCCAGCAGGGCCTCGTCCACGTCCGGCCACAGCACCTCGGTGAACCACAGCTCGGTATAGGCCAGGTGCCAGAGCAGGAAATTGGAGATGCGCATGTCACCGCCGGTACGGATGAACAGGTCGGGTTCGGGCAGGCCGGCCAGGCCCAGGCGCGCGGCCAGGGCAGCCTCGTCGATGGCGGCGGGATCCAGCCGGCCGGCGGCGGCCTCGGCGGCCAGCTCGCGGCAGGCGCGGGTGATGTCCCAGCGGCCGCCATAGCCGACCGCCAGGGTCAGGGCCAGGGTGGCATTGCCGGCGGTGAGCGCCTCGGCCCGGGCCATGCGCTCGCGGATTTCCGCGGCGAAGGCGCCGCGCTCGCCGATGAAGCGCAGGCAGACGCCGCGCCGCGCCAGCTCGTCCACCTCGGTGTCGAGCACGCGCATGAACAGCTTCATCAGCGCCCCGACCTCGTCGGCCGGGCGCCTCCAGTTCTCGCTGCTGAAGGCGAACAGGGTCAGGGCCTGGATGCCGCGGGCCAGGCAGAAATCGATGCAGACACGCACCGCCCGCGCGCCGGCCCGGTGGCCGAGGGTGCGCGGGCGGCGACGGCGCTCGGCCCAGCGGCCGTTGCCGTCCATGATGATGGCCAGGTGGCGGGGCAGGTGGCCGGCGTCGGACGGGGAGGACATGGGGCCGGCGCGGCTCATCAGACCGCCATCAGCTCCGCTTCCTTGGCCTTGACCACCTCGTCGACGTCCTTGACGTGCTTGTCGGTCAGCTTCTGCACCTCGTCCTCGGCACGGCGGGCGTCGTCCTCGGTGATCTGCTTTTCCTTCAGCAGCTCCTTGACCTGCTGGATGGCGTCGCGGCGCACGTTGCGGATGGCGACCTTGGCGTTCTCGCCCTCGTGGTGCACGTGCTTGGAGAGCTCCTTGCGGCGCTCCTCGGTCAGCGGCGGCAGGTTGATGCGGATGACCTGGCCGGCGGTGTTCGGGGTCAGGCCCAGGTCGGAGGCCAGGATGGCCTTCTCGACCGCCGCCACCATGCCCTTCTCCCAGGGGGTGATGGTGATGGAGCGGGCGTCGGAGACGGCCACGGTGGCCACCTGGTTCAGGGGCATGTCCGAGCCGTAGTAGTTCACCTTCAGGTGGTCGACGAGGGCGGTGCTGGCGCGGCCGGTGCGCAGCTTGGTCAGCTCCTGGCGCAGGGCCTCCACCGACTTGGCCATCCGGGTCTGGGCGTCCTTCTTGATTTCATTGAGCATCGCGGGCTCCGCGTCATTCTGGGCTGTTGCCTGGGCAAGGCGGGGATTATAGGCACTACGCCGGCCGTGGTTCAGCCGGCGGTGTCCTCGGCCACGAGGGTGCCCAGCGGCTCGCCGCGCAGGATCCGCATCAGCGCGCCCGGCTGCATCATGTCGTAGACGCGGACCGGGATGCCGTTCTCGCGGCACAGGGCGAAGGCGGCGGTGTCCATGACCTGCAGGTTGCGGGCGATCACTTCGTCGTAGCTCAGGCGGTCGTAGCGGCGGGCCTTGGCGTTCTTCTTCGGGTCGCTGTCGTAGATGCCGTCGACCTTGGTGGCCTTGAGCAGCAGGTCGGCGCCGATCTCGCTGGCACGCAGGGCGGCGGCGGAGTCGGTGGTGAAGAAGGGGTTGCCGGTGCCGGCGGCGAACAGGCAGATGCGGCCCTTCTCCATGTGGCGGATGGCGCGGCGGCGGATGTAGTCCTCGCAGACTTCGTTGATCTTGATGGCGCTCATCACGCGGGCGTAGCCGCCTTCCTTCTCGATGGCGTCGGCCATGGCCAGGGCGTTGATGACGGTGGCCAGCATGCCCATGTGGTCGCCGGTGACGCGGTCCATGCCCGCCGCCGCCAGGCCGGCGCCGCGGAAGATGTTGCCGCCGCCGATCACCAGGCCGACCTCGGCGCCGGCGCGCTGGGCTTCGACGATTTCGCGGGCCAGGGTCTTCAGGACCTTCGGGTCGATGCCATAGTCCTCGTCGCCCATCAGGGCTTCGCCGGAGAGTTTGAGCAGGATGCGGCGGTACTTCAGCGGGCTGGTGCTCATGGGGTTCTCCGGGCGGGGGCAGACAAACGGCCGAATTCTATCCGATGACCCGCACCGCCGTGCGAAGGGAAGCGCCATCCCTGGCGGCGAACGCCGGGCCGGGGCGGTGGAGTGCCGGGCCCTCGGCCGTGGCGGGTGGCTATCTCGGTGGAGGCGGTGTGGGGGGTCCTCGTCCGGGACGCCGTGAATACGTCCATGTAGGCTTTTCGGCGACATCCGTGGGAGTCCTGCGACGAAGCGGGGGCGAAAGGAAAGGGCCGCGGGTTGCCCCGCGGCCCTTCCGGAACGGCGTGTGGCCGGATGATCAGGCCAGGCCGGCCTGCTTCATCACCTCGGCGGCGTAGTCCTCGACCACCTTCTCGATGCCCTCGCCGACAGCCAGGCGCTGGAACTGCACGACCTCGGCACCGGCGGCCTTGAGCACCTGCTCGACCGTCTGGTTGGTGTCGATCACATAGGCCTGGCCGTACAGCGTGACCTCGTTGACGATCTTCTGGACCTTGCCCGAAATGATCTTCTCGAGGATCTCGGCCGGCTTGTTGCGATCCTTCTCCGGCATCTTGGCCAGCTCGATCTCCTTCTCCTTGGCGAGGAAATCGGCCGGAACGTCGGAAGCCTTGTTGTAAGGCGGATTCATCGCCGCGACGTGCATGGCGATGCCGCGGGCCAGCTCGGCGTCGCCGCCCTTGAGCTCGACCAGCACGCCGATGCGGCCGCCGTGGATGTAGGCGGCGACGGTGTTGTCGCTGTCGATGCGGACCAGACGACGGACCTGCACGTTCTCGCCGACCTTGGCGACGACGGCGGCGCGGGCCTCCTCGACGGTCTCGCCGGAAGCGACCTTGGCGGCCTTCAGCGCCTCGACCTCGGCGACGCCGGACGCCAGCGCGGCCTTGGCCACGGCCTCGGCGAAGGCGCCGAAGTTCTCGTCCTTGGCCACGAAGTCGGTCTCGGAGTTGACCTCGACCAGCACCGCCTTGCCACCTTCCTGGGCGGCGACGATGCGGCCCTCGGCGGCGACGCGGCCGGCCTTCTTGTCGGCCTTGGCCAGGCCCTGCTTGCGCAGCCACTCGGCGGCGGTGTCGATGTCGCCCTTGTTCTCGGTCAGGGCCTTCTTGCACTCCATCATGCCGGCGCCGGTGCGCTCACGCAGTTCCTTGACGAGGCTCGCAGTGATTTCCATGGGGGTCTCCAGCTTGAAACGGGAACGCGGCGGCGACGCGCCGCCGCGTGAATGGCGGGACGGCCGCGGCGCCGTCAGGGCGCCGCGGCGGGGCGGGCCTTACTTGGCCTCGCGGGTGCGGCGCGGAGCGCGACGCGGGGCGGCCTTCTTCTCTTCCTTCTCCTTGGCCACCGGGTTGCCCTCGGCGTCCAGCTCGACGAAGTCGTCGGCGGCGGCGACCGCGGCCTGCGGCGAAGCGGCCTTGCCCTCGAGCACGGCGTCGGCGGCGGCGCGCACGTACAGCTGCACGGCGCGGATGGCGTCGTCGTTGCCCGGGATGGCGTAGTCCACCAGGTTCGGGTCGTAGTTGGTGTCGACCACGGCGACCACCGGGATGCCGAGCTTCTTGGCTTCCTGCACGGCGATGTTCTCGTGGCCGATGTCGATCACGAACAGGGCGTCCGGCAGGCGGTTCATGTCCTTGATGCCGCCCAGGGAAGCCTCGAGCTTCTCGCGCTCACGACGCAGGCCCAGCACCTCGTGCTTGACCAGGCGCTCGAAGGTGCCGTCGGTCTCGGCGGCCTCCAGCTCCTTCAGGCGGGCGACCGACTTCTTCACGGTGGCGAAGTTGGTCAGGGTGCCGCCGAGCCAGCGCTGGGCCATGTACGGCATGCCGCAACGCTCGGCTTCCTCCTTGATGGCCTCGCGGGCCGAGCGCTTGGTGCCGACGAACAGCACGGTGCCGCGCTTCTGGGCGATGCCGGAGATGAAGTTCATCGCGTCCTGGAACAGCGGCAGGGTCTTTTCCAGGTTGATGATGTGGATCTTGCCGCGGGCGCCGAAGATGTACGGGGCCATCTTCGGGTTCCAGTAGCGGGTCTGGTGGCCGAAGTGCACGCCGGCTTCCAGCATCTGGCGCATGGTGATCTGGGACATCTGGTAATGCTCCATGACAGGGAACCGGCCGCCGGGAAAGGGTGGGGCGGTGCGCCGCCGGTCAGGGCGGGGCGTGGTTCCGGGGTTGGGCCTCCCCGCCGCCTCCGTGACCGAACCCGGGAGCAGGCTCCTGGGCACCCCGGCACGGGGAATTGCGGCGGGTGTGTATTCGCCGGTGACGCCCGGCGTGGGCGGCCTTGGGGCCCGGACAGGGCTCGGCAAAGCTGCGGGAGTATAGCCGGCTGGCCCAAGTGCCCGCAAGTATTGGATAATCCGGGCCATGAAGATCAGCCTCAAGAGCCCGCAGGACATCGAAGGCATGCGCGTCGCCGGCCGCCTTGCCGCCGAGGTGCTGCAGGTCGTGGCCCCGTACGTGAAGCCGGGGGTCAGCACCGCCGAGCTGGACCGGGTCTGCCACGACCACATCGTCAAGGTCCAGGGCGCCATCCCGGCCAACCTGGGCTACAAGGGCTTCCCGGCGACGGTCTGCACCTCGGTCAACAACGTCATCTGCCACGGCATCCCCAGCGAGTCCAAGGTGCTGCGGGAGGGCGACATCATCAATATCGACGTCACCGTCATCAAGGACGGCTGGCACGGCGACACCAGCCGGATGTACTTCGTCGGCGAGCCCTCGGTGAAGGCCCGGCGCCTGGTCGAGGTGACCCGCGAGGCCATGTTCCGCGGCATCCGCAAGGTGCGCCCGGGCGCCACCCTGGGCGACATCGGCCACGCCATCCAGAGCTACGCCGAAGCGCAGCGCTTCTCGGTGGTGCGCGAGTACTGCGGCCACGGCATCGGCCGCATCTACCACGAGGACCCGCAGGTCCTGCATTACGGCCGCCCCGGCGACGGCCTGGTGCTGCGCGAGGGCATGACCTTCACCATCGAGCCGATGATCAACGAGGGCTCGCGCCACACCCGGCTGCTGCCGGACGGCTGGACGGTGGTGACCCGCGACAAGTCGCTGTCGGCCCAGTGGGAGCACACCGTGGTGGTGACCGCCGACGGGGTCGAGATCCTCACCCGCCTGCCCGGCGACGACAACGAGCTCTGAGCGGGGACGGCCGGTGAGCGCCGTGCAGCCCGCCCCCGACACCGGCCTGGCCGGGCAGCTGGCCGCCGCGCCGGATCCCGAGGCCTGGCTGGAGGCCGCCCGGGCCGGCCTGGCCGCCTCCCGCGAGTCCCTGCGCCGCCGCTTCGAGGGCGGTGAGGCCATGGGCCGGCTGGTCCTGGCCTGCTGCGCCGATGCCGATGCCCTGGTCCTCTCGGCCTGGCGGCTCTGCCTGCCGGCCGAAGCGCCGCTGCAGTTGCTGGCCACCGGCGGCTACGGCCGGCGCGAGCTCTATCCGCAGTCGGACATCGACCTGCTGGTGCTGGGCGAACCCGAGGCGCAGCTGGCGTACGAGGCCGCCATCGGCCGCTTCTTCTCCCTGCTCTGGGATGCCGGCCTGGCCACCAGCCATGCCGTGCGTTCCCTGGCCCAGTGCGCCGAGGCGGCCACCGCCGACATCAGCGTGCTGACCGCGCTGATGGAAAGCCGGCTGCTGGCGGGCGCGCCGGAGACGCTGGCAGCCCTGGCGGCGACGCTGGCGCCGCCGGCGATCTGGCCACCGGCCGAGTACTACCGGGCCAAGCGCGCCGAGCAGCTGCAGCGGCATGCCCGCTTCAACGACACTGCCTACAACCTCGAGCCCAACCTCAAGGAGGGCCCGGGCGGCCTGCGCGACCTGCAGACGGTGACCTGGATGGGCATGCGCCTGTACGGCGTGCCCGGCCTGCGCGCCCTGGTGCCGTTGGGCCTGCTGGGCGAGGACGAATGCGCCAGCCTGGAACGCGAATGGCGGGTGCTGGCGCGGCTGCGCTTCGGCCTGCACCTGCTGGCCGGCCGCCGCCAGGAACGCCTGGGCTTCGACCACCAGAAGGCGCTGGCGGCCATGCTGGGCCTGCGCGACGAGCGCAGTGACAAGCTGGCGGTCGAGCAGATGATGCAGGGCTTCTTCCGCGCCGCCGCCACCGTCATCCGCATCAATGACCGGTTGCTGCAGCGCTTCGAGGAACAGCTGGCCGGCGACGAGCCGCCGGAACCGGTCGGCGAGCATTACGAGCTGCGCCATGGCTACCTGGCCCTGCGTGAGCCGGCGCGCCTGCGCGAGGGCATGGCGGTGGCCATCGAGCTGTTCGCCGCCTGGGCCGAGGCGCCGCTGGCCCGCGGCCTGCATTCGGAGACGGCGCGTGCCCTGGGCGAATCGCTGAAGGCGATCCGTCCCTATGACGAGCAGCCGATGGACGTCCGCCAGGCCTTCATGGCCCTGCTGCAGGGCCCGGCGGCGGTCACCACGCTGGCCCGCATGGCCCGGCTGGGCGTGCTCGGCCGCTACCTGCCGGCCTTCGGCCAGGTGTCGGGGCGCATGCAGTACGACCTGTTCCATGTCTACACCGTGGACCAGCACACGCTGACGGTGCTGGCGCACATGGACGGTTTCGCCCGCGGTCCGGACCCGCGCTTTGCCATGGCGCACGAAGTGCTGCCGAAGCTGCGCAAGCCGCACCTGCTGCTGCTGGCCGGCCTGTTCCACGACATCGCCAAGGGCCGCGGCGGCGACCACAGCGAACTGGGCGCGGTGGACGCGCGCGCCTTCGCCGAGGCGCACGGCCTGCCGCAGGCCGACACCGACCTGGTCGCCTGGCTGGTGCAGAAGCACCTGCTGATGTCGGTGACGGCGCAGCGCCAGGACATTTCCGATCCGGCGGTGGTGGCGCGCTTCGCCGGCGAGGTCGCCGACCGCGAACACCTGGACTACCTCTACCTGCTGACCTGCGCCGACATCGCCGGCACCAGCCCCAAGCTGTGGAACGCCTGGAAGGACCGGCTGCTGGCCGACCTCTACGCCGCCACCCGCTTCGCCCTGCGCCGTGGCCTGGAAAATCCGGTGCACGCCAACGAGATCATGGCCGAGACCCGGGCGGCGGCGCTGGAGAAGCTGCTGGCAGAGGGCCTGTCGCGCGAGGAGGTGGAGCGGATCTGGGCGGCCTACCCGGACGTGGGCTTCCTGCGCTATCGGCCCGAGCAGATCGCCTGGCAGACCCTGGGCATCGCCGGCGCCGGCGGCGAGGAAACCATCGTGCTGGTGCGTCCGCATGCGACCGGTGGCGGCCTCGAGGTTTTCGTACGCACGCCGGACCGGGACGGCCTGTTCGCCGCCATCGTCGCCACCTTCGATCGGCTCGGCCTGAACGTGCTGGAGGCACGGGTGCTGGGTTCCAGCGACGGCCACGCCCTGGACAGCTTCCAGCTCATGTCGCCTCAGGGCACGGTGCCGGAGCCGGCCCAGGTCGTCGCCGCCCTGCGCGCGGCCCTGCGCGACCCCGCCCGGGTCCGGCCCTCGCGACGGGCGGCGCCGCGGCAGCTGCGCCACTTCCGGGTGCCGGTGCAGGTAGGCTTCGACCATCTGGCCGACGGCAGCGGCACCCGCATGAGCCTGGTCTGTACCGACCAGCCCGGACTGCTGGCGCAGGTGGCGCAGGTGCTGCGGCAGCACCGCCTGCGCGTGCACGATGCCCGCATCGCCACCTTCGGCGAACGGGTCGAGGACTTCTTCCTGCTGACCGACGAGCGCGACCGCGCCATCGGCGGGCAGGCCCAACTGGACAGCCTGCGCGAGGCGATCATCGCCTGCGTGGATGGAGACGGCGGACATGGCAAGGAAAAAGCCCAGCACTGAACAGCTTCAGGCCATCATCGAGGACGCCTTCGAGCGTCGCGCCACCCTGACCGCGGCCGAGATCGAGGGCTCGACCCGGCCGGCGGTGGAGGAGGCCATCGACCTGCTGGAATCCGGCAAGGCCCGCGTGGCCGTGCCCGGTGCCCGCGGCTGGGAGGTGAATGCCTGGCTGAAGAAGGCGGTGCTGCTGTACTTCCGCGTCAACGACATGCACCTGGTCGAGGCCTATCCGGCGCCGTTCTGGGACAAGGTGCCGCAGCGCTTCCAGGGCTTCGACGAGCCGGACTTCCAGAAGGTCGGCGCCCGCGTCGTGCCCGGCGCCATCGTCCGCGCCGGTGCCCACATCGGCAAGGACGTGGTGCTGATGCCCAGCTTCGTCAACATCGGCGCCTACGTCGGCGCCGGCACCATGGTCGACACCTGGGCCACCATCGGCAGTTGCGCCCAGGTCGGCAGGAACTGCCACATCAGCGGCGGCGCCGGCATCGGCGGCGTGCTCGAACCGTTGCAGGCCAGCCCGACCATCATCGAGGACAACTGTTTCATCGGTGCCCGCTCCGAGATCGTCGAGGGCGTGGTGGTGGAGAAGGGCAGCGTGATCGGCATGGGCGTGTTCATCGGCCAGTCCACCCGCATCTACAACCGCATGACCGGCGAGATCAGCTACGGCCGGGTGCCGGCCGGCAGCGTGGTGGTGTCCGGCTCGCTGCCCTCGGCCGATGGCCGCTACTCGCTGTACTGCGCCGTCATCGTCAAGCAGGTGGACGCGAAGACGCGCGCCAAGACCTCGGTCAACGAGCTCCTGCGCGGGGCCGCGGAATAGGTTTTTCGACGCGGCAATCCGCGTCAGGGGAAGCAGAACAGGAATCCAGCGATGGTGACGGTGTACGGATTGGCCAGCTGCGATACGTGCCGGAAGGCGCGTAACTGGTTGCAGCGTTTCGGGGTCGAGTTCAGCTTTGTCGACTACCGCGAGAACCGCGTGCCGGCGGAGACGCTCAAGGCCTGGGCGGCGCAGCTGGGCGGCTGGGACAAGCTGATCAACAAGGCCTCGACCACCTGGCGGCAGCTTCCGGAAGCGCGCAAGTCGCCCGGCAGCGATCCGGAGTGGACCCTGCTGCTGAAGGAATACCCGCAGCTGGTGAAGCGGCCGGTGCTGGTGACCGACGACGGTACCGTCAGCGTCGGTTTCACCGACAATGCCTGGAAGGCGCGTTTCGGGATCCGCAAATGAGCGACGTGCTGCAGCTGGCCAGGGAACTGATCGCCCGGCCCTCGGTGACGCCCGAGGACGCCGGCTGCCAGGCCCTGCTCTCGGCGCGCCTGCAGGCCGCCGGCTTCGAGTGCCGGCAGCTGGATTTCGGCGCGGTGAAGAACCTCTGGGCCAGCCATGGCAGCGGTGGGCCGGTGCTGCTGTTCCTTGGCCATACCGATGTCGTGCCGCCGGGCCCGCGCGAGGCCTGGGACAGCGATCCCTTCGAACCGGTCGAGCGCGAGGGCTGGCTGTACGGTCGCGGCGCCGCCGACATGAAGGGCAGCGTCGCTGCCATGGTGGTGGCGCTGGAGCAGTTCGTCGCCGCCCATCCCGACCACCCGGGCAGCGTGGCCCTGCTGCTGACCTCGGACGAGGAGGGCGATGCCATCGACGGCGTGCGCCGCGTCGCCGAGCACCTGCGTGCAAGCGGCCAGCCGGTGCACTACTGCGTCACCGGCGAGCCCTCATCGAAGGAACGCCTGGGCGACCTGCTGCGCATCGGCCGCCGCGGCACGCTCTCGGGCACCCTGCTGGCCAGGGGCATCCAGGGCCACGTCGCCTATCCGGACAAGGCCCGCAATCCCATCCACGCGCTGATGCCGGCCCTGGCCGAGCTGTGCGCGCGGCGCTGGGACGAGGGGTATCCGGAGTTTCCGCCGACCAGCTTCCAGATCTCCAACATCCACGCCGGCACCGGTGCCAACAACGTCATCCCGGGCCGCTGCGAGGTGCTGTTCAACTTCCGCTACAACCCGGGCTGGCAGGCCGAGGCGCTGGAGCGGGAAGTGGAGGAGACGCTGCGCCGGCACGGCGTCGATTTCGAGCTGCGCTGGCATCGCGGCGGCGAGCCCTTCCTGACCCGCGAAGGCCGCCTGCGCGAGGCCGCGCGCGCCGCCATCGCCGCGACCTGCGGCGGCATCGTTCCGGAGGAAAATACCGGCGGCGGCACCTCGGACGCCCGCTTCATTGCGCCCCTGGGCGCCGAGGTGGTGGAGCTGGGTCCCGTGAATGCCAGCATCCACAAGGCCAATGAGCGCATTGCGATCGCGGAGCTCCAGCATCTCCCCATGCTGTACCGGGCTCTCGCCGAAGGCCTGCTGCTCGGTTGACCCTCCGCTTTCCGGTGGCCGCGGCTCAGGCCGCGGCGTTGAACCAGGCCTGTTCGGCCGGCGTGTCCGCCCGCACCGTTTCCTTCAGCTCGCGCAGGATGCCCAGCACGCTGCGGTGCACGGCCTGCAGGCCGGGGTCCTGGGCGTGGCGGGTTTCGTGGTAGACCACCGCCAGCCACAGCGCGATGCCGCGCTGGCGCAGCTGCACGGAACGGTCGGTGGCGCGCTGCGCCGCCCGGCTCGCCACCGGCGACCAGGGCTGGTACAGCGATTGCTGGGTGTCACCGTGCAGATGCGGCACGGGCAGGCAGGCGGCCGCCTGGATCTCGGCCAGGGTCTGGTCGGCCGTCTGCCGGCGTTGTTCTGGAGTCAGGCCGGAAACGGCCTTGCGCACCACCTCTGCCTGGCGCGTGAGCATCCAGCGGCGACAGTGCGTCAGCACGGAAATCATCATGTTCATTACCTACCTCAGCGGGTTGAAGGCTGCGATAGGTCGCTCCCCCTGCGCGCGACCTGACCGGTCCGCCGCCCGACGGAGCAGTCGGGCGTGGGCCGTTTATGGCCGAAACTGTGACGGTTGTCATCCGTTCATGCCGAAAATGTGAACCAGTTCACATTTCAGGGCGGAGCTTCAGGGTGTGGACCGCGGGCCCGGGCAGGAAGGGCGAGGGCCGGCCCGCCACCCAGTCGGCATGGCCGGCGCCCCAGAAGGGCGAGAGCGGGTGGCCGCTCTGGCCGCCGGGCATGTGCGCCAGGCCTTCGGACTCGCGTCCCGGCGCCACCACCATGCGCTGGCTGGCGCCGAAGGAGGGCGACTGCACCCGCGGCATGTTGTTGTCGCCCGGCAGCGGATCGGCCGGCATGCACAGCGGACCGCGCAGGAAGCCGGGCAGGCCATTGGCCAGCGGATGGCAGATGCGGGCGGTGTTGCGCTCGCCCCAGCTGCGCGCCTGCAGCGGACCGTGCTCCTCGAGTTCGGCGCGCACCTCGGCGGCGGCTTCGGCCAGCAAGGCCTCCCAGCTCTCGTAGCGGCGCGGCAGCAGGTGCGCCGGCCGCTCCTGCAGCAGCGGCCAGGCCACCGCCTCGAACTGCGGCAGGTCGGGCATGACGAAGTCCTCGCCCAGGGCCACCGTCGCCGGCGCCAGCAGGCCTTCGCGCAGGCGGTCGATCAGCTTCAGGCGCCAGGCGCGCACCAGCCGGTAGCTCACTGCCTCCGGCGAGGCGCGGCCTTCCCAGTCACGGGCGGCGGCGGCCAGGGCCTGCAGGTCGGCGTCCGGGGAGGCCGCGGCGGCCTCCTGCAGCAGCCGGTGCCAGCGTTCGAGGAACAGGGCGCGGTCGTCGAGCTGGATGGCCAGCAGGTCGGCCTCGCTGAACTGTTCGCGGGCGAAGAGGTCGTCGCGGATCTGCCTGGCGCGGGCACCGTTGGCATAGCCGGCATCGCCGACCAGGGCCAGGGCCTCGCCGTCGACGACGCGGGCGTTGGCGGTCCAGACGCGGCCATCGGCCGGGTCCACCACGCTGGGGTTTTCGGTGGGCGCCAGCCAGCCGGTCCAGCGGCAGGCCTGTTCCGGCTCCAGCGGCACCTGCAGGTCGCAGTCGCCGCTGCGTGCCGGCATCTGTGCGGTCAGGCGCCAGGCGATGCGGCCCTCGCGGTCGCCGATCACCAGGTTCTGGCCGGGGATGCCGGCCACGTCAGCCACGGCCAGGCCTTCGTCCAGGCTGCGCGCGCGCACCATGCCGGCCAGGCCGAAGTTGAGCGCGCCTGGCAGCTGCGCCGTCCAGCGCAGGGCCAGCGAGCTGCCGTCCTCCAGGTCCACCGTCACCGGGCCCCAGCGGGTTTCGGTGACCTTCAGCTCGACCGGATCGCTGCCCTTGACCTGGATCCACTCGCTGACCCGGCGCGCCGCCGCCTCGCCCTCGGGCACGCGGTAGCGCAGACGGTCCTCGTCCAGCCAGTGCACGCGGTAGAAATCGGCCCAGTCGCCGTAGCTGTTGGTGAAGCCCCAGGCGACGTGGCCGTTGCTGCCGACGATCACCGCCGGGATGCCGGGCAGGGTGAAGCCGGTGACGTCGACGCGGCCATCCGGCGTCCGCGGGTCGGCGTAGCGCAGGCGGGCACGGAACCACAGCGCCGGCGCCCGCAGTCCCAGGTGCATGTCGTTGGCGACGATGGCATGGCCATGCGCGGTCAGCGCGCCGGCGACGGCGAAGTTGTTGCTGCCGGGCGCGGCCGGTTCGGCCTCGGGGTAATCGCCGCCGTCGTCAGGGAAGGGCAGGCTGCGCAGGTCCACCTCGTCGGGGCCGGGCAGCACGGCATTGCCGCGCACCTCGCCCAGCATGGGCGCGTCCCACTCGCTGCCGTCCACCGTCAGCAGCGCGTACAGCGGTGCCGGCAACACCTGGCGGATGCGCCACAGCGCCAGCTCGCGCGTGTTCATCTCGTCCTGCAGGTCGAAGAACATGGCGTAGCCGACCAGGGCGGTGTCCTCCGCCGTCCACGGCGCCGGCTCGGTGCCCAGCAGCCAGTAGGCCCAGGGTTTGCTCGCCAGCGCCGCCAGGCCGGCGTTGGCGCCCTCGGCATAGGCCTGCATCACCGGCAGGCTGTCGCCGGCCACCTCCGGCAGGAACTGGTCGACGCGGGCGCGCAGGCGGTGCAGGCGGGCCTGGCGGTCGTGTTCCAGGGCCAGCGGGCCGAACAGCTCGGACAGCTCGCCGGCGGCCGCGCGCCGCATCAGGTCCATCTCGAAATAGCGCTCCTGCGCATGCAGGAAGCCGAGGGCGCGGGCGGCGTCCACTTCGTTCGCCGCATCGATCGTCGCCACGCCCAGGGCGTCGCGCTCGATGCTCACCGGCGCCGACAGGCCGGGCAGGGCGCGTTCGCCGTCGAGCTGCGCCAGGCTGCCGCGTGCCACCCAGAGGGCCGCCAATACTGCCAGCGCGGCAAGGATGACGAGGACGGCCAGCAGGCGGACGGTGAAGCGGACGGCCTTGTGCATGCGGCGGCTCCGGGTCGGGGTATCGGCGGCCAAGGATGGCCGAATCGCCCGCGGGCCGCTACGGGCCTTGCCCCGCAGCAGTCGGACAGCTGGCGGACGGCAGGCGGCGTGCAGATCCTGCGGAAGGTGCGTCGCCTGCGCCGGCATGTGTGCGCGGATGCGTTCGGCGGTTTCGGCGAGATGCTGCCGGGAGCCCCGATTCCGTGCGGTGGCTGGCGCGATCTGCCTAGCCTCGGGAGGAATCCGGCCGGCAGGAGGGACCGGACCGGCGGCGCCCTCGCCAGGTGTCCACGGCCAACCAGGCCGCCGTTCCCAGCGCCGCGCTGGCCAGGCAGAAGACGTGCAGCGCCTCCATGGAGATCCAGCCGCGCAGGGCATTGCCTTCGCCCATGGGCCAGCCCGGGATCAGGTCGGCATGCATGATCGCGTCCAGCAGCACATGGCTCCAGGTGCCGATGAAGGCCGAGACGAAGGCGGTAACCCAGCCGATGGGCAGGAACTCGGGGCGGCGGATCAGGCGCAGGCCGAAGGAACCGAGGTACTTGCCGCTGGGCGCCGCCACCAGGGCCAGCACGGTGGCGCCCAGCCAGGTGTGGGTGATGCCGTGCAGCTCGCCCTTGCCGGTGAGCATCACCACGAGCGGCTGGATGTCCATGACGACCTGCGCCCAGCCGAACACCATCAGCGAGAAGCTGCCCCGCAACGCGGACTTGATCAGCAGGCCGGGGCCCATGTGCAGGGGCGTGAAGGGCATGGGCGGCTCAGCCCGCGTCCTTCTTCACGAATTCCGACTTCAGCTTCATCGCGCCGATGCCGTCGATCCTGCAGTCGATGTCGTGGTCGCCGTCGACCAGGCGGATGTTGCGGACCTTGGTGCCGATCTTCACCACCGAGGACGAGCCCTTGATCTTCAGGTCCTTGACGACGACCACGGTGTCGCCGTCGGCCAGCGGGGTGCCGTTGGCATCGCGCACCACCTTCACCTCCTCGGCCTCGGCTTCCGTCGCTTCGCCCGGCATCCAGGCGTGGCCGCATTCGGGGCAGGCCAGGCCGCTGCCGTCGGGATAGCTGTATTCGGAGCCGCAGGCGGGGCAGGGCGGCAGGGTGTTCATGCGGTCACCTCCACGCGGTCGACCTTGGTGAAGCCGCGCGGCAGCATGTGGCCGCGGCTGGCACGGGCGCCCTCGTAGGCCTGCAGGTCGCGCCAGGACAGCACCAGCTTCTGGCGGCCGCTGTAGATGGTCAGCTCGCCACCCTCGCGGACGCTGGCGATGGCCACCACCTTCTCCTGGCCGGCCTTGAGCTTCGCCGGCGGAATCTGGATCAGCTTGTTGCCCTTGCCCTTGTCCAGCTCGGGCAGTTCGCTCACCGGGAAGGCGAGCAGGTGGCCGGCGCTGGTGATGGCCACCACCCGGTCGCCGTTCGGATCGGCGACGGGCACCGGCGCCAGCACCTCGGCCTCGCCGACGTTGAGCAGTTGCTTGCCGGCCTTGTTGCGGCCGGTGAAGTTCTCGAAGCGGGTGACGAAGCCGTAGCCGTGGCTGGAGGCCAGCAGGTAGCGCTGGTCGTTGTCCGCCACCGCCAGGCCGACGAAGCCGGCGCCCGCCGGCGGGCTGAAACGGCCGCTCAGCGGCTCGCCATTGCCGCGGGCGCTGGGCAGGGTGTGGGCGAGGGTGGAATAGCTGCGGCCGGTGGAATCCAGGAAGGCCACCTGCTGGGTGCTGCGGCCGCGGGCGGCCTGCAGCAGGCCGTCGCCCTCGCGGTAGCTCAGGCCGGCGGCGTCGACATCATGGCCCTTGGCGGCGCGCACCCAGCCCTTCTTCGACAGCACCACGGTGACCGGCTCGCTGGGCACCAGCTCGGTCTCGCTCATGGCCTGGGCGGCCTCGCGCTCGACCAGGGGCGAGCGGCGGGCGTCGCCGAACTTCTTGGCATCCGCCAGCAGCTCGTCCTTCACCAGCTTGCGCAGTTTGGCCTTGCTGCCGAGGGTGGCGACGATCTTCTCGCGCTCCTGGCTCAGCTCGTCCTGCTCGCCGCGGATCTTCATCTCCTCCAGGCGGGCCAGCTGCTTGAGCTTGGTCTCCAGGATGTATTCGGCCTGTTCCTCGCTGAGGTCGAAGCGCCGCATCAGCACCGGCTTGGGTTCGTCCTCGGTGCGGATGATGCGGATCACCTCGTCGAGGTTGAGGAAGGCCACCAGCAGGCCTTCCAGCAGGTGCAGGCGGCGCTCGACGCGCTCGAGGCGGTGGCGCAGGCGGCGGATGACGGTGTCGGTGCGGAACTGCAGCCACTCGGAGAGGAAGTCGCGCAGGTTCTTCACCTGCGGGCGGCCATCCAGGCCGATCACGTTGAAGTTGACCCGGAAACTCTTCTCCAGGTCGGTGGTGGCGAACAGATGGCCCATCAGGGCTTCGACGTCGACGCGGTTGCTGCGCGGGACCAGCACCACCCGCACCGGGTTCTCGTGGTCGGATTCGTCGCGGATGTCCTCCAGCCAGGGCAGCTTCTTGGCGCGCATCTGCTGGGCGATCTGCTCGATCACCTTCGAGGGCGAGACCTGGTAGGGCAGCTGGGTGACGACGATGTTGCCGTGCTCGCGCACCCAGGTGGCGCGGGCGCGCAGGCTGCCGCCGCCGGTTTCGTAGATGGCGCGCAGCTCCGAAGTCGGGGTGATGATCTCGGCGCCGGTCGGGTAGTCGGGGCCGCGGACGTGTTCGCAGAGGTCGGCGACGCTGGCGTCGGGGTCCTCGAGCAGGCGCACGCAGGCGCTGACCACCTCGTTGAGGTTGTGCGGCGGGATGTCGGTGGCCATGCCGACGGCGATGCCGGTGGTGCCGTTGAGCAGCAGGTGCGGCAGCCGCGCCGGCAGCCAGCTCGGCTCCTGCAGGGTGCCGTCGAAGTTCGGCGTCCAGTCCACCGTGCCCTGGCCCAGCTCGCCCAGCAGCACCTCGGCGATCGGGGTGAGCTTGGCCTCGGTGTAGCGCATGGCCGCGAAGCTCTTGGGATCGTCCGGCGAACCGAAGTTGCCCTGGCCCTCGATCAGCGGATAGCGGTAGGAGAAGGGCTGCGCCATCAGCACCAGCGCTTCGTAGCAGGCGCTGTCGCCGTGCGGGTGGAACTTGCCGATCACGTCGCCGACGGTACGGGCCGACTTCTTGGGCTTGGCGGTGGCGCCCAGGCCCAGCTCGCTCATCGCGTAGATGATGCGCCGCTGCACCGGCTTGAGGCCGTCGCCCAGGAAGGGCAGGGCGCGGTCCAGCACCACGTACATCGAGTAGTCCAGGTAGGCGCGCTCGGCGTACTCGCGCAGCGGGATCTGCTCGAAACCGTGGAAGGCGGGGCGGGCGGGTTCGGTCATGCGGGGCGACTTCGTGCGGAAACGGGTCCCGCATTCTATCGCCGCCGGCCGCCTTGCGGCGGCAGGCCGGTTGGCGCGGGCATGGGGTGACATTGGCCGCATGCCGGCATTGCCGGCACATGGATTGTTGGGTTTCGGTTCAATGGCAGGCGCAGTGGGGGGGGTATCCTGTCACGTCCCTGCGTCCCGACCCCTCTGATGAACACTCCGCTATCCGTTTCCCGCGCCCGCCTGGCCCTGATCCTGGCGGGCCTGGCCATGTTCGGCCCGTTCTCCATCGACACCGTGTTCCCGGCCTTCCCGGTCATGGCCTCGGACCTGGGCGCCAGCAAGCTGGCGATGCAGCAGACCATCAGCACCTACCTGATCGGCTACGCGGCGATGTCGCTGTTCCATGGCCCGATTTCCGACGCCATCGGCCGCAAGAAGGTGCTGGTGGCCGGTACCGTCCTGTTCGCCCTGGCCTCGGCCGGCGCGGCGCTGGCGCAGGACATGCCCACCATGCTGGCCTTCCGCGTGCTGCAGGGCCTGTGTGCCGGCGTCGGCCTGATCGTCGGCCGCGCGGTGATCCGCGACTGCCTGCAGGGTGACGACGCGCAGCGGCTGATGAGCCAGGTCTCGATGATCTTCGGCGTGGCGCCGGCGATCGCGCCGATCATCGGCGGCTGGATCCTCGGCATGGCCAACTGGCACGCGATCTTCTGGTTCCTGGCCCTGTTCGGTGCGCTGCTGGCGGCGGTGACGGCCTGGGGCCTGCCGGAGACGCATCCGCCCTCGCAGCGGCTGCCGCTGCGCCTGGGGCCGATCCTGTCCGGCTACGGGCAGATGCTGGGCAGCGGCCGCTTCCACCTTCTGGCGCTGACCGGCATCGCCAATTTCGGCGCCCTGTTCCTCTACATCTCCTCGGCGCCGGCCTTCGTGATGGACCTGATGGGGTTGAGCGAGCAGGACTTCGGCTGGTTCTTCGTGCCGACCATCGGCGGCATGATGCTGGGCGCCTGGATCAGCGGAAAGGCGGCCGGGCGCATTCCCGGCACCCGCCTGGTCGAGTGGGGCTTCGCCTTCACCGGCGTCGCCACCGCCTACAACATCACCTACAACCTGCTGACCGATTCGCCCAGCCTGCCCTGGGCGGTGCTGCCGATGTCGGTGTGCGCCTTCGGCATTGCCCTGGTCTTCCCCATCGTCACCCTGGCGCTGCTGGACATGTATCCGCGCCAGCGCGGCAGCGTTTCCTCGATGCAGGCCTTCCTGGGCCTGGTCTCGAACGCGCTGATCGCCGGCGTGCTCTCGCCCCTGGTCAGCCACGACGGGCTGACGATGGCGCTCAGCGCCGGTGGCTTCTCCGCGACCGCCTGGGGCCTGTGGCGGCTGTACCGGGCGCGGATCGCCCGCGCCTGACGGCGGGCTGGCCGGGCGCCGCCCGGCGGGATGCCGCGAAGCGGACGCTCAGGGCGTGGCCCGGTAGGCCGCGCGCAGCAGTTCGTGGAAGTGGTGCAGGGCGTTCTCGCGGCGCGGGTTGAGCCGGCCGCTGGCATAGGACCCTGAGGCCAGGCCGCGCTGCACGTGTTCGCAGATGCCGATGTCCTCGACCTGCACCTGGTGGGCGAAATCGTGGTCGGCGCGGAAGCGGGCCTCGCGTGCTTCGGCATCCGCCTCGTCGTAGTAGTAGTCGAACTCCACCACGCAGCGGTCGGGGCCCAGCGGCAGCACCCGGTTGCTCTGCAGCCGGCCCGGCAGCAGGTTGAGCATGGTGTTGGGATAGATGAAGTAGTAGAGCGCGTCGCCGTCGCCGTAGAGGCCGGCATCGCTCTCCAGCGGGCTGTACTGGTAACTGAACCAGTCGCCGCACTCGGTGAGGTACTGCCGGTAATCCAGCAGCCGGTTCAGGCCCGGGTGGATGTGCGGGACGTGGTAGCCCTCGAGGTAGTTGTCGCAGTAGATCTTCCAGTTGCAGGCCACTTCGTAGCGGACGCGCGTGTGGAAGTGGTAGCCGCGCGGCGACAGCGAGCGCAGCGGCTCGTCCAGGCCGCGGCTGAAGTCGGCGAAATCGACCGCACCCTCGCCGCCGACGAAGACCAGACCCTGCCAGATGCCGACCCGCAGTTCCGGCAGGCGGATCGAGGAGGGTTCGAAGTCGGGCGTGCCGGCCATTTCCGGCGCACTGCGCAGCACGCCTTCCAGGGTGTAGGTCCAGCCGTGGTACTGGCAGCGCAGGGCCTTGGCGCCCTTGCCGTCACAGGTGGCCAGCGGGCCGGCACGATGCCGGCAGACGTTGTGGAAGGCGCGCAGCACTCCCTGGCTGTCGCGCACCACCAGCACGGGCAGGCCGGCCAGGTCGGTGACCAGGTGGTCGCCGATGCCGGCCAGCGCGTTCTCGTGTCCGACCAGCTGCCAGCTGCGGGCGAAGACCGCGCGCCGGTCGTGGGCCAGCATCCCTTCGCCGAGGTAGAAGGCGGCGTCGAGGGCGGTGGCCCGGGCCAGTTCCTGCGGGGCCAGCGGGTCGGGCAGGGCGGGATTCATGCGGAGGTCCGGGCAAGGCGGCCGGCGGATTCCTCCGCCGGCCGCGTGGCCTTCCGGTTACAGGATCAGGCGCCGGGCTGCCAGCCGCAGTCCTTGCCCTGGTTCTGCTCCTGCAGCCAGGTCTGCAGCGGCTGGAAGTACTCCAGCACCGCCGAGGCGTCCATCTGCTCGCCACCGGTCAGCTCCTTGAGGGTGAGCTGCCAGGGCTGGCTGGCGCCGCGCTCCATCATCGCCCAGTAGCGCTTGCCGGCTTCCGGGTTGTTGGCGAAGTTGCAGGTGTACAGCGGGCCCTCGTGGCCGGCCGCGTCGCACAGCGACTTGTAGAACTGGAACTGCAGCACGTGCGAGAGGAAGTAGCGCGTGTACGGGGTGTTGCCCGGCACGTGGTACTTGGCGCCCGGATCGAAGAACTCCTCGCCGCGCGCCTCGGCCGGGGCGACGCCCTGGTACTTCGCCTTCAGCTCCCACCAGGCCTGGTTGTAGTTGTCCGGGGTGATGGAGCCGTCGAACACGCCCCAGCGCCAGCGGTCGATCAGCAGGCCGAAGGGCATGAAGGCGACCTTGGCCAGGGCCATGCGCATCTGCGCATTGATCACTGCCTCGTCGCTGACCAGCGGCTTGTCGACCAGGCCGATCGAGGCCAGGTACTCGGGGGTCATCGACAGCACGATGGTGTCGCCGATGGCCTCGTGGAAGCCGTCATGGGCGCCGTTCTGGAAGATCGGCGGCTGCTTGTGGTAGGCGAGGTAGTAATAGATGTGGCCGAGCTCGTGGTAGATGGTGGTGAGCTCTTCCTCGTTGGGCTTGATGCACATCTTGATGCGCACGTCCTGGCCCTCGGTGTCCATCGGCCAGGCGCTGGCGTGGCAGACCACGTCGCGGTCGCGCGGCTGCACCAGCATCGAGCGCTCCCAGAAGGTATCCGGCAGCGACGGCATGCCCAGGCCGGTATAGAAGCTCTCGGCCAGCTTGGTCATGCGCACCGCCATCTCGGTGTCGGCCTTGCGCTCGAGCTCGACCTGCTGGGCGGCGGTCAGCTTCGACATGCCGCCGGCCTGGGAGACCAGCTCGGCCAGGATGGCGTCACGCTGCTTCTTCAGGGCGGTGGTGATGTCCAGGCTGCCGGCGTTCGGATAGGGCTGCACCAGCGGCCACAGCGCCGACCAGTCCTGCTGCCAGAGGTTGCCGGTCAGGTGCGCCGGGATCATGCCGTTGACCTGGCCCTTGTCGCCGAACCGGTCCTCGAGCTTGCCGCGCACGTAGCAGTGCAGCTGCTCGTACAGGGGCTCGACCTGGCCCCAGAGGCGGTCGGCCTCGGCCTGGAAGTCCTCGGCGGGCATGTCGTAGCCGGCGCGCCAGACTTCGCCGGTGTTGGCGTAGCCCATTTCCCTGGCGCCCTCGTTGGTCAGCTCGACGAAGCGCTGGTAGTCCTTGCGCATCGGGATCGAGATGGTGTGCCAGCCTTCCCAGGCGGCCTTGAGCTGGTCGTAGCTGTGGCCTTCGATGTCGGCCAGGATCTCGCTGATCTCGCCGATGTCCTTGCAGTCACCGTCCACGCACCACTTGCCGGCGCCGTAGGCGGCCTCCATCGAGGAAGCGATGGTGCTCAGCTCCTTGAGCTTGGCCGGGTCGCGCGGGGCCGGCATCGAGGCGCCGACCTTGATCAGGGTGAGGGCGCGGGCGATCTCCGGCGTCTGCAGCGAGACGTCATAGAGCTTGGCCTGCTCGATGAAGCTGTTGTTCATCGCCAGGGCGCGCTCGTTGGCGGCGGAGGCGACCCGCTGGCTGTCGGCATTGATGTAGGTGGACTGCAGCCAGAAGGCGGAGCTGATCTCCGGGGTCTCTTCCTTCAGGGTCTTGTTGACGCGGGTGATGAACTCCTCGGCGGTCTCGTTCGAGGCGGCACCGGCGGTGTCATCGGTGGCGGGCTTGCAGGCGGCCAGGCTCAGCAGGCCGGCGGAAACGGCGAGCGCCAGCAGGGCGCGATGGGCTTTCACGGGGTCACTCCAGGCTTGATGGGGTGGGTAATGCGGGTCCGCAGGCTAGTCCTCCCGCAGGCCCCCGCGCAAGCGACAGCCGTCCCATCCGGCGCGTGACGGGGCCCGAAAACGGCGGTGAAAGGCTGGTTTCAGCCCAGAAGGCCGCGCTCGGCCAGGAAGGCGCGGGCGTCCTCGGCGTCCCGCTCGAACCAGGCCCGGGTGCTGCCGAGGCGGAAGGTATAGCCCCAGGCGTCCATGTCGGCCATCAGGCGCTCGCGGCCGACGCCGGGCAGCCGGTCCGCCAGCAGGATCTGCAGATAGCATGTGGCGTCCTCTTCCGGCACCGAATCGGTGGCGTCGGTGTGCACGGCGGCGCGCCGCTCCGGCGGCAGCACCAGCAGGTGGCAGGCCTCGTGCAGCAGGGAGTGCACCGGCGTGTCGGCGCGGGCGTAGACATTGCAGCCGATCAGCCCGGCCTCGCACTCGCCCCAGTAGCTGCCGGGGATGGGTTCGCCGTCCGGCACCCGGACCAGGTTCAGGCCATGCGCGGCCAGCAGGGCGGCCGGGGCCTCGAAGCCGATGTCGGCCAGGCGCAGGACGGCCGGCCCGGCGGCCGGGCCGGCCGCCGCGGGGGCGGGCGCCAGCGCCGCCGGGTCCGTGCCGCCGGCCATGGCTCAGCCGTTGGCGGCGGCCGGCTTCTCCGGCAGTTGCACCGAGATGTCCAGCAGCTCGGAATCGCCGTCGCGGTGCAGGTCCACCTTCACCGCCTCGGCGTCCACATTGATGTACTTGCGGATCACCTCCAGCAGCTCGCGCTGCAGCACCGGCAGGTAGTCCGGCGCGTTGCGCATGCGCCGCTCCTGCTGGATCAGGATCTGCAGGCGGTTCTTGGCGACGGAGGCGGAGTTGCGGTTTCTCTGCGTGAGGAAATCGAAGATGCCCATGGCTCAGCCCCCGAACATCTTGGAGAAGAAGCCCTTCTTCTCGACGGTGGTGAAACGCATCGGGCGGTCTTCGCCAAGGATGCGGGCGACGGCGTCCTGGTAGGCCTGGCCGGCCGGGGAAACCTCATCGAGGATGACCGGCACGCCGGCGTTGGAGCTCTGCAGCACCTCCGGCGATTCCGGGATCACACCGACCACGTCCAGGCCGAGGATCTCCTGCACGTCCTTGATCGAGAGCATGTCGCCGGCCTCGACGCGCTTGGGGCTGTAGCGGGTCAGCAGCAGGTGTTCCTTGACGCGCTCGCCGGCCTCGGCCTTCCTGGTCTTGCTGGCGAGCAGGCCGAGGATGCGGTCGGAGTCGCGCACCGAGCTGACCTCGGGGTTGACCACGACGACGGCGCGGTCGGCGAAGTACATGGCCAGGAAGGCGCCTTTCTCGATGCCGGCGGGGCTGTCGCAGACGATGAACTCGAAGCCGTCATCGGCCAGGTCCTTGAGCACCTTCTCGACGCCTTCCTTGGTGAGGGCGTCCTTGTCGCGGGTCTGCGAGGCGGCCAGCACGTAGAGATTGTCGAAGCGCTTGTCCTTGATCAGGGCCTGCTTGAGGTTGGCCTCGCCGTTGACCACGTTGACGAAGTCGTAAACGACCCGCCGCTCGCAGCCCATGATCAGGTCGAGGTTGCGCAGGCCGACGTCGAAGTCGATGACGGCGGTCTTCTTGCCGGCCTTGGCCAGGCCACAGGCGAGCGAGGCGCTGGTGGTGGTCTTGCCGACGCCGCCCTTGCCCGAGGTCACCACGATGATTTCAGCCAATGTCGTTCTCCTGACGTCCTTTCAGTCGAGCTGCTCGATCAGCAGCTTCTCATTCTCGAGCCTGATCTGCACGGCCTTGCCGATCAGCTCACGGGGGATTTCTTCCAGCACCTTGTAGTGGCCGGCGACCGCGACCAGCTCGGCATGGAATTCACGGCAGAAGATGCGCGCCGAGGCCAGGCCGGAGGCGCCGGCCAGGGCGCGGCCACGCAGGGCGCCGTAAATGTGGATGGAGCCGTCGGCGATGACCTCGGCGCCGGCGCCGACCGCCGCGCAGACGGTCAGGTCGCGGTCCTGGGCATAGACCTGCTGGCCGGAGCGGACCGGATGCAGGTGGATCAGGCCGGGCTGGGAGCGCGGGGCAGGGGCCGGGGCGGGCGCCGCCGCCGGGGCAGGCTCGGGGGTTCTGGCCGCCGGGGCGGGGGCCGGGGCCGGCTCCTCGCCGCCGGCGCGCTCGTACTGGGCCCGGAACTTGGCCAGCAGGGGCAGGTCGACCGCCTCGGCCAGGGCCTCTACCTCGCGGGTGCCGTAGGCCAGGGCCACCGGCAGCACCCCGGCCCGGCGCAGGGCCTGGATCAGCTCACGGGTGGTGGCCGCGTCCGGGCAGGGGCTGAGGCCGCCGAAATCCAGGATCACCGCCGCCCGCGCGAACAGCTTGGGCGCGCGCTGCACGCGCTCGGCCATCTCCGCCTCGAGCTTGCCGATGTCCAGCTTGCGGATGCGCAGGTTGGCGATGCCGACCTGGCCGAACTTCAGTTCGCCCGCCTGTTCATAGTCCATGTTCGCCGCCATCGGGCTCAGGTCCCCGTGGCCCGGGCGCGGTCGCGGCCGCCCAGCTCGCGGGCCTGCAGCCAGGGCACGTCCGGCAGATTGCCGCCGTAGGTCTCCTCGACCCAGGCGTGGCTGCACAGCTCCTTCATCAGCATGGCGGCGCGGATGTCGGTGCCGGGCATGGTCTGCTGGCCGACCTCGCGGAAACCGAAGCTGCCGTGGAAGAGCAGAGCGGGGTCGTTGCCGCTCTGCAGGAAGACCTCGCAGCACAGCAGCGGCCAGCGCACCTCGGCGAAGCTCTGCACGTCGGCGTAGAAGGCCCGGCCGCGGCCGCCGCCGCGGCGGGGCCGGGCGATGACGATGCGGTCGATGTACAGGAAGCGCTCGTAGCGCTCCCGGAACCAGAGGAAGTTGGGGCTGTCGTGCGGGGCGTCCTGGCTGAAGGCGGCCAGGAAACCGGTGATGTGGCCGTCCTGTTCGGCGACCCGGAAGTATTCGGCGTGGTCCCAGAAAAACCGCGCCTTGGCCGCGTCCATCGGCAGGATGGCGGGGCCGGCGGCGTTGTTCAGGGCCATTACGGAATCCAGCTCGTGCTCGCGCACGTCGCGGAGGGTAATCGGCATGTGCTCCGTCGCTCCGATGTCGGGGGGCGCAGCCGCGCGGGGCGCGGGGGCGCGATCGGGCCGGGATTATCGCATGGTCGGGGTCAGGAGTGCGGCCGGGCGGGCATGACTTCCGGGGCGGCGCGGCACACCCGGCTGCGCCTATCATGGCGGCATGCTCAACCGCCTCAGCCACACCCAGTTGCTGCGTTATGCCGGCCTGTTCACCTGGGCGGTGCTGGGCATTCCGGTCTTCGTGGTGCTGTACCTGGGGCCCGAGGGCACGGTCGGCGCGCACGGCGCGGCGCCGCGGGCGGTGGTGGCGATCTCGGCCTACCTGGCCTTCGGCCTGATCTACTGGAAGGTCACCCATTCCCTGGGCTTCCGCCAGCAGCGCCTGGGCGACCTGCTGCTGCTGGCGGCGCTGACGCTCTCGGCCATCCTGGTCAGCGCCGAGACCGGCACCGGCCTGGCCGCCATCCTGATGATGATCATCGCCGGCGTCATTCCCTGGCTGGTGAACGTCCGGATCGGCGTGGTCTGGCTGGTGCTGCAGCACGCGGCCCTGATCCCGGTGTTCAACCGGGTCGAGGGCTTCACCCCCGGCCTGGCGGTGATGCAGGCCCTGACCTATGTCGGCTATTCCAGCTTCGCCCTGGTGATCGGCCTGGTGGCCCGGCAGCAGGCCCAGGCCCGGGAGGAGCAGCGGCGCCTGAACGCCGAGCTTCGCGCCACCCGGGCCCTGCTGGCGGAAAGCTCGCGGATGAGCGAGCGCGTGCGCATCTCCCGCGAGCTGCACGACCTGCTCGGCCACCACCTGACCGCCCTGAGCCTGAACCTGGAGGTGGCCGCCCACCTGACCGAGGGCCGCGCCCAGGAGCACGTCCGCCAGAGCCTGACCCTGGCCCGGCTGCTGCTGACCGACGTCCGCGAGGCGGTCAGCGAGATGCGCGAGGACGGGACCGTGGACCTCAGCGGGGCCATCCGCACCCTGGTCGAGGGCGTGCCGGCCCTGGACATCCGCCTGGACATTCCGGAGCCGCTGAACATCGAGGATCCGGAGCGGGCCCACGTGCTGCTGCGCTGTGCCCAGGAAATCATCACCAATGCCGTCCGCCACGCCGGCGCCCGTACCCTCTGGCTGAGCATCAGCCGGGACGCCCGCGAGGCCAGGGTCCAGGCCCGGGACGACGGCCGCGGCGCCGAGCCCGGGGTGGCCCAGGGCAACGGCCTGCGCGGCATGCGCGAACGACTGGCCGCCTTTGGCGGCCGGGTGGATATCATCACCGGGCGCGGGCAGGGCTTCGCGCTCGACATCCGACTTCCGATGGAGAACCCCGCATGATCCGCGTCTGCCTGGTAGACGACCAGACCCTGGTTCGCCAGGGCGTGAAATCCCTGCTCGAGCTGGCCGACGGCATCGAGGTGGTGGCCGAGGCCGCCGACGGCCGCCAGGCCGTGGAAATGATCCCCGAGATCAAGCCGGACGTGGTCCTGATGGACATGCGCATGCCGGTGATGTCCGGCCTGGAGGCCCTGCAGGCCCTGGGCGGCAAGGGCCTGCTGCCGCCGACCATCATCCTGACCACCTTCGACGACGACCAGCTGGTGCTGGCCGGCATCCGCGCCGGCGCCAAGGGCTACCTGCTCAAGGACGTGTCCCTGGACCAGCTGGTCAGCGCCATCCAGACCGTGGCGGCAGGCGGCTCGCTGGTGCAGCCGGCGGTCACCCAGCGCCTGCTCTCGGGCCTGGAAGGCCTGCAGAACGAGTTCGTCAGCCTCGAGCAGCCCGACCCGCTGACCGACCGGGAAACGGAGATCCTGCGCCTGATGGCCGGCGGCTTTTCCAACAAGGAGATCGCCAATTCCCTGGGCGTGGCCGAGGGCACGGTCAAGAACCACGTGTCCAACATCCTGTCCAAGCTCGGCGTGCGCGACCGCACCCGGGCCGTGCTCAAGGCCTTCGAGCTCAAGCTGGTCTGAGGCCCGATGGTCCGGCGGGGCAGGGCGTCCGGACCCCCTGCCCCCCGGTCGGATGTCCCCCTGCCGGCCCCCGGTTCGACCTGTTATCCTCCCCCGTTCCTGCGGCCGGGCACCCCACAGACCCCGCGCGCGGCCGCCCCTGGAGAGATTCCGAATGACCCGAGTTATCGAGTGGCTGATTTCCCTGCTGATCGTCGTGGCGCTGTTCGTGGTGATCGGCCTGTTCCTGCCCGCCAAGCGCACCGTCTCGCACTCCGTCGAGACGAACCGTCCGATGACGACGGTCTACGACGCGCTCAACGGCTTCGTCCGCTTCAAGGACTGGAATGCCCTGGTCAACCATGACCCGCGCATCAAGCTGAACATCTCCGGGCCCGAGAACGGCGTGGGTGCCAGGCTGGACTACGCCTCGCTGGACCACCAGATCCGCGAGGGCAGCTGGGAGATCATCGAGTCCGTGCCGGAAGAGCGCATCGTCTTTGCGCTGACCAATCCGAGCAAGGGCAAGGACAAGCGCATGACCTTCGAGTTCGAGCGGACCGGTCAGCGCAAGCAGAACGTCAAGATCACCCAGACCTACAGCGTCGACTACGGCTGGAACCTGTTCGGCCGCTATTCCGGCCTGTACGTCACCATGGAAGTGGGCGACGACATCAAGCGCGGCCTGAACAAGTTCAGCAACCTGCTGGCCAGCATCCCGCGCTTCGACTACAGCACCCATGACGGCGAGTTCCGCGTCGTCGAGCTGCCGCCGACCAACGCCCTGCTGGCGACCGCCAATGCCAAGCGCAGCAATGACGAGATCGCGCTGGCCATGACCAACCAGATGAAGTGGATCGAGCAGGTCATGGAGAAGAGCGGCCTCGAGGCCGCCGGCCCGATGCGCATCGTCACCACCGACTTCGGCGCCGATTCCTATGCCTTCGACGTCGTCCAGCCGGTCCGCCGCAAGGGCACCGGCCCGGCCGAGGCCGGGGACGGCGAGGGCGAGGGCGAGGATGAAGGCGGGCAGGCCGAGGCCGTTGCCGACGCCGCGGCCGCCGCCGAGCCGCTGGAGCGCCTGGACGTGGTGCTCGAGGGCGATCGCAACCCGGTCTTCTACGTGCAGATCCCGGCGATGAAGGTGGCCACCACCACCTACACCGGCCCGTCGCCGGCCCTGGCCCTGGTGCGCGACCAGGTCCGCGCCTGGGCGATGGTCCGCGGCCACGAGACCGGCGGCCGTCCGTTCGAGGAGTACCGCGTCGAGATCAAGAACATGCTCAACGAGGACGCGGAGTTCACCGTCTACTGGCCGCTGCGCGTGGATGGCCAGAATCCGCCGGAGCCGGTGCAGATCCTGCCCGAGCCGAAGACGGACGAGGACGAGGCACCGGCGGCCGAGGAAGCCGCCGAGGCCGAGGCGGAAGAGGCCGCCTGATCCCAGTGCAGGGCGGGCCAAGTGCCCGCCCTGCCGTTTTACGGGGGCGGAAAACCGCCGTGGAACTTTTCCGCCCCGCCGCAGGTCTAGCGGGCCGGCGCCCGCCGCGCCTTCCCCGCATCACCGACGAGGCAGACGCAACGCGATGATCGAGGCAAACGCCCTGCACAAGCGCTACGGCCGCCTGTTGGCCGTGGACGGCATCAGTTTCAAGGTCGAGCCCGGCGAGGTGCTCGGCTTCCTCGGCCCGAACGGGGCCGGCAAGTCCACCACCATGAAGATGATCGCCGGCTTCCTGGCGCCGACTTCCGGCAGCGCCAGGGTCTGCGGTCACGATGTCCAGGCGCAGCCGCTGGCCGCACGCCGTGCCCTGGGCTACCTGCCCGAGGGCGCGCCGGCCTACGGCGAGATGGAGCCGGTGGCCTTCCTGCGTTTCGTCGGCCAGGTGCGTGGCCTGGGCGGCGAGCAGCTCAAGCAGCGCCTGGACGCGGTGATCTCGCGCCTGGACCTCGGCGGCGTGCTGCGCCAGCCCATCGACACGCTCTCCAAGGGCTTCAAGCGCCGCGTTGGCCTGGCCGCCGCCATCCTGCACGACCCGCCGGCGCTGATCCTGGACGAGCCCACCGACGGCCTGGACCCGAACCAGAAGCACGAAGTGCGGGCGCTGATCCGCGAGCTGGCGCGCGAGCGCACGGTGCTGCTGTCCACCCACATCCTCGAGGAGGTGGAGGCGGTCTGCACCCGCGCCATGATCGTGGCCCGCGGCAAGGTGCTGGCCGACGCCACCCCGACCGAGCTGCTGGCGCGCTCGCGCTACCAGGGCGCGGTCTCGTTGCTGGTGGAGGACAGCATCGCCGCCCGCGCCGCCCTGGAAGGCATGCCCGGCACCAGCGGCCTGCACCACGATGCCGGCGACGGTCGCCTCTATGTGTTCCCGCAGGGCGGCAAGCCGGTGAACGGCGAGGCGGTGGCCGAGCGCCTGCGCCAGCGCGGCGTCGCCTTCAGCGCGCTGCAGCCCGAGCGCGGCCGCCTGGACGAAGTCTTCCGCCGCATCACCACCGGGGAGGGCGAGGCATGAGCGCGGTGCTCTCCGTGTTCCGGCGCGAGTTCGCCGGTTATTTCGCCACGCCGCTGGCGGCGGTGTTCCTGGTGATCTTCCTGGCCCTGGCCGGTGCCTTCACCTTCTACCTGGGCGGTTTCTATGAAGCCGGCCAGGCCGATCTGCAGGCCTTCTTCCGCTTCCATCCCTGGCTGTACCTGCTGCTGGCGCCGGCGGTGGCGATGCGGCTGTGGGCGGAAGAGCGCAAGTCCGGCACGCTGGAGCTGCTGCTGACCCTGCCGCTGACCCTGTGGCAGGCGGTGCTGGGCAAGTTCCTGGCCGCCTGGGCCTTCCTCGGCGTGGCCCTGGCCCTGACCTTCCCGATGTGGATCACGGTGGCCTGGCTGGGCGATCCCGACCATGGCGTCATCCTCGCCGGCTACCTGGGCAGCTGGCTGATGGCCGGCGCCTTCCTGGCGGTCGGCAGCGCGCTCTCGGCCGCCACCCGCAGCCAGGTGGTCGCCTTCGTGCTGACGGTGGTGATCTGCCTGCTGCTGTTGCTGGCCGGCTATCCGCTGGCCCTGGACCTGGTGCGCGGCTGGGCGCCGCAGACGGTGGTGGACGCGGTGGCCGGGCTGAGCTTCCTGACCCATTTCCAGGCGATCAGCCGCGGCGTGCTGGACCTGCGCGACGTGGTGTTCTTCCTGCTCTGCATCGCCGCCTGGCTGGCCGCCACCGTGCTGGTGATCGACATGAAGAAGGCCGACTGAGAACGCCATTATGAAGCTGCACAGACGTTCCCTTCCCCTTCTGGCGCTGGCGCTGCTGGCGCTGGCCTTTGTCGCCGCCGTCGCGCTTAGCTCGGTGCTGTTGCGCGGCGTCCGCCTGGACCTGACCGAGAAGGGCCAGTACACGCTGTCCGAGGGCACGCTGCGGATCCTCGACAAGGTCGAGGAGCCGATCACCCTCAAGCTGTTCTATTCCGAGCACGCCAGCCGCGAGTTCCAGCAGTTCCGGGTGTTTGCCGCCCGCGTGCGCGAGCTGCTGGAGGAAATCGCCGCCCGTTCCGGCGGCAAGGTCACGCTGGAGGTGATCGATCCGCTGCCGTTCTCCGAGGCCGAGGACCAGGCCGCGGCCTATGGCCTGCAGGCGGTGCCGCTGAACAACGCCGGGCAGAAGCTCTACTTCGGCCTGGTCGGCGCCAACAGCACCGACGGCGAGAGCCTGATGCCCTTCATCCAGCCGGACAAGGAAGCCTTCCTCGAGTACGACGTCGCCAAGTTGATCTCGACGCTGAGCGTGGACCGGCTGCCGGTGGTCGGTCTGATCAGCGGCCTGCCGACCGGCCCGCGCATCGATCCGGCCGGCCGTGCCAGCCCGGGCTGGGTGGTGGACCGGCAGATCGCCGAGCTGTTCGAGCTGCGCCGCCTGCAGGGTTACCCGGCCAGCATCGCCGAGGACATCGACCTGCTGATGCTGGTGCACCCGCGCGAGCTGCCGGACGAGACGCTCTACGCCATCGACCAGTTCCTGCTGCGCGGTGGCCGCCTGCTGGTGTTCGTGGATCCGGACGCCGAGGCCGATGCCAGCGGCGTCGATCCGCTCGACCCGCTTTCCGGCGCCGAGCCGCGGCCTTCCGACCTGGCCCGGCTGTTCGCCGGCTGGGGCATCCAGTTCGACCCGACCCGGGTGGTGCTGGACGAGAAGTACGCGCTGCAGGTGCAGCCCGATCCGAACGGCCCGCCGGTGCGGCACCTGGCCGTGCTCGGCCTGGATGCCGAGGCCCTGAACCAGGGCGACGTCGTCAGCGGCGACCTCGGCCGGCTGCATTTCTCCACCGCCGGCGCGCTCGGCCTGGGCAAGGACTCGACGCTGCAGATGGAGCCGCTGGCGCAGACCTCGGCCGCCTCGGCCCTGGTGGAGGCGCGCGCCGTGCGCGATGCCGTCGCCGATCCCGATCGCCTGCGCGAGGACTTCCGCGCCGGTGGCAATGCCCTGGTGCTGGCGGCGCGCTTCACCGGCGAGCTGGCCAGCGCCTTCCCCGAGCGCGAGGGCAGCGAGGGCCATCTGGCCCGCAGCAGCGACCCGGTCAACCTGATCGTGGTGGCCGATACCGACGTGCTGACCGACCGGCTCTGGGTGCAGGTGCGCGATTTCCTCGGCCAGCCGGTCTACAACGCCTTCGCCAACAACGGCGACTTCGTCTACAACGCGGTGGACAACCTGGTCGGCAATGCCGACCTGATCGCCGTGCGCACCCGCGCCAGCGCCGAGCGGCCCTTCGAGAAGGTCGAGGCCCTGCGCCGTGGCGCCGAGCAGCGCTACCGCGCCCAGGAACAGCGGCTGCAGCAGCAGCTCGACGAGCTGGAACAGAAGCTGGCGGCTCTGCAGCAGACCGGCGCCGATGGCCAGGCGGTGGCGGTGACCGCGGAGCAACAGGCGGAGATCCTGCGCTTCCAGGACGAGCGCCTGCGTGCCCGCAAGGCACTGCGCGAGGTGCAGCACCAGCTCAACGCCGACATCGAGGCCCTGGGCAACCGGCTCAAGCTGATCAACATCCTGGGCATGCCGGCGCTGGTGACCCTGGTCGCCCTGCTGGTGGCCTGGCGGCGCTGGTCGCGGCGGCGGGCGACGGCGGAGGGCTGAGGCATGGTGCGGATGCGCAATCTCGGCCTGCTGGCCGCGTCCGCGCTGCTGCTGGCGGTCGGCGCCTGGTGGGCGCTGTCCGGACGCGCGCCCGACAACGGCGACGACAGCGGCCTGCTGCTGCCCGGCCTGGAAGCACGGCTGGAGTCGATCGACCGCCTCGAGGTGGTCGGTGCCGGTGGCAAGACCCTGGTGGCCCTGGTCCGCGTCGATGGCCAGTGGCGCATGCCCGACCGCGTGGACTGGCCGGGCAACCAGCGCGAGATCAGCCGCGCGCTGTTCCGCCTGGCGGCGGCGAAGAAGCTCGAGGCCAAGACCAGCAATCCTGAGCTCTACGCCCGCCTGGGTGTGGAGGATGTGACCGCCGAGGACGCCACCGGCGTCGAGCTGCGCCTGGAAGGCGGCGGCGAGCCGCTGCGGCTGGTGATCGGCCGCAGTCACCCCAGCCTGGGCGGCAGCTATGTGCGCCTGGCCGGCGAGGATCACTCCTGGCAGGTGGACGAGGACCTGACGCCGGCGCGGCGTCCGGCCGACTGGCTGGACCGCCGCCTGGTCGACCTGCCGATGGCACTGGTCGCGGAAGTGGAAGTGAAGCCGGCCAAGGGCCAGTCCTTCCGCCTCGTGCGCGACCAGGAGGGCCGCTTCGTTCTCGCCGGCGCGCCGCGCAATGCCATGGCGCAGTCGGACCAGGGCAATGCCACCGCCGGCGTGCCCGACCAGCTGGTGCTGGACGATGTCGCCGCCGACGACGGCAGCGAAGCCATCCGGACGGTCACCTGGCATGCCGATGACGGCGTCGAGCTGAGCCTCGACCTGTGGCGGACGGACGACCTGCAGACCTGGGCGCGCCTGTCCGCGCGCCTGGACGAGGACAAGGCCCTGGCCTGGTACGAGCGCGCGGCCCGCGCCGAAGCCGAGGCGGCGGCCGCGGCCGCCGCGGCTGAAGCCGAAGCTGACGACGATGCCGATGCAGGTGCCGGGGAAAGCGAGGGCAGTGCCGCGGCGGATGCGGAATCCGGAGACACCGACGCCAGCGCCGGTGCCGACATCGTCAGTCCCGCCGAACGCGTCGCCGCCCGCCGTGCCGAAATCGAGGCCTGGCAGGCCCGCTTCCAGGGCAGGCGTTTCCTGATCCCGCCCTACAAGGCCGCCAACCTGATCAAGGAGCGGGCCGAGTACCTGGAGGCGAGGTGAGCGCCGCCCGGCGCGCGCTCGCTGCCGGCGGCGGCGTGGCCTGCGCGGTCGCGGTCGGTCTGGCGGCCTGGGCCAGCCATGGCCTGGCCGGCGATGCCGCCCGGCTGGTGGCGCTGGCGGCGGCCTTCGCCTTCGCGCACGGCCTGGCGCTGTTGCTGCTGGCGCCGCGTGAACGTTCGATCGGACCGTGGCTGCTGGCGGCAGGCCTGCTGCTGTTCGCCGGCTCGCTGCTGGGCAAGGCCCTGGCCGGCTGGCCGAGCACGCTGGCGCCGGCGGGCGGGGTGCTGCTGATGGCCGGATGGCTCATCATCGCGGTCGCGACCTTCCGTCACCGGAGCTGACATGCCGAGATTCCGTCGCGGCTTCGACCTGGACGCCGCCGCCGACCACCTCGCCAGGCGCGACCGCAAGCTGGGCCGCTGGATCCAGCGCATCGGGCCGCTGGACGTGGGCTCGCGCTGGCGCCGCCCCTTCGATCCCACCGACGCGCTGGCGCGCGCCATCCTTTACCAGCAGCTCTCCGGCAAGGCCGCGGCCACCATCGTCGGCCGGGTCGAGGTCGCCATCGGCGCGAAGAAGCTGCACGGCGACACCCTGGCGCGGGTCGACGACGCCACCCTGCGAGCCTGCGGCGTCTCCGGCAACAAGACCCTGGCCCTGCGCGACCTGGCCGCCCGCGACCTGCGCGGCGAGATTCCCTCGCTGCGCGAACTGGCGCACATGGACGACGAGGCCATCATCGAACGGCTGACCGCCATCCGCGGCATCGGCCGCTGGACGGTGGAAATGATGCTGATGTTCCAGCTCGGCCGCCCCGACGTGCTGCCGGTGGACGACCTGGGCGTGCGCAAGGGCGCGCAGATGCTCGACCGCCTGGAGGAGATGCCGAAGCCGCGCGAGCTGGCCGAACGCGGCGAACGCTGGGGGCCTTACCGTACCCTGGCCGGGCTCTACCTGTGGCGCATCGTCGACACCGCCACGCCGGCGAAGGAGCCGATCAAGCGTTCGCAGGACTGAGCGTCGCCGCGCTCAGCCGCCATCCGCCTCCGGCGGATGCCAGCACCAGTGCCAGGGCTCGTAGACGATGCCGTGCCGGTTGCCGCGCGGATAACTGAGCCGGAAACCGAACTCGCCGGCGCGCCGGTGCAGCCAGGCGAAGGCGGGCGTGGCCTCGAAGCTTTCCTCGGCCGGCGGTTCGCCCGGCGTGCCGATGTCCAGGGCCAGGCCACCGTGGTGCTCGCTGTAACCCGGCGCGGCGTTCACCGCCAGGATCTGCTCCAGGCTGAGGCCGCGGGCCAGCTTCCGTTCGAAGATGCCGAGCTGGTAGTCGTGGCTGCGGTAGCCGGAGATGGCCTGCAGCAGCACGCCGTCCTCGCGGGCGGCGGCGCGCATGGCCAGCCAGGCGCGCGCGGCCGGCGCGCGCAGCCAGAGCGGGCGGCGGAAACGGTCGTGGCCGGCGAACTCCAGCCGCGCCGGCTCGGCCACCAGGTCCAGGCCCGTGCGCTGGCCGTAGTCCTCGCCGATGCCCAGGCGCTGCAGGCGTTCCCGCAGGCCGGCCAGCGGCAGTTCGAATTCGCTGCCGGCGCGGTCGAAGGGGCCGTCGAGCGCGCCCAGGGCCTGGGCAAGGCCGGGCTCGCGGTCGAGGCGGTCGACCATGGCGCGCAGCTTGTGGCCGTCGAAGCAGGCCAGGTAGCGGCCGTCACGCTTGCGTCGCAGGCACCAGCGCGCCTGCGCCAGGGCGCGGGCATCGGCATTGCCGCGCGCACGCAGCAGGTGGGCCGGCCAGGCCTCGACGTGTTCGCTGTTGACCAGATGCCAGGGCAGGACGCGCATGCCCGGCAGCTTAGCAAAGCCGGCTCAGCGCCGAGCCAGGCGTTCGCGCGCCTCGCGCAGCACCGACAGCACCGCCCGCGGGCTTTCGAAGCTCAGCAGCCAGACCGTGCCGTCGGCATGCGGCAGCATCAGCACCCGGGTCGGGTCGCTGACCAGGCAGAAGGCCCTGGCCTTGTTGCGCAGCCGGAAGTGCCCGGCGTGCAGGCCGGGCATGGACATGGCATTGGTCTTGAGCAAGGGCCGGTACTCCGTGTGCTCGCGCAGGTTGATCACCCGCGCCTGCTCGAGGTCGAACTGCTCGACACCGGCCTCGCGGGTGTACCAGGTGGCCTTGGCCCGGATGCGGCGGTCGTCGAAGGACACCTCACGGCGGAGCATGGGCAGCAGGATGGCCAGGGTGATCACCATCACCGCGACCTGCGAAGCCAGGATCACCCAGAGGTTGGCGCCTTCGCTGCGCAGCGTCAGCACAAGGCCCACGGCGATGCCCAGCGGCACCAGCACACCCATGATGCCGGCGAACAGCATCGGGGCCTTGCCCAGCGGCGGCAGGCGGAAGCGGCGGTCAGCGGACATCGTTGGGGTTCTCCGGGTTGACGGGAGGGAAGCGGCGGATCATGGCGGCGACGGCCGGAGCGCGTCGGGCAGGTGGCAGGCGCGGGGCGGCGCGGGTGACGGGGCGACCTCGGGTCATGGCGGTCCTCACTCGTCGTCTTCCGCGGCCGGCGGCGGCTCGGGCGCCTTGAGGCGCCCGGCCTTGCGCAGGGCGTCGCGCAGCAGGTACTCGATCTGCGCGTTCAGCGACCGCAGCTCGTCGTCGGCCCAGCGCTGGACGGCGTCCAGCACCCTGGCGTTGATGCGCAGCGGATAGGCCTTCTTCTCGGCCAAGGTCCCGGCCTCAGTACAGGCTGCCGGTGTTCAGCACGGGCTGGGTGCCGCGCTCGCCGCAGAGCACCACCAGCAGGTTGCTGACCATGTGCGCCCGGCGCTCGGGATCGAGATCCACCACGTTGCGCTCGGACAGCTGCGCCAGGGCCATCTCGACCATGCTGACGGCGCCTTCGACGATGCGGGTGCGGGCGGCGATGATGGCGCTGGCCTGCTGCCGCTGCAGCATCGCCTGGGCGATCTCGGGCGCGTAGGCCAGATGGCTGATGCGGGCCTCGATGACACTGACGCCGGCCTGGTTCAGCCGCTCCTGGATCTCCTCGGTCAGGTGCCGGGAAATCTCCGCTGCGTGGCTGCGCAGGGCGATGCCGCCGTCCTCGTGCTGGTCGTAGGGATAGCTGCTGGCCATGGCGCGGATGGCGGCTTCGGACTGGATGTGCACGAAGCTCTCGTAGTCGTCGACGTTGTAGACGGCCTCGGCCGAATCCACGACCTGCCAGACCACCACCGCGGCGATCTCGATCGGGCTGCCGTCCAGCTCGTTGACCTTGAGCTTGCCCGACTCGAAGTTGCGCACGCGCAGGCTGACCTTGCGGGCGGTGTAGAAGGGGTTGTTCCAGCGCAGGCCCTGGTCCTTGACCGTGCCGACGTACTTGCCGAACAGGCTCAGCACCGCCGCCTGGTTGGGCTCGACCATGTACAGGCCGAACATCAGGAAGAAGGCCAGCACGACGATGACGACGCCCGCCGCGACCAGCAGGCCGTCCGGGCCGGGGCTGGCGGCGACGCCGGTGAAGAAGGCCCAGCCGCCGCCGATGGCGACCAGCAGCAGCACGAGCAGCATCGGGATGCCGGGGATGGAGCGCAGCGACTGTTCTTTCATGGCAGGTCTCCCTAGGTTCGGGCAGACGATATCACAACGATATCAGTTTGCAAGCGATGGGCAGAACGCCGCTGCCGGGGAACAAATCCCCGTGGATTCATGGGCTTGGGTCAATCTTCCAGGCGGTAGCGCAGGATCGGCGAGGGGATCTGCTCGCTGCCGATCCACAGTTCCCGGCCGTCCACCGAGAAGGCGACGGCCTCGGCCTGGGGCATCCAGGGCATGGGCAGGGACTGCACCGGCCGCGCCAGGGCCTGGGCCCAGGCCTCGTCCGGGCGGCGCTCGACGTAGTGCAGGGCGCGGTAGGTCAGCACCGCCAGGATCCGCCCGTCCGGGCTGAGGTCGGCGCCGGTGACCTGGGAGCGGTAGCGGCCGTAGACCGGATTGCGCTCCAGGTCCTCGGCGGTGGGCTGGGGAACGCCCTGCAGGGTGCCCAGGCGTTCCGCCACCTGCAGGCCTTCGGCTTTCAGCGGCACGCGGAACAGTTCCGGCGGCACCCGCTTCTTGGAGACCAGCAGCACCTCGCCGCGGACCGGATCCACGGTCACCGCCTCGCAGTCGCGCGGGCCGTCCGGCCAGCGGAAGCTCAGGCTCCAGGCCAGGGCAGGCGTGTCTTCCAGCGAGGCCGGCTCCTCCAGCACGTGCAGCAGCAGTTCCTTGCGCAGGCCGCCGTTGTCGCCGGTGTCGGCCACCAGCAGGTAGCGCTTGCCGTCGAGCTCGAAGGAGGCGAGGTCTTCCCAGTCCCGGTTCGGCACCGGCGCCGGCACGCTGCCGAGGTAGCGCCCGCCCTCGTCGAGCAGGGCGAGCACGGCCGGGCTGCCGCTGTCGTTGATGGCCCACCAGTGGCCGGGCAGGGTGCGCGAGGGAGCCAGGCCGCTGATCTCGTCCACCTCGGCGCGGGTGACGATGCCGACGATTTCAGGCTCGCTCCAGCGGGCCGCCGACGCGGCGGCAGGCAGCAGGAACAGCAGCGGCAGGAGGCAGGCGGCGATCGGCTTCACGGGAACCGAAGCATCCCAGAAATCGGTCGCGGCCGGAACCTGTACCAAGGGCTGATCCGCGACCGCGGCGTTTACAATGCCGGCCTTTCCCATCGCCCGGATCCGCGCCCATGACCGACGCCACCGTCACCCTCGGCACCCCGCTCAGCGCCTCGGCCAGGCGCGTGCTGCTGCTCGGTTCCGGCGAGCTGGGCAAGGAAGTGGTGATCGAACTGCAGCGCTTCGGCGTCGAGGTGGTGGCCGCCGACCGCTACGACCGTGCCCCGGCCATGCAGGTGGCGCACCGCTGCCACACGCTGAACATGCTCGACCCGGCCGCGCTGCGCGACCTGATCGCGCACGAGAAGCCCGACCTGGTGGTGCCGGAGATCGAGGCCATCCACACCCCGACGCTGGTCGAGCTCGAGCGCGACCACGGCCTGCGGGTGATTCCCACCGCCCGCGCCGCCCGCCTGACCATGGACCGCGAGGGCATCCGCCGCCTGGCGGCCGAGACCCTGGGCCTGCCGACCTCGCCCTACCGCTTCGTCGACAGCCGCGAGGAATACCTGCAGGCGGTGCGCGAGATCGGCCTGCCCTGCGTGGTCAAGCCGGTGATGTCCTCCTCCGGCAAGGGCCAGAGCACGGTGCGCAGCGAGGCCGACATCGAACACGCCTGGGACTACGCCCAGACCGGCGGCCGCGCCGGCAGCGGCCGCTGCATCGTCGAGGGCTTCATCGACTTCGATTACGAGATCACCCTGCTGACGGTGCGCCACCGCGACGGAACCCTGTTCTGCGACCCGATCGGCCACCTGCAGCAGGACGGCGACTACCGCGAGAGCTGGATGCCGCAGCCGATGTCGCCAGCGGCGCTGGCGGAATCGCAGCGCATCGCCCGCGCCATCACCGACGATCTCGGCGGCTGGGGTGTGTTCGGTGTCGAGCTGTTCGTGAAGGGCGACAAGGTCTGGTTCAGCGAGGTCTCGCCGCGGCCGCACGACACCGGTTTGGTGACCCTGATCTCGCAGGAGCACAGCGAGTTCGCCCTGCATGCCCGCGCCATCCTCGGCCTGCCGATTCCCTCGCTGCGCACCTGCGGGCCTTCGGCCAGCTGCGCGGTGCTGGCGCATGGCCATGGCGTGCCGGAGTTCTCCGGCGTGGACGCGGCCCTGGCCGAACCCGACACGGCCCTGCGCCTGTTCGGCAAGCCGGTGGTCGAAGGGCACCGGCGCGTCGCCGTCACCCTGGCGCGTGGCGCCAGCATCGACGAGGCCAGGGAGAAGGCGCGGCGCGCGGCCGCAGCCCTGAAGGTCGAGCTGAAGGCCTGAGCCCGGGCGGCGGCGCCTACTCGGCGTCCGCCGCTTCCAGGTCCACCCAGACCAGGCGGTGGTCGCTGGCGTCGACCCAGTCGGCGCCGGCTTCGCCCTGGCGCGGCCAGAACACGCCGCTGTCCACGACCCTGAAGCCGACCGAAGGCAGGACGTAGTCGACCCGGAAAACGCCGGCCCGGCCGAAGATGGCGGTGGCGTGGGCGGGCGAACCGCGCTTCTCCGGCGGCGAGTCGAGACTGGCGAAGATGGCGGCCTGCGCTTCCTCGCCGCCCTCGTTGCGCGGCGTGGCCATGCGCAGCACCCGCGGGTGTTCCAGCAACTGGTGGATGGCGCCGGGCAGGCTGCTGCCGTCGGCCGGGTCGGCGTTGTAGTCGCCGAGAATGACGAAGCGCTCGCCCTCGGCCAGGCCGCCGCAGCGGCCGTCGTCGTCGCAGAGCCAGTCCTGCGTGCCCGGGTTCAGGTACTCGGCCCAGAGCCGGATCTCGTCGTGGTTGCGGTGGGCGTTGCGCCGCTCGGGACCGTCGAAGGCCGGCGGCGTCGGGTGCGCGGCCAGCAGGTGGAAGCGGCCCAGCGGCGTGTCGACCGGCAGGTCCCAGTGCGACTTCGAGCTCAGGCGCATGGCCTGCCAGACCTCGTCCGGGTGGAAGGGGCGGCCGTCGGGATGCGTCGGCCGGCTGGCCCCGGGCATGTCGGCCCAGCGCAGCAGGCGGAAGCTGCGCATGGCGCCGATGTCCATCGGATGGCGAGACAGCACCAGCATGCCGTACTGGCCCGGGTGCAGGCCGTAGCCCCAGGCATCATTGCCGGCCTGGCGGCCTTCGACACCGACCTGGCCGTCGCCGTCCAGGTCCAGGCCGCTGGGAACTCCCGTGTTCACCGGGCCGAGGTAGCGGTAGGGAAAGTGGATGGCCTCCTGGCCGTACTGGCCGACCTGCAGGTAGTCCTCCTGGAAGAGGTCGGCGGCCACGCCTTCCGGGTCGTAGTCGAATTCGTTGAGCAGGATGATGTCCGGCCGCAGGTGCTGGATGACCGCGGCGATCCTGCGCGCGTCCTCGTCGCCGGCGCGCAGGCGCGCGATCAGGCCGCCTTCCCCGTCGTCGAAGAGCGAGGTGTTGTAGGTGGCGACGCGCAGGCGGGCGGGCGCGCTCACGTCAGGCTCTCCCGGTTGCCTGTCCGGCTGCGCCGGCGGCGCGGCATCGCAGGCCGCCAGCAGCAGGGCCAGCAGCGCGCAGAGGGCAGGGAAGGCGAAGGGAAGGCGATAGGAATGTCGGTGCATGGGGCGGCATTGTGCCGCAAGCCGGGCGTGGCCGGGCTCATTCCGGCATCGGCCGCCAGCGGGCACCGTCCAGGAATTCCAGCGGACGGAAGGCGCGCTTGTAGTCCATCTTCGGGTGATCGCGCAGCCAGAAGCCGAGATAGAGGTAGTCGCGGCCATCCTCCAGCGCGCGCTGCACCTGGCGCAGGATGCAGTAGGTGCCGAGGCTGCGGTGCGCCAGCTCCGGCTCATAGAAGGTGTACACGGCAGAGAGCGCGTCCGGCACCACGTCGGTCACCGCCACCGCCACCAGCTCGCCGGCCAGGCGCAGTTCCATGAACTGGGTCGGGCTCCAGCGGCAGGCCAGGAAGCTGTCGAAGTTCTCCGGGCTGGGATCGTCCATGCCACCGCCGGGATGCCGGCTGGCCAGGTAGCGCCGGTACAGGGCGAAGTTCTCGCGGCTGCGCCGGGCCGGGACGATGGCCAGTTCCAGGTCGGCATTGCGGGCCAGGCAGCGGCGCTGGGCGCGGTTGGGCCGGAACTGCTTCACCGGGATGCGCACCGAGATGCAGTCGCGGCAGCCCTTGCAGTAGGGCCGGTAGACGTGGCCGCCGGAACGGCGGAAACCCATGGCCATGGCCTGGGCGTAGACCGAGGGCAGGTGCGGATCGGCCGGATCGATCACCAGGTCGCGCGAGAGCCGCTCCGGCCAGTAGCCGCAGGGGTGCTCGATGGTCTGGAAAAGCCGGATGGCGTGCTGCTGCTGGCCCATGCCGGCCAGTCTAGCGCCGGATCAGTCGCGTCGCAGGACCCGGCCAAGGCGCTGGCCGACCCGGGTCGGCGTTTCCGTGGCGAAGGCGTCCAGTTCCACCGCCTGCTTCGGGAACAGCAGGATGACGGTGGAGCCGTAGTTGAAGCGGGCCATCTCGGCGAAACGTTCCAGGCGAACGCCCTGGCCGCGCCAGTCGCGGCGCAGCGGCGTGTGCGCGTAGGGCGGGATCTCCTCGCCGTTCCACACCGTCTCCACGCCGGACACCAGCAGGGCGCCGACCATCACCGCGCACATCGGCCCGAATTCCGTCTCGAAGTGGCAGACCAGGCGCTCGTTGCGGGCGAACAGGCGCGGGATGGCGCGCACGCCCCAGGGCGCGACGGTGAACAGGCGGCCGGGCACGTGCAGGGTCTCCACCAGCTCGCCGGTCCAGGCCATGTGCACGCGGTGGTAGTCGCGCGGCGAGAGATAGATGTTGGCGAACCAGCCGTCGGCATAGGGCGCCGCCATCGCCTCGCTGCCCAGCAGCTCGGCGGCGGTGAAGGACTGGCCCTTGGCCTGGAAGATGCGGCCCTCCTCGATCCGGCCGGCCTGGCTGATCTTGCCGTCGGCCGGCATCAGCAGGGTGTCCGGGTCGGGATCGGCCTGGCGCGCGCCCGGCTTCAGGGCGCGGGTGAAGAAGGCGTTGAAGTGCAGGTAGCTGCGCGGATCGGGATTGGCGGCCTCGTCCATGTCGACGCCGAAACGGCGGATCACCAGGCCGATCAGCCAGTCCTTGAACCAGCCCACCCGCACCCGTGCCACGCCATGGGCCAGGCGCGACAGCAGCCGGTGCGGCAGCAGGTACTGCAGCGCGACCTTCGGGCTCACGGAGCCGTCTCCGCCAGCAGGCGCAGGTCGGCGGCGATGTCGGCAGGCAGCAGCGGCGGCCGGATCAGCCCGGCCTGGCGGCCCTGCGGATCGAGCACGACCACGGCGGTGCTGTGGTCCATGCTGTAGTCGCCGCCGTCCTGCGGCACCTTCATGTAGACCAGGCCCAGGGCGGTGGCGAAGTCCTGCAGCGCCGGTTCCTGCGCCGTCGCCGCCAGGGTGTCGGGATGGAAGTAGCGGGCGTATTCGCCGGTGCGCTGCGGATCGTCGCGCTCCGGGTCCACCGAGACGAACAGCACCTGCGGCCGCGTCTCCGCCGGCAGGTCGGCCCAGGCCTTCTGCGCCGCTCCCAGCTCGGTCAGGGTGGTCGGGCAGACGTCCGGGCAGTGGGTGAAGCCCAGGAAGACCAGGGTCCAGCGGCCGGCCAGCTCGTCGCCGGTCAGCGGCGTGCCGTCGGACTGCTGCAGTTCGAAGGGCGGCAGCGGCCGCGGCTGCGGGAACAGGCGCACCGCCTTCAGGGCGGCCGGGTCCAGGGCCGGAGCGGCGGCGGCCTGGGGCGAGCCCGGGCCGAAGGCGATCTTGGCGGCCCAGAGGCCGAGGCCGGCGGCGAGGGCGGCCAGCAGGATCAGCAGGGTCTGGCGGTTGAACACGGCGGTTTCCGGTCGGCGCGGGGCCGGCAATTATAGCCGCCCGGCCGCTATACTCGCGGTCCATTCAAAGGGTTGCAGCGCAATGCCGGCGGAACTTCGCACCATCATCGACTTCATCCGTTACGGCGCCAGCCGCTTCAATGCCGCCGGCCTGAGCTTCGGCCACAGCATGGACAATGCCCTGGACGAGGCCACCCAGCTGGTGCTGCACGCCCTGCACCTGCCGCACGACCTGCCGCCGGCCTACGGCCAGGCCGCGCTCACCGCGGACGAGAAGCAGGAGGTGATGGCGCTGTTCACCCGCCGCATCAACGAACGCATCCCGGCCTGCTACCTGACCGGCGAGGCCTGGTTCGCCGGCCTGAGCTTCAAGTCCGACCCGCGCGCCCTGGTGCCGCGCTCGCCGATCGCCGAGCTGATCCTGGCCGGCTTCGAGCCCTGGCTGGGCGGGCGCGAGGTGAACCGCGCCCTCGACCTGTGCACCGGCTCGGGCTGCATCGGCATTGCCATGGCGCACTACCACCCGCACTGGCAGGTCGACGCCGTCGACATCAGCGATGACGCCCTGGCCCTGGCCGCCGAGAACGTCGAGCGCCTGCATGCCGACAACGTGCGGCTGCTGAAGTCGGACCTGTTCGCCGGCCTCGGGGGCGAGGTCTACGACCTGATCGTCAGCAATCCGCCCTACGTCACCCACGAGGAAACGGATGCGCTGCCGGCGGAGTACAGGCACGAGCCGGAACTGGGCCTGCGCGCCGGCGACGACGGTCTCGACATCGCCCTGGCCATCCTGCGTGACGCGCCGGCGCACCTGTCCGAACACGGCCTGCTGATCTGCGAGGTCGGTGAGAGCGAGCGGGCGCTGGTGCGGCTGCTGCCGGAGCTGCCGCTGGCCTGGGTCGAGTTCAAGGTCGGGCAGATGGGCGTGTTCGTGGTCGAGCGCGAGGACCTGCTGGCGCACCACGAGCGCATCCGCGCCCTGGCCGACGCGCGGGGACGCTGAGCGCGAACGCATGAGCGACAACAGCTTCGGCCGCCTGTTGCGCGTCACCACCTTCGGCGAAAGCCACGGGCCGGCGATCGGCTGCGTGGTCGACGGCTGCCCGCCCGGGCTGGCGCTGGCCGCGGAAGATTTCGCCCACGACCTGGCCCGGCGCGCCACCGGCCGCAGCCGGCACACCTCGCAGCGGCGCGAGGCCGACGAGGTGGAAATCCTCAGCGGTGTCTATGAGGGCCGCACCACCGGCACACCGATCGCGCTGCTGATCCGCAACACCGACGCCCGCAGCAAGGACTACGCCGCCATCGCGGAGCAGTTCCGGCCGGGTCATGCCGATTACACCTACTGGCAGAAGTACGGCATCCGCGACCCGCGTGGCGGCGGCCGCAGCTCGGCGCGGGAAACGACGATGCGGGTCGCCGCCGGCGTGATCGCCAAGAAGTGGCTTGCGGGGAAGGGCGTATCCGTACGCGCCTGCGTCAGCCAGATCGGCGAGGTGCTGCCGCGCGGTTTCGACTGGGACGTGGTCGAGGACAGCCCATTCTTCTGGCCCTGCGCCGAGCAAGTGCCCGAGCTGGAGGCCTTCATGGACGCGCTGCGCAAGTCCGGCGATTCGGTTGGCGCGCGGGTGCGGGTACAGGCCCTGGGCGTGCCGCCGGGCTGGGGCGAGCCGGTCTACGGCAAGCTCGATGCCGAGATCGCCGCGGCGATGATGTCCATCAACGCGGTCAAAGGCGTGGAGATCGGCGCCGGCTTCGCCGCCGTCAGCCAGAAGGGCAGCGAGCATCGCGACGCGATGACGCCGGAGGGCTTTGCCGGCAACCAGGCCGGCGGCATCCTCGGCGGCATCAGCACCGGCCAGGCGATCGAGGTGTCGGTGGCCTTCAAGCCCACCTCCAGCCTGCGCCTGCCGGTGCCCTCGCTGGACGTGCATGGGCAGCCGGTGGAAGTGGTGACGACCGGCCGGCACGACCCCTGCGTGGGCCTGCGGGCGCCGCCGATCTGCGAGGCCATGCTGGCCCTGGTCCTGATGGACCAGGCCCTCCGTCACCGCGCCCAGTGCGGCGATGTCGGGCCGGTGGTTCCCCGGGTGCCGGGAAAGTGAACGAAAGGGATATCCGGATGAGCAGGACGTTCAATGTGGCGGTCGTCGGGGCCACCGGCGCGGTTGGTGAGGCGATGCTGGAGATCCTGGCGGAGCGGAATTTCCCGGTCGGCGAGTTGCACGCGCTGGCCAGCGAGCGGTCGGCGGGCAAGACGGTCGCCTTCGGCAACCGCAAGGTCGAGGTGAAGGACCTGGCGGAATTCGATCCGGCCGGGGTGGACATCGCCCTGTTCTCGGCCGGCGGCAGCGTCTCCAGGGCCTACGCGCCGAAGTTCGCCGCCGCCGGTGCCGTGGTCATCGACAACAGCTCGGCCTTCCGCTACGACGATGACGTGCCGCTGGTGGTGGCCGAGGTGAATCCGGAGGCGCTGGCCGATCGCCCGCGCGGCATCATCGCCAACCCGAACTGCTCGACCATGCAGCTGGTGGTGGCGCTGGCGCCCATCCATCGCGCGGTCGGCATCGCGCGCATCAACGTCGCCACCTACCAGTCGGTCTCCGGCGCCGGCCGCAGCGCCATGGAAGAACTGGGCCGGCAGACCGCCGCCCTGCTGAACTTCCAGCCGCACGAGCCGGTGAAGCTGCCGGTGCAGATCGCCTTCAACCTGATCCCGCACATCGACGAATTCCTGGACAACGGCTTCACCCGCGAGGAGATGAAGATGGTCTGGGAGACCCGCAAGATCCTCGGCGACGACAGCATCCTGGTGAACCCGACGGCGGTGCGGGTGCCGGTGTTCTACGGCCATTCCGAGGCCGTGCACCTGGAGACCCGGGAGAAGCTCAGTGTCGAGCGGGCGCGCGAGCTGCTGGCCTCGGCGCCGGGCGTGGAGGTGGTGGATGAACCGGTCGACGGCGGCTACCCGACCCCGGTCACCCATGCCGCCGGCAGCGACCCGGTCTACGTCGGACGCATCCGCGAGGACCTCTCGCATCCGCGCGGCCTGAACCTCTGGGTGGTCTCGGACAACATCCGCAAGGGCGCTGCCCTGAACGCGGTGCAGCTGGCGGAACTCGTGGTCAAGTCCGGCGGCTGACGGGTATATTCGGGCCGCGACCGGTCCGGCGGCCGCGGGGGGCAGGCGCCGGAGCCACTGAATGCGTCCGTCAAGGAACGGGGAGAATTCCTAGCGTGAACAACAGGCAACTGCAGCTGTCGCTGGCCCTGGCCCTCGCCCTGGGCGCGGGCAGCGCCCATGCCCTGGGCCTGGGCCAGATCGAGGTCAAGTCCCGGCTCAACGAGCCGCTGGTGGCCGAAATCCCCATCGTCTCGGCCGCGCCCGGCGAGCTGGACGAGCTCCAGGTGCGCCTGGCCTCGCCGGAGGCCTTCGCCCGGGTCGGGCTGGAGCGCCCGGTCGGCCTGACCGCCAACCTGCAGATGGAAGTGGGCCGCAACGCCCAGGGCCAGCCGGTGATCCGGGTCACCACGAACAACCGCTTCAACGAGCCCTTCCTGACCTTCCTGCTGGAAGCCGACTGGGGCCGCGGCAAGGTGGTGCGCGAGTTCAGCGCCCTGGTCGATCCGCCCTATATCGCGCCGGCGGTGGTCAAGCCGCTGGAAACGCCGATCGTCTCGGTGCCCAGCGCGCCGGTGTCGCCGCCGCCGGAGCCGCCGCCGGCGGAGCCGCAGCCGCTGCCCGATCCGGAGCCCGTCTTCACCTACCGCGACATCCCGCCGGAGCCGGTGCAGCCGGTGCCGGAAGCCGAGCCGGCGCCCGCGCCCGTGGAAACGCTGCCCGAACCGGAGCCGGTGGCCGCCGCCGAGCCGGCGCTGCCGCCCGAACCCGCGCCGGCGCCCGAACCCGTGCCGGCGCCGCAGCCGGAGCCCGCTCCCGAGCCGGCACCGGTGCAGCCCGCCCCGGTGACCCCGCCACCGCCGCCGGCCCCCGCGCCCGCGCCCGCGCTGGCCCCGGCCCCGGGCGAGCTCGGCCCGGTCGCCGAAGGCCAGACCCTCTGGAGCATCGCCCAGCAGGTCCGCCCGGACCCGTCGGTGACCATGAACCAGGTGATGCTGGCCATCCAGCGGGCCAACCCGGAAGCCTTCATCGACGACAACATCAACCTGCTCAAGCGCGGCGCCGTGCTGCGCATCCCGGGCAAGGAAGCCATGCTGCAGCTGGGCGCCTCCGAGGCGGCCGCCCTGGTCCGGCAGCAGGCCGAGGCCTGGCAGGCCCGGCGTGCGCCGGTGCCGCAGCCGGCCGAAGCCATTGCCGAGGCGCCGCGGCCCACGCCCGTCCGTCCGGCCACGCCGCCGCCGGCCCCCGAGGGCCGGCTGGAGATCGTGCCGCCGGCCGAGGGCGAGACCGGCGCCCGCGGCATGCAGTCCGGCGCCAGCGCCGACGGTGCCGGCCGGGAGCTGCGCGCCGAGCTGAGCCAGAGCCAGGAAGACCTGGCCGCCCGCGAGGCCGAGGTGGCCGAGCTGCGTTCGCAGATCGCCGAGATCGAGCAGCAGCAGGCCGACAGCGAGCGCCTGATCGAGATGCAGGAAAGCCAGCTCAAGGCCCTGCAGGACCGCCTGGGCGCGCAGCAGGCCGACCCCGCGGCGCCGCCCGCGGCCGAGCCCGGAGCGGAACCGGCTCCGACCGAAGCGCCGGCCGAGCCCACGCCCTGGTACCTCAATCCCTATGTGCTGGGCGGCCTGATCCTGGTGGTGCTGGGTGGCCTGGTGCTGGCCCTGCGTGGCCGGCGCAAGCGCGAGGTGCTGCCGAGCCCGCCGCCGCGGCGCATCTCCGACGACGAGGCGCTCAAGCGCAGCCTGCCTGGCGCCGCCGCCGCGGCCGTGGCGGAGGAGGAGATCGACGAGGAGGAAGTCGAGGCCGCCGTCGACGACCAGGCCGAGGCCCTGCGCGAGCGCATCGCCGCCAATCCTTCCGACCTCGAGGCGCACATCTGCCTGCTGCGGCTGCTGCACTCGCGCGGCGAGGCCGCGGAGTACGAGCGCGCCGCCCAGGCCATGCGCGCGCAGGTGCGCAGCACCCTGGACCCGCGCTGGCGCGAGGCGGCGGTGATGGGCCTGTCCCTGCTGCCCGGCCATCCGCTGTTCCAGCAGTCCGGCTGGAATGCCCCGCGCTTCGGCGACACCGGCGTGATGCCGGCGCCGACCGCGCCGGCGCCGGCCGCCGAGCCCGCTCCGGCGCCCGAGCCTGAGACGGAGCCGGAGCCGGAAACTGAGGCCGAGCCGGCTGCGACGCTGGAGGACGAGGTGTTCGACATGGGCGGCGCCGGCGCGGGTGTCGACGAGCTGTCCCTGGACACCGCCGTCGAGATGGCCCTGGCCGGTGCCGACGGAGAGGACGCCGCCACGCCGGCCGGCGACGCGCCCGCCCTGGACGACGACGCCAGCGCCACCAAGATCGAGCTGGCCCGTGCCTACCTCGACATCGGTGACGTCGAGGGCGCCAAGGCCATGCTGGAGGAAGTGATCGCCGAGGCCGGCCCCGCCGGCCGCGCCGAGGCCGAGAAGCTGCTCCGGGAAATCGGCTAAGCTGAGCCCACTCGACGGGCAATACGACGAGGGCCGGGGCGACCCGGCCCTCGGCATTCAGGGCATGCGCTACGCACTGGGCATCGAATACGACGGCACCGGCTTCCTCGGCTGGCAGCGGCTGGCGCACGGCGCCACCCTGCAGGCGGCGGTGGAGTCGGCGCTGGGCTTCGTGCTCGACCACGAGGTGCAGGTGACCTGCGGCGGCCGCACCGACGCCGGCGTGCACGCCGCCTGCCAGGTGGTGCATTTCGACACCGAGGTCGAACGCAGCGACTACGGCCTGCGCCAGGGTTGCAACAGCCGCCTGCCGCACGGAGTCACCGTGCTCTGGGCGCAGCGCGTGCCCGACGATTTCCACGCCCGCTACTCGGCCCGCGCCCGCCGCTACCGCTACACGCTGCTGAACCGGCCGACGCGGCCGGCCCTGTACCGGCATTTCCTCGCCTGGGAGCGGGCGCCGCTGGACGTGGAGGCCATGCATCGCGCCGCCCAGGCCCTGCTCGGCGAGCACGACTTCAGCGCCTTCCGCACCGTACACTGCCAGGCACCGCACCCGGTGCGCGAGCTGCAGGAAATCGAGGTGCGCCGCGAGCCCGGCGACAGGGTGGTGGTGGAAGTGCAGGCCAATGCCTTCCTGCACCACATGGTGCGCAACATCGTCGGCAGCCTGCTGCCGATCGGCCGCGGCGAGAAGCCGGAGTCCTGGATGGCCGAACTGCTGGCCGGCCGCGACCGCACCGTCGCCGGACCGACCGCGCCGGGCCAGGGCCTGGTTTTCCTTGGCCCGCGCTATCCGCGCCAGTGGGGCCTGCCCGAGCAGGTCTGCCTGTGAGCCGCACACGCATCAAGTTCTGCGGCCTGACCCGGCCAGGCGACGTGCGCCTGGCGGTGGAGCTGGGCGTGGATGCGGTCGGCTTCGTCTTCGCCGCCGGCAGCCCGCGCCGGCTCGAACCGGGCCAGGCACAGGCACTGCGCGAGGCGGTGCCGCCGCCGGTGGCGGTGGTGGCGCTGTTCATGGACACGCCGGCCGCCGACGTGCGGCGGATCGTGCGCCTGCTGCAGCCGGACCTGCTGCAGTTCCACGGCAGCGAGGACGAGGCCTTCTGCCGCGCCTTCGGCCGGCCCTACCTCAAGGCGCTGGCGATGGGCGCGGGCGGCGCGCCGGTGGAGCAGGCGCTGGCGCGTTACCCTTCGGCCAGCGGTTTCCTGCTCGACGGCCACGCGCCGGGACAGGCGGGCGGCAGCGGCCAGCGCTTCGACTGGACGCGGGCGCGGTTGCCGGGCCGGACGGTCTGGCTGGCCGGCGGGCTGGGGCCGGGCAATGTCGCCGAGGCGATCCGCCAGGCCCGGCCCTACGCGGTGGACGTTTCCAGCGGAATCGAGCGCGCGCCGGGCATCAAGGACGGCGCGAAGATGCAGGCTTTCATCGAGGAGGTGCGACGTGCAGACCAAGGCCGCCAGTGAGGCCGCGACACAGGGCTTCGGCGCCTGGCCGGACGCGCAGGGGCATTTCGGCCGCTACGGCGGCGTCTTCGTGCCCGACACCCTGATCGAGCCGCTGCGCGAGCTGGAGGCCGCCTACCGCGCCGCCTGCGCCGATCCGGCCTTCCAGGCCGAGCTGGAGTACGAGTACCGGCATTACGTCGGCCGGCCGAGTCCGGTCTACGAGGCGAAGCGGCTGTCGGAAAAGGTCGGCGGCGCCCGCATCCTGCTCAAGCGCGAGGACCTGAACCACACCGGCGCGCACAAGATCAACAACACCATCGGCCAGGCCATGCTGGCCCGGCGCATGGGCAAGACCCGCATCATCGCCGAAACCGGCGCCGGCCAGCACGGCGTCGCCAGCGCCACGGTGGCGGCGCGCCTGGGCCTGGAGTGCGTGGTCTACATGGGCGCCACCGACGTCGAGCGGCAGGCGCCGAACGTGTTCCGGATGAAGCTGCTGGGCGCCACCGTCGTGCCGGTGCAGTCCGGCAGCAGGACGCTGAAGGACGCGCTGAACGAGGCGATGCGCGACTGGGTGACGAACGTCGGCGACACTTTCTACATCATCGGCACCGTCGCCGGCCCGCATCCGTACCCGCTGCTGGTGCGCGACTTCAACGCCGTGGTCGGCCGCGAGGCGAGGGCGCAGGTGCTGGAGCAGTACGGGCGGCTGCCGGACGTGGTGACCGCCTGCGTCGGCGGCGGCAGCAATGCCATCGGCATCTTCCATGCCTTCCTCGATGATGCCGGCGTGCGCCTGGTCGGTGCCGAGGCGGCCGGCGAGGGCCTGGACAGCGGCCGGCACGCGGCCTCGCTGGCGGCGGGTCGGCCGGGTGTGCTGCACGGCAACCGCACCTATGTGCTCTGCGACGACGACGGCCAGATCATCGAGACGCATTCGGTCTCGGCCGGCCTGGACTATCCCGGTGTCGGCCCCGAGCACGCCTTCCTCAAGGACAGCGGCCGCGCCGAGTACCTGGGCATCAGCGACGACGAGGCCCTGGACGCCTTCCACCTGCTGGCCCGCACCGAGGGCATCCTGGCGGCGCTGGAATCCAGCCACGCCGTCGCCCAGGCCATCAAGCTGGCGCGCGAGCTGCCGCGCGACGGCCTGGTTCTGTGCAACCTTTCCGGCCGTGGCGACAAGGACATCTTCACCATCGCCAGGCGAGAAGGCATCGAGCTTTGATCTTTCGGCGCGGATTGACGCGGATGAACGCGGACAGGGCAAGAACAGGTTCAGGATGCGAATGCCGCCCGTTCCCGTATCGCCGCAGGAGTCCGCCCGCCGTGCGACCTGATCCCAGAACGCCTTGTCCGCGTCCATCCGCGTAAATCCGCGTCAGGAACCTCATGTCCAGATTGCAGCGAAAGTTTGAAGCGTTGGCGAATTCCGGCCGCAAGGCGCTGGTGCCGTTCATCACGGCCGGTGATCCCTCGCTGGAGGCGACGGTGCCGGTGATGCATGCCCTGGTCGAGGCCGGCGCCGATGCCATCGAGCTGGGCGTGCCCTTCTCCGATCCCATGGCCGACGGGCCGGTGATCCAGCGCAGTTCCGAGCGCGCCATCGCCCGCGGTGCCGGCCTGCGCTGGGTGCTGGCGCAGGTGCAGGCCTTCCGCGAGCGCGATGCCGACACGCCGGTGGTGTTGATGGGTTACCTGAACCCGGTCGAGATCCTCGGCGCCGGGGCCTTCGCCGCCGCCGCGGCCGAGGCCGGGGTGGACGGCGTGCTGCTGGTGGACCTGCCGCCGGAGGAGGCCGGCCCGACCCGCGCCGCCTTCAATGCCCGCGGCCTGGCCCTGGTGTCGCTGGCCTCGCCGACCACGGCGCCGGCGCGCCTGGAACGCCTGGCGCGGGAAGCGCAGGGCTACCTCTACTACGTGTCCCTGGCCGGCGTGACCGGTGCCGGCCATCTCGACCCGGCCCAGGTGCGGCAGCGCGCCGGCGAGCTGGCGCGGCAGGCGGCGGCGCCGGTACTGGTCGGCTTCGGCATCCGCGACGGCGAGACCGCCGCCGCCCTGGCCGAGGCCGCCGATGGCGTCGTGGTCGGCAGCGCCCTGGTGCAGGCCCTGGACGGGGCCGGCAGCGCCGACGAGGCGGCGCGCCGGGCCGCGGCCTTCCTGGCGCCGCTGCGGGCCGCCCTGGACCGGCTGGCGCCCGCGCAGCGGGCCCGGCCCCGTTCGGGCTAAACTGCCCGACCTCGCAAGAGCAGACCGGATAGTCGATGAGCTGGCTGAGCAAATTGATGCCTTCGCGCATCCGTACCCAGGGTACGGGCAAGCGCGGCGTGCCCGAGGGCCTGTGGGAGAAGTGCGACAGTTGCGGCGCGGCCCTGTACGGCCCCGAGCTGGAGCGCAACCTGCGGGTCTGCCCCAAGTGCGGCCACCACATGGCCATCGGCGCCCGCGAGCGCCTGACCGCCTTCCTGGACGAGGACGGCATCGAGGAGATCGGCGCCAGGCTCGGCCCGGTCGACGCGCTGCACTTCAGGGACCAGAAGAAGTACGCCGACCGCATCAAGGCTGCCCAGAAGGCCACCGGCGAGCGCGACGCCCTGATCGCCGTGCAGGGCAAGCTCAAGGGCCGGACCATCTGCGCCGCGGCCTTCGAGTTCCGCTACATGGGCGGTTCCATGGGCTCGGTGGTGGGCGAGCGCTTCGCCCTGGCCGCCGAGCGCGCCCTGGAACTGGGCTGCCCGCTGGTCTGCTTCTCCGCCACCGGCGGCGCCCGCATGCAGGAAGGCCTGTTCTCGCTGATGCAGATGGCCAAGACCTCGGCGGCCCTGGGCCGGATGCGCGCGGCCGGGCTGCCGTTCATCTCGGTGCTGACGCATCCGACCACCGGCGGCGTTTCCGCCTCGCTGGGCATGCTGGGCGACATCAACGTCGGCGAGCCGCAGGCGCTGATCGGCTTCGCCGGCCCGCGCGTGATCGAGCAGACCGTGCGCGAGACCCTGCCGGAAGGCTTCCAGCGCTCGGAATTTCTGCTCGAGCACGGCGCCATCGACCTGATCGTCGACCGCCGGCAGATGCGCGACAAGCTGGCGGCGCTGCTGGCCCTGATGATGCGCCAGCCGGCCCCCGAGGCCGATCCGGCGCCGGCCGCCGCCTGAACCATGGCGCGGAAGTATTTCGGTACCGACGGTATCCGCGGCCGGGTAGGGCAGTACCCGATCTCCGCCGACTTCATGCTGCGCCTCGGCGCCGCCGCCGGCCGGGTGCTGGCCAATGGCGACAGCGGCCATGCGACGGTGGTAATCGGCAAGGACACGCGCATCTCCGGCTACATGTTCGAGTCGGCCCTGGAGGCCGGCCTGGTCGCCGCCGGCGCCAACGTGCGCCTGCTCGGGCCGATGCCGACCCCGGCGGTGGCCTACCTGACCCGTTCGCTGCGCGCCGACGCCGGCATCGTCATCTCCGCCTCGCACAATCCGCACCAGGACAACGGCATCAAGTTCTTCTCCGCCCAGGGCGAGAAGCTGGCCGATGCCGTCGAGGAGGCCATCGAGGCCGAGCTGGAGAAGCCGCTGGAGACGGTGCCCTCCGAGCAGCTGGGCAAGGCCTCGCGCGTCACCGACGCCATGGCCCGCTATGCCGAGTTCTGCAAGTCGACGGTGCCCGAGGACTTCATGCTCGGCGGCCTGCGCATCGTCCTGGACTGCGCCCACGGCGCCACCTACCAGGTCGCGCCGCGGGTGTTCTCCGAGCTGGGCGCGCGGGTGGACGCCATCGGTGTCGAGCCGGACGGCCTGAACATCAACCGCGGCGTCGGCTCCACCCATCCCGAGGCGCTGATCGCCCGCGTGCGCGAGACCGGCGCCGACCTCGGCATCGCCTTCGACGGCGACGGCGACCGCGTGCAGATGGTGGACGGACAGGGCCGGCTGGTGGACGGCGACGGCCTGATCTGGCTGCTGGCCCGCGACTGGCAGGCGACCGGCCGTCTGGAAGGTCCGGTGGTCGGCACGCTGATGACCAATTACGCGCTGGAACAGTCCCTGGCCGAGCGCGGCATTCCCTTCGTCCGCACCAAGGTCGGCGACCGCTATGTGCACCAGGCCCTGACTGCCCAGGGCGGCGTGCTCGGCGGCGAGGCCTCCGGTCACCTGCTGTGCATGGACCGGGCCACCACCGGCGATGCCATCGTCGCCGCCCTGCAGGTGCTGGAAGTGCTGCGCCGGCGTGGCCAGAACCTGGAGCAGGCCCTGGCAGGCTACCGGCCGCTGCCGCAGCGCACCGTCAACGTGCCGATCAGGCCGGGTGCGGCGCCGCTGGAGGATCCGCGCGTGCAGGCCGCCCGGGCCGAGGCCGAGGCGGCGCTCGCCGGCCGTGGCCGGCTGGTGCTGCGTCCCTCCGGCACCGAGCCGGTGGTGCGCGTGACCGTCGAGGCCGCCGACGAGACCCTGATGCAGGACGTGCTCGGCCGCCTGGCCGAGGCGGTCGGCGCCGCCGCTTGAGCGGCGTCAATTGCACGCCCCGGCCCGGGGCTTAGACTTCCGCCCATCCGATCCGCCGAGAATTCCGAGGAGCTGCCGTGAGCGCCCGCATTCCGACCCTGGACATCCAGCGATTCGACACCGACCGCGCCGCCTTCGTGGCCGAGCTTGGCGCCTGCTACCGCGAGTGGGGCTTCGCCGGCATCCGCAACCACGGCATCCCGCAGACGCTGATCGACCAGGCCTACGACGTGTTCCAGCGCTTCTTCGCCCTGCCGGAGGAGGTCAAGCGCAAGTACCACGTCCCCGGCGGCGGCGGTGCCCGCGGCTACACGCCCTTCGGCATCGAGACCGCCAAGGGCGCCCAGCACTACGACCTCAAGGAGTTCTGGCACGTCGGCCGGGAGATCCCGCGCGACAGCCGCTACGCCGAGGTGATGCCGCCCAACCTGTGGCCGGACGAGGAAGTGCCGGAGTTCCGCGCGGTGGCCTACGACCTCTACCAGGCCCTGGACGCGCTGGGCTCGCGGGTGCTGTCGGCCCTGGCCCTGCACATCGGCCTGCCCGAGGACTGGTTCGCCGACAAGACCGACTTCGGCAACTCCATCCTGCGGCCGATCCACTATCCGCCGATCACCACCCCGGATATCCCGAACGTGCGCGCCGGCGCGCACGAGGACATCAACCTGATCACCCTGCTGGTCGGCGCCAGCGCCGAGGGCCTGGAAGTGCTGTCGCGCAAGGGCGAGTGGGTGCCGTTCACCGCCGCCGAGGACACCATCGTGGTCAACATCGGCGACATGCTGCAGCGCCTGACCAACCACGTATATCCCTCGACCACGCACCGGGTGGTGAACCCGCCGGGCGAGAAGGCGCGGCAGCCGCGCTATTCCACGCCCTTCTTCCTGCACCCGAACCCGGATTTCCTGATCAGCACGCTGCCGCAGTGCGTCACGCCGGACAACCCGAACCGTTATCCGGAGCCGATCACCGCGCACGACTATCTGCTGGAGCGCCTGCGCGAGATCAAGCTGGTCTGAGGCAGGGCCTCACTCGGCATCGCGGAAGTCCTTCGCCTTCGCCGCCAGCAATGCCCGCGCCAGGCGATCGGGCAGGTACTTGGACAGGGCCGCAACCAGCCTGTTGGTGCGGCCGGTGACCAGGCGGGTGACGCCGGCCTCGACCGCCTCCACGCCCAGCCGCGCCACCTCGTCGCTGTCCAGCCAGATGCCCTTGGGCAGGCGGCTGACCTTCTCGCGCATGCCGTTGACGTCGTGGAACTCGCTGTAGGTCATGCCCGGGCAGAGGGCGGTGACGTGCACGCCGCGCGAGCGGCATTCCTGGTCCAGGGTCTCGGAGAAGCGGATCAGCCAGGCCTTGGTCGGCCCGTACAGGGTGTGGCCGGCGGTGGGCGGGACCAGGCCGGCCAGGGAGGCCACGTTCAGGATCCGGCCGCGGCCGGCGGCCTCCATGTCGGGCAGGTACAGGTAGGTCAGCTCGGCCACCGCGACCAGCAGCACCTGCAGGAAGTCGGCATGGGTCTTCCAGTCCGCCGACAGGTAGCGGCCGGGGACGCCGTAGCCGGCGTTGTTCACCAGGGTGTCCACGAACAGGCCGCGCTCCCGGGTGGCGGCCCGGATGCGGCCGGGCGCGCCGGGATCGGCCAGGTCCTCGACCAGGATGTGGCAGGGCACCGGCAGCTCCGCCGCCAGGGCCTGCAGGCGCTCGGCCCGGCGCGCCACCAGGACCAGCGGCTTGCCGCGGGCGGCGTACTGGCGGGCGATGGCGGCGCCGATGCCGCTGGAAGCGCCGGTGATGAGGACGTGGCCGGTGTCGGAAGTCGGGGACATGCGGGCTCCGTGGGGAAGGGGGCCGGGCCATTATGGCCGGGCAGGGGAGCCGCGGATTCGCCGGTTCCGGCCCCGCGGGGTATCCTTTGCGGCCTTCTCCGTCAGGACCGAGCCCAAAGGATTTGGACATGCGCCCGAAGATCGTCGCCGGCAACTGGAAGCTCAATGGCAGCCGCGCCTTCGCCCGGGAACTGCTGGACGCGGTGGTGGCCGCGCAGCGGCCGGCCGGGGTGGAGCTGGTGATCCTGCCGCCGGTGCCCTACCTGGCCGAGCTGGCCGAGCGCTATGCCGGCCAGGGCCTGGCCTTCGGCGCCCAGGACCTGGACCTGCACGAGCAGGGCGCCTACACCGGCGAGGTCTCCGGGGCCATGCTGCGCGACGTCGGCGCCCGCTACGTGCTGGTCGGCCATTCCGAGCGCCGCGAGTACCACGAGGAGGACAGCCACCTGGTGGCCGAGAAGTTCGTCATGGCGCAGAAGGCCGGCCTGGTGCCGATCCTGTGCGTGGGCGAGACCCTGCACCAGCGCGAGTCCGGCCAGACCGAATGGGCCATCGAGAAGCAGCTGGCGCCGGTGGTGGAGCTGGCCGGCATCGGGGCCTTCGGCAATGCCCTGGTCGCCTACGAGCCGGTCTGGGCCATCGGCACCGGCCGCACCGCCAGCCCGGAGCAGGCCCAGGAGGTGCACGCCTTCATCCGTGGCGAGCTGGGAGCCCACGATGCTACAATCGCCGGCTCGCTGCCGATCCTGTACGGCGGCAGCGTCAAGCCCGCCAACGCGGCCGAGCTGTTCTCGCGGCCCGACGTGGATGGCGGCCTGATCGGGGGCGCGTCCCTCGTAGCCCAGGATTTCCTGGCCATCGCCGCCGCGGCGGCGAGGTAAACAGACCATGCTGCTCACCATCGTCAGTGTCATCTACGTGCTCGTCGCGATCGCGATGATCGTGTTCATCCTCATGCAGCGCGGTGCCGGCGCCGCGGCGGGTTCCGGCTTCGGTGCCGGCGCCTCCGCGACCGTGTTCGGCGCCCGCGGCTCGGCCAACTTCCTCTCCAGCGCCACCAAGTGGCTGTTCGCCGTGTTCCTGGCGATGAGCCTGGGCATGGCCTGGTATGCCAGCCACGGTGGTCGTCCGGCCGCGCCGGCCCAGGACGACATCGGTGCCATGGCCGAGGAGGTTCCGGTGGGTGAGGTTCCGGCGGCGGACGTGCCGGCCGGCGAGGTCCCGGTGATCCCGGCGGCGCCCGCCGAGGTCCCGGCCGCCAACGCGGCGCCGGCTTCCGGCGAGGTTCCGGCCGCCGATGCCGAAACCGCAACTGCGGATCCCGAAGACGGCAACAAGAACGGTTGATCCGCTGGTACAATTTCGCGGCTGAGTTCCGGTATGCCGGAACCTGGCCAGAGCCCAGGTGGCGGAATTGGTAGACGCACTACCTTGAGGTGGTAGCGACGAGAGTCGTGGGGGTTCGAGTCCCCCCTTGGGCACCAGATCAATCGGGTCGCCGCCCGAACACCCGGTCGGCGGCCCGGACGCGCCCACAGGGCGCAAGGTGAGGAAGCGCGCGTGCTGGGCGAATATCTGCCGATCCTTCTGTTCCTTGCGGTATCCACCGGCCTGGGCATCGCCCTGCTGGTGCTGGGCTGGCTTCTGGGCCCGAAGCGCCCGGATGCCGAAAAGCTCTCCCCCTATGAATGCGGATTCGAGGCATTCGAGGACGCGCGCATGCAGTTCGACGTGCGCTACTACCTCATCGCCATCCAGTTCATCATCTTCGATCTGGAAATCGCCTTCGTGTTCCCGTGGGCGGTGAATTTCCGCAACCTCGGCATCATCGGCCTCACCGAGATGGGCATCTTCATCGGCCTGCTGGTGCTTGGCTTCGTCTACGTCTGGAAGAAGGGAGCGCTCGAATGGGAGTGAGCTCTGCGATCGCGCGCGTGATGAACAACCCCGAGCCGGTCGGCTCGGTGGACGACATCCTGCGCCCCGAGGGTGAGAACCCGCTGCTCGAGCGCGGCTTCGTCACCACCTCGGTGGACGCGCTGGTGAACTGGGCCCGTACCGGCTCGATGTGGCCGATGACCTTCGGCCTGGCCTGCTGTGCGGTGGAGATGATGCACGCCGGCGCCGCCCGCCTGGACCTGGACCGCTACGGCGTGATCTTCCGCCCGTCGCCGCGCCAGTCCGACGTGATGATCGTGGCCGGCACCCTGGTCAACAAGATGGCCCCGGCCCTGCGCAAGGTCTACGACCAGATGCCCGAGCCCAAGTGGGTGATCTCGATGGGCAGCTGCGCCAACGGCGGCGGCTACTACCACTACTCCTACTCGGTGGTGCGCGGCTGCGACCGCGTGGTGCCGGTGGACGTCTACGTGCCGGGCTGCCCGCCGACGGCCGAGGCGCTCGTCTACGGCATCCTGCAGTTGCAGAAGAAGATCCGCCGCACCAACACCATCGCCCGCTGAAGGACCGAGCCGTCGCCATGGTCGAACCCGTTGCCAGCTTTCCCGAGCGCCTGAAGGCCCTGCTGCAGGAGCGCATCAGCTCCGTGCGCGAGGCCCTGGGCGAGGTCACGGTGGAAATCCCTGCCGAGCACTGGCTCGAGGCCGCGCGCATCCTGCGCGACCACGAGGAGCTCAGCTTCGAGCAGCTGATCGACCTCTGCGGCGTCGACTACCTGGGCTGGGGCCAGACCGAGTGGGACACTACCGACGTGTCCTCGGAAGGTTTCTCGCGCGGCGTCGAGGGCGCCGGTCCGGGCCGCTTCCGCTGGGAGGACCGCCCGCGCGGCCAGGGTCCCGAGCGCCGTTTCGCCGCGGTGGTGCACCTGCAGTCGGTGCGGCACAACCGCCGGCTGCGCATCCGCTGCTTCGCCCAGGACAACGAGCTGCCGGTGGTGCCGTCGCTGGTCGAGATCTGGCCGGTGGCCAACTGGTTCGAGCGCGAGGCCTTCGACCTGTTCGGCATCGTCTTCGAGGGCCATCCGGACCTGCGCCGCATCCTCACCGACTACGGTTTCGTCGGCCACCCGTTCCGCAAGGACTTCCCGCTGATCGGCAACGTCGAAGTGCGCTACGACCCCGAGCGCAAGCGCGTGGTGTACGAGCCGGTCTCCATCGAGCCGCGGGTCGGCGTGCCGCGCGTGGTGCGCGAGGACTCGCGCTGGCTGCAGGCGGCCTCCGAGGCCGGCAGCAAGGACTGAGCCCCTCATGACCCAGGAAATCCGCAACTACACCCTGAACTTCGGCCCGCAGCACCCGGCCGCGCACGGCGTGCTGCGCCTGGTGCTGGAGATGGACGGCGAGGTGGTGCAGCGCGCCGACCCGCACGTCGGCCTGCTGCACCGCGGTACCGAGAAGCTGGCCGAGTCCAAGCCGTTCAACCAGTCGATCGGCTACATGGACCGGCTCGACTACGTCTCGATGATGTGCAACGAGCACGCCTACGTGCGCGCCATCGAGAAGCTGATGGGCATCGAGGCGCCGGTGCGGGCGCAGTACATCCGCACCATGTTCGACGAGATCACCCGCATCCTGAACCACCTGATGTGGATCGGTTCGAACGCGCTCGACCTCGGCGCCATGGCGGTGTTCCTGTACGCCTTCCGCGAGCGCGAGGAGCTGATGGACTGCTACGAGGCGGTCAGCGGCGCCCGCATGCACGCCACCTACTACCGTCCCGGCGGCGTCGCCCGCGACCTGCCCGACAGCATGCCCAAGTACCGGGAATCGCCCTGGCGCAAGGGCAAGGACCTCAAGCGCGTCAACGAGTGGCGCGAGGGTTCGTTGCTGGACTTCCTCGACGCCTTCACCGACGACTTCCCCAAGCGCGTCGACGAGTACGAGAACCTGCTGACCGACAACCGCATCTGGAAGCAGCGCACGGTCGGCATCGGCGTGGTCCCGCCGGAGATGGCCCTGGCCTGGGGCATGACCGGCCCGATGCTGCGCGGCTCCGGCGTCGCCTGGGACCTGCGCAAGAAGCAGCCCTACGCCGCCTACGCGGACATGGACTTCGACATCCCGGTCGGCGTCCAGGGCGATTGCTACGACCGCTACCTGGTGCGCGTCGAGGAGATGCGCCAGTCCAACCGCATCATCAAGCAGTGCGTGCAGTGGCTGCGCGCCAACCCGGGTCCCGTGATGGTCCGCAACTTCAAGGTCGCGCCGCCCAGGCGCGCCGAGATGAAGGACGACATGGAAGCCCTGATCCACCACTTCAAGCTCTTCACCGAGGGCTACAGCGTGCCGGCCGGCGAGGTCTACGCGGCGGTCGAGGCGCCCAAGGGCGAGTTCGGCGCCTACGTCGTTTCCGACGGCGCCAACAAGCCGTTCCGGCTGAAGCTGCGCGCCCCCGGTTTCGCCCACCTGTCGTCCATGGACGCGATCGTGCGCGGGCACATGCTGCCCGACGTGGTTGCCATGATCGGCACCTACGACATCGTCTTCGGCGAGATCGACCGCTAAGGATTCGCGACCGATGAAAGCCACCGGAAATTTCGCTGCCTGCCAGCACGTCGACCCGATGGTCGCGCTCAGCGAGGCCACCCGTGCCCATATCGACCACTGGGTCGCCAAGTTCCCGCCGGACCGCAAGCGCTCGGCGGTGATCCAGGGCCTGATGGCCGCGCAGGAGCAGAACGGCGGCTGGCTGAGCGACGAGATCATCGCCGCCGTCGCCAAGTACCTGGAAATCCCGCCGGTCTGGGCCTACGAGGTCGCCTCCTTCTACTCGATGTTCGACCTCAAGCCGGTCGGCCGGCACAAGGTCGCCATCTGCACCAACATCAGCTGCTGGCTCAACGGCGCCGAGGACATCGTCCGCCACTGCGAGCGCAAGCTCGGCATCAGGCACGGCGAGAGCACGCCGGACGGCCGCATCTACCTCAAGGTCGAGGAGGAGTGCCTGGCCGCCTGCGCCGGCGCGCCCATGATGGTGGTGGACGGCCATTACCACGAGAAGCTCACCCCCGAGAAGGTGGATGAGCTGCTCGACGGACTGGAGTGAGGCACGCGATGGGCAAGCACCACGACTACTCCGCGCCGACCGGTCCGGTCGGGCCGGCCCCGCAGGAGCACAACGTCGTCTACACGACGCTGCACTTCGACAAGCCCTGGTCCTACGAGAACTACCTCAAGACCGGCGGTTACGCCGCCTGGCGCAAGATCCTCACCGAGAAGATCCCGCCGGAGCAGGTCATCGAGATGGTCAAGCAGTCGGGCCTGCGCGGCCGCGGCGGCGCAGGCTTCCCGACCGGCCTGAAGTGGAGCTTCATGCCGCGCAATGCGCCGGGCCAGAAGTACATCCTGTGCAACTCGGACGAGTCCGAGCCGGGCACCTGCAAGGACCGCGACATCCTGCGCTACAACCCGCACGCGGTGATCGAGGGCATGGCCATCGCCTGCTATGCCACCGGCGCCACCGTCGCCTACAACTACATGCGCGGCGAGTTCCACCACGAGCCCTATGAGCGCTTCGAGGAAGCCCTGAAGGAGGCCTATGCCAACGGCTGGCTGGGCAAGGACATCCTCGGCTCGGGCGTGGACGTCGACCTGTACTCGGCCCTGGGCGCCGGTGCCTACATCTGCGGCGAGGAAACCGCGCTGATGGAATCGCTGGAAGGCAAGAAGGGCCAGCCGCGCTACAAGCCGCCGTTCCCGGCCAACTTCGGCCTGTTCGGCCGGCCGACCACCATCAACAACACCGAGTCCTACGCCTCGGTGCCGGCGATCATCCGCAACGGCCCCGAGTGGTTCCTCAACCTGGGCAAGCCGAACAACGGCGGTCCGAAGGTGTTCTCGGTGTCCGGCCACGTCAACCGGCCGGGCAACTACGAGATCCGCCTGGGTACCCCCTTCAGCGAGCTGCTGGAGATGGCCGGCGGCGTCCGTGGCGGCCGCAAGCTCAAGGCGGTGATCCCCGGCGGTTCCTCGATGCCGGTGCTGCCGGCCGAGACCATGATGGCCTGCACGATGGACTACGACTCGATCCAGAAGGCCGGCTCCGGCCTCGGCTCGGGCGCGGTCATCGTCATGGACGAGACCACCTGCATGGTGCGCGCCTGCCTGCGCATCTCCCGCTTCTACTACAAGGAAAGCTGCGGCCAGTGCACGCCGTGCCGTGAGGGCACCGGCTGGATGCACCGCATGCTGACCCGCATCGCCAACTTCGAGGCGACGCTGGACGACCTGCACATGCTCAAGGCCGCCGCCGGCCAGATCGAGGGCCACACCATCTGTGCCTTCGGCGAGGCCGCCGCCTGGCCGGTGCAGGGCTTCCTGCGCCACTTCTGGCATGAGTTCGAGTACGCCATCGTGCACAAGCGTTTCTACGTCGACGACCTGGCCAAGGGTCAGCTCGCCACCACGGAGCAGGCCGCATGAGCGCCCAGCCGAGCAACAACACCGCGCCGGACATGGTGAACATCGAGATCAACGGCGTGCCGATGCAGGCGCCGAAGGGCTCGATGATCATCCAGGCCGCCGACAAGGCCGGCATCCCGATCCCGCGCTTCTGCTACCACGAGAAGCTGCCGATCGCGGCCAACTGCCGCATGTGCCTGGTGGACGTGGAGAAGATGCCCAAGCCGGCGCCGGCCTGCGCCACGCCGGTGATGGAGGGCATGAAGGTCTACACCCAGTCGCGTCGCGCCCTGGATTCGCAGCGCAACGTGATGGAGTTCCTGCTGATCAACCACCCGCTGGACTGCCCGATCTGCGACCAGGGCGGCGAGTGCGAGCTGCAGGACCTGTCCATGGGCTATGGCCGTTCGGTCAGCCGCTATGTGGACCGCAAGCGCGTGGTGCCGGACGAGGACCTGGGTCCGCTGGTCGCCACCGAGATGACCCGCTGCATCCAGTGCACCCGCTGCATCCGCGTGACCGCCGAGATCGCCGGCACCTACGAGCTGGGCGGCATGTACCGCGGCGAGTTCCTGCAGATCGGCACCTATGACGGCAAGCCGCTGATGACCGAGCTGAGCGGCAACGTCATCGATGTCTGCCCGGTCGGCGCGCTGACCAACAAGGTGTTCCGCTTCCGCGCCCGCGCCTGGGAGATGCTGGCGCACGAGTCGATCGGCTACCACGACGCGCTCGGCTCCAACCTGTTCCTGCACAGCCGCCGCGGCGAAGTGCTGCGCACCGTGCCGCGCGACAATGAGGCGGTGAACGAGTGCTGGCTGTCCGACCGCGACCGCTACTCGCACCAGGGCCTGTACGCGTCCGACCGCGCCACCCGGCCGCTGGTCCGCGAAGGCGACGGCTGGCGCGAGGCCAGCTGGGAAGAGGCCCTGGCCGTGGCCGGCAAGCTGCTGTCCGAGGCCGGCGCCGACCTCGGCATGCTGGTGCACCCGTCCACCTCGAACGAGGAGGGCGCGCTGCTGGCGCGCCTGGCCGCCGGCCTGGGCACCGGCAACATCGACCACCGCCTGCGTACCCTCGACTTCGCCGACGGTGCCTTCGCCGAGCCCTTCGGCATGCCGGCCGCCGAGCTGGAGAACGCCGACGTGGTGCTGCTGGTCGGCAGCAACCTGCGTCATGAAGTGCCGCTGCTGCACCAGCGCCTGCACAAGGCCGGCAAGCGCGGCGCCCGCATCTTCGCCGTCAATCCGGTCGACTTCGAGTTCACCTTCAGGCTGGCCGGCAAGCGCATCGTCACGCCCTCGCGCCTGCCGGGCGCGCTGGCCGCGATCGCCGAGGCCGCGGGCGCGAAGCTGCCGGCCGGGATCGGCGCCGACGGCGACGATTCCGCCAGGGCCATGGCCGAGGCCCTGGCCAAGGCCGGCAGCGCCGTGATCGTGCTGGGCGAGATCGCCGAGAACCACGCCCAGGCCTCCTGGCTGCGGGCCGCCGCCCGCGCCCTGGCCGAGGCCACCGGCGCCCGCCTCAACCGCATTCCGCAGGGCGCCAATGCCCTGGGCCTGGCCCGCCACGGCGTGCGGCCGAACGGGCAGGGCAGGGACGCCGGCGCCATGCTGGCGCGGCCGCTGCCGGCCTACCTGCTGTACGGCATCGAGCCGACCTATGACTTCGCCCATGGCGCCCAGGCCCTCAAGGCCCTGGCCGGCGCCAGGGTGGTGGCCTTCAGCGCCTACGCCAGCGAGGACCTCAAGCAGCTGGCGCAGGTGATCCTGCCGATCGGCCTGCTGCCGGAGATTGAGGCCACCCTGACCAATGTGGACGGCAGCGACCAGTCCACCCGCGCCGGCGGCAAGCTGCCGGGCGAGGCCCGCGCCGGCTGGCGCGTGCTGCGCGCCCTCGGCGGCCAGCTGGGCCTGGCCGGCTTCGGCTTCGCCGACCTGGCCGGCCTGCGCGCCAGCCTGCAGCCGCAGGCGCCGGAAGCGGGGCAGGGCCTGGCCGAGGCCGGCAAGGCCGATCCGGGCCTGGAGCGCATCGTCACCACGCCGATCTACCGTGGCGACGCCGTGCTGCGCCGGGCCGCCGCCCTGAACGCGCATCCGCTGACCCGCGGTGCCCGCATCGTCCTGCATCCGGAGGATGCGCTGGCGCGCGGCCTGTCCGAGGGCGCGATGGCCAAGATCGGCGACGGCACCGGCAGCGCCGCCCTGCCGGTGGGCGTGGACGCCCGCGTCGCCAAGGGCGCCGCCTGGATCGAATCGTGTTACGAGGCCACCGCGCCGATGTCGCCGGTGGCCCGCCTGGCGGTGGTGGGAGCCTGAGATGATCGAAGCGATCCGCGAGTTCTTCCTCGCCATGGGTGACATCGGCCTGGTCCTGTGGACCCTGGTGAAGATCCTCTGCATCACCCTGCCGGTGGTGGTGGGCGTGGCCTTCTACACCCTGGCCGAGCGCAAAGTGATCGGCTGGATGCACGTGCGTCACGGACCGGTCTACGTCGGCCAGCTGGTGCCGGGCCTGGCGGTCATCCAGGCCTTCGCCGACGTCTTCAAGATGCTGTTCAAGGAACTGGTGGTGCCGACCAACGCCAGCGGCTTCCTGTACCGGCTGGCGCCGCTGCTGGCGCTGGCGCCGGCGCTGGCGGCCTGGGCGGTCATTCCCTTCGACGATGGCGTGGTGCTGGCCGACGTCAACGCCGGCCTGCTGGTGCTGCTGGCCCTGACCTCGATGGGCGTGTACGGCATCATCGTCGGCGGCTGGGCCTCCAACTCCAAGTACGCGGTGCTGGGCGCGCTGCGCTCGGCGGCGCAGGTGGTCAGCTACGAGATCGCCATGGGCTTCGCCCTGGTCGGCGTGCTGGTCGCCGCCGGCACCATGAACCTGAGCGGCATCGTCGAGGCGCAGGCCGGCAACCTGGGCGCCGGCGAGTGGTTCATCTGGCCGCTGCTGCCGCTGTTCCTGGTCTACTACATTTCCGGTGTCGCCGAGACCAACCGCGCACCCTTCGACGTCGCCGAGGGCGAATCGGAGATTGTCGCCGGCTTCCACGTCGAGTACTCCGGTTCGGCCTTCGCCATCTTCTTCCTGGCCGAGTACGCCAACATGATGCTGGTCAGCCTGCTGACTTCGATCATGTTCTGCGGCGGCTGGCTGTCGCCGTTCCCGCCCTCCTGGGGCCTGCTGGGCGAGCCAGGCTGGTGGTGGCTGGCGGCCAAGTTCCTGTTCTTCGCCTTCACCTTCCTCTGGCTGCGCGCGACCTTCCCGCGCTACCGCTATGACCAGATCATGCGCCTGGGCTGGAAGGTGTTCATTCCGATCACCATCGTCTGGATCTTCGTGACGGCCATCATGGCCTACAACGAATGGTTCACCCTGGGCGCCTGAGAACAGCCATGGAACGCATCAAGAACTACCTCAAGAGCCTGATGTTGCTGGAGCTCTGGGCGGGCCTGGGGCTGACCCTGCGCTACATGTTCAAGCCCAAGTACACGGTGCATTACCCGTTCGAGAAGATTCCGCAGTCGCCGCGCTTCCGCGGCCTGCACGCGCTGCGCCGCTACCCGAACGGCGAGGAGCGCTGCATCGCCTGCAAGCTGTGCGAGGCGGTCTGCCCGGCGCTGGCGATCACCATCGAGTCGGAGCCGCGCGCCGACGGTTCGCGCCGCACCACCCGCTACGACATCGACCTGTTCAAGTGCATCTACTGCGGCTTCTGCGAGGAGAGCTGCCCGGTGGACTCGATCGTCGAGACGCACATCCACGAGTACCACTTCGAGAAGCGCGGCGAGAACATCGTCACCAAGCCGCAGCTGCTGGCCATCGGCGACCGCTTCGAGGAAGAGATCGCCGAACGCCGTGCCGCCGACGCGGCCTACCGCTGAGGGCAGGGGAGAGCAAACGGACATGACGTACGAACTGGCCTCCTTCTGGACCTTCGCCGCCGTCACGGTGCTGGCGGCGCTGGGTGTCATCACCCTGCGCAACCCGGTGCACGCGGTGCTCAGCCTGGTGCTGGCCTTCTTCTCGGCCGCCTGCCTGTGGCTGCTGCTGCAGGCCGAATTCCTCGGCGTGGTGCTGATCCTCGTCTACGTCGGCGCGGTGATGGTGCTGTTCCTGTTCGTGGTGATGATGCTGGACATCAACGTCGTGCCGCTGCGCGAGGGCTTCATCCGGCACGTGCCGCTGGCGCTGGTGGTGGCGGTGGTGATGGCCGCCGAGATGATCATGCTGCTGAGCGGCAAGCGCTTCGAGGCCGGCCTGTCCGGCAGCGATCCGGCCGCCGCCGTCGGCAAGACCAACATCCAGTGGCTGGGCGAGACCCTGTTCAGCCAGTACATCCTGCCGTTCGAGACCGCGGCGGTGATCCTGACGGTGGCGCTGGTGGTGGCGGTGATGCTGACCCTGCGCCGGCGCCCGGGCACCAAGCACCAGGATCCGGCCCGGCAGGCGGCGGTGCGCCGCGAAGACCGCATCCGTCTGGTCAAGATGCCGGCCGAGGGTGGCCAGGAGGGCAAGCAGTGATCACGCTCGGACATTACCTCGCGCTGGCCGCGGTGCTGTTCTGCATCGCCGTTGCCGGCATCTTCATCAACCGCAAGAACGTCATCGTGCTGCTGATGTGCATCGAGCTGATGCTGCTGTCGGTGAACATCAACTTCGTGGCGTTCTCGCGCTTCCTGGGCGACCCCTCCGGCCAGGTATTCGTGTTCTTCATCCTGACCGTGGCCGCCGCCGAGGCGGCGATCGGCCTGGCCATCCTGGTGACCCTGTTCCGCAGCCGGCGGACCATCAACGTCGCCGAACTCGATTCGCTGAAGGGCTGACGCGATGATCCAGATGAATACCCTGCTGGTGATCGCCCTGGCGCCGCTGTTCGGCGCCATCGTCGCCGGTCTGTTCGGCCGTAAGGTCGGCCGCGCCGGCGCCCATTGGGTCACCATCCTCGGCGTGGCGGTGAGCTTCGCGCTCTCGGCGCACGTGCTGTGGCAGTTGCTGCAGGGCGCCGACCCGTTCAACCAGAACGTCTACACCTTCTTCCAGGTGGGCGGCTACTCTGCACACGTCGGCTTCATGGTCGACAACCTGACTGCCATGATGATGGTGGTGGTGACCTTCGTGTCGCTGCTGGTGCACGTCTACACCATCGGTTACATGGCCGACGACCCGGGTTACCAGCGCTTCTTCAGCTACATCTCGCTGTTCACCTTCTCGATGCTCATGCTGGTCATGAGCAACAACTTCCTGCAGCTGTTCTTCGGCTGGGAGGCGGTGGGTCTGGTCTCGTACCTGCTGATCGGCTTCTGGTACAAGCGGCCGACGGCGATCTTCGCCAACCTCAAGGCCTTCCTGGTCAACCGCGTCGGTGACTTCGGCTTCCTGCTGGGCATCGCCGGCGTGCTGTTCTGGATCGGCACCCTGGACTATGCGACCGCGTTCTCGAACGCGGCCAACTCCAGCCTGCAGGCCAGCTTCACCCTGTGGTCGGGCAAGATCGGCATGGGCGGCTGGAGCATGGACATCCTGTCCGGCCCGGTCGAGGTGCAGGCGATCAGCTTCATCTGCATCTGCCTGTTCATCGGCGCCATGGGCAAGTCGGCACAGGTGCCGCTGCACGTCTGGCTGCCGGACTCGATGGAAGGCCCGACGCCGATCTCGGCCCTGATCCACGCCGCCACCATGGTGACCGCCGGCATCTTCATGGTCGCCCGCATGTCGCCGCTGTTCGAGCAGAGCGAAACGGCGCTGGCGTTCGTGCTGTTCATCGGTGCCACCACGGCGCTGTTCACCGGCCTGATCGGCATCGTCCAGAACGACATCAAGCGCGTGGTCGCCTATTCGACCCTGTCGCAGCTGGGCTACATGACCGTGGCCCTGGGTGTGTCGGCCTACTCGGCGGCGGTGTTCCACCTGATGACGCACGCCTTCTTCAAGGCGCTGCTGTTCCTGGCCGCCGGCTCGGTGATCATCGGCATGCACCACGAGCAGGACATGCGCAAGATGGGCGGCCTGCGCAAGTACATGCCGATCACCTACTGGACCAGCGTGATCGGTACCCTGGCCCTGGTCGGTACGCCGTTCTTCTCCGGCTACTACTCCAAGGACACCATCATCGTCGCCGCCCAGCAGGCGGCCGGCATTGGCGGCTGGGTGCAGCAGTACGCCTACTGGGCGGTCATGCTGGGCGTGTTCGTCACCGCCTTCTACAGCTTCCGCCTGCTGTACATGACCTTCCACGGCAAGGAACGCTTCCGTGAGGCGGCCGCACACGGCCATGACGGCCACGGCGACGGCCATGCGGACGCCCATGCCGATGCCCACCACGACGACCACGGCCACCACGGTCCGGTCGAACCGCACGAATCGCCCTGGGTGGTGACCGTGCCGCTGGTGCTGCTGGCCATCCCCTCGGTGCTGATCGGCTTCTTCACCGTCGGTCCGGCCCTGTTCGGCGACTTCTTCCGCGGCGCGATCACCGTGCTGCCGGAGCACGACAACGTCGCCCGCGCCGCCGAGGTGCTCTGGCACGACCACCACGGCTGGTTCCAGGCCGCGGTCGGCTTCGGCCTGCACTTCGTCACCTCGCCGGTGTTCTGGCTGGCCTTCGCCGGCTTCGCCAGCGCCACCTTCATCTACCTGTTCCGGCCGGAGCTGGCGGAGCGGGCGCGCAAGAGCGCGGTCGGTGGCTTGCTCACCCGCATCCTCGAGAACAAGTACGGTTTCGACGACCTGTGGATCAAGGGCTTCGCCGGCGGCGGCGTCAAGCTCGGCCGCCTGTCGTGGAAGCGCGGCGATGCCGGCCTGATCGATGGCCTGCTGGTGAACGGCTCGGCGGCGGTGGTCGACCGCATCGCCGGCATCATCCGCTACGTGCAGACCGGACGCCTCTACAACTACGCCTTCGCCATGATCCTTGGCCTCATCGTCCTGCTGGCGGTGCTGGTCCGGATGGCCGGCGCCTGAGAACGACAAGGAAGCCATGATGGAAGCCAATTGGCCCCTGCTCAGTGCGTTGATCTGGCTGCCGATCTTCGGCGGCCTGGTCACGCTGGCCTTCGGCGATGCCCGCGCCCGCCAGGCGAAGTGGTTCGCGCTGCTGGTCGCCCTGGTCACCCTCGCGCTCAGCCTGCTGCTGCTCGGCGGCCACGACAATGCCTCGGCGGCGATGCGCTTTGTCGAGGACAAGGAGTGGATCCCGAGCTTCGACATCCGCTACCACCTCGGCGTCGATGGCCTGTCCATCGCCCTGATCCTGCTGACCACCCTGACCTCGGTGCTGGTGCTGGTCGGCGCCTGGGGCTCGGTGGAGCGGCGCGCGCACCAGTACTTCGCCTCCTTCCTGCTGCTGGAAGGCTTCATGGTCGGCGTCTTCGCCGCCATGGACGCGATCCTGTTCTATGTGTTCTTCGAGGGCATGCTCATCCCGATGTTCATCATCATCGGCGTGTGGGGCGGCCCGAACCGCGTGTACGCGTCCATCAAGTTCTTCCTGTACACCTTCCTCGGCTCGGTGTTCATGCTGATCGGCCTGGTCTACCTGTACCTGGTCAGCGGCGAGCGCCTGGACGGCGGCGCCAGCTTCCAGCTGGCCGACCTGTACCAGCTCAAGCTCACCGCCACCGAGCAGATGTGGCTGTTCTTCGCCTTCCTGGCCGCCTTCGCGGTCAAGGTGCCGATGTTCCCGGTGCATACCTGGCTTCCGGACGCCCACGTCGAGGCGCCGACCGGCGGCTCGGTGGTGCTGGCGGCGATCATGCTGAAGATCGGTGGCTACGGCTTCCTGCGCTTCACCCTGCCGATCGTCCCCGACGCCGGCCAGGAGTGGGCCTGGCTGGTGGTGGCGCTGTCGCTGATCGCGGTCATCTACATCGGCCTGGTGGCGCTGGTGCAGGAGGACATGAAGAAGCTGATCGCCTATTCGTCGATCGCCCACATGGGCTTCGTCACCCTGGGCAGCTTCATCGTCTTCGCGCTGGTGCGCGAGCTGGGCAAGCTGGACGCCGCCCAGCTCGGCCTGCAGGGCGCCATGGTGCAGATGATCTCGCACGGCTTCGTCTCCGGCGCGATGTTCTCCTGCGTCGGCGTGCTGTATGACCGCATGCACAGCCGCATGATCCGCGACTACGGCGGCGTGGTGAACACCATGCCCTGGTTCGCCGCCTTCTTCGTCTTCTTCGCCATGGCCAATGCCGGCCTGCCGGGCACCTCCGGCTTCGTCGGCGAATTCATGGTCGTGCTGTCCTCGTTCCAGTACAACGTCTGGGTCGCGATCGGTGCCGCCGTCACGCTGATCCTGGGCGCGGCCTACACCCTGTGGATGATCAAGCGGGTGGTGTTCGGCGACGTCGGCAACCATCACGTCGCCGAGCTCGAGGACATCAACGGCCGCGAGGCCCTGGTGCTGGGCGTGTTCGCCCTGGGCACCCTGCTGATCGGCGTCTATCCCAAGCCGCTGACCGACCTGATGGAAGCCCCGATCGCGCAGCTGATTTCCCAGCTCGCCGCCACCAAGTTGCTGTAAGGACGCACCGATGGCCCTGCCGATGCCCACCACCGCCGACCTGCTGCCGCTGGGACCGGAGATCTTCGTCTGCGGCGCGGCTTTCGCGCTGCTGATGATCGACCTGTTCCTGTCCGACGCGCGGCGTGGCCTGACCCACTTCCTGGCCCTGTTCATCCTGGCCGCGGCGGCGGTGATGACCGCGCGCAACCTCGGCGCCGACCCGGCCTGGGGCTTCGCCGACCTGTTCGTCCGCGACACCGTCTCGGACGTGCTGAAGCTGGCCATCTACGCGGTGACCGCCGCCTCCTTCATCTACGCCAAGCCCTACCTGCAGGACCGCGACCTGTTCAAGGGCGAGTTCTACGTGCTCGGCCTGTTCGCAGTGCTGGGCATGATGCTGATGGTCTCGGCCGGCAGCCTGCTGGTGGTCTACCTGGGCCTGGAGCTGCTGGCGCTGAGCTCCTACGGCCTGGTCGGCATGGACCGCGACAACCCGCGCTCGGCCGAGGCGGCGATGAAGTACTTCGTGCTGGGTTCGATGGCCTCGGGCATCCTGCTTTACGGCATGTCCATGGTCTACGGCGCCACCGGCAGCCTGCAGCTGGGCGAGATCCACGCCGCCGCGGCCGCCACCGGTGATCGCACCCTGCTGCTGTTCGGCGTCGTGTTCATGCTTGGCGGCATCGCCTTCAAGTTCGGTGCCGCGCCGTTCCACATGTGGCTGCCGGACGTCTACCACGGCGCCCCGACCGCCATCACCCTGTTCATCGGCTCGGCGCCCAAGGTGGCGACCTTCGGCATGGCCTACCGCCTGCTCGAGGCCGGCGTCGGCCCGCTCGACCCCTACTGGCAGGACATGGTGGCCTGGCTGGCGGCGATCTCGCTGATCCTCGGCAACCTGATCGCGCTGGTGCAGACCAACCTCAAGCGCATGCTGGCCTACTCGACCATCTCGCACGTCGGCTTCCTGTTCATGGGCCTGGCCCAGGGCGGCACGGTCGGCTACTCGGCGGCGATGTTCTACGCCATTTCCTATGCACTGATGTCGGCCGCGGCCTTCGGCGCCATCGTGCTGCTGTCGCACAAGGGCTTCGAGGCCGAGGAAATCGCCGACTTCCGTGGCCTGTGGTCGCGCAATCCCTTCCACGCCATGCTGGTGCTGTTCATCATGGCCTCGCTGGCCGGCGTGCCGCCCTTCCTGGGCTTCTGGGCCAAGCTGGAAGTGCTGCGGGCGGCGGTCGAGGCGGACCTGGTCTGGCTGGCCATCGTCGGCGTGGTCGCCGCCGTGGTCGGCGCCTACTACTACCTGCGGGTGGTCAAGGTCATGTTCTTCGAGGAGCCGGAAGGCGAGGGTGCCCGCATCCACGCCGACGGCCACCTGCGCGTCCTGTTCGCCGTCAATGCCGCGCTGCTGCTGGTGCTGGGCGTCTTCGCCGACGCCATCCTGCACTGGTGCCGCCTGGCCTTCCCGGTCTGAGCCCCGCGGCCTGAACCGGGCCAAACCGAACCGGGCTTGCGCCGCAAGAACCCGGACACCTATAATGCGCGCTCGCTGCTGCGGGGTGGAGCAGTCTGGCAGCTCGTCGGGCTCATAACCCGAAGGTCGCAGGTTCAAATCCTGCCCCCGCTACCAGTTTCTAGGCGAGTCGGCCCGAAACGGGTCAACCGCCCAGGCTCTTCCCCGGGTCCGGCCTCACGGCCGGCCCGAGGGAAGCCGGAACCTGGATGTACCGGAAAGGGCCTTCATGGCCCTTTTTTGTTTCCGATTTTCCGGTGGCCGGAATCCTCCGTCCGCCGAACCAGGGTGACGAGGATGAGCGGCAAGGCGACCGAAATCAGCGAGCTGCTGGCGCCGACCATCGAGGCGCTGGGCCTGGAGCTGCTGGGCGTGGAATACGCTCCGCACCGCTCCGGCGGCGTGCTGCGCCTGTATATCGACGCGCCCGGCCGCCACGTCGGCATCGAGGACTGCGAGGCCGCCAGCCGCGAGGTGTCGGCGGTACTCGACGTCGAGGACCCGATCGACTCGGCCTACACCCTGGAAGTGTCGTCGCCGGGCATCGACCGGCCGCTGTTCACCCCGGCCCAGTTCGCCCGCTTCATCGGCGAGCAGGCCAAGGTGAACCTGCGCCTGCCGGTGGATGGACGGCGCCGCCTGCAGGCCCGGATCGTCCGGGTCGAGGGCGACAGCATCGTGCTGGCCCCGGAAGAGGGGGGCGAGCTGGTGGTGGCGCACGAGAACATCGAGAAGGCGCGCCTGGTCCCCGACCTGGTGGCGCTGGGCCTGGCCGCCGCGCCGAAGCCTTCGGGTCCGAAGCGCGGCAAGGCCAGGGCGGACAAGGAATCCTGAGCAAACCCCGAGGCGGCCTGCCGCCTTCCACGGAGCTGTTGAGATGAGCAAGGAACTGTTGCTGGTGATGGAGGCGGTGGCCAACGAGAAGGGCGTGCCGCGCTCCGTGATCATCGAGGCCATGGAAGCCGCGCTGGCGTCCGCCGCCCGCAAGCGCTATCCGGACCAGGACGTCGCCATGCGCGTGGCCATCAACCCCAAGGACGGCAGCTACGAGACCTTCCGTCGCTGGGAGGTGGTGGCCGACGACGCGGTGATGGAATCGCCCGACCGGCAGATCCGCCTGATGGACGCCGTCGAGGAGAAGCCCGACGCCCAGGTCGGCGACTTCATCGAGCAGCAGGTCGAGAACGCCGAGTTCGGCCGCATCGCCGCCCAGGCCGCCAAGCAGGTGATCGTGCAGCGCGTGCGCGAGGCCGAGCGCGCCCAGGTGGTGGATGCCTGGAAGGACCGCGTCGGCGAGCTGGTCAACGGCATCGTCAAGCGTGTCGAGCGCGGCAACGTCTACGTCGACCTGGGCGGCAACGCCGAGGCGCTGATCCCGAAGGACAAGGCCATCCCGCGCGACGTGCTGCGCCCGGGCGACCGCGTCCGCGGCTACCTGCTGGACGTGCGCTCCGAGGCCCGCGGCCCGCAGCTGTTCATCAGCCGCACCGCGCCGGAGTTCATGATCGAGCTGTTCAAGCTCGAGGTGCCCGAGGTCGGCCAGGGCCTGGTCGAGATCAAGGCCGCCGCCCGTGATCCGGGCGACCGCGCCAAGATCGCCGTGATCGCCCACGACCACCGCACCGACCCGATCGGCGCCTGCATCGGCATGCGCGGCTCGCGCGTGCAGGCGGTCAGCAACGAGCTCAACGGCGAGCGCATCGACATCGTGCTGTGGTCGGACAACCCGGCCCAGTTCGTCATCAACGCCATGGCCCCGGCCGAGGTCCAGTCCATCATCGTGGACGAGGAGAAGCACTCCATGGACATCGCCGTGGCCGAGGACAAGCTGGCCCAGGCCATCGGCAAGGGCGGCCAGAACGTCCGCCTGGCCAGCCGCCTGACCGGCTGGCAGCTCAACGTGATGACCCAGGACCAGGTGCAGGCCAAGTCCGAGGCCGAGCAGGCCGCTGCCCGCCAGCTGTTCATGGACAAGCTGGAAGTGGACGAGGAAATCGCCGGCATCCTGGTTGCCGAGGGTTTCAGCACCGTCGAGGAGATCGCCTACGTGCCGGTCGCCGAGCTGCTGGCCATCGAGGGCTTCGACGAGGACATCGTCGAGGAGCTGCGCGCCCGCGCCCGCGACGCGCTGCTGACCGAGGCCCTGCAGGTCGAGGAGGAGATCGAGGAGCACAAGCCGGCCGACGACCTGCTGGCCGTGGAAGGCATGGACGAGGCCACTGCCTACGCCCTGGCCGCCCGCGGCATCGTGACCCGCGACGACCTGGCCGACCTGGCCACCGACGAGATCCTGGACGTCGAGGGCATGAACGAAGAACGCGCAGCGGCCCTGATCATGGCCGCGCGCAAGCATTGGTTCGAGTGACCGCCATGAGCGGCTGAACCCCGGAACCCCCACCGCGCCCCGGCGCGAAAGAAGCAAGGAATCGCGATCACATGTCTGAAGTCACCGTTCGTTCGCTGGCCAAGGTGCTGGGAATGCCCGTCGAGAAGCTGCTCGAGCAGCTGGCCGGCGCCGGCATGTCCTTCAGCGGCCCGGACCAGGTGGTCAGCAGCACCGAGAAGATGAAGCTGCTGGGCTTCCTGCGCCGCACCCACGGCAAGGACGAGAAGCCGGGCGAGGCCGCGGTTCCGAAGAAGATCACCCTGCAGCGGCGCAAGCAGGAGGAGCTGACGGTCAGTGCCGGCAAGAGCAAGGCCACCGTCACGGTCGAGGTCAGGCAGAAGCGCACCTACGTCAAGCGCGACGACGTCGACACTACCCTTGACGAGGAGCGCGCCGAGGCCCTGCGCAAGCTCGAGGAGAGCAAGGCACGCCAGGAGGCCGAGCTGGCCGCCCTGGCCGAGGCCGATCGCAAGCGCCGCGAGGAGCGCGAGGCCGAGGAGGCCCGCCGCAAGGCCGAGGAAGAGGCCGCCCGCGCCGCCGCCGAGGAAGCCGCCCGCAGCGGCACCGAGGTGCCGCCGGCCGGGGAAGAGGCCGAGCGTCCGGTCCGCGTCCACCGCGAGCGCGAGAAGCCGGCGCCGGCCCCGCGCGCCCCGGCCCGCGACGCCGGCAAGCCGGCCGGCAAGCACAAGGTGCGCGGCTCGCACGTCATGGTCGACAACGAGGGTGACGAGGGCACCGGCCGCTTCGTCGCCGGCCAGCTGCACCTGACCGATTCCGAGCGTGCCCGCCGTGGCGCCGCCGGCGTCCGCAAGAAGCCCAAGGCCCGCGCCGCCGAGCCCTCGCGCAGCGGCAGCGGCCAGCACGGCTTCTCGCGGCCGACCGCGCCGATCGTGCGCGAGGTCGCCATCGGCGATTCCATCTCCGTGTCCGACCTGGCCCAGAAGCTGGCCATGAAGGGCGGCGAGGTGGTGAAGGCGCTGTTCAAGATGGGCGTGATGGCCACCATCAACCAGGTCATCGACCACGACACCGCCGTGCTGGTGGTCGAGGAGCTGGGCCACAGGGCCGTGCGCGCCGCCGAGGACGACGCCGAGCAGGCGCTGGTGGCGCAGCTGGAGGAAGTGCAGGGCGAGAAGAAGCCACGTCCGCCGGTGGTCACCATCATGGGCCACGTCGACCACGGCAAGACCTCGCTGCTGGACTACATCCGCCGCACCAAGGTCGCCTCCGGCGAGGCCGGCGGCATCACCCAGCACATCGGCGCCTACCACGTCGAGACCGACAAGGGCGTCATCAGCTTCCTGGACACCCCGGGCCACAGCGCCTTCACGGCGATGCGCGCCCGCGGCGCCAAGCTCACCGACATCGTGGTGCTGGTGGTGGCCGCCGACGACGGCGTCATGCCGCAGACCATCGAGGCGGTGAACCACGCGCGCGCGGCCAAGGTGCCGCTGATCGTCGCCATCAACAAGATCGACAAGTCCGACGCCAACCCGGACAACGTCAAGCAGGGACTGGTCAACATCGAGGTCGTGCCCGAGGAATGGGGCGGCGACACCCAGTTCGTGCCCGTCTCGGCCAAGACCGGCCAGGGCGTGGACGCGCTGCTGGAAGCCATCCTGGTCCAGGCCGAGGTGATGGAGCTGCAGGCCGTGTACGACGGCCGCGCCACCGGCACCGTGATCGAGGCCGCCCTGGACAAGGGCCGCGGTCCGGTCGCCACCGTGCTGGTGCAGCAGGGCACCCTGCGCAAGGGTGACTACCTGGTCTGCGGCATCCACTACGGCCGCGTGCGCGCGCTGTTCGACGAGAACGGCCGCCAGGTGGACAAGGCCGAGCCGTCGATCCCGGTGCAGGTGCTGGGCCTGTCCGGCGTGCCCGATGCCGGTGACGACTTCGTGGTGGTCGAGGACGAGCGCCTGGCCAAGGACGTGGCGCAGCAGCGCGACGCCAAGCGCCGCGAATCGCGCCTGGTCGCCGCCGCCGGCAGCCGCATGGAAGACATCATGGCGCAGATGGGCCAGGACAACGGCCAGGTCACCCTGAACCTGCTGGTCAAGGCCGACGTGCAGGGTTCGGTGGAGGCGCTGCGCCAGGCCCTGGTGGCCCTGTCCAACGACATGATCAAGATCAACGTGATCGCCTCGGGCGTGGGCGGCATCACCGAGTCGGAGGCCACCCTGGCGGCGACCTCGAAGGCGGTGATCATCGGCTTCAACGTCCGCGCCGACGCCGCGGCCCGCAAGGTCATCGAGGCCAACGGCCTCGACCTGCGCTACTTCTCGATCATCTACGACGTCATCGACCAGGTGAAGCAGGTGGCTTCCGGCCTGCTGGGCAAGGAAGTGCGCGAGGAGATCATCGGCATCGCCGAGGTGCGCGAGGTCTTCCGCAGCTCCAAGTTCGGCGCCGTCGCCGGCTGCCTCGTGGTCGAGGGCACGGTCAAGAAGAACAAGCCGATCCGCGTGCTGCGCGACAACACGGTCATCTTCGAGGGCGAGCTGGAATCGCTGCGCCGCTTCAAGGAGAACGTCGAGGAGGTCAAGAGCGGTACCGAGTGCGGTATCGGCGTGAAGGCCTACAACGACGTGCGCCCGGGCGACCAGATCGAGTGCTTCGAGCGCATCGAGGTCGAGCGCACGCTCTGAGGAGGGCGAGGCCATGGCGACCCGCAGCTTCCATCGGACCGATCGTGTCTCGGCGCAACTGCGCCGGGAGCTCGGCACCCTGGTGCATGAGGCGGTGCGTGAGCACCGTCTGCCTTCGGTCAGCGTCTCCGACGTCGAGGTCACCCGCGACCTGGCCCATGCCAAGGTCTTCGTGACCGCGCTGCTGGCCGAGCAGGGCCCGGCGGCGGTGGCGGCCCTTCGCGAGCTGGCGCCGGAGCTTCGCCGCGAGCTGGCCCGGGCCGTGCGCATGCGGCACGTGCCGGAACTGCATTTCCACTACGACGATTCCGTGGACCGCGGCGAGCGCATCGAGCGCCTGCTGCGGGAGAACCCGCCGGCCTCCGGCGAGGACTGAGCCGCGGTGGGCCGCGGCGCGTTCCGGGCGGTCGACGGCATCCTGCTGCTCGACAAGCCCGCGGGCATGAGCTCCAACCAGGCCCTGCAGCGGGTCCGCCGCCTGCTGGCGGCGGAGAAGGGCGGCCATACCGGCGCCCTGGACCCGCTGGCGACCGGCCTGCTGCCCCTGTGCTTCGGCGAGGCGACCAAGATCGCCGGCCTGCTGCTGGGCGGGCGCAAGGCCTACGAGGCCGAGGTCGCCCTGGGCGCCTGTACCGACACCGACGACGCCGAGGGCCAGGTGCTGCGCACCCGGCCGGTGCCGGCCCTGGACCGGGCCACGGTGGAGGCGGCCATCCGCCCCTTCATTGGCCGGATCCGCCAGCGGCCGCCGGTCTATTCGGCCCTCAAGCAGGGCGGCGAGCCCCTCTATGCCCGCGCCCGCCGTGGCGAGGCCATCGAGGTACCCGAGCGCGAGGTCGAGATCGAGCGCATCGAGCTGCTGGCCCTGGCGGGCGACCGCCTGCGCCTGGCGGTGACCTGCGGCGCCGGCACCTACATCCGCAGCCTGGCCCGCGACCTGGGCGAGGCCCTGGGCTGCGGCGGCCATATCGCCGCCCTGCGCCGGACCTGGGTCGAGCCCTTCACCGAGCCGCGGATGCACACCCTGGAGGCGCTGGAGGCCCTGGCCGGGCAGGGCGGGCCGGCCGCCCTGGACCCCCTGCTGCTGCCGGTCGGGGCCGGCCTGGCGCACTGGCCGGCGGCGGCCCTGGACGCCACCGGGGCGGCCCGGGTGGGGCGCGGCCAGACCGTGCCGGTGCCGGGCCTGGCCCCGGGCCAGGTCCACATCACCGGCCCGGGCGGCGAATCGCTGGGCCTGGGCGAGGTGGACGCGCAGGGCGTGCTGCATCCTCGCCGCCTGTTCCGCTGGGCCGCGCAGGGCTGAAACGCGACGCCGGTTCAGTTTCGCGGCGCGCAAGTCCTTGTCCTGACAGGACGTTGCCGGTAGACTTTTGCGGCTTTTTCCGAAGCATCCCCCAACCGGCGGGTCATGCGGTGCGTCGCCACGGACTGGCGGCGACGTTCCTGCAGGCTGCGCATCACCAAGGAAAATCAAATGTCCATCGATACCGCCAAGATCATCGACGAGTTCAAGCGCGTGCCCAACGACACCGGTTCGCCGGAAGTCCAGGTGGCGCTGCTCTCGGCCCGCATCGAGCAGCTGACCGAGCACTTCAAGGTGCACAAGCAGGACCACCACTCCCGTCGCGGACTGCTGAAGCTGGTCAACCAGCGTCGTTCCCTGCTGGCCTACCTGAAGCGGAAGGACGCGGCCCGCTACCAGGCGCTGATCGAGCGCTTGGGCCTGCGCCGCTGACAAACAAGCTCCTCCACGCGGCGCGGAAACGCGCCGCGTGCCTTTTGGGGGGCAAGCAATCATTCCCGGCGGGCGGGGCCCGTCGGGCGAAAGGTCGAATAGAGAGAACAGGAAGCGACAAACGTGGCGAAAGTAACCAAGACGTTCCAGTACGGGCAGCATCAGGTGACGCTGGAGACGGGCGAGATCGCCCGCCAGGCCAGCGGTTCGGTCGTCGTCAAGATGTCCGACACCGTCGTGCTGGTGACGGTGGTCGGCAACAAGACGGCGAAAGAGGGCATGGACTTCTTCCCGCTCACCGTCGACTACCTCGAGAAGTTCTACGCCGGTGGTCGCATCCCGGGCGGCTTCTTCAAGCGCGAAGGCCGCCAGACCGAGCGCGAGACGCTGATCTCGCGCCTGATCGACCGGCCGATCCGGCCGCTGTTCCCCGAGGACTTCCGCAATGAAGTCCAGGTCATCGCCACCGTGATGTCGCTGAACCCGGATGTCCCGGGCGACATCCCGGCCATGATCGGCGCCTCCGCCGCCCTGGCCCTGTCCGGCATTCCCTTCGCCGGTCCGATCGGCGCCGCCAAGGTCGGTTACGCCAACGGCCAGTACCTGCTGAACCCGACCACCACCGAGCTGAAGACCTCCGACCTGGAGCTGGTCGTCGCCGGTACCGCCAAGGCGGTGCTGATGGTGGAGTCCGAGGCCAACCTGCTCAGCGAGGACGTGATGCTGGGCGCCGTGATGTACGGCCACCGCGAGATGCAGACCGTCATCAACGCCATCAACGAGCTGGTGGCCGAGGTCGGCGTCACCCCCTGGGACTGGCAGCCGCCGGTCAAGCCGCAGGCGCCGGTGGATGCGCTCAAGGCCGCGGTCGGCGACCGCCTGGCCAAGGCCTTCCAGATCCGCGACAAGCTGCAGCGCCGCGACGCCATCGCCAGCCTGAAGAAGGAAGTGCTGGAATCCCTGAAGCCGCAGGCCGAGGCCGAGGGCTGGGACATGGCCTTCCTGGCCAAGGAATTCGGCGAGCTCGAGTACCGCACCATGCGTGACGCGGTGCTCAAGACCAAGACCCGCATCGACGGCCGTGACCTGGTCACCGTGCGTCCGATCACCGTCAAGACCGGCGTGCTGCCGCGTACCCACGGCTCGGCCCTGTTCACCCGCGGCGAGACCCAGGCGATCGTGGTCGCCACCCTCGGCACCGCCCGCGACGGCCAGATCATCGACGCGGTCGAGGGCGAGTCCAAGGACCACTTCCTGTTCCACTACAACTTCCCGCCGTACTCGGTCGGTGAGGCTGGCCGCATGATGGGCCCGAAGCGCCGCGAGATCGGCCACGGCCGCCTGGCCAAGCGCGGCGTGCAGGCGATCATGCCGAGCATGGAGGAGTTCCCGTACACCATCCGCGTGGTGTCGGAGATCACCGAGTCGAACGGTTCCTCGTCGATGGCCTCGGTCTGCGGTTCCTCGCTGGCCCTGATGGACGCCGGCGTGCCGGTGAAGGCGCCGGTGGCGGGCATCGCCATGGGCCTGGTCAAGGAAGGCGACGAGTTCGTGGTGCTGTCGGACATCCTCGGTGACGAGGACCATCTCGGCGACATGGACTTCAAGGTGGCCGGCACCGAGACCGGCGTGTCCGCCCTGCAGATGGACATCAAGATCGACGGCATCACCGAGGAGATCATGAAGGTGGCGCTGGCCCAGGCCAGGCAGGGCCGCCTGCACATCCTCGGCGAGATGGCCAAGGCCATCAGCGCCCCGCGCGCCGAGCTGAGCGAGTACGCCCCGCGCCTGCTGACCATCAAGATCCATCCGGACAAGATCCGCGAGGTGATCGGCAAGGGTGGCGCCACCATCCAGGCCATCACCAAGGAAACCGGCACCCAGATCGACATCCAGGATGACGGCACCATCGTCATCGCCTCGGTGAACGCCGCCGCTGCCCAGGCCGCCAAGGCCCGCATCGAGCAGATCACCTCGGACGTCGAGCCGGGCCGCGTTTACGAGGGCCGCGTCGCCAAGATCATGGACTTCGGCGCCTTCGTCACCATCGCCCCCGGCAAGGACGGCCTGGTGCACGTCTCGCAGATTTCCAACGAGCGCGTCGAGAAGGTCTCCGACAAGCTCAAGGAAGGCGACACCGTGAAGGTCAAGGTGCTGGAAGTGGACAAGCAGGGTCGCATCCGCCTGTCCATGAAGGCCGTCGAGGAGGGCGAGACCGCGTAAGCGGCCGCTTCCTTCGGCAAGGACGGAAAGGCGGGCTCCGGCCCGCCTTTTCTTTTGCGGCCGGCTTGCCGGCCATCCGCCACCGGCCGAAGATGGCCGGGCAGGGCGGCTCGTGGGGTGGAACGTGGAACTGATCCTGGTGGTGCTCGACCTGGTGGGTACCTTCGTGTTCGCGCTCAGCGGCGCCCTCGTCGGCGTGCGCCGGCGTCTGGACCTGTTCGGCGTGCTGGTGCTGTCCTTCGTTGCCGCCACCGGTGGCGGCATCATGCGCGACACCATGATCGGCGCCACGCCACCGGCGGCGCTGCAGGACTGGCGTTACGTGGCCCTGTCCGCGGTCGCTGGCCTGCTGACCTTCCGCGCTGCCGGCCTGATCGAACGCTGGCGCAATCCGGTGCAGTCGCTGGATGCCGTGGGCCTGGGCGTGTTCGCTGCCGCCGGCGCGCTCAAGGCGCTTGCGTTCGGCCTCGGGCCTGTCGGCGCCACGTTGCTGGGCATGCTCACCGGCATCGGCGGCGGCATGGCCCGCGACGTGCTGGTGGCGCAGGTGCCGACCGTGCTGCAGGCCGAGCTCTACGCTACCGCCGCGCTGGCCGGCGCTGCCGTGGTGGTCGCCGGTGCGGCGCTGGGTTGGCCGCCGACCTGGCTGGCGGTGACGGGCATCGTCGTCTGCACCGGCCTGCGCCTGTTCGCCATCCGCCGCGGCTGGCGGCTGCCGGTGGCGCAGCCTCCCGAGCCGCCGGGCAAGGGCTGAGCGGCCTCAGACCCAGCCGGTCAGGTAGAACAGGCCGATGATCACGAATACCGCCAGCGTCTTCACCAAGGTGATGGCGAAGATGTCCTTGTAGGCCTGGCGGTGGGTCAGGCCGGTCACCGCCAGCAGGGTGATGACCGCGCCGTTGTGCGGCAGGGTGTCCATGCCGCCGCTGGCCATCGAGGCCACCCGATGCAGCACCTCCATCGGGATGCCGACGGCATTGGCGTTGGCGACGAAGGTGTCGCCCATGGCGGCCAGGGCGATGCTCATGCCGCCGCTGGCGGAGCCGGTGATGCCGGCCAGGGCGGTGACGGTGACCGCCTGGTTGACCAGCGGGTCGGGAATGCCGGCCAGGGCATCGGCCACCACCAGGAAGCCGGGCAGTGCGGCGATGACGGCGCCGAAGCCGTACTCGGAGGCGGTATTCATCGAAGCGAGCAGGGCGCCGCCGATGGCCGGCTGGGTGCGCTCGGCGAAGTGCCGGGTGACGTCCTTCCAGGCCAGCAGCACCACCGCGAGGATGCCGGTCAGCAGGGCCGCCTCGACCGCCCAGATCGCCGCCACCTTGGAAACCTCCTGCACCACCGGCGCCGGCGATCCCACCACCGAGGGAACGAAGCTGTGGCTCTCGCCGTACACCTGCGGAATCAGCAGGGTGTAGACCTTGTTGGTCACGCCCACCAGCACCAGCGGCAACAGCGCGATCCAGGGATTGGCCAGGCGCTCACCGGCGAAGGGCGCCGGCTCGTTCTTCAGATCGGTGCCATAACCCTCGCCGGCGGCGCGGGCGGCGCGTCGGCGCCACTCCAGGTAGGCCAGGCCGGTGGCGAGGATGAAGGCGCCGCCCAGGCAGCCCAGCACCGGCGCCGCCCAGGCGTCGGTGCCGAAGAAGGCGGTCGGGATGATGTTCTGGATCTGCGGCGTGCCCGGAAGCGCGTCCATGGTGAAGGTGAAGGCGCCCAGGGCGATGGTGCCGGGGATCAGCCGCTTGGGGATGTTGGCCTGGCGGAACAGCTCGGCGGCGAAGGGATAGACCGCGAACACCACCACGAACAGCGACACGCCGCCATAGGTGAGCAGGGCGCAGACCACGACGATGGAGAGCATGGCCCGCTCGGCCCCGAACAGCTTCAGCGTCGCAGCGACGATCGAGCGCGAGAAGCCGGAGATCTCGATCAGCTTGCCGAACACCGCGCCGAGCAGGAACACCGGGAAATAGAGCTTCAGGAAGCCGACCATCCGGTCCATGAACAGGCCGGTGAACATCGGCGCCACCAGCTGCGGATCGGTCAGCAGCACCGCGCCCAGGGCCGCCACCGGCGCGAACAGGATCACGCTGTAGCCGCGGTAGGCCACCAGCATGAGGAAACACAGGGCGGCAAGGACGATCAGCAGGGACATGCGGGACGCTTCCCGGGGAAACTGGGCCAGGCGGCAGTGTCCTTGCCGCGTCGCCGGGGCGGCACCTGTACCAAGGTACAAGTCCCCGAGCGGCCGGCCCGGGCATACCCTGCGCCACGTCCGGCCGTCCGGCCATCCAACGCTCTGCAAGGGGAGACCATGAAGCGCAACCACCTCAGCCTGGCCATCGGCCTGTCCCTGTCGCTCGCGGCGCCGCTGGCGCTGGCCCAGGAAACGGCGCCCGCCGGCGAAGACGAAGCGGCCGCCGGGCGCTCCGCGGTCACGCTCGACGCGATCCAGGTCACCGCCCGCAAGCGCGAGGAGACCCTGCAGGACGTGCCGGTGGCCGTCACCGCCTTCACGCCGGAATCCCTGGACAAGCTCAACATCCAGGACCTGGGCGACCTCGACGCGCAGGTGCCCAACCTGACCATCTACGCCGCCCGCGGCTCCTCCAGCACGGTCACCGCCTATATCCGCGGCATCGGCCAGTCCGACCCGCTCTGGGGCGTGGATCCGGGCGTGGGCATCTACTTCGACGACGTCTACATCGCCCGGCCGCAGGGCGCGCTGCTGGACGTGCTCGACGTCGAGCGCATCGAGGTGCTGCGTGGCCCGCAGGGCACCCTGTACGGCAAGAACACCATCGGCGGCGCCATCAAGTACATCACCCGCGGCCTGCCGACCGAGTTCGGCGGCACCGTCGAGCTGACTGCCGGCAACTACGGCCGCCTGGACGCCAAGGCCGCCGTCGGCGGCCCGATCGGCGGCGAGGACAGCGGCCTGCGCGCCCGCTTCGCCATCGCCAGCCTCAACCACGACGGCTTCGGCCGCAACCTCTACACCGGCCAGGACGTCAGCGACAAGGAAATCAACGTCGCCCGCCTGCAGCTGGGCGCCTTCGTCACCGAGAACTTCGACATCCAGTTCAGCATGGACTGGCTGGACGACCAGTCCGGCGTCCGCGGCGGCAAGATGCTGGCGCCCAACCTGCTGGACTACGTCGTCGACCCGTGGCTGGGCTTCGGCCAGCAGCCGCTCGACGACCGCTACGACATCCGCAGCGGCATGCCCAACGTCAACGACACCGAGATGAAGGGCGCCTCGGCCACCGTCAACTGGCGCATCAACGATGACTTCTCCCTGAAGTACGTCATCGCCAAGCGCGAGTCGGATACCGAGACCAACATCGACTTCGACATGCTGCCCAACCGCATCACCGACGTGCTGGCCTTCTACAGCGACCAGCAGGTGAGCAACGAGATCCAGCTGAACTACGACGGCGGCGGCCGATCCCGCGGCGTGATCGGCTTCTACCAGTTCGACGGCGACGCCGGCGGCCAGGTGCTGAACAACTTCGCCAACGCCTCCTTCGGCGATACCCGCGGCACCGTCTATACCGAGAGCATCGCCCTCTACGGCGACTGGACCATCGACCTGACCGACAAGTGGAGCCTGGACCTCGGCGCCCGCTACACCGACGAGGACAAGCGTGCGGTGGTGCTGAACCGGGCCTACCTGGACGCCAACTTCGACACCGTGATCGCCGTCCCGGCCGACTTCGACAAGACGGTCAGCTTCAGCAACATCTCGCCGCGCATCTCCCTGGGCTACCAGGTCAACCCGGACATCCTGGTCTACGGCCTGGCCTCGCGCGGCTTCAAGTCCGGCGGCTACAACATCCGCGCCAACGCCGCCGTGCCGCACACCCTGCTGCCCTTCGACGACGAGTCGGTGGACAGCTTCGAGGTCGGCGCCAAGATGGGCCTGCTCGACCAGCGCCTGTTCCTGAACCTGTCGGCCTTCCACAACCGCTACGAGGACATCCAGCTGTCGGTGTTCACCGGCTACGACTCCGACGGCGACGGCGTCGACGACGCCTTCCTCGGCGACTTCACCAACGCCGGCAAGGGCACCGTCAACGGCATCGAGGTCGAGTACCAGTGGCTGCCGAACGAACACTGGCTGATCAGCGGCAACCTGGCCTGGCTGGACGCCGAGTACGACGAGTTCATCAGCGCCGGCGCCAACATCGCCGACACCCAGGTGTTCTCCAACGCACCGGAGTTCTCCGGCGCCCTGAACGTCGAGTGGCGCACCGGCCTGGCCAACGGCGGCAACTTCTCGGCCCGGGTGACCTACGCCTACCAGAGCGAGGTCTATCCGACCACCGACCTGTCCGAGGAGATCAAGCAGCCGGGCTACGGCCTGCTCAGCGCCGGCCTGATCTGGCAGGTCAACGATGCCTGGACCTTCTCGCTGCAGGGCACGAACCTGACCGACAAGGAATACCGCACGACCGGCTACAACATCCCGGCGCTGGGCATCCTGACCGGTTTCTACGGCCCGCCGCGTCAGTACAGCCTGACCGCCCGCTACAGCTTCTGATCGTGTGATGACTCTCTTTCCCCGGGGAAGGTCCCAACGGGCCGCGCAAGCGGCCCGGCTTTTTGTTCCGGCGCTGGGCCTGCTGCTGGCCACCGCCTGCGCGGCCGGTGGCGGCGAGCCGCTGCCGCGCCTGAACATCGAGCAGGGCCGCGTCGCCTTCGCCGGGCTTTCCTCCGGCGCCTACATGGCCGCGCAGTCGCACCTGGTGCTGGCCGACCGCGTGGACGGCGTGGCGCTGGTCGCCGGTGGCCCGCCCGGCTGTGCCGAGGGAAAGCTGGAGACCGCGCTCGGTCCCTGCATCGCCGCGCAGCCGCAGGCACCGGACGTGCAGGCGCTGCTGGCCCGCGCCCGCGAACGCGCCGGCGATGGCCGCGCCGCGCCGCTGTCGGCCCTGGCCGGTGACCGCGTGCTGGTCATGCATGGCACGGAGGACGCGACGGTGAACCCCGCCGTCGGCGCCGCCGCCCGTGACTTCTATGCCGCGCTGGTGGACGAGGGCATTGCGCTCGAGCTGACCTGGGACGGCGAGCGCCGTTTCGGCCATGTCTGGCCGACCGTCGCCGAGGGCGGTGACTGCCTGGCCGGTGCCAGCCCCTGGCTGGGCGCCTGCGGCTTCGACGCCGCCGGCGAGGTGATGCGCCGGATGTTCGGTCCGGTGGAGGGCGAGCCGGGCGAGCCGCGCGGCGAGTTGCGCCGCTTCGGCCAGGCCGGCCTGGCCGCCGGGGGTAGCGATCCGCTGCTGGCCGACGAGGGCTTCCTCTACCTGCCGCCGGCATGCGCGGCCGGCGAAGCCTGCGGCCTGCTGGTCGCCTTCCACGGCTGCCAGCAGGACATCGGCAGCGTCGGCGACGCCTTCGCCCGCGGCAGCGGCCTCAATGCCTGGGCCGACCTGCACCGCGTGGCCGTGCTGTATCCTCAGACGCGATCGAGCTACCTGCCGCTGAATCCGAAGGCATGCTGGGACTGGTGGGGATACACGGGCGAGGACTACGACACCCGCACGGGTGCCCAGCTGCGCTGGCTGACCGCGGCCCTGGACGCGCTGGGCGCGCCCTGAGGAAGCACCGGCCGTGCTGACCGCCGGCCTGGTGGTGGGCGCGGGCCTGGTCTGGCTGGGCCTGCTGTTCGGCGCGGCGCTGTGGGCCGAGCGGCATCCGGGCCTGCTGTCGCGGCGCTGGCCGGTGGTCTACAGCCTGTCGCTGGCGGTCTACTGCACCTCCTGGACCTTCTACGGCACCGTCACCCAGGCGCAGCGCTCGGGCTGGGCCATCCCGCCGACCTTCCTCGGCACCATCCTGCTCTACCTGCTGGGCTTCGGCTTCCTGCTGAAGCTGCTGCGCATCGCCCGCGAGCACAACTCCACTTCGCTGGCCGACCTGGTGGCCACGCGCCTGGGCCGTGATTCCTGGCTGGCGGCGGCGGTCACCTTCGTGGCGGTGCTGGGCATCGTTCCCTACATCGCCCTGCAGCTGAAGGCGGTGGCGATGAGCTACGGCCTGCTCACCCGCGCCTCGGAACTCTCGCCGCCGGCCTGGCAGGACAGCGCCCTGTACGTGGCCCTGGCGATGGCGCTGTTCGCCATGCTGTTCGGCACCCGGCGCGCTTCCGCCATCGAGCACAACCGCGGCCTGGTGCTGGCCATGGCGGTGGAATCGCTGCTCAAGCTGGGGGCGATGCTGGCCCTGGGCGCCTTCGTCTGGTTCGGGCTGGCATTGCCGGACGCGCCGCCGCCGCCGCGGCCGGCGGATGGCGCCAGCGGTTTCCCGGCGCTGGTGCTGCTGGGCGCGCTGGCGATGTTCACGCTGCCGCACCAGTTCCACGTCGGCGTGGTCGAGTGCCGCGATGAAGCGCAGCTGCGCACGGCGCGCTGGCTGTTCCCGCTGTACATGCTGCTGATCGCCCTGCCGATCCTGCCGCTGGCGCAGGCCGGCGACGCGCTGCTGGCGCCGCTGGGCGTGCCCTCGGACCTGTACGTGCTGGCGCTGCCGCTGTCGGAAGGGCAGGAGGGCCTGGCCCTGCTGGCCTTCCTGGGCGGCCTCAGCGCCGCCACCGGCATGGTGATCCTGGCGACGCTGGCGCTGAGCCTGATGATCGGCAACCACTGGCTGGCGCCGCTGCTGGTGCGTGGCCCCTGGGCCGCGCATGCCGATGCCGGCGAGGCCGACCTGCGCGGCGCCGTGCTGTTCCAGCGCCGCGTCGGCATCCTGGCGGTGGTGCTGCTGGCCTGGGGTTACAGCCGCGCGATCGCCGGCAGCGAGGCCCTGGCCGACATCGGCGCGGTGTCCTTCTCCGGCCTGGCCTCGCTGGCGCCGGCGGTGGCCTTCGCGGTCTGGCGGCCGCAGATGCCGCCGCGCGCCGTGCTCGTCGGCCTGGTGGCGGCGGTGGCGGTGTGGAGCTGGGTGTTGCTGGCGCCGGCCCTCGCCGAGGCCTTCGCCTGGAAGTGGAGCTGGCTCGGCCAGGGCCCCTTCGGCCTGGCCTGGCTGTCGCCCGACGGCTTCCTCGGCCTGGACGACTGGAGCCGGCTGGGCCGGGCCACGTTGCTGAGCCTGCTGGCCGGCGCGCTGGTGCCGTACCTGCTGGCCGCGCGCCTGGGCGGGCGACCGGTGGAGCGTGGCGTCACCGGCACCCTGCCGCGCGCCAGCCTGCGTGCGCTGGCCCTGCGTTTCCTGCCGGCGCGGCGGGTGGACGCGCTGCTGGCGCCGGTGGCCGGCGAGGACGTGCCGCAGGAAGTGGAACAGCAGGTCGAGCGCGAACTCTCGGCGGTGCTGGGCGCGGCCTCGGCGCGGCTGCTGCTGGACGCGGCGCGCCGGGCCCAGGAAAGCGAGCTGGACACTGTCGCCAGCATCGTCGACGAGGCCTCGCAGGCCCTGCGCTTCAACCAGCGCGTGCTGGAGGCGGCGCTGGAGAACATGAGCCAGGGCATCAGCGTGGTGGATGCCGAGCTGCGCCTGGTGGCCTGGAACCGCCGTTACGCCGAGCTGTTCGGCTATCCGGATTCGCTGCTGCAGGTGGGCGTGCCGGTGGCCGATCTGGTCGAATACAACATCCGCCGCGGCCTGGCCGGCGAGGGCGCGCCGGACGAGGAGGTGGCCAAGCGCATCGCCCACATGCGCGCCGGCACGCCCTATGTGACCGAGCGCCGCTTCGGCGAGCAGGTGGTGGAGATCCGCGGCAATCCGATGCCGGGCGGCGGTTTCGTCGCCACCTTCACCGACGTCACCGCCTTCCGCCGCAGCGAGGCCGAGCTGAAGTCGGTGGCGGAAACCCTCGAGCAGCGCGTGGCCGAACGCACCGCCGAACTGGCCCGGGCCAAGGCCGAGGCCGAGCGCGCCAACCGCGCCAAGACCCGTTTCCTGGCCGCCGTCAGCCACGACCTGGCGCAGCCGCTGAACGCCGCGCACCTGTTCGTGCACGCGCTGTCGCCGGAGCTGAAGGAACCGGCGCATCGCGAGGCCCTGTCCAACATCGACGGCGCGCTCGGTTCGGCCGAGGCACTGCTGGCCGGGCTGCTGGACATCTCCCGCCTGGACGCGGGCGGCATGAATGCCTCACCGCAGCCCTTCCGCCTGGAGGAGCTGCTGCAGCCGCTGGCCGCCGAGTTCCGCGTGCTGGCGGCGCAGAAGGGCCTGGACCTGGACCTGGTGCCGAGCAAGGCCTGGGTGCACTCCGATCCGCAGCTGCTGCGCCGGGTGCTGCAGAACTTCCTGGCCAATGCGGTGCGCTACACCCGCGAGGGCCGCGTGCTGGTGGGCTGCCGGCGCCGCGGCAGTGCGCTGGCGATCGAGGTCTGGGACACCGGCCCGGGCATCGCCGAGGCCGACCAGGCGCTGATCTTCGAGGAATTCCGCCGGCTCGACCGCGGTGGCCAGGGCCTTGGCCTGGGCCTGGCCATCGCCGAGCGCGTGGCGCGGCTGCTGGGGCATCCGCTGAGCCTGCGGTCCTGGCCGGGCAAGGGCACGGTCTTCGCCATCGAGGTGCCGCTGGCCGAGCCGATGGCCGCGGTGCCGGCGCCGGAACCGCCGGCGCCCGTGGAAGCGCCGCGCAGCCGGGTGCTGGTGGTGGACAACGATGCCGACGTGCTGCGCGGCATGCAGGCCCTGCTCGGCGGCTGGGGCTGCGAGGTACTGGCTGCCCGCGACGGCCGCGAGGCGCAGGCGCGCCTCGCCGGCCAGCCGCCGCCGGACCTGCTGCTGCTGGACTTCCACCTCGACGGCGACCGCACCGGCCTGCAATTGCGCGAGGCGCTGGGCCCGGCCTACGCCGGCATTCCCTGCGTGATCATCACCGCCGACCACAGCACCGCCGTCCGCGATGCCGTCACCGCCGCCGGTTGCCTCCTCCTGCACAAACCGCTGAAGCCCCTGGCCCTGAAATCCGCCATGTCCCGACTGCTGCCGCGTCAGAAAGCTACTCCGGTGAGCCGGCGGTGATGCGGGACCAGGCGTCGTCGAGGGCCTGGTAGGCGGGTTCGAGCATCGGCACGTAGACCGGGCGCAGGAAGGGCAGACCGAGGAAGGCGTCGAAGTGCTGGGCGTCGGCGACGGGGCGGTATTCGACCTCGCGGCCGGCGGCCCGGGCACCGGCGACATAGGGCCTGGCGCTGAAGGCTTCGGGGATCAGGCCGTCGTCGCTGCCGTGCAGGACGATCACCGGCAGGCCGTCGCGCGGCAGGCCGGCGCGGGTGGCGGCGATGCCGGCACGCACGGCCGAGCCCTCGTCCTCCCCGAGCGCGCGCAGGCAGCGCAGGCCGGGCAGGTGCGGGTCCTCGCCAGCAGCCATTGTGTCGACGATGCCGACGCCGGCGCCCGGCGGAATGCCGCTGGCATCGCTCCACCAGGCCGCGCGTTCGGCCGCGGTCGGAGCACGCGCCACGCCATCGGCGCCCATGGCGGCCAGGCGGTAGCCGCAGGGCATGTCGAAGGGACCGGTGCCGGCGTAGGCCGAGGCATAGGTGACCAGCACCGAGCGCCAGAGATCGAAGGCGGTGCTGAGCGCGCCGGCGGCGAGGGCCTTGTCGGTCCAGCCTTGCGCACGGAGGAAGGCGAGGGCCTCGGCGGCCTGCCCGCGCGGCGTGTCCGACCTCAGTTCGCCGGAGGTGCGCAGCGAGGCACAGCGCTGCAGCGCCGCCGGCGCCGGCTGGCCACCCGGGCGGGCCAGCACCACCGCATCGAAGTCCGGCGCGGCCAGGGCGCAGGGCATCCAGATCGCCGCTTCGCTGGCGTAGTCGAACAGGGCGCGGCCGCCCTCGGCCGGCCAGACGTTGGGCGAGACCGCGACCACCGCATCGAACTCCGGACCCGGCAGCTCGGCCGCGCGCAACACGGCGCCGCCGCCATTGGAAAGGCCGGTCAGCAGCACGCGGGTGTTGTCCCAGGTGTAGGCGCCGTCCTGCGGCCGTTCGCGGTTGAGCACCTGCAGGGCGAACTGCGCCGCCTGCTGCGCATGCCGGCCCCAGTCGGCCTCCGGGTTGTCGCCGGAGTGGGCGTGCTTGACGGCGATGGCGGGCGGCGCGCCTTCCGGCGCCGCCGTCACGGCGAACTCCACCCGTTGGCCGTCTTCGCCAACGCGGCCGTCCAGGCCGATGCCGCGGCCGTCGGCGGTGTCCACGTAGCCGGTGCCGGCACCCTTGTCGGTGTAGGCGACGGCGCAGCCGCGCGGCAGGCCCCAGGCGCCGGCCAGGGCGATGGCGCCGTAGATGCCGCGCGAGCCGGAGGACACCGCCACCACCAGGCAGCGCTGCTTCGGGTCGTAGTCGTCGGGCAGTTGCAGCAGCACGCGGTGCGGCTGCTTCGCGCCCGGCAGGCGCATCAGGGCGTGGAACTCGCGGCCGGGGACCGGCTGCAGCGAG